>Ga0209023_10007986_pt1 | contig 10706 bp, 10 predicted proteins | sample LakOneMetagenome_FD_187468 | JGI IMG/M metagenome (GOLD analysis project Ga0209023, IMG submission 187468) | Freshwater and sediment microbial communities from Lake Erie, Canada (SPAdes) (version 2) | ecosystem: Environmental > Aquatic > Freshwater > Lentic | place: Lake Erie, Canada...
CCTGATGACGGGCCGCCGCTGGTCCGACGGCCTGCACCAGGCCGTGGAAGCCAAGGAAGGCGTGCGCATCCAGAACGAGAACCAGACCCTGGCCTCGATCACCTTCCAGAACTACTTCCGCATGTACGGCAAGCTGGCCGGCATGACCGGTACCGCCGACACCGAAGCCTACGAATTCCAGGAGATCTACGGCCTGGAAACCGTGGTCGTCCCGCCGAACAAGCCGTCGCAGCGCAAGGACCGCCAGGACCAGGTCTATAAATCGGCCGAAGAGAAGTACAACGCGATGCTCAACGACATCCGCGACTGCTACGAGCGCGGCCAGCCGGTGCTGGTGGGTACCACCTCGATCGAGAACTCGGAACTCCTGTCCGGCATCCTGACCAAGGCCGGGCTGCCGCACAACGTCCTGAACGCCAAGCAGCACGCGCGCGAAGCGGAAATCATCGCCCAGGCCGGCCGCCCGAAGATGATCACCATCGCCACCAATATGGCGGGCCGCGGTACCGACATCGTCCTGGGCGGCAATGTCGAGAAGCAGATCCAGCTGATCGAAGCGAATCCGGAACTGGCGGACGCGGACAAGCAGTCGCAATCCCAGACCCTGCGCGACGAGTGGCAATCGCTGCACGACCACGTGGTGAACGCCGGCGGCTTGCACATCATCGGCACCGAGCGCCACGAATCGCGCCGCGTCGACAACCAGCTGCGCGGTCGTTCGGGCCGCCAGGGCGACCCGGGTTCCTCGCGCTTCTACCTGTGCCTGGACGATCCGCTGCTGCGCATCTTCGCCGGCGACCGCGTGCGCGCCATCATGGAACGCCTGAAGATGCCGGAAGGCGAGCCGATCGAGGCGGGCATCGTGACCCGCTCCATCGAGACCGCCCAGCGCAAGGTCGAGGCCCGCAACTTCGACATCCGCAAGCAGCTGCTGGAATACGACGACGTCGCCAACGACCAGCGCAAGGTGATCTACACCCAGCGTAACGAGCTGCTCGAGTCGACCGAGATGACCGACCTGATCGTCTCGCTGCGCACCGGCGTGTTCACCGACCTGGTGCGCCAGCACGTGCCGGCCGAATCGGTCGAGGAGCAGTGGGACATCCCGGCGCTGGAATCGACCCTGGCTGCGGAATGGAACCTGGTCGTGCCGCTGCAGCAGAAGCTCAAGGACGATCCGAACCTGAACGACGACGACATCCTCGAAGCCGTCTTGACGGCCGCCGAGACCTCGTACGACAGCAAGGTGGGCGTGGTCGGCAAGGAATCCTTCGGCGGTTTCGAGCGCAACGTCATGCTGCAGAGCGTCGACACCCACTGGCGCGAACACCTGGCCGCGCTGGACCACCTGCGCCAGGGCATCCACCTGCGCGGCTATGCGCAGAAGAACCCGAAGCAGGAATACAAGCGCGAAGCCTTCGAGCTGTTCAGCAATATGCTGGACATGATCAAGAACGAAGTGATCCGCACCGTGATGACGGTCCGCATCCAGACCCGCGAGGAAGTCGAGGCGGCGGAAGCGGCAATGGCGGCGCAAGCGGCGCACCTGGAAAACATCAACTACCAGCACGCCGACTTCAACCCGTCGGCCGCGCCGGAAGAGCTGCTCAACCCGAACCCGGTGCGCAGCGATTCGGCGCCGTTGGCGGCGGAAGACCACAGCACCTATATGGGCGTGAAGGTCGGCCGCAACGATCCATGCCCATGCGGCAGCGGGAAGAAGTTCAAGCAGTGCCACGGCAAGCTGGCGTAAGCTGCTGTTGACGATGTCAACGGAAACGGCCGGACAGATGTCCAGCCGTTTTTTTATGTGTTGCCGTGAATGGGGCGGGTTTTCGTAGGGTGGGCGGCTTTGCCGCCCACGCGGTCAAACTTGGCTAGATCAGCCTGCGCGGCTCTCCAACCGCTAACTATCACCCCGCCCACCTACAGGTAACGGCGATGGAAACGCGAGCCTAAACGGGTCAGCACTTCGTAGCCGATCGTGCCGGCCAGCGCCGCCACGTCGTCGACCGGCAGCGTCGGCCCCATCAATTCGACCTCGGCCCCCGGCGCCACGCGATCCGCGGGAATGTCCGTCACATCCAGTCCCATCGAATCCATCGACACCCTGCCGACGATCGGCACGATGACCCCATCGATCGCCGCCTGCCCACGCCCCGACAGCGAACGCTGCCAGCCATCCGCATACCCCACGGCGACGGTCGCGATGCGCCGCTCGCCTGCGCACACATGGTGCGCGCCGTAGCCGACGACGTCGCCCTCGCACACGCTGCGCACCTGCACGACGCGCGCATGCAGCGATACCGCCTGCTGCAGGGGATTGGGCCGTCCCGGTTGCGGATTGATGCCGTACAGCGCCGCACCCGGGCGCAGCAGGTCGTAGTGGTACTCGGGACCCAGGAAGACGCCCGAGGAATTCGCCAGGCTCGCCGGCACGCCGGGCAGCACCTCGCGCAAGGCGTCGAAACGGCGGCGCTGCGCGTCGTTCATCGGCGCATCGGGTTCGTCGGCGCAGGCCAGGTGGCTCATCACGAGGGTGGGGCGCACGCCATGCAGCCAGTCCGGCTGCGCACTGAGCGCAGCGAGGTCCGAGGGCGCAATGCCCATGCGCGACATGCCGGTGTCGAGCTGGATCGCGGCCGGCAGCTCGCGACCGAGTTTCGATGCCAGCGCACGCCATTCCTGCAACTGGCCCGGATCGTTCAGCACCGGCGTCAGGTCGTACTGGAAGAAGTCCCTGGCGGTGCCGGGCGGCGGGCCATGCAGCACGTAGATGCGGCAGTGCTCGGGCACCAGCTGGCGCAGCGCGATCGCCTCCTGCAGGTGCGCCGTGAAGAACACCTTGCAGCCCTCGAGCGCCAGCGCCGGCGCCACCTGTTCCATGCCGATCCCGTAGGCGTCGGCCTTCATGACGGCCGCGCAGGTCGCGCGCGACATCGTGGCCAGGGTGCGGTAGTTGGCGCGGATCGCGCCCAGGTCGACCGTCAAGCGCGCCCCGGCGCGGGACGCATCCACAGAATCCACCATATGCCGCTTACGCCTTGGCCAGCTCGGGGGCAGCACCCGCTTGCGGCATGCCGGCGTAGCGGAATACCGCGAGGTCGTCGGCGCGGATCGCCGGCGTCTTGCCGCTCACCAGGTCGGCGATGACGGCGGCCGAGCCGCAGGCCATGGTCCAGCCCAGGGTGCCGTGGCCGGTGTTGATGAACAGGTTGCGCAGCGGGGTCGCGCCGACCACCGGGGTGCTGTCCGGCGTCATCGGGCGCAGGCCGGTCCAGAACGAGGCCTGGCGGGTGTCGCCGGCGCCCGGGAACAGGTCGTTGACGACCATCTCGAGGGTCTCGCGGCGGGCCGGGTTCAGGTATTTGCTGTAGCCCGCGATCTCGGCCATGCCGCCCACGCGGATGCGGTTCTCGAAGCGGGTGACGGCGATCTTGTAGCTCTCGTCCAGGATGGTCGACACCGGGGCGCGGGACTCGTTCGTGATCGGCACGGTAATCGAATAGCCCTTGAGCGGGTAGACCGGAAGGGTGAACTGGTCCTTGAGCAGCAGGCGCGAGTAGCTGCCCAGCGCCAGCACGTAGCGGTCGGCAGTCAAGGTGCCCCTGGCGGTGCGCACGCCCGCGATCTGGCCGCCGGCGATGTCCAGCGCCTGGATATCGGTGTCGAACTCGAAGCGCACGCCGAGGTCGCGCGCCATCGCGGTCAGGCGGGTGGTGAACATCTGGCAGTCGCCGGTTTCGTCGTTCGGCAGGCGCAGGCCGCCGACCAGCGTGGCGTGATTGCCCAGCGCCGGCTCGGCCTTGCCGAGTTCGCGGCCCTGCAGCAGTTCGTAGTCGACGCCGGCTTCCCTCAAGACCTCGATGTCCTTGCCGGCGCTCTCGAGCTGCTGCTGGGTGCGGAACAGCTGGATCGTGCCCAGGGAGCGGCCCTCGTAGTTGATGCCCGTCTCCGCGCGCAGGGCGCGGATGCAGTCGCGGCTGTATTCGGCCAGGCGCACCATGCGCTCCTTGTTGACCGTATAACGGTCGGCCGTGCAGTTGCGGACCATCTGCCACATCCACTGCAACTGGAACAGCGAGCCGTCCGGGCGGATCGCCAGCGGCGCGTGCTTCTGGAACAGCCACTTGGCGGCCTTGAGCGGGATGCCCGGGGCGGCCCAGGGCGAAGCGTAGCCGGGCGAGATCTGGCCGGCGTTGGCGAAACTCGTCTCCAGGGCGGGGCCGGGTTGACGGTCGATGACGGTGACGTCGTGGCCAGCCTTGGCCAGGTAGTAGGCGGTGCTCACGCCGATGACGCCGCTGCCCAGTACGAGAACGCGCATGTTCTACAGATCCTTAGTTGAAAAGAAGCGGGAAAAAGAAACCGGATTCAGAAAAGATTGCCATGATATCGCGGGTGATGAAATAATGGATTCTGTTATTACGCACCTTTTCAGTGAAAATTCATGCGCGTCCAGAAAAATTCGAACCGGGTGCTCGACAGGATCGACCTCCACATCCTGGCCGTGCTGCAGGAGGACGCCCGCATCGTCATGAAGGACCTGGCCGAGCAGGTCGGGCTCTCGCTCACGCCCTGCATCGAACGGGTCAAGCGCATGGAGCGCGACGGCGTCATTACAGGCTACCACGCGCGCGTCAATCCGCAAGCCATGGGCCTGCAGATCCTGGTGTTCGTGGAGATCACGCTGCACCAGAAGTCCGAAAAGGCTTTTGATCGCTTCCGCCGCGCGATGCTCGGCATTCCCGAGGTGATGGAATGCCACCTGGTGTCGGGCGACTTCGACTACCTGATCAAGGCGCGCATCCCCGAGATGAGCGAATACCGGCGCCTGCTGGGCGAGATCCTGCACGTGGCCGATGCCGGCCAGTCGAAGAGCTATGTGGTGATGGAAGAGCTGAAGGAAACCCTGGCGGTGTCGATTCCGCGCTAGCGCTCAGTAGGGTGGACGGCTTCGCCGTCCGCGCGTTCAACCAGCGTATGAAAGAACGATTCGTCTGCTCTTGCCCGAGTCGAACGCGCGCACGGCAGAGCCGTGCACCCTACCTACTGCTGCGCGTGCAGGTTTTCCATCGCGCGGCGCAGGAAGTCCATGACCTCGTTCCCGATGCCGAGGCCGACACGGAGCAGCAGCTCGGCCCCGTAGGCCTGGCGGAACCGCTCCACCACCTCCGGGTCGTCGCCCACCATGTCCGTGAACAGCTCGAACCAGCGGCGCGCCAGCTGCTGCGCCTCAGGCGACCGGGCGCCGGGGTCGCGCCCCATGCAGTCGTGGATCCGGTTCACCAGCTCGACCCACTCGTCCGCATGGGCCGTCTCATGGCGGCGCATGCGCGCAATGGTCTCCGGCGGCAGGTAGCGGCCGTAGATCGCGAAACGCATCTCGGCCATGGCCTTGCGCATGTAGTCGAGCAGTTGCGGCGACATGCGCAGTTCCTGACCGCTCGCCGCGTCATCTGTCGCCATGGTGGTCAGGCGCATCACGAAGGACGGGTCGCCGCCGCTGTCGCGTTCCAGGCAGCGCAGCCAGCGTTCGGCGAAGGCCGTGGCCTCGCTCGAGGCGGGGTCGACGCCGCTGTCCTTCAGGGACTGGGCCGTGCGCACCAGTTCCTGCCATTCCAGCTGCGCTTCGCGGTTCTGGTAGATCGGCAGGCGCGCCAGCTCTTCTTTCGAAAAATAGTGTTCGTACATGGTCATGTGCTCCAGGGTAGTTAGCCAGGTGGACAGGTCCGGCTGCTCGCCGTTCGCCAGGCGCGCGCGCAGGTCGAGGAGCTGCGCGCGCATCTGCGCAGCTTCCCGTATCTGCCGGTCGAGGCTTGATAACTGGCGCTCGACGATGGCAAGCGGCGACGCCGCCGGACTGTCCAGGTAAGTCTTGACGTCGGCCAGCCCCATGCCGAAAGCGCGCAGGGCCTGGATCTGCTGCAGGCGCGCCACGTCGTCGCGGTTGTAGAGGCGGTAGCCGGCGTCAGAACGCGCCGAAGGGCAGAGCAGCCCGATGCTGTCGTAATGGTGCAGCGTACGGACCGTCAGGCCGGCGCGCGCCGCGAGTTCTCCCACCTTCAACATCGATTGCTCCTCCTTCTTCAGCGTTGGGCACATCCTGGGACCTCACGCAGCGTGAGGGTCAAGCACAATATCGCCGGACCTCGGTCCTGGGCCGCTGGCAGTACAATAATGCATTCGACAATTTTTCCAATGAGAACGCCATGGCCGTCAATTCCCCCCTGCCCGTCGCAGCCGACCTGAAACCCGTCAACGGTGTCGAGATCGGCTTCGCCCAAGCCGGCATCAAGAAGCCCAACCGCAAGGACCTGCTGGTCATGAAGCTGGCCGAGGGCGCAACCGTCTCCGGCGTGTTCACCCTGAACCGCTTCTGCGCGGCGCCGGTCCAGCTCAGCAAGACCAACCTGGCGGCCGTCAAGAGCGGCGGCAAGCCGATCCGCGCGCTGGTGGTCAACACCGGCAACGCCAACGCCGGCACCGGCGAGCAGGGCCTTGCCAATGCCCAGGCCACCTGCGCCGAAGTCGCGAAGCTGATGAACATCGACGCACAGCAGGTGCTGCCGTTCTCCACCGGCGTGATCCTCGAGCAGCTGCCGATCCAGAAGATCATCGACGGCCTGCCCGCCGCGGTCAGCAACCTCAAGGCGGACAACTGGTTCAACGCCGCCGAGGCGATCATGACCACCGACACCCAGCCGAAGGCGGCGTCGCGCACGCTGCTCATCGGCGGCCACGAAGTGACCATGACCGGCATCAGCAAGGGCGCCGGCATGATCAAGCCGAACATGGCGACCATGCTCGGCTACCTCGCCATCGACGCGAAAGTGGCGCAGCCGGTGCTGGACGAACTGGTCAAGCACGCGGCCGACCACTCCTTCAACAGCATCACCATCGACGGCGACACCTCGACCAACGATTCCTTCATCGTGATGGCGACCGGCACCGGCGGCCTCTCGATCGATACGGCATCGGGCGCCGACTACGAGGCGCTGAAGGAAGCCGTGACGAGCATCTCGCGCAACCTGGCGCAGCAGATCATCCGCGACGGCGAAGGCGCGACCAAGTTCATGACCATCACCGTCGAGGGCGGCCGCAATGTGGAAGAGTGCCGCAAGATCGCCTACGCGATCGCCCACTCGCCGCTGGTCAAGACCGCCTTCTTCGCCTCGGACCCGAACCTGGGCCGCATCCTGGCCGCCGTCGGCTATGCCGGCGTGGACGACCTCGACGTGAGCAAGCTCGATCTCTACCTGGACGACGTGTGGGTGGCCAAGAGCGGCGGGCGCAACCCGGACTACAAGGAAGAAGACGGCCAGCGCGTGATGAAGCAGTCCGAGATCACCACCCGCGTGAGCCTGGGCCGCGGCGAGGCCGCCGCGACCGTCTGGACCTGCGACCTGTCGCACGACTACGTGTCGATCAACGCCGACTATCGCTCGTAAGCGATGACGCCCCTCGAGCAGTTCCTGCACCGCGCCGAGGCTTTGTTGGCGCGGGTCGAGGCGGTGCTGCCGCCGGCGGTCCCGCGCGAGCCGGACTGGAAGCGCAGCTTTGCCTTCCGCTGGAGGAAGCGTATCAATGGCGGAGGGAAGTACCTGGCCCCCGTGCTGCATGCGTCCGGCATCCGGCTTGAGGACCTGCAGCACGTCGACGCGCAGAAGCGCCAGATCGAGCAGAACACCCGCCAGTTCGTGCTGCGCCGCCCGGCCAACAACGTGCTGCTGACCGGCGCGCGCGGCACCGGCAAGTCCTCGCTCATCAAGGCTTGCCTGAACGGCTTCGCGGACCAGGGCTTGCGCCTGATCGAGGTGGACAAGGCCGATCTCGCCGACCTGCCCGACATCGTCGACCTGGTGGCCGGACGTCCCGAGCGCTTCGTGATCTTCTGCGACGACCTCTCCTTTGAAGAAGGGGAGGCCGGCTACAAGGCGCTCAAGGTGGCGCTGGACGGCAGCATCTCGGCGCAGTCGGACAACGTGCTGATCTACGCGACCTCGAACCGGCGCCACCTGATGCCGGAAAAGATGTCGGATAACGCCGGCTACACGCATGGGGACGACGGCGACCTGCATCCGGGCGAGACGGTCGAGGAAAAGATCTCGCTGTCGGAACGTTTCGGTGTGTGGCTGTCCTTCTATCCCTTCAAGCAGGACGACTACCTTGGCATCGTGGCGCACTGGCTGGCCAGTTTCGGCTGCGACAGGAAACAGATCGAGGCGGCGCGCCTGGAGGCCCTGCAATGGGCCTTGCAGCGCGGTTCGCGCTCGGGGCGGGTGGCCTGGCAATTTGCGAAGGACTATGCCGGCAGGCTGCCGGACAGTGAAACGAATGAATGATGTGGTGAAAAAGCCGGTCGACGTCGCCGTCGGCATCCTGATGCGCGCGAACGGCGACGTGCTGCTGGGCCAGCGCCCCGAAGGCAAGCCCTATGCGGGCTACTGGGAATTCCCGGGAGGGAAAGTGGAGCAGGGCGAGGACATCTTCCACGCGCTGCAGCGTGAGTTCGTCGAGGAGCTGGGCATCGAGGTGCTCGGTGGCGAGGCCTGGTGCTGCGTCGAGCACGTGTACGAGCACGCGCATGTGCGGCTCTATTTCTACATCTGCCGCGCGTGGAAGGGCGAGCCGCAAAGCCTGGAGGGGCAGGCGTTCGCGTGGCAGGGGGCGTATAGCGTCAGTCCCTTGCTGCCGGCGACGATACCCTTGCTGGAGTGGCTGGACAAGGTGCGCTTCGCCTAGACGCGTCGACTGCTTGAACGCGTGGGCGGAGGACCCGCCCACCCTACAACGGCGGGCGCCGCCACATCATTGAACGGTACGTAATCCGTAGGGTGGGCGGTCCCCCGCCCACGCGTTCAAATCACACATGAACAAAGGTGGACGTTCTCAATCGTCCGCCAACTTGTCGTCCTGCGGGTCACCCGGCGCGGCCCCGGGAATCGTGTACTTCTCTTCGGCCCAGGCGCCCAGGTCGATCTGCTTGCAGCGCTCCGAGCAGAAAGGGCGGAATTTGTTCGCCGGGGTCCATTCGACCTTCTTGCCGCAGGTCGGGCAGGCTACTACAGTCATTTCACTACCAATCAAAAATCAAAAATTGCAGAGGGTGAGGTTGAAGGCCACGTCTTCCTCGAGCGCCTTCGGCTTGCAGTCGCCATCCTGGGTCATGAAGCGCACCCACAGCATGTATTTATTCGCCGAGATCTCGGGAATCGCCCCCAGCGTCTCGTCGACCGACAGGCGTAGCATCTGGTAGACCTTGCCTTGCAACATCTGCTGGTAGCTGCCGCCATTAGCGATCATCTTGACCGGGGCGCCGGAGTCGCGCAGCAGGCGCAGGACCAGGGCCAGGGCCTCGAACAGCGGCGCCAGCGGGGCGAACCAGCCCATGATGTCGGCGTGGCGCTGCTCGCTCGGGCGCTTTTGCCAGGCATAGTATGAGGGTAAATCGAATTCGCAGGCGCCACCGGGGATGATGGTGCGGCCGCGGATGCTCATCAGCCATTCGTTGTCGCGCACGTTCTGGCCGGTCTTGCCCTGGGCGGCGACGAGGGCGCTGCTCACGGTATCGAGCTCGGCCAGCACGGCGTCGAGGGCCTCGGGGGCGACGTTTGGATTGCTGCGGTAGGACAGCAGGCTCTGCTTCTGACGCTCGAGTTCCTGCAGGAGGTCGGACTTCAGGTCGGCGCGGCCGGCCACTTCCAGCATGTCGAAAATCGTGGCCAGCGCCACGTGGTGCTGCATCGGGTGCTCTTGGTGCACAAAAAACTTGAACTTCTCGTACAAATCTTCCAGCCGCAACAACGTGCGAATCCGCTCGTTGAAAGGATATTCGTAGACGATCAAAATGACATTCCTCTGAATGTAGGCTGGAGAGCAACCCCGTGATTCTGAACCATGCTGCGCAAAATTACAAATGCTGCATTGACTTTCTTGTTATCTCTTGGCTTGGGCCAGATACATCGCGTGCAATGCCTCGACCTGGGGCCGTAAAGCATCGAGCCCGTCGTCGTTCACAATGATGTCGTCGGCCGCCGCCCGGCGCTGCGCGCGGGAGACCTGGGCGGCCATGATGGCGCGCACCTGTTCTTCGCTGATCTGGCTGCGCGCCATTACCCGCGCTACCTGGATTTCCTCCGGACAGTCGATCGCCAGCACACGCGTGACACGCTCGCGCCAGGTGCCGGACTCGATCAGCAGGGGTACGACGAAGATCACGTAGTCCCCGGCCGCGATCAAGGCCGCGGCGGCGGTGGCGTCGCGGATGCGCGGGTGCAGGATGGCTTCCAGGCGTGCTCTGGCGCTCGCATCCGTAAATACGAGGGCGCGCATCCTGGCCCGGTCGAGGGCGCCATCCCTTGTTGCGAAGTCGTCGCCGAACTCGGCCAGCAGGGCCGGCATGGCGGCGCCATGCGGGGCGGTGAGGGAATGGGCGATGAGGTCGGTGTCGATCACCGCAGCGCCCAGCGCCGCGAACATGTCCGCGACCGTCGACTTGCCGCAGCCGATGCCGCCGGTGAGGCCGACCGAGAATGCGAGAGGGGGCTGCCCGGCCATCGCCGCCTCAGGCGCCGGTTACGACAGCGGCCAGGTGGGCGCTGATGCCGCTGCCGTAGAGCAGCGCGATCAGGCCGGCCGCCGCCAGGTAGGGGCCGAAGGGAATCGGCTTGTCGCGGCCGCGCTTGGCGAACACGATCAGGCTG
>Ga0209023_10007987_pt1 | contig 10705 bp, 10 predicted proteins | sample LakOneMetagenome_FD_187468 | JGI IMG/M metagenome (GOLD analysis project Ga0209023, IMG submission 187468) | Freshwater and sediment microbial communities from Lake Erie, Canada (SPAdes) (version 2) | ecosystem: Environmental > Aquatic > Freshwater > Lentic | place: Lake Erie, Canada...
CGATCGATGTAGCTCTCCAGCATGGCCTCGTCGTAGACGATCTCCATGCCGCGCCCGCCCAGCACGTACGAGGGCCGCACGAGCACGGGGTAGCCGACCTCGTCAGCCACGGCCTTCGCCTCACCGAACGACGACGCCATGCCGAACTTCGGGCCACTCGAGATGCTCGTCATCCTGATCCCGCTGTTCTGGATCCTTCCCAGCTACCTGGTGACGAAGTACGCCGAGGGCAAGGGTCAGAGCTTCGCCGCGTTCATGATCATCGGATTGGTCGTCGGCTGGGTTGTCACCGGGATCGTGGCGCTCGTTTTTCGCGATCGTACGCCGCCATCGGCCGTCTAGCCGGCTGAAGAAAGTTGACCTCGTGCAACGCCTTCCGCGGGTGGCGCGGGCGTGGGCCGCAACCCCCGAGCGTCAGCGAGCGGGGTGCGGCCTACCCCGCGACAGGACCCGCGGTCGACGACTCCGGGTTCGAACCCGCTACTCGTACAGGGCGTCGATGTCGGCCGCGTACTTCTCGGCCACGACGTTGCGCTTGACCTTCATCGTCGGGGTCAGCTCGCCCGTCTCCTGGGAGAGATCATGGGGGAGGATCTTGATCTTCTTGACCTGCTCGACCCGGGCGAACTTGGCGTTCACCTGGTCGACGTGGGACATGATCGAGGCCTTGACCTTGGGGTCGTCGGCGAGGGCGGTGGGATCGGCATCGAGCTCGTTCTCGGCGGCGTAGGCGACGGCTGCCTCGGGGTCGAGGGTGACGAGGGCGACCAGGTAGGGGCGGCGGTCGCCGATCACCACGCACTGGCTGACCAGGGGGTGCTGTTTGATCTCCGCCTCGAGGTTGGCCGGGGTGATGTTCTTGCCTCCGGCGGTGATGATGATGTCCTTCTTGCGGCCGGTGATCTTCAGGTAGCCCTCGCTGTCGAGCTCGCCGATGTCGCCCGTGTGGAGCCAGTCGTCGACGACGGTCTCCTCCGTCGCCTCCTCGTTCTTGTAGTAGCCCTGGAAGATGTTCGGGCCCTTGATCAGGACCTCGCCGTCGTCGGCGATCTTGATCTCGCATCCGCCGAAGGCGCGGCCGACCGTGCCGAACTTGAAGTCCTCGGGGGTGGAGGTGGTCGCGGCCGTCGAGGTCTCGGTCATCCCGTAGCCCTCGAGGACGAGCACGCCGGCGGCGTCGAAGAAGCGCAGGATGTCGGTGTTGATCGGCGCCGCGCCGGAGACGCACTGCCGGACCCGGCCGCCGAACAGGTTGCGGATCTTGGAGAGCACGCGCTCGTCGGCGAACTTGTACTGGCGGCTGAGCAGGAAACCGGGCTTCTCGCCTCGGCGCTCCATCTCCCGGACCTTGGTGCCGACCCCGATGGCCCACCAGAAGATGCGCTTCTTGAGGCCGCCCTCCTTCTCGGCGGCGGCGGTTGCGGCCATGTAGATCTTCTCGAAGATGCGCGGCACCGACGGGAAGTAGGTCGGCCGCACCTCACCGAGGTTGGGGATGATCTTCAGCGGATCCCGCTCCCAGTAGGCGATCGTCGCGCCGATGTCGAAGCTGCCGAGCTGCAGCAGCAGGGCGAAGGAGTGGGCGAGGGGGAGGAAGAGGTAGGTGATCTCCCCGGGGACGACCGCCGAGGCCTCCTGGACCATGTCGAGCATCGCCCGGTAGTTGCCGTGGCTGATCACACAGCCCTTCGGCGGCCCGGTGGTGCCGGAGGTGTAGATGAAGGTGCAGATGTCGTCGGGACCGACCGCCGAGTAGCGGGCTTCCCACTCCTGAGCGGTGTGACCGGCGCTGCGCGCCCGCAGCGCGTCGAGGGCGATCACGTTCTCCGGGGCGTCGCCCTCGATCAGGACGACGTGCTCGAGCTTGGGAAGCCGGTCGCGGACCGCGGCGATCTTGGCGAGTTGCTCGTCGTTCTCGACGAAGACGAGCTTCGCGTCCGAGTTCTCGAGCACGTATTGGCATTCCTCGGCCGAGTTGGTCTGGTAGATCGGCACGACCACAGCGCCGGCGCTCAGCGCCGCGTAGTCGACGTAGGTCCACTCCGGCCGCGTGTTGGCCAGGATCGAGACCTTGTCGCCCTTCTCGATCCCGAGGTCGATCAGGCCGAGGGCGAGCTTCTCGACGATCGCGCCGACCTCGGTGTAGGAGACGGTCTCCCAGTTCCCCGAGGGAGACTTCTGCATGACCGCGGGAGCGTCGCCGAAGGCGGCCACGGACTTCGGCAGCAGGTCGGCGATCGTGCGACTGCCGGTCCCCCGATTACCGCTCGTGGCCTCGGACATCGCGGCTGCCTCCATGGCGGTCTCGGCTCCTCTCGAAGAGTTCCCGGGACCGGTCGGTCCCAGTGGAGCCAGTGTATGAGAAGGGCGGCTCGGGTAAGCGCCCGCTTTGGCTCAGACGGCCTGTTTCCTCGGCGGGGTCGAGAGCTGACGCAGCGACGTAGTGAACAGCGTCTTGTCGATGCGGCCGTGCAGGATCGGGATCCCCATCTGCACGCATCTCGCAATCACCTCCTGACGCTTCATGTCGACCTCGTCGGCCAGCTCCGCGGGCGTCAGGTGATTCGCCAAGGCAGTCCTCCTCGTCGGGGTGATCGCTTTCACCTTTCTACCTCCGGCCGCGGCGGCATGTCAAGGACATTCGTCCAAAAGACGTCCAAAGTCTTCTAATCCCGCCCCGATGCACCGAAGTTGACCCTGGAACGGACGCAGTACGTCGCACGCGACAACTCCTGGTCAACGCATCGGCCCCGCAGCGCGGGGTCGATGTCTTTCCGGGGCCGGAGGCCGATTGCGCTCCGCCTCTACGATGCGGGGCCGTGGCAACCGAGCAGACCGACCCGCAGACGGTGGCTCCCGAGGACCCCGGCTCCTTCGTCGAGTCCCTCATGGACACCGATCTGTACTCGATGGGCGCATTCTTCTGCGATCAGCACCCGGAGCTGGTCGACGAGGTCGTGGACCGCAGCGCCGAGATCGAGCGCGCCGGCCTGACCGCCTACGCCTCGTCCTCCGGAATCGACGTCGAGGAGGCCTTCGGGATGCTCCTGACCGGTCTCTCGGTCCGGTACTACAAGGCCGTGGCGGGCTGACCCGAATCCGATGCGCAGTCGCTGGTTCCCCCTCATCCTCCTGACCATCGGCGCGATCGCGCTGGGCTCGGCGCTGGTCTCGCTGGCCGTCGGCGAGCACAAGGAGGAGGACTTCACGATCACCGGCTCGGGTGAGGTCCAGGAGCTGCTGGGCGGGATCCCGCAGCTCGGCGATCGCCTCGGCGACTCCGACGCGCCGGTGACGATCGACCTCTTCAACGACGTCCAGTGCACGCGCTGCGCGGACTACCAGCTCAACGTCATCGATCCGCTCATCACCGACAAGGTCCGCACCGGCGAGGTGCAGATGATCTTCCGCCACTACCCCCTCGGGGTGAAGCCCGTGACGCTCGGTGGCATCGGCTCGACCGCCGCCGGCCAGCAGGATCGCGAGTGGCAGTACGCCGAGCTGTTCATCCGCAACCTCGACGAGGTTCCCGAGCAGGGCGTCAACCAGGAGTTCCTCGACGAGGTCGCGTCGGCGGTGCCGAAGCTCGACGTGACCGGCTGGGAGGACGCCGTCTCGGGCGACGAGGCCGAGCAGTCGGCGCGTGACGGCAACGACCTCGCGACGCAGCTCAAGATCCCCGCCGATCCCGCGGTCGTGGTGACCGGGCCGAACGGCAGCGAGCAACTCGACAGCGCGCCGACCCTGGACGAGATCGAGGCGGCAATCGAGAGCGTCAGCTAGCTAGACTGCCTCGCCCTCGGGGCGTGGCGCAGCCTGGTAGCGCGCACCGTTCGGGTCGGTGAGGTCCCCGGTTCAAATCCGGGCGCCCCGATGGAATTTGGGAGGGCCCTCGGGCCTCGCCCAAAGGCCCGGCGCAGTCGAGCAGCCCGGAGGGCTGCGAGTCGCGCGGTCCTCTAGTGAGCCAGTTCGACGAAGTAGTCGAGCGCCTCCGGGTTCGCCAGCGACTCCCGGCTGGCCGCCTTCTCGAGCGGCGTGCCCATCAGGATCCGTTTGACCGGCACCTCCAGAACCTTGCCGGAGAGCGTCCGCGGCACCTCCTCGATCGCCTGGACCTCGTTCGGGACGTGCCGGGGCGAGCACTGCTCGCGGACGGCCTTGGCGATCCGCTTCGTCAGTTCGTCGTCGAGCTCGGCGCCCTCCGCCAGGACGACGAACAGCGGCATCCAGTTCTCCTCGCCGTCCCGCGGGACGTCGACCACGAGTGCGTCGTCGATCTCGTCGAGTGAGAGCACGGCCCTGTAGATCTCACTCGTACCCATCCGGATCCCGCCCCGGTTGATCGTCGAGTCGGAGCGGCCGTAGATGATCGCCGTGCCGCGGTCGGTGATCTCGATCCAATCGCCGTGGCGCCAGATCCCCGGGTAGTTGTCGAAGTAGCTCTCGCGCAGCCGCGAGCCGTCCTCGTCGCCCCAGAAGAAGATCGGCATCGAGGGCATCGGCTGGGTGATCACGAGCTCGCCGACCTCGCCGATGAGGTCCTCGCCGTCGGGCCCGAAAGAGTGGAGGTCCGCGCCGAGCGCCCGCGCCTGCAGCTCGCCCTCGTAGACCGGCAGGGTCGGCACGCCGCCGACGAATGCGGTGCAGACGTCGGTGCCGCCCGACGTCGAGAACAGCCACGTATCGGAGCCGAGCTTCTCGTAGATCCAGTCGAATCCCTCGGGGGAGAGAGGGGAGCCCGTCGAACCGACCGCCTCCAGGCGGGAGAGGTCGCGCCCCTCCGCCGGCTCGATCCCGGCCTTCATGCAGCTCGCGATGAAGCTCGCGCTCGTCCCGAACGTGGTGATCTCGGCCTCGTCCGCCAGCTCCCAGAGTGTCTCGAGGCCGGGGTGTCCGGGGTTGCCGTCGAAGAGGACGATCGACGCCTCGGTGAGGAGGACGCCGACCAGGAAGTTCCACATCATCCAGCCGGTCGTCGTGAACCAGAAGACGCGGTCGCCCTCCTGCGCGTCGAGATGGAGGTTCATCTTCTTCAGGTGCTCCAGCAGCATCCCGCCGTGGCCGTGGACGATCGGCTTCGGCAGCCCGGTGGTCCCGGAGGAGTAGAGGACCCAGAGCGGGTGGTCGAAGGGGAGGCCCTCGAAGGCCAGCTCCGAACCCTCCGGTCCGAGGAACCCTTCCTCCCAGCCGGATCCGTCGAGGTAGCCGAACCGGACCGTCGTCTGAAGCCCCGGGATCTCGGCGGCGATCGCGGAGACGATGTCCGAGCGGTCGAAGTCACGGCCGCCGTAGCGGTAACCGTCGACGGCGAGCAGCACCTTCGGCTCGATCTGGGCGAAGCGGTCGATCACGCTGCGGGCGCCGAATTCCGGGGCCGCCGACGACCAGACGGCGCCGAGCGAGACGACCGCGAGGAAGGCCGGGATCGTCTCGAGGATGTTCGGCATGTAGGCGGCGACGCGATCCCCGCGGCCGACGCCCAGCGCGACCAGCCCCGCCCTGATCCGGGCCGTCTGCGCCGCAAGCTCACCCCAGGTGCACTCGGCGAGGCCGCGGAGCTCGGATGCGTGGCGGATGGCGACCGCGTTCGGGTCGCGGTCCCGGAGGATGTGGCCGGCGTAGTTGAGCGATGCGCCCGGGAACCAGCGCGCGCCCGGCATGGACGGGTCGGCGAGAACCTCGTCGTAGGTGCCCGAGACCTCGTAGTGGGACCAGATCAACGCCCAGAAGCGCTCGATGTCGGCGACCGACCAGCGCCACAGCTCCTCGTACTCGGTCGGAAGCCCGTGGTCGCGGGCGAAGGAGGTGATCGCCGCCCGCTCGATGCGTTCGTTCGTCGGGGTCCAGAGTCTCGGGGGCTCTTCTGCCATGGCGCCGGATCCTATGGCCTGCCCTAGCCTGTGGGACATGTCCCGGGGAGCCCGAATCGCAGCGCTGGTCTGGCTGGTGTCGACGGCCCTGTTCGTGCTCGCGCCGGCGGCCCAGGCGGGTCGCGACTTCCCGAAGGGCTTCCTCTTCGGCACCGCCTCGTCGGGCTTTCAGTCGGAGGCGGGCGGGAAGCCCGCCAACGTCGATCGGCGCAGCGACTGGTTCCAGTTCACGACCGATCCCGGCCTGATCGCCGACGGGGCCGTCAGCGGCGACCGGATCAGCCGCGGGCCCGGTTTCCTGAACGTCTGGCGTTCCGACCTCGATCGCGCTGCCGAGGGCCTCGGCAACAACGCCATCCGCCTCGGAATCGAATGGAGCCGGATCTTCCCCAGGTCGACCGCGGGGGTCGACACCGGCCGGAAGATCTCCGAGCGCGATCTGAAGCAGCTCGACGGGCTCGCCGATCACTCGGAATTGAGGCGCTACAGGCGGATCCTCGAGGGCGCCAAGCGGCGCGGGCTCGACGTGATGCTGACGCTCAACCACTTCACCCTGCCGATCTGGATTCACGATCCGGCGGGCGTACGCGCAGCCTTCGAGGGCGTCGGATCCGACGATCCGGTCCCGGAGGGGCTCGAGAAGGCCGGTTGGCTGTCACGCTCGACCGTCGGCGAGTTCCGCAAGTTCGCCGCCTACGTCGCCTGGAAGCTCCATCCCGAGGTCGATCGCTGGGCGACCCTGAACGAGCCGCTCGTGCAGGTCTCGCAGGGCTACGTGTCGATTCCCGGCGTGACCGGCGTCAAGGCGCCGGGGATCCTCAACTACCCGGCTGCGTTGCGAGCGGTCGAGAACCTCGGGCTGGCGAACGCCGCCGCCTACGACGCGGTCCACGCCGAGGACCGCCACGCGAAGGTCGGCTTCGTCCACAACATGGTCGACTGGCGGCCGGCCGATCCCGACAGCCCCGCCGATCAGGCATCGACCGCCAACGCCGATCAGGTCTTCAACCGCGAGTTCCTCGAGATCGCCGTCAACGGCTGGTACGACGTCGATGCCGACGGCGTCGAGGACCCCGGAGAGGTGCGGCCGAAGCTGGCCGACAAGGCCGACTTCATCGGCGTGAACCACTACTCGCCCGGGACTGCCAAATCGCTCGGCTTCCCCGTCAGCTCGACGATCCCGCTCTTCGACTTCCTGCCCTCGCTCACCTACCAGGGCCACGGCAACCCCACGGGACCGCCGTGCCCGACCACGTGCAGCGACTTCGGCTGGGAGATCGACCCGAACGGTCTCCGCAACGTGGTCGAGGAGGCCGACTCCTACGGCAAACCGATCTACGTGACCGAGAACGGGATCGACGACCGCGAGGACGACCAGCGATCCGACTACCTGGTCACCTACCTGCGCGCACTCTCGGCCGCGATCGACGACGGCGCAGACGTGCGCGGCTACTACGCCTGGTCGCTGACCGACAACTTCGAATGGGCGGAGGGTTACGAGCCGTCGTTCGGCTTCTACGGCTACGACCCCGGCACGCTCGAGCGTGAGCGCCGGCCGAGCGCCGGCATCTACCGCCGGATCGTGCGGACGGGCTCCATTCCATCGTTCGAACGCGCCCGCGGGGAATGACACGAGGCGAGGGCGTCGCCGAATAGCCGGCTCTCACACGGGTATAGATTGGGTACCCACCAGATCGAAGCATCAGAAGGAGAAAACCCCGATGGCATACGAAGTTCCAGACCTTCCCTACGGATACGACGCGCTCGAGCCTCACATCGACGAGGCGACGATGCGGGTCCACCACGACAAGCACCACCAGGCCTACGTCGACAAGGCGAACGCCGCCCTCGAGGGCACCGAGTGGGCCGACGCGGACGTCCTCGACGTCCTCAAGTCGCTCGACAGCCTGCCGGCCGACAAGCAGGGCCCGGTGCGTAACAACGCTGGCGGTCACGCCAACCACACGTTCTTCTGGACCACGATGAGCCCGGACGGCGGCGGTTCTCCGAGCGGAGCGCTCGCGGAGGCGATCGACTCGACGTTCGGCAGCCTCGACGAGCTCAAGGAGAAGGTCAAGGCGGCCGGCGTCGGTCAGTTCGGCTCGGGTTGGGCCTGGCTGGTCCTCGACGGCGGCGAGCTCAAGGTCACCTCGACGGCCAACCAGGACTCGCCCGTCTCCAGCGGTCAGACGCCGCTGCTCGGCGTCGACGTCTGGGAGCACGCCTACTACCTCAAGTACCAGAACAAGCGCCCCGATTACCTGGACGCCTTCTGGAACGTGGTCGACTGGAACGAGGTCGGCTCCAGGTACGACGCAGCCGCCTAGGCAACGCTGCAAGAACGAGAAAGGGCGCCATCCGGCGCCCTTTTTCGTGCAGTCTCGCCGGTGGCGCGACCTAGAACTTGACCTCTACGTTCTCGCGGTCGGCCGCGTTCTCGATCTCGAAGAACTCGCGGGCGGTGAAGCCTCCCGAGTTGGCGACGACCGAGTTCGGGAAGACCTGGATCTTCGTGTTGTAGGACTGCACGTTCGAGTTGTAGATCCGGCGAGATGCCTGGATCTCGTCCTCGATCTCGTTGAGGTTGCGCTGCAGCTGCTGGAAGTTCTCGGTGGCGCGCAGCTCCGGGTAGCCCTCAGCGACGGCCCGCAGGTCGGTTAGCGCTCCGGACAGCTTGGCCTCGGCCTGCTGAGTCGCCTCGACGCTGCCGGCCTTCATGGCCTCGGCGCGCGCCTCGGTGGTCTTGACGAAGACCGCCTGCTCGTGAGTGGCGTATCCCTTGACCGTCTCGACGAGGTTCGGAATCAGGTCGTGACGGCGCTTGAGCTGGACGTCGATCCCGCTCCATGCCTCGTCGACCCGGTTGCGGCTCCCGATGATCGAGTTCCGGATCAGGATGAAGAAGAGGCCCCCGAGGACCACTAGGGCGATGACGATGAGAACGATGATCATGGCGCGGCATGCTATCCGCTGATCGTCCGACTGGCAAAACCGGACGTCCCGTTCTGCTTTTGACCCTTTGAGCCGCTCCCGGTAGGTTTCGCGGCGCAGGAACAGGGAAGCCACTCACCGTGGGTGAGGGAGGGCTGGGAAAAAAGTGAAGCCAGGGAACGAAGACGTCGGGACGTCCCGTGGAAAGCGGGCTGTTCGTCGTGCCGCCGTTCTCGGTGTTCTGGCCGTCGCCCTCGTCGCCGCGCTCCTCGTCCTGACGGGCAGCAAGGGCGTCTCCGATTACGAGGTCACCGCCGAGTTCACGAACGCCTCGCAGCTCGTGGGTGGGGAGGTCGTGACCATCGGCGGCACGAACGTCGGCAAGGTGACCGACATCCAGCTGGCGCCGAACGGAAACGCGCTGGTCACGTTCTCGGTCGATCCCGACTACGCGCCCCTCGTCCGGGGCACGAAGGCGCAGGTCCGGTCCTTCTCCCTCTCCGGAGTCGCCAACCGCCAGGTGGAGCTCACCCTCCCGCCGCAGGGCAAGGGCGGGGAGGAGATCCCGTCGGGCGGCACCATGACGACCGCCGAGACCGTCTCCGAGGTCGACCTCGACGAGCTGTTCAACACCCTCGACGCCAAGACGGTCGCCGACTTCAAGAAGGTCATCAAGGGCTTCGCCACTTCCTACAAGGGCGTCGGCGAACAGGCCAACAAGGGCTTCAAGTACCTGAACCCCTTCCTCTCCACCTCGCGGCGCACGTTCGCCGAGCTGACCCGCGACACGCCGGCCCTCGAACAGCTGATCGTCAACGGCGCGTCGCTCTCCAAGACCGTCGCCTCGCGCCGCGACGATCTCTCGTCGCTCGTCGGGAATCTCGACGGCATGATGAACGCGATCGCGAGGCAGCGGACCTCGCTGAAGACGGCGCTCTCCCAGCTCCCCGACTTCATGCGGAACTTCAACACGACCGCGGTCAACCTGCGGGCGACCCTCGACGACGTCGACCCGCTCGTCGATGCGTCCATACCCGTCGCCGACCGTCTCGGGCCCTTCTTCAAGAACTTCCGGGCGGCCTCGGCGGACCTGGTCCCGACGGTCCGCGACCTCGACAAGATCATCGAGGACCCGGGCAAGAACAACGACATCGTCGATCTGACGAAGCTGCAGCCGAAGCTGGCCAAGATCGGCGTCGGCCCCGTCCGCCGCAACGGCAAGCAAAGGCAGGGCGCCCTCCCCGAGGCCTCGACGGCGCTGCATGACTCGCTCAACGAGCTGGCCTTCTTCCGTGCTTACTCGCCCGAGCTGACCGGCTGGTTCGACGACTTCGGCCATTCCGGCGTCGTCGACGCCAACGGCGGCCTCGGCCGGATCGGCACGACCTTCAACACCTTCTCGCTCGGCGCCAACGACCTGCCCATCGTCGACCTCTCCGGCGCCCTTGCGATCACGGGCAGCGATCTGTTCGACATCGGCAACTACAAGCGCTGCCCGGGCTCGAACGAGCGGCCCGCCCCCGACGGCAGCAACCCGTGGACGGACGGCGGCACGCTCAACTGCGACCCCTCGATCATTCCCCCCGGCTCATGAGGCGCATCGTCGTCATCGCGGGCCTGATCTGCCTCGGCATCGCCGGGTTCCTGACCGCGAGCGCAAGCGGCGACGACGAGCACACGTACTTCATCGAGTTCGACAACGCGTTCGGCCTGACGAACGGCTCGCAGGTGAAGGTCGCCGGCGTCTCCGCCGGCACCGTGACGGCGCTCGACGTCAACTCGAGCAAGCGCGCTGCCGTCAAGGTGGAGCTGAACGGACCGGTCGCGGTGCTCGGCCAGGACACCGTCTGCCGCAGCGAGCCGCAGTCGCTGATCGCCGAGTACTTCATCGACTGCACAAGATC
>Ga0209023_10007988_pt1 | contig 10705 bp, 13 predicted proteins | sample LakOneMetagenome_FD_187468 | JGI IMG/M metagenome (GOLD analysis project Ga0209023, IMG submission 187468) | Freshwater and sediment microbial communities from Lake Erie, Canada (SPAdes) (version 2) | ecosystem: Environmental > Aquatic > Freshwater > Lentic | place: Lake Erie, Canada...
AGCGCAACATCCCGCTGGCCGACGATCGGTATGACCAGCACCTCTCCGAGGAAGGAATGACCTGATGGCGACGAAGTCCCTGGCAGAGATCAAGGCGGCCCGCGGCGTGAGCGCCGAGCGCCAGGAGCGCATCGACGAGATCAAGCGCTCGATGCTGCTCGAGCACAGCCTTCACGCGTTGCGCGAACGGCGCGGCGTGACGCAGACGGCGATCGCCGAGCACCTGGCCACCAGCCGGCCGAACGTCTCGCGCATCGAACGCGAGAACGACGTACGGCTGAGCACCCTGGCCCGCTACGCCGAAGCCGTCGGTGGACGCCTGCACGTCGAAGTCGTCTTCGACGACGAGACCGTCGACCTGATCGGCGAACCCCGCACCTGAACGCTCGCCGTGGGCGGCCCGTTCGCGCGTAGGCTGCGCGAATGCCTCCCGAGGATCGTGACCGGCTGCTCCGCCACCTCGATCACCAGGCGCGCTACCTGGCGGCACTGACCGGCTGGGCACTCGATAACCCCGGCGACGCTGGTGTTCTCCTGCGCGCTCGGGACGAGACATTCACACTGCGCGAGACACTGGCAACGCTCGGAGTTCCCAACGCCATCGTGAGCAACGATGAATGGAACGGCACCCCACACGCCGACCACCGACCGCAGTGGCCCAGAGCCGACCAGCTTCCTGACTGATCGCTGTCGCTTTTCGTCCGAAGCGACAGTGCGTTCGTTAGGCGGACGCTTGAGATACCAGGCGCTCGACTTGGGCTCTCACGTCATCCACGCCTCGCACCACGAAGACGAGATGGCTGCCATCGGACCGTTCCACGCGGAGTCGTCGCTGACCTGCGCCAGCGAAGGGCGAACCGCGACGACCAGTGACGCTAACAGCGCGAACGTCGGAGAGCGGAAGTGAGATCCGCGTCGGCAAGACCCAGTTGTTGATCCGCCCCCGCGGCTCGAAGACCAGCTCGGCTGCGCTCACGCGCAAACGACCGCCGACGTTGTACCAGCGGCCCGGCGGCTGGAGATTGGCCGGAAGGTCGATCATCGCCCTCACCGGCCCCGAAGTCGGCGCCCGAATGCTCTCCAGCTCGTGCGCCAGTGGTCCGGACCCAATCTGCGGCGAGAGCGCAGCACCCAGGCAGCCGCCGACACAATCACGAGAGCGACAACCCCAGCACGGAGCGCGTCAACGTAGCGCCCATCGGCCAGTGCCAGAGCAGCCCGCGTCAGATACAGGAGGGCGAACGCTCCCCACACCAGCAGGAACACCGCAATGCGAAACGGATGCAATCCGGCAAAGGCCTCACTGAGCCACTTCTCTCGCCTGCCCGGCGGGTTCTCCGGCACCTGCAGATCATCGGCGGACTCCAGAGAATGCTCAACGGTCGCTTTTCGTCCGAAGCGTGCGTTTCGGGAGAACGCTGGGCGCGCGCGCCCGCGTTCACGCGGGAGCAGACATGGCGGCGGGGCCGCCTTGCGTCCAGCAGCGAGCCAGCCGATACAGAGAACGAATGCCCGGTGAAAGCTCCCTCTTCAATCTGGTCTTTGGACTCGCCGCCGTGTACACCGTGGGGTGCTTCGTCTGGATGGGCCGCAACCCCGAGCGCTGGCGGGACCAGGAGCGACGCGGGCGCGAGCAGCTCTCCAGTCCGAAATGGACGTTGATCCCAGCGGTCGTCATCGTGTCCGCGCTTGCGATCTTTGACGGCGAAAGCCTGGATGTTGCAGCGGTCGAACTGGCGGCCGTTGTTGCTTTCGCAGCCGGTGTCATGTGGTTCGCCCGTCGCCTCAAGGACCGGGAGCCACCTGAGCCGCAGGCGGACAACCCCGGCGGCGCGGGGCATGAGTAGTCGACGCCATGGTCCGGTGAGGCACAGCTTTGCGCAGGAAGCGACAGTCAGCAGCGCCGCAATGGTCGCTCATGCTTCCCATGCAAGGCGAGCGCGGGCGAGGGCTCTTGCTTTTCGTCCAAAGCGACAGCACGGTTAGTGACTCCGGGCAGGCCGCTCCCTACGCTGCTCGTGTGCTTTGGGTCGGGGTCCTCGCTGCGCTTGCGGTTGTTGTCGCCGTTGGCGTGCTGGCGTGGCGGGACAACCGGCGTGGGCCAGTGTGCCCGTGGTGCGGCAAGCCGGAGACCTTTGGACCCGAGGGCACCGCGGACGTGTGTACGAACTGTGGGTTTGACTTCCGCAGGGACGACTACTGATCGAGCACCGCACGCTCCGCCTGCGCTCTCCCTATTTCGTCCGCAGCGTCAGCCCGCTCTGACCTCACCGACTACCGTCAGCGTGTGGACCGGATCGAGTTCGTCATCGCGCGGCAGCGGCTTCCGCTAGGCGAAAGCGACCGGGTCGAGCCGATCATCAACGGCACCAGCCTGGTCGAGACCGTTGCCCTCTTGGAAGGCCAGGATTACCTCCCGTACGCGGGACTGATGCCCGCGGACCTGTTCGCGGAACTCCAGAGCCGGACGTTCCCGGTGAAGAAGGTGCTGCTCGGCTGCTGCTGCGGCGACTACAAGTGCTCGCAAGTCTGCGTCGAGATGGATCTGCAAGACGAGACCGTCATCTGGCGCAACTTCACATCGAGCAACCCCAGCGTCGTGCTCAATGCGCTGGGGCCCTTTCGGTTCAGTCGTGAGGCGTTCGAGGAGGCCGTCCGGAGAGCGAGTGTGCGCGACGGTCCAGTTCGCGCGAACGAGTGGCCTAACGAGGTCTAGCCATGAAGGGCGGGAGGGGGCATCGCGCTCGCTCTTCGTCCGAAGCGAGAGTCAAAGGTGGCGGTGCTCAGCCGTCCTCGCGCGAAGCGCTCCACTGCGAAAATGCGTCGGTCACCACTGCGGCTCCCCAGTCAAAGCCGTTCATCCTGAAGTCCGTCGGACGCCCGTCGCAGGTGACCCGCAGACGACGGCGAAACCACGCGGCCGGTCCGCCGCGAGCAGACGGCGGGACAACCTCGATGGTCATGTCCTCCGCAAACGGCAGCTCGATGGTTCTCGCCCTGGTGAGACGGTGCTCCATGCGAGTCGGCGCGAACACCAGGCCATTCGGCTGAACCGTCAGATAGCCGCCCACCACGAAACCTCCGCGGAAGACCCTGCCAACGGGAAGCTGGGTGACGCTCGTCGAGGGTGACTGCACCGCTGGGTTCTACTGCGACGGCGGGTCGTCTCACAAGCGCTGTGCAGCACGGGCGCTCGCACTATCGCTTTCCATGCAAAGCGACACGGAGCGGTGCCCGAGGATGGCCGCTCGGGTGTCAATCGCTTTGGGGGTAGGTCATGGAGGCTTCGGTAGTCGTGGATCTCGCAGGTCGGCGTCGCTCACCAGTCACGTTGGCGGGCTACAACGCGGGTCGTCCGCCGCGGAACAAGGGGCGCCGGTACCCGGCGGACCCGCCGTCGGTCGAGGAGATCGTCGCGGTGATGCGCCACGCGGGCGACAGCCCGCACGGGAAGCGCCTCCGCGCGTTGATCGTGGTGCTCTGGCGAGCGGGCTTGCGGCTCGGAGAGGCGCTCGCGCTCACCGAGCTTGATCTGGACCAGGCTCGCGGCTCGGTTCTTGTTCGTCGGGGCAAGGGCGGCAAGCGCCGCGAGGTCGGGATGGATGGCTGGGCCTGGGAGCAACTGCAGCCGTGGCTTCAGCTGCGCGTGCAGCTCCCCGTAGGGCCGCTGTTCTGCGTCATCAACGCCCCCACCCAGGGGCGCCCCTGCGCTGCCGGCGCAGTCCGCCAGGAGCTGCGGCGCATCGCGCACCAGGCCGGGGTGCGTCGGCGCTTCGCCCCGCACCAGCTGCGCCACGCCCACGCCGTTGAGATGGCACGGGAGGGCGTGCCGCTGAACGTCATCCAGCGCCAGCTGGGGCACACCAATCTCGGCGTCACGTCGATCTACCTTCAAGGAATCGACAACACCGAGATCATCGCCGCCGTCAACGCCCGACGCGCACCCGTCCTCAGCGCCAGCTCGGTGCTACGCCTCTGAGGTCCGCTCCCCGCACACCGGAGAGGAAGAAGGACTTCGCCGCAAGTTCGCGCGCGTTCAGTTGGTGCGGGTGGCGAGTCTGCCGATGGTCCTGATGGTCCCGCCGTTCGCGTCCAGCCATAGGGCTTGGTGTCCGGGGCCGAACAGCCGGTCGGAATGGATCCGGACGACGGCGATGTTGTCAGTGACCGGCACCTCGACATCGGGCTCACCCGCCGTGCGGAAGCGAATGCGAGCGACCCCGTCCGGGACCAGGCCGACGAACGTGGCCGCACCCGCCGTCTGCCCCGCCTGGGTGAACAAGCCACGCTGCGCCGAGAGCGCGAGCGCGCCGGTCACCGCCGGGCCAAACGCGTCGGGCGCACCAAGGAGCAGAAGCGTCCGGGGCGGGAGGCTGCGGACCGCCTCATCGCTGGCGATCTGCCTCTTCACAATGGCCAGCGCGCGGCGCCGCACGCTTCGCGGCTGCTTGCGTACAAGCCCGCGAACCCGCTTCAGCTCAAACGCGTCGCATGACGCCGGCCGCACCGGAGGCGTCCAATCGAGTAGCGGCGCGACGGTCACCCGAACGCCAGCGACCGTTCTTGTGCGCTGGTAGGCAGTCGCCAGCAGGCCGTTGTCTGTGTTGGTGAGCGGCCCCAGCGGTTCGCCCGTCGGCTGTGGCGACCGGAAGACTCCGTAGCGGCGAAGAACCTCCGACGGGGGCGCCTTGTCGGTAGTCCGACCCGCAGGTTGAGTGACTTGCCCGCTACAACCCGGCTGCGCCATGCTGGCGCTCAACGCCCGGTCGGCGATGCGGCGAGCAGCGTCGGGAGCGGCAGACGCGCCGACGGGAGCCGCAGCCGCCGTGGCAATCGACAGCGTTGCAAGAGCACCAAGACGGGTCAGCGGAATACGCACTGAGCAAAAGTACGGCTGCTCGACGCGCGGCGCAAATCGGAACCGGCGCCTGGCTCCTGGCACATTCCGGCGCACCACCAGACGGGCGGACCGTGTTGGCTGTCGCTCTGCATGGAGGCTGTTGCGAAAACCGGGGGTCGTCCGGGTCGGCTTCGACCATGTCGGGATGTCGCAGGGATTCTTGGGGTGTGACCGTGAGCAGGCGTTCTTGTTGCCGCCCAGCCTCGACGAGTGGCTGCCGGAGGATCATTTCGCCTGGTTCGTGATTGAGGCGGTCGGGGCGATGGATCTGTTGGCGTTCTACGCCGACTATCGCCTGGATGGACACGGGCGGCCGGCGCACGATCCGGCGATGATGGTCGCGCTGCTGGTCTACGCCTACGCGCGCGGACAGCGCTCCTCACGCGCGGTCGAGCGGGGCTGCATCGAGGACGTTGCGTTCCGCGTGATCGCTGCGAACCGCCAGCCTGATCACACGACGATCGCGCGGTTTCGTCAGCGTCATGAGACGGCGCTGGCCGACCTGTTCGGGCAGGTCCTCGGGTTGTGCGCTCAGGCCGGCCTGGCCGGTGTCGAGGTGCTCGCCGTCGATGGGACCAAGGTTCACGCGAACGCTTCCGAGCGCGCGACGCGCGATCACCAGCAGCTCGCCGAGGAGGTCCTGCGCGACGCCGCGGAGGTCGACGCTGAGGAGGACGCGCGGTTCGGTGAGCGCCGCGGCGATGAGCTGCCGGGCGAGCTGGCCAGCGCGCAGGGCCGGCGCAAGTGGCTGGAGCGTGCCAAGCGCCGGCTGGACGAGCAGCGCGAGCAGGAGGCGCAGCCGGTTCCGCACTCGCGCAGCGCGCGGGTGCGGGAGGCCAAGCGCCGCCTCGACGAGGAACTGCGGGTGGAGATCCAGGCGAACGCGGCCTACGAGGACTACCGCCGGCAGGGGCGGATGAGGGACGGCCGGCGGTTCGGCGCGCCACCCAAGCCCTACACGCCGCCGGCGCGGCCGGCCGGGAAGGTCAATCTCACCGATCCGGACTCGCGCACGATGAAGACGCCGCGCGGCTACCTGCAGGGCTACAACGCCCAGGCGGTCTGCAACGAGCATCAGATCGTGGTGGCCGCCGAGGTCGCGGTCAGCTCCGCGGACTTCGGGCAGCTCGGGCCGATGATCAGCCGCGCTACCGCCGAACTTGCTGCCGCCGGCGTCAGCGATCAGCCCGGGGTGGTGCTCGCCGACGCGGGCTATTGGCACGGCGAGCAGATCGACCAACTCATGAGCCACGGCACGACGGTGCTCGTCCCGCCCGACGCCGACAAGCGCCGCGGTCCCCGCCCGGGCTGGAACGGCGGACGCTACGCGTTCATGCGCCGCGTGCTGGAGACCGAGACCGCCGGTGGGCTCTACCGCCGCCGTCAGCACATGATCGAACCGGTCTTTGGCGACACCAAGTTCAACCGCCGCACCGACCGCTTCTTACGCCGCGGCAGGGCCGCCGCCCGCAGCGAATGGCGACTCATCACCGCCACCGGCAACCTGTTGAAGCTGTGGCGCCACCAGAACACGCCAGCCCCCGCCTGAGCGCGAGTCGCGCGGACAACCCCCGCCCGACCGCGGACCGCAAGGGCCGGCGCGACGCGCGACCACCGCGCGGCATTACGCGACAGCCTCCATGGAAAGCGACAGTCGGGAGGCGTTCAACATCCCGCGCTCCTCATGGTCTCTCCGGGAAGGCCGATACGTCGGTCATGACGGCTTCTGACCTGTCGATGATCGTCGTGAGATCGTGTCGGTAGTCCGTGTCGTTGCCGGGGTCTGCCTGACAGCCTGGGGTGCGTTCATGACGGTCGTGTTCGGCCCCATGAGTGTGGTTCAGGGCAGTGGATCCGCGCTCGAGATGGGCGTCGGTCTCTTGGCTGCTGGCGTGTTGACGGCAGTCCCGCAAAGCCACCGCCTCAGCGGTTTCGCCGCACTGGTCTCACTGGCCGTCGGCGTACTGCTCATCGTCGCCGGGTACAAGCTCTTGCTCGACTACAGCGGGAACGATCCGGGGCGCCCGGAACCGTGGCCTTACCGCTTGGCCGGGGTAACGCTTCTCGTGCTCGGCGGCGCTGCGATCGGCAGGCTTCCGTCGCGGCCCGCACACCGCCATGGCAGTGGCCGACAAGCCTGAGGCGCCGGACAACGCTCGCTCCCGCATCCGACGAAAAGCGACACTGCCGCTCCGCATGGGAAGCGACAGCAGGTAACGGCGCGGTCCGCAGCTGCCGATAGCTCAAGGGACCTTGGGGTGTTCAGGGTGAGCGACAGCGGGCGCGTGTGACCTGTTGCCGGTCGAGAACTGAGACTCCCGGAACGGACGAGGGAGAGCGTGTGTCTCAGACAGGATCTCCGCGGGATCGAGTGGCCGCTGAGCCATCAGCCGTTGAGAAGCTTGAGGGCTTGGGAGTTCGCGGAATTCTGCGGCAGCTTGCCCAGCGCGGTCAGATCATCGAGGTGCGCTGCGAGATGCCGCAGTGCTATTGCCCCAAGGGCCGTCGGTACTTCGATCCGAGATCGGGACGATCTGATTGGGAGCCGACGGCCGACCACTATCCGAGACTCAAGGCGCACGGGGGTCACCTCACCGCGGACAACGTCCGGCTTGCGCACAAACGCTGCAATCAGATCGGAAGCACGTGGCGCCAGAAGATCAACGTCATGCTCGGGAAGCAGATGTCGCTGGAAGAGATCGCCCGGCAACTCAACGAGCAGGAGGTTCCGGCGGTCCACGGGACGAACCGATGGACGGCTTCCTCCGTTCGAGAGGCGTTCGTGTCGTAGGGGCCGGTCTGCCAGCGGGCGTAGTTGAGGCCCCCCGGCTTGACTTCCGCTTCGGACGAAGAGCGACAGCTACTCGGGCTGCCGGTTGTAGACCGAGCGTGGCCCGGGCGTGAACGGCTCGACGGCGACGACGCACAGCCGCTGGCAGGTGAAGCCGGCTGACAGGCCGTTGTTCGAGGGCAGCGTCACGCGCGTTCTGCCGGTGGAGTCGGCAGCCTCGGTGAGAAGGTCGTCGAGAACGTTCTGCGGTCCAAAGTCCGCGATCTCCACCTCGGCGGTGTCCTCGAACCGCAGGGTGGCGAGGGTGTGGTGCGTGTAGTTCATGCTGCCGTCTGGGCGGGCGCCATCGACCTCGAAGAGGTGGATGTCAAGTTCGATCGCTGAACGCCCGTCGGTGAGCTGTCCGGAGTCGAGGCGCACGGCGAGAACCTCGGCGTCATGGAACGACGGCCAGCGGCCGAACCGGGCGATGAGCGCCTCGCTGTTGAGCACGTCGGTCACCAGCTCGTCATCGGCAGACAGGACGCGCCGCTCGACTGTCGCTTCGGACTGCGATGAAAGGTGGACCTCCTCGGTGGGACGCTTCGCGTGTCACCGAGAAACGAGTCGAGGAGGCCCGGACTCATGATGCACGCTGGGTTGGATCTCAGTCGCAGGAAGATCGATGTGTGCTTGTTGAGCGACGAGGGGGAGGTCGCCGGGCAGTTCGCGGCGCCGGCCGATGCTGACGGGTTGCGCGGCCTGAATCGGCGGGTGATGGATCTGGGGGTGCCGGTGCGCGGGGTGATCGAGTCGATGACCGGCGCCAGGTTCGTGCATGACACCTTGGAACAGCTTGGCTGGGATGTGTTGATCGCCGACGCGCAGAAGGTCAAAGGCTTGGCGCCACTGGCGTGCAAGACCGACAAGATCGACGCGCGCGTGCTCGCGGTGCTCTCCCAGCGCGATCTGGTGCCGGCGATCTGGCTGCCCGATCCGCGGGTGCGCAAGGAGCGTGAGCAGGCGCGCTTTCGGATGCATCTGGTCAAGCACAAGTCGATGCTCAAGTCGCGCATCCACGCGACGCTGATGACGTTCGGGCGTCCATGCGCCGTCACCGATCTGTTCGGCGTCGCGGGCCGCAACATGCTTGCCGGGCTTGACGTTCCCGATCCGTGGCGCGGCACGATCGATGCCAGCGTGTTGCTGATCGACGACCTTGAGCGGCAGATCGCTGTGATCAACGCGCAGTTGCGCGCCGGCGGCGCTGACCACCCCTACGTGCCATTGCTGATGAGCGCGCCGGGGATCGGCTGGGTGCTGGCGTTCACGATCGCTGCGGAGATCGGCGAGATCGAACGGTTCAGCTCACCGACGAAGCTCGTCGGCTACACCGGGCTCTGCCCGCGCGTCTACCAGTCCGGTGAGAAGGACCGTCGCGGCCCGCTGACCAAGGCCGGCCCGAAGTACCTGCGCTGGGCGATGCTCGAAGCCACGATGCACGCGCTGCGCCACGAGGCCTATGCCGAGCGTTACCAGCGCAACAAGCGCCGCCTGGGCAAGCAGCGCGGCGCGAAAGTCGCCCAGGTCGACATCGCCCGCCGCTTGACCGAAGCGATCTGGCACATGCTCACCCGACGTGAACCCTTCAACCCAACTCCTGCTGCGGGAGGCGCCGCTTTTCGTCTGGCCGCCTGACGGCCCTTTTCGGACTTGCGCCCCCGCGGCCGGCCTCCCATCTCGCCTGGTCCTCCCGTCGAGGAGGCGATAGAGACATGAGCGCCGCTCCCATCACGACCGCTCGCAGCCCGAGCGACAACAGCACCGATGCCTATCGACACCACACCAACTTGACACCCCAACGCCCTTCATAGAGACGAAAAGCGACAGCGGGCCGAACGGCGCCGGCCAGCAGATCGATCGCCGCTCCTTCAGGCCCCGCAAGCCTCCCCGGTGACCTTCTTCTCGATCTTCCTGGGCCGGAAATGGGCCGGATCAGGTCGTCCTGCGAGGGTCCATGAGTTCCCGTCAGTCCGCCTCTTCCCCGTCAAACAGGGACATCTGGCCCTCGGGGGAACCCGGGGGTACGGCCTGGCTCGCCTGATAAGGAAGAGGTCCCAGGTTCGAATCCTGGATCGCCCATTCACCGCTCACGCGCGATGGCCCGGCGAAGTTCGTCCTTGCCCATCTTCGAGCGGCCCTTGATGTCGAGCTTGCGCGCACGGGCTTCCAGCTCCTTGCGCGTCGCGGCCTCGCCGGTGCGGACCTTGTTGGCCTCGACGCCGAGGTCGTGGCGGGTCTGCGGAGGGAGGTGCTTGAGGGTCTGCTTCGACTGCGCTCCGGCCTGCGCCTTCTTGGCGTTGCGACGGGCCGCAGCGCGCTGCTTCTCGGTGGCCATGGCTGTACCTCCAGCGGGGTGATGCGCTCCAGATACCCACCCCCGTCCCAGCCGGAACCTGCGTTTGCGGTGAACCGCGCAGGCGACTGTGGCGGAGTACGGCGTCACAGGGCGCCCCACTCGCCGATTCTCACCACGTGAAACATGCGCGCGTTCTCGCATTGGTCGCACTGGCTGTCGCCATCGGCGTTTTCGCGTGTTCCGTGGGCCTCCGAATCGGTGGCGAATACACCACAAGATGGCTGGATTGCGGCCTCACGGTCGCAGCGGCGACGCTCGCCTCCGTGTCGTGCTGGGCAACAGCTCGTCGACAGGAGGGCCGGCTGCGCACCTTCTGGGCACTGCTCGGCTGTGCCACGGCGGCGTGGGCCATCGGCGAGGCGGCCTGGGGCTACGACTCGGTGATCCGCCATGACGCCGTGATCCCATTTCCGTCGTGGCCGGACGTCCCGTTCCTCGCCGCCATACCGCTCACCATTCTCGCGCTCGCGATCCACCCGGCGACCTCGGCAAGCCTCACGCGCAGGACGCGCTGGCTGTTCGACGGCCTGGTCGCGGCGACCGCGCTGTTGTTCCTGAGCTGGACGCTCGTGCTCGGGCCCGTGTGGCGTGGGGCGGATCTCGGGACCCTCTCCGG
>Ga0209023_10007989_pt1 | contig 10704 bp, 8 predicted proteins | sample LakOneMetagenome_FD_187468 | JGI IMG/M metagenome (GOLD analysis project Ga0209023, IMG submission 187468) | Freshwater and sediment microbial communities from Lake Erie, Canada (SPAdes) (version 2) | ecosystem: Environmental > Aquatic > Freshwater > Lentic | place: Lake Erie, Canada | collected...
GAACGGGCCCTGATCGCCGGTCTCGACGAGGAGCAGCGCGCCGCTGTCCTGGCGCCCCGCGGCCCGGTGTGCGTCCTGGCCGGCGCGGGAACGGGCAAGACCCGCACCATCACCCACCGCATCGCGCACCTGGTCGGTGCCGGCCACGTGGCGGCGGGCCAGGTGCTGGCCGTCACCTTCACCCAGCGGGCGGCTGGCGAGCTACGGGGACGGTTGCGCAGTCTGGACGCCGAAGCGCAGACGGGCGCCGGGGTGGGCGCGGTGCAGGCGCTGACGTTCCACGCCGCCGCCCGCCGGCAGCTGCGCTACTTCTGGCCGCGGGTGATCGGGGGCAGCTGGGAGCTGCTCGACAGGAAGTTCGCCGTCGTCGCGCAGGCCGCCGCCCGGGCCCGGATCCAGGCATCCACCGACGATGTGCGTGACCTGGCCGGCGAGATCGAGTGGGCCAAGGCGTCGTTGATCACCCCGGAGCAGTATGCGCAGGCCGTCGCGAAATCGGCCCGCGATATCCCGTTGGATGCCGAGAAGGTGGCCACCGTCTACGCCGGTTACGAAAACCTGAAGGCGCGCAACGAGACTCACCTTCTTGATTTTGATGACCTGCTGTTGCACACGGCCGCCGCCATCGAGAACGACGCCGCGGTGGCCCAGGAGTTCCGCGACCGGTACCGCTGCTTCGTCGTCGACGAGTACCAGGACGTCACCCCGTTGCAGCAGCGGGTGCTGCAGGCCTGGCTGGGCCCGCGGGACGACCTGACCGTGGTCGGCGACGCCAACCAGACCATCTATTCTTTCACCGGCGCCACCCCGGGTTTCCTGCTGGACTTTTCGCGACGCTTTCCCGACGCCACCGTCGTGCGGTTGGAACGCGACTACCGGTCCACGCCGGAGGTGGTGTCGCTGGCCAACCGCGTCATCGCCAACGCGCGCGGCCGGGTGGCCGGCAGCCGGTTGCATCTGATCGGTCAGCGTGATCCGGGGCCCCAGCCGGTGTTCAGTGAGCACACCGACGAGGTGGCCGAGGCCGCCGCGGTGGCGCGGTCGATCCGCAAGCTGATCGACGCTGGCACGCCGGCCGCCGAGATCGCCGTGCTGTACCGGATCAACGCGCAGTCCGAGGTCTACGAAGAGGCACTCACCGAGGCCGGTGTCGCCTTCCAGGTCCGCGGCGGCGAGGGGTTCTTCAGCCGGCAGGAGATTCGGCAGGCCCTGCTGGCGCTGCAGCGTGCACCCGATCCCGGTCCGGCGGCGGGGTTGCCCGCGGCCGTGCGCGCGTTGCTCGAGCCGTTGGGCCTGACCGCGCAGCCGCCGACCGGCACCCGCGCCCGGGAACGCTGGGAGGCGCTCGACGCGCTGGCCGAACTGGTCGACGAGGAGGTGGCGCTGCGCCCGGAGATCGACCTGGCCGGCCTGGTGGCCGAGCTGCGGCTGCGGGCCGACGCCCGGCACGCACCGGTGGTGCAGGGCGTCACGCTGGCATCGCTGCACGCGGCCAAGGGCCTGGAGTGGGACGCGGTGTTCCTGGTAGGGCTCACCGATGGCACCCTGCCCATCAGTCATGCCCTCTCGCATGGCCCCGACAGTGAGGCCGTCGAGGAGGAGCGCCGCCTGCTGTATGTCGGAATCACCAGGGCCAGAGTGCATTTGGCGCTCAGCTGGGCGCTGGCGCGGGCTCCGGGTGGCCGGCAGGGCCGCAAGCCGTCGCGGTTCCTGTCCGGGCTTAACCCGCACGCGCCAGCCGTCGAGACCGGCTCCCCCGCAGCCGCCGACCCAAGCCGGGCAACGCGCGGTGCCGGGTCTGCAACGAGCGGCTGAGCACGCCGACGGCGGTGATGCTGCGCCGCTGCGAGACGTGCGCGGCCGACGTCGACGACGAACTGCTGGCCCAGCTCAAGGACTGGCGCTCGCGGACGTGCAAGGAACTCAAGGTGCCGGCCTACCTGGTGTTCAGCGACAACACGCTGATCGCCATCGCCGAGTCGCTACCCACCGATGACGCCGCGCTGGTGGCCATTCCGGGGATCGGGTCGCGCAAACTCGAGCAGTTCGGTCCCGACGTTCTGGACCTGGTTCGGGCCCGTAAGTGAAAACCGCAGGTCAAAATAAGTTGTGGGGCGTAGGAGCACCAAGTAACGTCGTGGCGCATATCCACGTGACGAGTCCGGAGGGAGGACCGCGATGAACAGCATGCCTACGCAATGGGTAGCTGGGTACGACGCTGCGTTCATCCCGGCCGCCCATGCCCATGCCGCCCAGGCGGTTCCCACGCCGCGTAAGCGTCGGACCGCCGCCAATGACCCGTCCGTGGATCGGGGCTTCATCACCTAGCCCGCCGAACACCGCCCGGCACGAAAAGCCAAGGCCACGGACCCGAGTCAACCGGATCCGTGGCCCTCAGTGTTTCACCGCCGAAACACCACAGCCGGCCCGGATCTCGAGGAAACAGACCGCCACGAGACCAGTAAGCAGGTGTTGGACATGTCAGCCCTGACCGTCGGTGCCTATCCGGCCAAGCAGAAGCTGCCGGTGCTGCCGTGCCATGTCGGAGATCCCGACCTGTGGTTCGCCGACGATCCCGGTGATCTGGAGCGGGCCAAGGTGCTGTGCGCCGACTGCCCGATCCGGGCCCAGTGCCTGACCGCGGCGCTCGATCGCGCCGAGCCGTGGGGCGTGTGGGGAGGTGAGATCGTCGAGCGTGGCTCGGTGGTCGCGCGCAAACGGCCGCGTGGCCGTCCGCGCAAGGACGTGATCGCCGCCTGAGCGTGAGGCGAGCTACGCGTCCGGGTCGCTGAAGCCGGGGACCAGGTCGTCGGCGATCTGGCGGACCGGCACATGGGCATCCAGCTGACACGAGATGGCGACCACCGAGGCGATCACCCGCATCGGGATGGCCAGCTTCGGCGGGATGTTCATCTGCCGGGCCGCCTTGATCTGGCCGGCGGCCTTGTCCATGTCGATGGTGGCCATCCGCTGCAGCCACTTGCGGTTGTAGTGGAACACCGGGACCGACAGCGGCTCGACGTATTGCTTGAGCATGTCATCCACATCGTCGGTGGACACCCGCTCGCCCTTCTGGATGAAGCCGATCTGCTCCATCGTCGGCAACAACTTGTCGTAGTTCTTGTCCACCGCGTAGCGCAGGATCCGGCCGAGTTCGCGCGGCATGCCGCCGGGCAGCGGGGCCACCGCGCCGAAGTCGATGACGCCCATCTTGTCGCCGATCAGCATGAAGTTCCCGGGATGTGCGTCGCCGTGCATCATCTCCAGGCGGCGCGGGGCGTCGTCGGTGAGCTGGAAGAGCCGGTAGCCCATCAGGTCACGCTGGTCCTGGTTGCCGCTCTTGATGATGTGCGACAGCGGGATGCCTTCGATCCATTCGGCCACAACAACTTTCGGCGCGCTCGCCACCACGTGCGGCACGACGAAATCCGAATGGCCGTCGTAGGCCTTGGCGAACGCCCGCTGGTTGTCGGCCTCGAGCCGGTAGTCCAGTTCCATTTCGGTGCGGTCGATCAGCTCATCGACGACGCCCTGGATGTCGGCGCCGGGGGAGAGCTGCTTGAAGATGCCGACCAGACGCTTCATGGTCTTCAGGTCGGCGCGCAGGGCCTCGTCGGCCCCGGGGTACTGGATCTTGACGGCGACGTCGCGGCCGTCGGACCACACGGCGCGGTGCACCTGGCCGATGCTGGCCGAGGCGACGGGCTTGTCGTCGAAGGATTGGAAGCGGTCGCGCCACTTGGTGCCCAGCTGGCCGTCCAGCACGCGGTGCACCTTGTCGGCCGGCAGCGGCGGGGCGTCCTTCTGCAGCTTGGTGAGGGCCTCGCGGTAGGGCTTGCCGAACTGCTCGGGCACCGCGGCTTCCATCACCGACAGCGCCTGGCCGACCTTCATGGCGCCGCCCTTGAGTTCCCCGAGAACGGTGAACAACTGGTTGGCGGCCTTCTCCACGAGTTCGGCGTTGACCTCGTCCTTCGAGGCGCCGGTCAGGCGCTTGCCGAAGCCCAGCGCCGCACGTCCGGCCATGCCGCCGGCTAGTCCTGCCAGCTTCGCGTTACGGGCCACGCCACCGCGTTTGATCTCTGACACCCGACCATCATCCATGACGATCGTGTGAATGGGACCAGCGGAGTGAAACGAGCGTTGTCAGCATCGGCAGCGGGGGTGGCGGGGCCAGTGCCGGCTGGTGATCGACCCGGCCACCACGTCGAACTCCAGCGTCGCCGACAGCGTTGCCGGGGCGGGCCGGTCCGGTTGGCCGCGAATGGCCCGGATGACCTCCTCGATCTGGCCCAGTGCCAGCGCGGCGGTGGCCAGCACGGTGGCCCGGTCGGCGGTCCCGACGGTGTCGCGCAGTTGGGCGGCCACCGCCGGCCAGGCCTCGTCGTGATCGCTGCGGTGCAGGTCGACGCAGTTCAGGCAGGCCGTCGCGCCGGGGAGCACCATCGGCCCCACCAGGCCGACGCCGTCGCGGATCCGGACCGGCAGGTGCGCTACCCGTGCCTCGTGCAGCTCGCGCAGCACCCGCGGGTCGGCCACCAGCTGGTCGGTCAGCACCATCAGATCGGTATTCGCGGCGCGCACCACGACGTGCGACTGGCTGGTATGGGCGACGCGGGCGCCAGACCGCTGCAGGGACTCGGTCAGCGCTTCGGCCAGCGGGCCGCGGCCGTGCACGCGGACGGCGGCGGCGCGGCTGCGCGACGGCGCGGGCGCGGCGCGGGCCACACCCGCCTTGACCAGCGCCTGGACCAGATCGGTCAGGTCCTGGTGGCCAGCGGGAGCGGCCGCGCTCAGCAGGTCCTCGACGGCGGCGCCGGTATGCATGGTGCGCAGCACGGTGGCCAGCGCGGGTGCGGTCAGCCCGGGCGGCGGCTGGATCAGCACGGCCCGGCGCGGATCCCAGCCGACCTGCACGGCCCCGTCCGGGCGCAGCAGTACCGGCATCGCCGGATCAAGCGTGTAGCGGCCCGTCATGCAACGGGACTGTGGCAGACCCTCGCGGGTGGGCGCGCTCAGCCATCCACAGGGTCGTCGCCGGAATCCTCGCGCAGCGAACGTTCCAGATCGGCGATCGCACTATCGAGATCCGAGGTGCCCCCACCGATCACCCGGTCGATGAATGCGGCGGGCTCGTCGAGGTCGGTGGCGCCGGGCAGCAGGTCGGGGTGGGCCCAGACGGCGTCGCGGCCGTCGATGCCGGCGGCGTCGGTCAGGCGCTGCCACAGCTGGGCGGCCTCGCGGAGCTTGCGTGGCCGCAGTTCCAGGCCGACCAGTGTGCCGAAGGTCTTCTCGGCTGGACCGCCGGTGGCGCGACGCCGGCGCAGCGTCTCGGCCAGCGCGGTGGCCCCCGGCAGTCGATCACCCAGTGCGGCGGTCACCACCGTCTCGACCCAGCCCTCGATGAGTGCGAGCAGCGTTTCGAGCCGCTCGAGCGCGGCCTCCTGTTCGGGGGAGGCCTTCGGCTCGAAAATGCCCTGGTTGAGCAGGTTCTCCATGGCGCTCGGGTCGGCCATGGCCGCCGGATTGAAGCCCTGGGCCAGTTCCTCGATGCCGCTCATGTCGATCGAGATGCCCCGGGCGTAGGCCTCGACGGCGCCCATCAGCTGCGACGAGAGCCACGGCACCCCGCTGAACAGCCGGTGATGTGCCGCTTCGCGGGCAGCCAGGAAGGTCATGATCTCGCTGCGGGGCTGCTCGAGCCCGGCCGAGAACTCCTCGATGGCGGTGGGCAGCAGTGCGGCGACGCCCTTGGGGCCCAGCGGCAGGCCGACCTCGGTGGAGGTCAGCACCTCACGCGACAGCTGGCCCAGCGACTGCCCGAGCTGCGAGCCGAACGCCATGCCGCCCATCTGGGTGATCATCGACAGCAGCGGCCCGGCCATGCCCTTGGCCTCCTCGGGCAGCGCCGACGCCCACACCGTCGAAATCTGTTGTGCCACTGGGTCACACAGCCGCTTCCAGGTGTCCAGCGTGTTGTCGATCCAGTCGTTGGGGGTCCACGCGACCGTCTTGGACGTGCCGGCCGGCAGCGTGGTGGCGGGGTCGATCCACAGATCGGCCAGGCGGACGGCGTCGGCGATGGCGGTGACGGTGCTCTCCGGGATGGGCGCGCTGAACCCGATCGCACTGGACGCGAGCTGACGGGCCAGGTCGTAGTTGACGGGCCCCGCAGAAGACCCTGTGCTCATGGCGCTGCCGGCGCCGGAGAACATCTGGCCCAGCCGGGTGAAGATCTGGCCCAGGTCGGCCATGTCGCCGGATCCGAAGCCGAACGGGTCAGAGGCCGAGGGCCCGCCGGGCTCGCCATCCTTCCGCTTGTCACGGTCGGGGTCTTCTCCGGAGGAGAAGCCGAAAGGCAGGTCAGGCATGACCCCAACGGTACCGATCGCCGGGGGAGCGCGTGCGATCCCGCGTCACGCTCTCAGTGAAGTGGCCCGGCTAATGTTGCGGGCGTGAACAGGCGCAGTGCGACGGTGGCGGTGGCCCTGGTGCCGATCGTGGTGTTCGGGTTCCTGCTGGCCGCGGTCACGGTGCCGTTCGTGTCGCTGGGCCCCGGGCCGACGTTCAACACGCTGGCGGAGTACGACGGAAAACAGGTGGTCGACATCAAGGGCACCGACGTCAAGCCCACGTCGGGCAACCTGAACATGACCACGGTGTCCCAGCGCGACCAGCTGACCCTGGGTCAGGCCCTGGCGATGTGGGCGTCGGGCGATGAGCAGCTGGTGCCCCGGGATCTGGTGTATCCGCCGGACAAGAGCCGCGAGGACGTCGACAAGGCCAACGACGCGGAGTTCAAGGACTCCGAGGACAGCGCCGCCTACGCCGCGCTGGGCTACCTGAAGTACGCGCCGGCGGTGACGGTGGCCCAGGTCAACGACTCGGGCCCGGCGAAGGGCAAGCTGCAGGTCGGCGATGCCATCGACGCCGTGGACGGCAAGATGACCGCCACCCTGGACGAGTTCACCAACATCCTGAAGGCCACCAAACCCGGCCAGCAGGTGGTGCTGGATTACCGCCGCAAGAACGAGCCGGCGGGCACGGTCACCGTGACGCTGGGCTCGAACCCTGACCGCGACTACGGCTACCTGGGCGTAGCGGTGCTCAATGCGCCGTGGGCGCCGTTCAGCATCGACTTCAATCTGGCCAACATCGGCGGCCCGTCGGCCGGGTTGATGTTCAGCCTGGCCGTGGTGGACAAGCTCACCACCGGTGATCTGAACGACGGGAAGTTCGTCGCCGGCACCGGAACCATCTCGCCGGACGGCGCGGTGGGCCCGATCGGCGGGATCACCCACAAGATGAGCGCCGCCCGCGACGCCGGCGCGACGGTGTTCCTGGTGCCCGCCGAGAACTGCGATGAGGCCGTCACCGGCGATCAGGACGGCATGCGGCTGGTGAAGGTCGACAACCTGACCACGGCCGTCGACGCCCTGCGCGCGCTGTCGAGCGGAGGCGACGCGCCGCACTGCTGAGCGACGCGTGCGTACAGTTGAGTGACCGTCGACCAGTGATCAGGAGTTAGCCCGTGGGGATGCGCCCTGCCGCCCGGATGCCCAAGCTGACCCGGCGCAGCCGGGTCCTCATCACCACCGCGGTGGCCGTCGTGGCGGTGCTGCTGTTCGGGCCCAAGCTGATCGACACCTACGTCAACTGGTTGTGGTTCGGCGAGTTGGGATTCCGGTCGGTGTTCACCACCGTGGTGCTCACCCGGCTGGTCATCTTCCTGGTCGTCGCGGTGGTGGTCGCGGCCATCGTGTTCGCCGGGCTGGCGTTCGCCTACCGCGCCCGGCCGGTGTTCGTGCCGACCACGGGCCCGAATGATCCCGTCGCCCGGTACCGCACAGCGGTGCTGGCGCGGCTGCGGCTGATCTCCTGGGGTGTGCCGCTGGTTATCGGCGCGCTGGCCGGTCTGGTGGCCCAGAGCTACTGGGTGCGGGTGCAGCTGTTCCTGCACGGCGGTTCCTTCGGCGTCACCGATCCGCAGTTCGGCAAGGACCTCGGCTTCTACGCGTTCGAGCTGCCGTTCTTCCGGCTGGTGGTGACCATCCTGTTCGTCGCGGTGTTTCTCGCCTTCCTGGCAAACGTGGTGGCGCACTACGTCTTCGGCGGCATCCGGCTGACCGGGCGGCAGGGCGCGCTGAGCAAGCCGACCCGCATCCAGTTGGTGGTGCTCATCGGCGTGCTGGTGCTGATGAAGGTGTTCGCCTACTGGCTGGACCGCTACGAGCTGCTGTCGCACACCCGGGCCGGTAAGCCGTTCACCGGTGCCGGCTACACCGACATCAACGCCGTGCTGCCGGCCAAGCTGATCCTGATGGCCATCGCACTGATCTGCGCGGTGGCGGTGTTCTCGGCGTTGGTACTGCGCGACCTACGCATCCCGGTGATCGGCCTGGTGCTGCTGGTGCTGAGTTCGCTGATCGTGGGCGCGGCGTGGCCGATGATCGTCGAGCAGTTCAGTGTCAAACCCAATGCGGCGCAGAAAGAATCGGAGTACATCAAACGCAGCATCCTGGCCACCCGGCAGGCCTATGGGCTGACCGACCAGTCGGTGACCTACCGCGACTGGGGCGGTAACACGCCAACCTCGGCGCAGGAGGTGGCCAATGACCGGGCCACCATCTCCAACATCCGGCTGCTGGACCCGACCATTGTCGGCCCGGCGTTCACCCAGTTCCAGCAGGGTAAGAACTTCTACAGCTTCCCCGACCAGTTGGCCATTGACCGCTATAACGGGCCCGATGACAATCTGCGCGACTTCGTGGTTGCCGCACGCGAACTCAACCCGGACCGGTTGATCGACAATCAGCGGGACTGGATCAACCGGCACACCGTCTACACCCACGGCAACGGGTTCATCGCCTCGCCGGCCAATACCGTGCGCGGAATTGCCAACGACCCCAACCAGAATGGCGGTTACCCGGAGTTCCTGTCGTCGGTGGTCGGTGCCAACGGCACGGTCGTGTCACCCGGCCCGGCGCCGCTGGATCAGCCGCGAATCTACTTCGGCCCGATCATCGCCGCGGCTGCCAACGACTACGCGATCGTCGGCAGCAACGGCGCCGACCGCGAGTACGACTACGAGACCAACACCGAGACCAAGAACTACACCTACACCGGTTCCGGTGGGGTGAAGCTGGGCAACTGGGTGGCGCGCAGCCTCTTCATGGCCAAGTTCGGTGAGCGGAACTTCTTGTTCTCCAACGTCATCGGGCCCAATAGCAAGATCCTGTTCAATCGCGATCCGTCCGAGCGCGTCAAGGCGGTGGCGCCGTGGCTGACCACCGATTCGACCGTGTACCCGGCGATCGTCAACAAGAAGATGGTGTGGATCGTCGACGGGTACACCACCCTGGACAACTACCCGTACTCGGAGCTGACCTCGCTGTCCTCGGCCACCGCGGACTCCTCCGAGGTCGCGCTGAACCGGTTGATGCCCGACAAGCAGGTGTCCTACATCCGGAACTCGGTCAAGGCCACCGTCGACGCCTACGACGGCACTGTGACGCTGTACGCCCAGGACGAATCCGACCCGGTGCTGCAGGCCTGGGAGAAGGTGTTCCCCGGCACCGTCAAGCCGCGCAGTGACATCAGCCCGGAACTGGCTGCGCACCTTCGGTATCCGGAGGATCTGTTCAAGGTGCAGCGCGCGCTGCTGGCCAAATACCACGTCGACGATCCGGTGACGTTCTTCTCGACGTCGGACTTCTGGGACGTGCCACTGGATCCCAACCCGACCGCGTCGAGCTACCAGCCGCCGTACTACATCGTGGCCAAAGACCTTGCGGCCAATGACTCTTCGGCGTCGTTCCAGTTGACCAGCGCGATGAACCGGTTCCGCCGCGACTTCCTGGCGGCCTACATCAGCGCCAGTTCCGATCCGGCGACGTACGGCAAGATCACCGTGCTGACCATCCCGGGTCAGGTGAACGGACCCAAGCTGGCGTTCAACGCGATCAGCACCGACACCGCGGTCAGCCAGGACCTCGGCGTGATCGGCCGGGACAACCAGAACCGCATCCGGTGGGGCAACCTGCTGACCCTGCCCGTGGGCGAGGGCGGGCTGCTCTACGTCGCCCCGGTGTACGCCTCGCCGGGCACCAGCGATGCCGCGTCCTCGTACCCCCGGTTGATCCGGGTGGCGATGATGTACGGCGACAAGGTGGGCTACGGCCCGACCGTGCGTGACGCCTTGGACGGCATCTTCGGCGTCGGTGCGGGCTCCACGGCCACCGGGCCGGCCCCGGCCCCGGGACAGAGCGCTCCGCCGCCGGTGAAGACCCCGCCGGCGCAGGCCGCCGGGCCGGAGGTGCCCACCCCGGTGGCGGCCGTGCCGCCCGGCAGCGTGACGATCTCCAATGCGAAAGCCTCGGCGCTGCAAGAGATCAAGATGGCCATGGATGCGGTGAAGCAGGCCCAGCAGGGCGGCAACTTCACCGACTACGGCGCTGCCCTGCAGCGGCTCAGTGACGCCATGACGAAGTACGACAACGCGAATTAAGTTCTTGGTGTGGCGGGCCGCTCAGATGTGTACTTCTGTGCACATTCCGGGGTGGCAAACCGGCTCTGACCACACGATTTGGATGCCCCGTGGCGCGCCCGGTAACCTAGCGTTCACCATCGCGGGGTGGAGCAGCTCGGTAGCTCGCTGGGCTCATAACCCAGAGGTCGCAGGTTCGAATCCTGTCCCCGCTACTA
>Ga0209023_10007990_pt1 | contig 10703 bp, 9 predicted proteins | sample LakOneMetagenome_FD_187468 | JGI IMG/M metagenome (GOLD analysis project Ga0209023, IMG submission 187468) | Freshwater and sediment microbial communities from Lake Erie, Canada (SPAdes) (version 2) | ecosystem: Environmental > Aquatic > Freshwater > Lentic | place: Lake Erie, Canada | collected...
AATATTGGAAAGCAGGTTTGCATAAAAATAAGCCGGGCGCAGGTGTTTAATATTTACATCGGTTAACGTATTCAACGCACTTTCTGCACGATATAAGCCACTTACAGGGCCTGCACCTTCTTGCATGTGTGCACCAATGCTGCTTAGGTTTACCACATATTTTACGCCTGCAGCCTTTATTGCTGCGGTATAGTTTTCACCAATTTTTGCAATATGTGCTTTCCAGTCGGAAGCCGTATAAGTTGGTGGCACCATGGTATATACAGCGTCTGCACCTGTAAATGCACCGGTAAGAAATGCTATATTTTCTACTGAGCCAACAGCGGCTTTGGCGCCTAAAGCTTCAATTGCTGCAATGTTCTGTTCTTTCGAGGTAATAACCGTTACATCATTGCCTGCTTTTACCAAAGCTTTGGTCAATGGTTTACTTACATTACCAAGCGATCCTGTGATTACGTATTTCATTTTGTGCGATTTTGTTAATGATTAATTTTTATTGGCCGGTTTTTTAAAATAGTGTAAAACGTTTTCTGACTACTGTTACATGATACTTGTATATACAAATATTAAGTTAAAAAAAATTCCTACAATTTATCTCCAAGTTTATTCATATTCTGAACCATCCTGCCTGTTTCATCTTTACCTAAAATTCCGGAGCATGTTTCGTAAAAATGACTGGTACACTCTTTTAGCTTCGGAAACATTTCTTTTGCCTTTGGTGTAGGATAAACATTGGTAAGTTTACCTTCTGTAGTTCGTACCACTAATTTTTTTTCTTCCAGTTTTTCGATTAAACGGGTAATTGTGCTGGGCGTTAACTGTAATTCATTTGCAAGGCATCCTGGTTGTATACCCGGCTCCGATATAACCGTCATAAGCAAATAAGCATGGCTTGGAGAAAGATCAACCTTTTTCCAACTTTCCACTGCAAGCTTCTCTATCTTACGGGCAAGTGCATTGGCCGAAAAATAAATACAACTGCAAAACCTGCTTTCTGAAGTTTTCATGCACGCCCCCTGCGGGAGATTTTTAATTTAGAGTGTAAAGATAAAAACATTTTATTTGTATATACAAATATTTATTGATAAAAATTATTTTAAGACCCTGCATTACAGGATTTTTGCATTTGCATTAGCTGGTTATTTTGGTTTATTGGGTTAATGGCAAGAACAATAACTTTGAGAAAAATTAACCGTTCACATTTTATGTTGGTTGCTTAAAAGGGGTTACAAAAGAATTAGAATGACCGGTTATGCTGACCTATGACATAACAGCACAAGAGTGCGACGCAACAAAAGCTAAACAGCAGTAATGCAGCCCGGTACAAAAAAATTGTAGAATAGATATGGCGTTTATTTTTACTAAGTAAATGTGCCGGCAGAATTTTAAAAGTATGAGCAATCCAAATTTAGAAGCAGACAAAGCACAGTTAAGCGCAGCGGAAAAGGAATTTGAGAATACCATCCGCCCTACTGAAATTGATGATTTTTCAGGGCAGCCGCAATTGATAGAGAACCTGGTCATTTTTATAAAGGCAGCTAAAATGCGCGGCGAAGCCCTTGATCACGTTTTGTTTCATGGCCCGCCCGGTTTAGGTAAAACTACGCTTAGCAGGATAGTGGCAAATGAACTGGGTGTTAAAATAAAAGAGACCAGCGGGCCGGTGATTGAAAAACCCGGCGACCTTGCGGGCCTGCTTACCAATCTTGAAGCAAATGATGTTTTGTTTATAGATGAAATTCACCGTTTAAGCACGGTTGTGGAGGAATACCTGTACGCTGCTATGGAGGATTTCAGGATTGATATTATGATTGATACCGGCCCCAATGCAAGGAGCATTCAAATAAACCTTAATCCTTTTACATTGATTGGGGCTACTACAAGAAGCGGCTTGCTTACCGCCCCGTTGCTGTCAAGGTTTGGTATTAAATCGAGGCTGGAATATTATACAACCGAAGTATTAAAAAAAATCATTGAAAGAAGCGCTGCTATATTAAGGGTTTCTATTACTGCGGATGCTTCTTTTGAAATAGCGCGGCGCAGCCGTGGCACACCACGTATTGCCAATGGTCTTCTGCGCCGTGTAAGGGATTTTGCACAGGTGCTTAATGATGGCGCCATTGATATAGGCATTACACAACATGCGCTTAAGGCTTTGAATGTAGATGAACATGGTCTTGACGAAATGGACAACCGCATTCTTTCATCTATCATTGATAAGTTTAAGGGCGGGCCGGTTGGGCTTACAACCATTGCAACAGCAGTAGGTGAGGAGCCGGGTACCATAGAAGAAGTGTATGAACCATTTTTAATACAGGAAGGTTTTCTGCAGCGCACTCCGCGGGGGCGTGAAGCTACTTTAAAAGCCTACAATCATTTAGGCCGTTCAGCCCCAAATAAAGGCGGACAGCCGAATTTGTTTGCTTAGGCAATGTTTTTAAATACATTTTTTTAACCGGGCATTTATATAAATGGCATCGGTGGTTGCATCGCACTCTTGTACTGTTGAATCATTATTCATCAATTGCCCAAAGCCTTACAATACCATATCATTTTTTAGCGAAGCTGCATTAAGGCCATCAGGGGTTTAATAATTCATCAGCTATAAAATAATAAAGGCGGTTATTAATAACCGCCTTTATTATTTTTTTAAATAAAACTGAAATGTTTTAGTCTTTCACAATCCTATAAACAGCCTGCTCCGTTCCTGCATTTAATTTTAGAACATACAAACCGCTCTTAAGATTTGCTGTAGAATTTAAAATAATTGTATTGGCAGAAGCATTGTATGTTTTTGATTTTTCGCTTGCCACTAATTTACCCTGCATATCATATACATTAACAGCTATCTGCTGAGCTGTAGCCAGGTTAAGCTGCAGTTTAAGAGCTCCCTGGAAAGGATTGGCAAAAGTAACATCTGTAATTACAGCATTTGATTTAACTGCAATAACCCTTGAGTAGGAAGCGGAACCATCACCATCAACCTGTTTTAAACGGTATTGAACGGCAGAAGAAAGATTAAAAGCATTCTTATCTGTAACAGAATAAGACTGGTCTTTTAAGCTGTTGAGTGATTTTACGGTAGCCACCGTTTTGTAGTTGTTATTGTTATCGGCACGCTGTATTTCGTACTGTTTCATGTTTGATTCGCCGCTTATTTTCCAGCTAAGTGTTACATCGCTGTTTTTGCGATCGGCATTAAATGAAAGTAATTTAACAGGTAGAGCAGAACAGCCTGTTGCACTTGTGCTTACATAAGGGAATATCCACATGCTTATATCTAATGGCCCGCCTGCTGAACTCCATATTTGATTAACAGGAAGCCAGCCTATGCCGGAAATATACTGCAGGGCATAATTTAAAGATTCATCATCACCATTGGCTACCAGAGACATTGAATCCTGCACCGGGCCCGATGGATTCCACACTAATGTAGAATAATCAACAGCTATATAAAACCGCTTGGATGCAGGCAGTTCTAAAGGAGCAGAGAAAAACACTTCTGATAAACTTTCGCTGCGTACATCCGCTGTAAATTTCTTAAGATACACTGCGGTACTTCCAATCTCACTGCCCGGTGTTCCGCCATTATCTTCAAGTACACGGAAAATTAGCTTTTTATTGTTATTGGCGGCCACATTGCTATTGGCAAATGCAAGGTTTAGTAAGCAGCCTGTCAGGTATGTATAGGCTGTTGAAGACAAGTCATAAAAATTAGCGGTTTGCTGAAAAGAATATCCGTCAAAATTAAGGGAACCAAAAATATATCCATTCGCACCATAAGTATAATAATACGCAGACCAGTCGTTTATTGCAGTATTGAGGTTTGTAGTATCGCAATCGCCGGTTGTATTGCCTGGCTGTAACCTGTTGAGCAGTTGGGCGGGTTTCAGCATTTTTACAGGTGTGGCTGTCTTTAACTGTGTTTGAGCGTTTGAAAGGAATACAAAAGCGCTTAAGGACATAATAAGCAGGTAAATTTTTTTCATAATTATTTTTTTCGAAAGTTAAGTAAGTTTAATATTTCAGCAATAAATTTCTCCGCTTTTCAATATGAGTGGTTTTTATATTATTCATCGTAAGGCAGGTATTTTACAGCATAAATATTTTCTTACCTTTTTTTAAAATTTACCATCCTATTTTTGCCACAACATATAACTATGCGCAATTTTTTTTTCATAACAGCAATAGCCTGTTTCTTATGGTCCTGCGAAAGCAATGGTAAGCAGGATCCGGGCACCGTAGATAACAGCAATCCTGCTCCGCCTGCAATTTCTTACAATGTGGTAAAGGTTTACCCCCATGATACTTCATCGTATACAGAAGGACTGGTTTGGCAAAACAATATACTTTATGAAAGTACCGGTAATAAAGGCAAAAGCAAGTTGCGTAAAATAAATATTGAAACAGGAAAGCCGGATAAGGACATCAACCTGTCAAAAGAATTTTTTGGAGAAGGTATTGCCCTTTTAAACAACAAAATTTACCAGCTTACGTGGCAGGAACACAAGGTATTTGTATATGATGCAAACAGCTTTGAAAAGATTAAAGAAATGGTATGGCCATTTGATGGATGGGGCATGACGCACAATGGTAAAGAACTTATTATTGGTACAGGTGGCAGTATATTGTATTTTGTAAACCCGGATGATTTTAAGATCATAAGAACAATAAGCGTTACAGATAATTATGGCCCGGTTGGCGCTATCAATGAACTTGAGTATGTAAATGGTGCTATCTATGCCAATGTTTATGGAATTCCTGTTATAGTAAAGATCAATGCTGAAACAGGTAAGATTGACGGTAAAATGGATCTCACCGGCATTATGAACAAAAGCGGAATGCTTTATGATATGGCTGCATTTGAAAATGACTCTAATTATGTTCTCAACGGCATTGCTTACGATTCTGCAAGGAACAGTTTTTATATAACAGGCAAATGGTGGCCTGCCCTTTTCGAAATAAAACTCAATTAACAAACCAGGAGATTAAAGATGGAGAAAGAGATCAGGAGTATGATGCATTTATTCATTTGTTTGTAAGAAATGATCCTGTTGTGTTTATCTTTTATGTTCTTGCAAATAATGAAGATGACCTCAGATGCCCAATAGAAAAAGCCCCGAAGCGTGCGACGCAACAGAGTTTAATAGCAGTAATGCAGTTTGGTCAAAAAAAAAGAAATTACACAGCTTGTGTAATGCAAGGTATAATAGCAGGAAGATAAGCAGTACAGGTATAGAATGTACTTCCGTTTCCCCTGTTCCAGACTCATTTATTTTTTAGCCGCAAATTTTAAAACCAATGCAGATCATACCACTTTCCGAAGGTGTATTTACCATAGATAAGACTAAAATATTTGTACCTTTTAATACCGCCACCGATGACCTCCAGCAGCGCACAACCGGCAGCCTGCTGGTAGAAGTACAGCCATTTGTAGTTAAGACGGGTAATGATATTTTATTACTTGATGCAGGTCTTGGTTTTACCCGCAACGGAGAACTGCAGTTACATACCAATCTTAAAGAAAACGGTATACAGCCAGCCGATATTACAAAAGTGCTGCTTACGCATTTACATAAAGACCATGCAGGTGGTATAAGTACAAAAGACAGGCTTGGCAATTATCACCTGGCTTTTCCAAATGCAGTATATTATGTTCAGCAAAAAGAACTGGCGTTTGCAATGGATACTGGTTTCCCCTCATTTATGGCCGAAGAAATTTCTGTGCTGCAAAATAATCCTCAGGTAGTTTTTCTTGAAGGCGATGGCAGCATAGACGGGTATATTCATTATCACGTTACAGGTGCCCACAGCCCGCACCACCAGGTATACCGGATAAAAAATAACAACGAAACTATTTTCTTTGGCGGCGATGATGCACCGCAACTTCAGCAGATGAAAAACAAATTTGTAGCCAAGTACGATTACAATGGTAAGAAGTGTATGGAACTGCGCCAGCTATGGTGGCAGCAGGGCAAAGAACTGGGCTGGACCTTCCTGTTTTATCACGATGTAAAAACGCCTTACTATACATTTACAGTTTAGAGAATGTATGAACCCGGCTTTTGTTTTTCATGTTCATCCGGGTTGCGTCGCACACTTTTACTCTTGAATAAACATCAGCTTTCAACAGCCGGGTACAAAAAACAGCATATAAAAATCACTTCTGAAATACCCTTACATAATCAACAACCATCCTTTGCGGAAAGATTGTATTTCCATCAGGCGCCCCGGGCCAGTTGCCACCAACTGCTATATTAAAAATAAAAAAGAAATCATCGTTGAAGGGATAGGGGTTTCCGCTAACGTCATTGCTTGTTGCAGAAAAAACTTGCTGGTCATCAACAAAAATTTTAATGCTGTTTTCTTCCCAATCCATACTGTACACATGAAACTGCTGATCAAACGAACCGGCAGGCAGTACATAGTTGATACCTTTTGAATCGTGCAATTGAAATGTAGCGCCCCAGTGAAGGGTACTGTACATTTTATTAGGCTCTTGTCCAAGCAGTTCCATTATATCTATTTCCCCGCAGGCGGGCCAGCTAACAGCATCAATATTATTGCCAAGCATCCACAATGCAGGCCAGATGCCTTTCGTGGAAGGCAGCTTTGCCCTTATATCTATACGGCCATATTTAAAAACTTTTTTACCCTTGGTAACCATCCTTGCAGAAGTGTACTGGCTGGCGCCATAAGTTTCCTGCCTTGCTTCAATAATAAGATTGCCGTTCGATGCAAAAGCATTCTGTGGCCGGTTTGTATAATTTTCCAGCTCACCGTTGCCCCAGCCATTGTTATTGCCGCTTTCAAAAGTCCAGTTGTTGTCATCAATGGTTTTGCTGTTAAATTCGTCGGCCCAGGCAAGTGTATAACCGGCGTATGTTTCCGGCGTGCTGTACCCGGTATTGTCAACAGGAAAGTATAACCCGTTTTCGTTGATGATGGTACCAAAACCTTTACTTGTTTTAAGTGTACAGTTTTGAGGTGCATCAAGCTGTACATAAAAAGTTTGATTTGGTTTGCGCAAACTGTCACCGGTAATCTGTACATTAATAGTTGCACTTGTTTTGCCTGCAGCAATAGATACGGTACCAGAAGCAGCAGCATAGTCTTTAGTCTCTAAAGCTGTTCCGGCAACGGTTGTATAATGAATAGTTGCATCGCTTGTTGCTGCACTGCTTAAAGAAACAGTAAAAGTAAAAACAGAGCCGGCAGGGTTTCTATCTCCCGAAACACTGCTGATACTCGCTGCCGGCAATGAGGGGGGAGTTGTACCCGAACCTCCGCCTTTGCTGCAGGCTATAACCAAAACAGCGAGTAACCCAATTTGAAGCAGCCTGAAATCTTTGTACATGAAATTCATATGTAATAATTGAAAAAAGTCTATTGATTTATGTATTAAAAATACTGTTGTTTTAAATAAGTTTTCAATATATACATTTTGAGCCAAACAGAAATACTTTGTGCATCTTTCGTTGCGTCGCACACTTGTACTTATGCAACTGACGGATCAATTTTTCGCACAAAGTTACTGATCTGCAAAGCGCAGTAAACAGCTCCGTTGGATGTAAGTCCTTTGTCTTTCTGCGGCTGTTGATTTAGCCTGGTATTGTTTTAAATGTACAAGTGTGCGACGCAACGAAAGCTTAATTCATATTCTTTAGCATGGTACAAAAAAATTATTTTCCTGTATTTGTATCCATGCTTTTTATCCAGGTGTAGATCAATTCAACTGCTTCGCGGTGAACCTGCTCACGCCCAAGTTCCGGCATGGCTTCACCTGGGTCTGTTGTTTGCATGCGGTGCAGTAAAATAGATTCATCGGGTTTACCGGGAACTATATCATACAAACGTCCGGCAGAACCTTTGCCCGTTGCAACAGGCGTTTTGTTAATGCCGGTTGCCCTTGCATCCTGCTCATTATAAGTGAGCAGCAATCCGGATGTTTCGGCAGGCCCGCCGGTGCGGTGGCAATGCGAACAATTAATATCAAGGTATGCCCTGGCCCTTTCATTAAGTGAGCCGCTCTGCGGATCATTCCATACAGGTATTTTAGGAATAATATTTATTGGGAGGAGCCCGTCTATCAAATTCTTTTCTTTCCAGTAAAGCAATTGATTTTTTGTACCGTCACTGTAATTCATTTCTTTATTCAGTTCTGCAGCAGATGGGCCAATGGGCTGCATTTCCTGGCTATAACTATGGCATCCTTTACATTCGTTTTTATTGGGTACATAATAAGGCGTTTTTACCTTTTTGCCATGTTCATTTATATAATTTATTTCGGTTGTTTCTCCCGCCACATCGTAGTAAGCTTCGGTTTGTTCATCATTCCAGTAGTATGGCCAGGCCTGCCAGCCTTCGCCGGTACGCACCAGCAAACGTGTTTCAACAATGCGCCTGCCTTTTTCGGGATGTCGGAAATCAAAAGGATAATAAAAATTTTTGATGAGATAAGTTCCTTCCGGAAAATCAAGTACGCCTTTTTCTTTATAAATAACCTGCCTGCCAGGAGGCATATAGATAAAACGGAGCTTCTCTGCATAGTTTGAGAACAGTGTTGAATTTAATTCATACGGAATTACATTTTCTGCAGGCTGTAATTGCTTTAGCGTACCAGCGAAGAAACCATAGCCTGATAAGTTTTCTTTTGGTGAAAAGCTGTTTGCTTCCTTATCCCTGTTTAAAGAAAAAGACAGTATAAAAATCAACATCAACAATACACTGCTGATGCCGGCAATTTTATGGATAAATAAAAACTTCATTCCCATTCTAATTTTACCGGTTCATAAGATTTTCCTTTACATTGGTAAGGTTTTACATCGCGGCTCTTATTTTTAAATCCATTGCCTGCATCAATATTGGCAAATGTTTCTTCATTGTTATTGTACAGGCATATCACCTGTGTTTTATTTTTTTCATCTGCAATACCATCATACATAATATGTGGCACATCTTTTCCAAACTTCAGTTTAAAACGGTACATCTTGCCCATTCTGCCCTTGCCTGTAGCCCGCTGCCTCAGGCGCTTCATGGCATTATTATGAATGTAAACATCGTGCGGGTAAGGGTCGTATACAGTATCTTTAACCGGGTTCTCACTTATATAATAACTCGTTACAGCAATGCCGCTGGTGCGGTTGTTGATGATATTGTTTTCAAAAACTTCAACCTGTTGAGATGCAAGCAAAAGCATGCCGGTACCCAAGGGCACTTTAGCTACAATATTTCCTTTTGGCGCAAAATTTTTGTGGTTGTTGTCGTGAATATTGTTATTGTAAACCCTTGTTTGTGTACCAAGTTTCACCGGCAGATCGGGCAGGTCAAATACCAGTATCCCTCCGCTGTTTTCCCAGGCTTCATTGTCATAGACATCTGCATATGATGAGTTTTCGATCTCAATACCGGCAACATTATGATATGCTTTACTGTTGCGCACGATAATGTTTTTCGACTGGCCTACATAAATCCCCGCATCCGATGCACCAATTGCCCAGCAGCCATCTATCAGCACATTCTGGCATTGTACCGGGTACAAAGCATATCCGCCGTTTTTACTGCTGGGTTTCCCAGTCCATTCCGTTTTTATATTTTTAAATACAAGGCCGTTTACCTGCTGCACTTTTATACAATCACCTTTTGCATCCTGCACCGTAAAATCAATAAGTTTAATATGCCTGCCGTTACTTATTTTCATGCCTTCGGCACCGGTAGCCTGGTACTTAAAAGAAAGAATTGTTTTATCCATTCCTGCACCCAGGATTACAATATCATTCTTGCCTTCCATACTCAAACTTCCGGGCATGCTGAATGTGCCTTCAGGCAGGCGGATTGTATCGCCGTTTTTTGCTTCAATCAGTTTTGTCTGTAGCTGTTTATAAAGCGATGGCTGTGCAACTGCAGTAACAGCAGCAAGGCAGCCACATAAAAATATCAGATGGCGCATAGCAATTGTTTAGTGTATATTAAAATTACGGATTCACTTGATTGAAATGCAATAAGAATTTTTTTTGTCCCTGCTTTCTTTTTTCATGTTTATCCCTGTTGCGTCGCACGCTTGTACTCCCGGTAATTTTGGCAGCTTTTATTTAAGCGTAGATTGAAGCGGCAGTTATAAAGCCTTCAACTTCCATTGAACAGATTTTTTATTAATGATGTCTTTTAAAAATTATTTTTGCGCACGCTAAAAACAAATAATACAATGCGCTTTTTAAAATGGTTACTGATCATAATTGCTTTACTGGGAGTAGTTTATTTACTTGGGCCACACCCTGTGGCGCCACTTTATACAACAGCTATGCCTGCGGTTCCGGCAGAACCACTTGCCCTGGAAAACTATGTAGCAAACAATGAGGCACAGCATAAAATAAAACCCAACAATGAAGCAAGAATAATTTGGATAAACGATTCATTGAAACAAAAGACAGCTTACGCTATCGTTTACCTGCATGGCTACTCTGCATCTCAGCAGGAAGGTAATCCAATACATACCAATATTGCAAAAGAGTTTGGCTGCAACTTATATTTATCACGGCTGGCAGAACATGGTATAGATACCAGTGACGCAATGGTAAACCTTACCCCGGAAAAATACTGGGAATCTGCAAAGCAGGCACTTGCCATTGGTAAACAGTTGGGCAATAAGGTAATTTTGATGGGTACGTCAACCGGTGGCAGCAATGCATTGCAATTGGCAGCAA
>Ga0209023_10007991_pt1 | contig 10703 bp, 7 predicted proteins | sample LakOneMetagenome_FD_187468 | JGI IMG/M metagenome (GOLD analysis project Ga0209023, IMG submission 187468) | Freshwater and sediment microbial communities from Lake Erie, Canada (SPAdes) (version 2) | ecosystem: Environmental > Aquatic > Freshwater > Lentic | place: Lake Erie, Canada | collected...
GCCATCAGCATGAATGCTTTGTCGAAGTATCTTGTCAATGCAGCTGCAGATCCACCTGAAAAAGTAAATGATACGTCGGCACCGATCACATCAACCGATTCATCGAATTTATCTTTGGGCATAGAGGTGGTTCCTTCGCCCAGCATTGCTCCCATGATGTCCATGATACCTGCTTTGCTGCCTTCTTTTATCGGGCCTGCATCAATGTTGAGCACGGCCCTTACCTTGGGAATTTTGTGATTCTCTACAACCAGTAGGGTCATGCCGTTGGGCATATTGAATATTACCGGGTCTTTTATGGCAATTACAGGCGCAGGGCCGGCAGCAGGTTTTTTTGAGCGGTCGATCTTTAGCTGTGCAAAGCCGTGCTGAAATATCATAAGACCTGATAGAACTATAATTATTTTTTTCATTGTTATTATTTTTTCATTGTCTGAATAAGGATGGTTCAATATTTACCCGGTTATTTTTTTGGCAAGTAGTACAATACTACCCGCTGGTTTTTGTTCAGGTATTTTTTTGCAACATTCTGTATATCCTGCCGGGTGATCTTCCTTATCTTTTCAAGTTCGGTATTGATGTTATCGGTATTCTTATAAAATGTGTAGCCGTTTGCCAGGTTCTCGGCAACATCGATCATGCGGTTGTTATTGTCGATGTAATCATTTTCAAACTGGTTTTGCAGCTTGGTAAATTCTTCTTCACTGATCAGTTGTGTTTGCAGTTTCAGGATCTCTTCATCCATATCTTTTAATAAAGTATCCAGCGGGGTATTGTTGTTCGGGAATGCATAGGTAATATAAGCGCCATAGTCTTCCAATGCATAATTGAAGGAACCAACCTGCAGTGAATTCTTTTTGTCGTCAACCATTTTTTTATACATGCGGCTGCTGTTGCCGGTGCTTAAAACAGCAGAGGCCATTTCCAGCGCTTTTGATTCGGCGCTCGTTCTCCCAGGTATGCGGTATGCAGCCATGATCGCCGGGTTCTGGATATTATTATCATAGGCAGTATCAACAATTTCTTTCCTGATCGGGTCTTCTGTATATTTTGTTTTCACGATAGGGTTGCCTGAAGGGATATCACTGAAATAAGCTTCCACCATGGCTTTTGTTTTGGTAAAATCGATATCGCCGGCAATGGAGAGAACAGCATTGGTGGGGGTATAGAATTTTTTATTGAATGCCTGGAATTCAGCCAGCGTTGCAGCGTCGAGGTCGGCCATGCTGCCAATAGGGATCCAATGATAAGGGTGTTTGGTGAAGAGGCGTTTCATTACTTCCCCAACAAAATTCCCATAAGGGCGGTTATCATAGCGGAGCCTTTTTTCTTCCTTCACTACTTCGTTCTGTGTTTTAACCCCGACCTCGTTGATGACCGGGTGCATCATCCGCTCACTCTCCAGCCAAAGCCCTGTTGCCAATTGATTGGAAGGAAAAACTTCGTAATAGAAGGTACGGTCCTGCGTTGTATTTGCATTGTTCTGGCCCCCATTGCTGCTTACGATCTTAAAAAATTCGCCCCGTTTGATATTGTCTGTTCCTTCAAACAACAGGTGCTCAAAAAAATGGGCAAAGCCGGTGCGGTTTGTTTGTTCATCTTTACTGCCCACATGATACATCACGGAAACAGCTACTACGGGTGCAGTTTTATCCTGGTGTAATATCACGTGCAGGCCATTTTTTAAAGTATATTCGGTAAAGGCAATTTTCTGTGCCGATGCCGACATGGCAATTGCCATCAGGGATAGATAACAAAATCCTTTTTTCATATTTGTAAATTGAGTCGACAAAAATAACAGGTTATTCATTTAACTGAAAATATTATGCAGTTAATTGATAAGCGGTCGCCTGGCCTGTTAAATCGCTTGTTCAGGCAGGATAAATTGCCTGTTAAAACAATTTACCAGTGCTGTTTTTAAGCGCTTCGTAAATCTTTTGAAAAGGAACCAAACAAAATTGAAATTGATTTGGCAATTCCTTACTTTCATTTCCCAATAATATTTAATTCAATAACGCATTAAAATATACATGATGGCGAGTAAAGATGAATTCATACAGGCAATAAAAAGCGGCTATACCTTTAAGGGAGATTCCGTGCAGATAGGTGATGCCATGCTTGATGGCGAAGTGATTGCCACGGCGCCGGTATTTCTTCCATTAAAAACGATGAACAGGCATGGGTTGATCGCAGGGGCTACCGGCACGGGCAAAACAAAAACCCTGCAAATGATCAGCGAATACCTGAGTGATGCAAGTGTGCCGGTATTGCTGCTTGATATCAAAGGCGACCTGAGTGGTATTGCAGCAGCCGGTTCGGTAAATGACAAGGTTACCGACCGTTACCAAAAATTAAATCTTACTTATACGCCTGCCGCTTTCCCGGTAGAATTGTTGTCGCTGACCGGCAAGAACGGTGTACACCTGCGGGCAACTGTAAGTGAGTTCGGGCCTGTGCTGTTAAGTAAGATACTCGGGTTGAATGATACGCAGGGCGGGGTAGTGGCTTTGATATTCAAATATTGTGATGACAATAAACTTCCCTTACTCGACCTGAAAGATTTTATTAAAGTGCTGCAGTATATTGGTGATGAAGGCAAGGCCGAAGTAGAAAAACTTTATGGTAAGATATCCACCACTTCAACGGGTACCATTTTGCGGAAAGTGATCGAACTGCAGCAGCAGGGCGCAGATATATTTTTTGGTGAAAAGAGTTTTGAAGTGGATGACCTGATGCGGATAAGCAGCGACGGCAGGGGCATGATCAGTGTATTAAGGGTGGCCGACCTGCAGGACAAGCCAAAGTTATTTTCAACATTCATGCTGCAGATGCTGGCCGAGCTTTATGCGATTTCCCCGGAAGAAGGAGATCTCGATAAACCTAAGCTGATCATGTTCATTGATGAAGCGCACCTGATCTTCCAGGAAGCCAGTTCAGAACTGGTTCAGCAAATTGAAACCATCATTAAGCTCATCCGTTCAAAAGGCATCGGCATTTTCTTTTGTACACAAAACCCGATGGATGTTCCCGCTTCAGTACTGGGCCAGCTGGGGTTGAAGGTTCAGCATGCATTGCGTGCGTTCACGGCGGCAGACAGGAAAGTTATCAAACAAACTGCAGAGAATTATCCCGAAACAGCATTTTATAAAACAGAAGACCTGATAACACAGCTGGGAATCGGGGAGGCCCTGGTTACCCTCCTCAATGAAAAAGGTATACCAACACCACTTGCACATGTGATGCTTTGTTCGCCCCGCAGCCGTATGGATGTATTGACGGATGCAGAGATAAATGATATCAACGCCAAATCAAAACTGGTTACGAAATACAGCCAGGAGATCGACAGCCAAAGTGCATACGAGTTATTAACGGCCAAATTGCAGGAAGCAGAACAAAAGTCAACAGAGGAAAATACAAATAAAAATACCGGTAAGCCTGAACCATCTACTTTTGAAAAAGTGGCCAATAACAGCATTGTAAAAAGCATGGTTCGTACTGCCGGGAACGGGATCGTGCGTTCTTTGCTGGGGGCCCTGGGATTGGGCGGCAGGAGCCGGAGCACTAAAAAATCGACGGGCTGGTTTTAATGCTGTTTTAAAAATCTACAGTTGTAATTTTGCCGGATGATAAAATTCAGATCAGTTTTTGAACATCGCTTCGGCCCGCTGGCGGTAGTATTGCTATTGGTGACCTCGCTTAGTTTTATTACAAGGCTTTTTCTTTTTATCAAATCATGGAATTACCTGGAGCTTAGCTTCCTGAATACGGCCGGCATATTTGTGATCGGTTTTTTTTATGATGTTATCGTAGCTTCCTTTTTCTGTATACCGGTGGCATTGTATTGCTGGCTGATGAAAGACAGCTGGTATCGCAGGAGGTGGAACCGGGTTCCATTGTTCATGCTTTTCTTTTTGATCATTTTAATATTGGTCATAAGTGCCGGTGCCGAAATCATTTTCTGGGATGAATTCAATGTGCGGTTCAATTTCATTGCGGTGGATTACCTGATCTATACGACGGAAGTGCTGGGAAATATCTGGGAATCCTATAACGTTCCTTTGATCGCTTCCGGGTTCGTTCTTGCAACGGGTTTGCTGTTGTTTTTAGCGAGGAAAAAGATCATTGCTTCGCAGTATGTAAAAATGCGGCTCGGTAAAAGAAGTATTTTCTTTTTCTTATTCCTGCTCTTTCCTTTGGCCGGTTATTTTTTGGTGAACAACAGCTTTAAAAATACAAGCAATAACAATTACGTGAACGAACTTGGCGGGAATGGCATCTACGAATTCGGGGCGGCTTACTGGCACAATGCCATTGATTATAATAAATTTTACCAGGGCAACGACGATAAAAAAAATATTGCCATACTCCGCAATATGCTGCAGGCGCCGGGTACAGTGTTCATCAACGATTCGCTGAGTATAGAAAGGAAGATCAGCAGCGACAGCCCGGAACATAAATGGAATATTGTTTTGATAAGTGTTGAAAGCCTGAGCGGCGATTACCTGAAATATTTTGGCAACAATGAAAATATCACACCTTACCTGGATTCGTTGATACCTCATAGCCTTTTCTTTAAGAACTTCTATGCTTCCGGCACCAGGACGGTACGGGGGCTGGAAGCACTTTCCCTGGCCATTCCACCAACACCGGGGCAATCGATCGTGAGAAGGCCTGATAATGAAAATATGTTTTCAATGGGCAATGTATTAAGAGGGAAAGGGTATGATGTGAAATTTATTTATGGCGGCAATAGCTTTTTTGATAATATGGGTTATTTCTTCAGCCACAATGGATACGATGTAATAGATAAAAGTGATATTCCTGCCAGTAAGATATTCAATGAAACAAGCTGGGGTGTTGCAGATGAAATTGCTTTCAATGTTTTGCTGGATGAATGTGATAAAAGTTATGCAAGTAATAAATTGTTCTTTGATCATATCATGACGGTAAGCAATCACCGCCCCTATACATATCCTGAGAACAGGATTGATATACCGCCTTCCACCCAATCCATACAGGGGGCAGTAAAATATACAGATTATGCCATCAATAAATTTTTAAAGGATGCCAGTGGAAAGCCCTGGTTCAACAATACTTTGTTTGTGATCGTTGCGGATCATTGTGCCAAGAGTGCCGGTAAAACAGACCTGCCGGCAAACAGGTATCATATCCCCTGTATGGTATATGCCCCTTCACTGGTCAAGACAGCCATTGTAGATCGCCCTACAAGCCAGATCGACCTTGCCCCAACCATCCTGGGTTTAATGAACCTGGAGTATACGAGCCGCTTCATGGGGTATGATATATTTAAAGTGCCGGTAGCCAACGACAGGCTATTCATCAGTACTTACCAGGATATGGGCTATATTAAAAATGATACCATGGTGATCTTGTCACCCCAGAAAAAAATAAATATGTATAAGGTAGATTTTAATACCGGGATAAACAAACCCATCCCCCTAAACGAAAATTTAAAAAATGAAGCGATCGCCTGGTACCAGGGAGCAAGTTTTTTATTTAATAACAAGGGTTATGAAAAGAAATAAGCCTGAATACAGAGGGTTTCAAAATAAATCGTTTAATTAGTAATTATTTACATATTAACTATTTAATTGCTTAATAGATTGAATAATTTTAAAATAATTAGAAAAATAGTTGGATAATAGATTACCACACATTATCTTCGTATCGGTTTTTCATAGGATATTGGATTTTAAAGCGGGACTAGATTTCTATCTTGGTCCCTTTTTTTATGCCTTGAACCCGGCACAGCCAACCCTCATCATGTATTCCTAGCTCTTTTTTAATACAAGTTTTCCTGACGCATCCGGCAATAACTTATCTTCTGATATCAGGTAATTGATCACCGTCAACACCTGGTTTTTTTGGTTAGGCTTGAAATTTTTAAGAATGTCGGCAGCATTCAGTGGCTGAATTTTTAAAGCGGTTAATATATTCCCGGAAATAAGCCTGAAATCTTCAACAGAAACAGGGATGTTCTTGTTGTTGATACAATTGTCGCAGATACCACAGGGTAGTATTTTTTTATCATTGAAATAATTGCCGATCAAAACAGCCCTGCAAGACCTGTTGTCTGTGATATAGTCACGGATCGCCCCAACCCGTTGCTGGTAATTTTTTTTGCGTTCGGCGAGGGCTTTATTGTTTACCTTAAAATCATCCGAATACATCCGGTTCCTTAGAAGTAATAATTGCGGCTTGTCATTTTGGGACTGGTATTGTACTGTGCCGTAACCATGAAGTCTTTTAAGCTGCGTTTGAATACTCTGCAGCGGAACTTTTAAAAAATTTGCCAGCTGCGATTCATAGATCGTAGCCGGATAGTCAAATATACCTTCATACATGCGCAGCAATGCCTTGATCAATGGCTCCAGTTCGGGGTATTGCTGTTCAAATTCGGCGAGCTCATTTTTAGACATGCTGAACACAAGTGTTGATGGCCTGAAAAAAACTTCATTGTAACTGAGCAGGGCTTCCTGTGACAAAGCTTTTATTCCATAAGTAGCTTCCAGGATATTTAATTTAAATGCTTCGGCAAATGCTGCCATATCAAAATCATAACTTAACCCTTCACCGATCCCGGCAGGCACCTGCAGGTAATTCATAAGAGCAGTATAAATTTTTTTTATTTGTTTTTCATCAGGATACCTGATATCAACCTGGTCAAGCAATTCCTCCGGCTCATTGCTGTCATGCAACAGAACGGCATAAGCACGCTTTCCATCCCGACCTGCACGGCCTGCTTCCTGGTAATAATTTTCAAGACAGTCGGGCAGGTCGTAATGAATAACAGTTCTTACATCGGGTTTGTCTATACCCATCCCAAAGGCATTGGTACTTACGATCACCCTTGTTTTATTGGTTACCCAGTTTTCCTGCCGGGTATGTCTTTGTTCAGCGGTCAATCCGGCGTGGTAAAAATCAGCGGCGATCTTGTTTTGTAATAACAATTCAACCAGGTGCTGTGTTCTCCTGCGGCTTTTGCAATAAACGATAGAAGACCCGCCAACGTTCTTTAATATTTCAACAAGCTTTGTTTGTTTGGATGGCGGTTGAAAAATACTATATGAAAGATTGGGCCTTGCAAAAGATTGCTGGAACCTTGCATGGCCTTTTTTAAAAAGTAGTTTTTCACAAATATCATTTTGAACATCCAATGTAGCAGATGCAGTGAGCGCTATCACCGGCACCCCTGGTAATTGCTCTCTCAAATTTGCAATGCGCAGGTAAGGCGGCCTGAAATCGTAACCCCATTGGGAAATGCAATGCGCCTCATCTACTGCTATAAGGCATGGTTTGATGGCGGGCAAAAATTCGAGGAACAATGCAGTTTCCAATCTTTCCGGGGAAACATATAAGAACTTATAATTACCGAAAGCAGCATTTTGCAAAGTTTTTTTTACATCCATAAAATGCATACCTGAATAAATCGCCAGCGCCGGTATCCCCCTTTTGGTAAGGTTCTCCACCTGGTCCTTCATCAATGCGATCAGTGGGCTTATTACCAAACATATTCCATCCATGGCAAGTGCAGGTACCTGGAAACAAACCGATTTACCACCGCCGGTAGGTAAAAGTGCAAGGGTATCTTTATGATCTATGACCGCACGGATAATGTCTTCCTGCAACGGGCGAAAAGAATCGAAGCCCCAATATTTTTTAAGTATAAAATTGATATCGTTCAAACGTTTTTCTCCTTACCGATGAAGTTATAAAACCTTTTCAACAAAATGCCCGGGGAGAAATGCGGGCCTTTAACCGGGTAAACTTATTTCAGTAAAACGGGCTGGTATTGTTTAGAGATATTAAAGTACTTTTTTCACTTTCAGCCTGATGGAATTTATGGCCAGCACCACATCGCTAAAACCCATGGCCAGTGCGGCAAAACCGGGCTGCAACAAACCCACGGCTGCAACCGGTATAGCAACAATGTTATAAATGAAGGCCCAGAAAAGATTTTCTTTGATCGTGATGAAAGTATGTTTGCCCAATCCCAGGGCAAGTGGTAAATGCTGAATGCCTTTGTTCATTAAGATCACCTGTGCACTCTGTACTGCCAGCTGTGTTGCTTCGCTCATGGAAATGCCGATGGTGGCTTTTGCCAGTGCAGGCGCATCATTGATACCATCACCCACCATGGCAACGGGGGCTTCATTATTCAATTGTTCAATGAGCTGTAATTTTTCTTCCGGCGTTTTTTCGGCATACACTTTATCGATGCCAAGTGTATCGGCTACTTTTTGGGTGCGTTCCATACTATCGCCACTTAATAAAATGGTTTGGATATTTTTTGAGTGCAGGTAACTGATCACTTCTCTTGCTTCATTCCTGATCTCATCTTCCATATCGAACCAACCAACCAATTTATCATTTTGTAATAAATAAGCAGTATGGCTTGCATCCGTTGTTTGGCCAGCAGCCATTTTGTACGAACCCAGTTGCCATTTATTGCCTTCATTGTCTTCTGCAACCATCCCAAGCCCTTTTATTTCTTCTATCTTTTTCCAGTGCACCGGGTTATTGATCTTCCATTCAGCAGTGATTGTTTTTGCAATAGGATGATTGGAATATTTCTCTATCGAAAAAATGATTTGTTTGAATGTTTCATCCGGTAATGCCAACGACTTAAAAGCGGTGACCTGGAAATTTCCTTTTGTCAGCGTTCCTGTTTTATCAAATACAACCGTTTTGATCTTTGTAAATAATTCCAGGCTTTTTGCATTGCGGAAGAGGATACCGTTTTTTGCCGCCCTGCCCAATCCAACAGCAATAGCAGCCGGTGTTGCAAGCCCCATTGCACAGGGACAACTGATCACCAGTACCGCAATACTTCTCATTAAAGAATTGGTGCCGTCGATATTAAATGCAAAATAGTTGAGCAGGAAACTAAGGATGGAGATGCCGATCACCACCGGTACAAATACAGCGCTGATCTTATCAGCCAATTGCTGGAGCGGCGGCTTTTCATTCTGTGCCTGTTTGACCAGCATGAGGATATTGCTGAGGACTGTATCGTTCCCGATAGCAGTTACCTGTGCCTTTACAGTTCCGCCTGTTACCATGCTTCCACCGATCAGGCTGTCTTTTTTTGTTTTGTGTATGGGTTTGCTTTCTCCCGTCAGTAAAGATTCATTCACGTGCACATCGCCCCATAAGATTTTACAATCCATCGGCACCTGTTCGCCTGTTTTAATTAATACCAGGTCGCCCACGTGCAGCTTTGTATTTTCTACCGGGAAAATTAATTCTTTATGCGCCTCATCAAAAGCGATCATGTTGGCCATTACTTTTTGTTGCTTTGCCAGCTTGTTCAATTCCTTTTGGGTTGTTTCAACAGACCGGTGTTCTACCCATTCCCCTAAAAATACAAGTGTGATGATGGTTGCAGTTGTTTCATAAAAAATATAATCCATTCCTAAATGAGCGATGCTGCCGATCAGGCTGTACACAAATGCAGCAGTGGCTCCCACAGCGATCAATACATTCATGTTCGGTATGCCGCGGCGCAGGCTTTTAACAGCGCTCACACCAAAGTATCCCATACCGATTATATAAACAGGTAAACAGATCGCAAACTGGATCCATGGGTTCATTAGAAAATGAATATGCCATGGAAGCATGTGTAGCATGAGAACCAAAGTAAAGGGCAGGCAGAAAAGAAAACGTTGTAAATGATTTGAAAAAAAGCTCCGGGGCCGGGGTTTGCTGTTTGCTGTTTGAGATTCGTTGATCACTTTATATCCCAGCCCTTCAATTCCTTTTGCAAGTGTTTCTTTTGATTTGTTTTCATTCAGTTCAAAACTAACATCGCCTCCTATGAAATTTACTTTCACCTCTTTTTGTCCTTCTTTCTGCAGGTACCTTGTTATCGTCAATGCACAATTGGTGCAATCCATGCCTTCTACTTTCCAGTCTACTTTTTCCATACTGCAAAATTATCTTATGCAAGGGGCAAGTATTTACTAAATATGAAAATATCTTTGCATCATGGTTGTGGATTTTACATTAGATAATATCAATATTGCAGCAGCTCAATTGATCGCAATTGCCGGAGATCATAAAGTGATCGCCTTTCATGGAGAGATGGGCGCCGGGAAAACTACGTTCATCCATGCTGTCTGCGAATTACTGAAAATAAAGGACGTGGTTGGAAGCCCCACTTTTTCTATCATCAATGAATACAACACTGATACTGGCAAGCCAGTATATCATCTTGACCTGTACCGGTTGAAGGATGAACAGGAAGCCATTGCCGCAGGTGTGGAAGATTGTTTGTATTCCGGCGATCTTTGTTTGGTAGAATGGCCTGAAAAAGCCCCTGGTATTTTTCCGCCCGATAGCATTCATTGTTATTTAATATCTACCGGCCATAATGAACGAAAGCTGCAAATAAATTTGTAAATTGAACCTGCCTGCCTGCCGGCAGGTACTCATCATTACAATCAATTATGGCAACATCAAAACCATTCGTATCATCATCCCTGGCATATGAAACGCTCGAAGAAACACTGGATGTAAAACCCAAGGGCGAAGAATTATGTATTGGTATACCCAGGGAAACATCTTTTAACGAGAACAGGATCGCATTGACACCTGAAGCGGTTGGTGTGATCGTAGCCAATGGCCATACGGTATTTATAGAAACCAATGCAGGTGTTGGTGCCAATTATGCCGACAGGGAT
>Ga0209023_10007992_pt1 | contig 10702 bp, 14 predicted proteins | sample LakOneMetagenome_FD_187468 | JGI IMG/M metagenome (GOLD analysis project Ga0209023, IMG submission 187468) | Freshwater and sediment microbial communities from Lake Erie, Canada (SPAdes) (version 2) | ecosystem: Environmental > Aquatic > Freshwater > Lentic | place: Lake Erie, Canada...
GGAAGATGCCGCAGCGTACCTGGAAGCAGGCTGCCAACCAGTTCGCCATCATGTTCGGCGAGCGCTTCACGAACGCGATTATCTAACTACGAATTCTGGCCCCGCACACAGAATTTCTGACAGGTCCCTGGCGTCGGACCAGAAACCGGACACCACATGCTATCCGTGATGCACACCCATCAGTTTCGCTCAGCCGAACAGCTGGCATCCTATCTTGGCCTGGCGCCCGTCGAACGCCAGTCGGGCACCAGCCTGCACGCCCGGCCCAAACTATCCAAAGCAGGACCGAAAGCGATACGCGCTGTCCTGTACATGCCCGCTGTTTCCGCCTTGACGTGGAATCCCCACATACGAGCAATGAAGGAGCGGTTGACCGCCAAGGGCAAGACGCCGATGGCGATCGCAGGAGCCGCTATGCGCAAGCTTGTGCACTTGTGCTTTGGTGTCTTGAAAACGAGAACGAGGTACTCCCCGGATCACGTCCAGCCTGCTTGAAATCCGAGACCGTATCTACTCCCCAAGCAGCTCCGCCAATACTTCCATCCCTTCCACGCGCTCGGACACCACCTTCAACACCATCACCACCGGCACCCCCAGCAGCAGTCCCCACATTCCCCACAGCCAGCCCCAGAACAGCAGGCTGACGAACACGGCCGCCGGATTCATCTTGGCGATCCTGCCCGTCATCCAGGTGGCGACCACCATCCCGACCAGGGTGGCGATGCCGAGCGAGGCGCCGGCCACCAGGATCACCATGCGCAGCGATTCGAACTGGAAGAAGGCCACCGCCCCGGTCGCGATCGTGATCAGGAGCGGACCGAAATACGGCACCACGTGGGCGACGCCGGCAAAGGCGGCCCAGGCGCCCGCGTTCTCGAGTCCGATGGCGCGCAGCGCGGCCCAGGTCAGGAGCGCGAGCAGTACGTTGGTCACGAGCAGCATGAACATATAGGCCTGGATCGCATTGTTCATGTCGTCCAGGATGTGCACCGTGACCTTCTTGCGCGTCAGCGAGGGACCGGTCAGCTTGACCAGCTTGCGCTTGAAGGTGTCGCCGGCCAGCAGCAGGAAGAACACCAGGAACACCACCATGGTCGCCTGCGACAGGAAGGTCGCCAGGCCGACCGAACCGGCCAGCACCCAGTCCATCACGCGGATATTGGAGGCGGTGCTGGCGGCGGGCAGCGGCGGCACGTTCTGGGTGCGCTTCTGGATCGCGCGGCGCTGGTCGCCGCCGGTGGCGCTGGAGGCCGCGCGCTCGATCTCGGCGGCCGCGGCCTGCACCTGCTGGATGGTCGAGCGCTCCCCGCTGCTGCTGGTCAGGATGCGGGTGACCTTGTGCGTGAGCGTGGGCAGCTCGTCGATGATGTTGAAGAATTCGTCCTGCAGCCGGTACAGCGTCGCCCCCATCGCGCCCAGGATCAGCGCGGTGACCAGGGTCGCGCCGATGACGCGCTTGACGTGCCAGCGTTCGAGCCAGCGCACGACCGGGTTCAGGGTGTAGGCAATGAAGATGCCGAGCAGGAAGGGAACGAAGAATTTCTGCGCCCACTGGAGGGCGAACACGCACGCGATGGTGGCGAGGATGCCGAGCGACAGCCCGCGCGCGTTGACGTGGATCGGCAGCCGCAGGCTGCCCACGTGCATCGTGAGCTCGTCGCCTGCAGGGCCGTTTCCGGTTCCGGAGTCGGCGCCGGCCTGAGTGGCAGGCGCCGCCGGGGCAGCGTTGTCGGGCGGGTTCGATGCCGATGCAGTTGATCGTGCCGGTTCGGGTGGTGCAAGCTGCATGGATCGTGCCTTGACAAGGGAGCCGGGCTGCCCCGGCGCGAGGGATTACTTCACGCGGATGTCGTTCTTGACCGAGGTTACACCTTTCACGCCGCGCGCGATTTCCACGGCGCGCTGGGCGTCGGCCGGGTTGGCCACGAAGCCCGACAGCTGCACGTCGCCCTTGTAGGTTTCGACGTTGACTTCGGTCGCCTTGACGTTCGGGTCGGCGGCGAAAGCGGCCTTCACTTTCGAGGTGATGACGGCGTCGTCGACGTATTCGCCAGCGGTCTTCGCGGTCGGGCTCGACGAGCAGCCGACGGCGGTGATGGCGACGGCGGCGGTGAAGACGGCGGTGACGAGGCGTTGTGCGATTTTCATGATAGCTCCTTGTTAAAAACTGCTGTGGTCAGACTACATAAACAAAGCCCATGCGGGCGGTGTGGGCGGTGCCGGCACGCCGGCCCGCAGATCATTTCCCGTACGCGGTCTTGGCGGCGTTCACGCACTGGTCCTTGACGGCGCCGGCATAAGCGTCGCACTTCTCGCGTGCGACACGGTATTCGGCGGCCAGCTTGTCGGCGCGCGCATCCTGGCGCGCTTCGATGCTCTTGCGGTCGGCCTTGGCGTCGGCCTGCGCGGCGATCAGGGTGGCCTTGGCCTGCTCCAGGCAGACGTCGCGGTCGTTGCCGGTGACGGCGGCGCAGCGCACCCGGTCGCGGTCGTAGTTCGCCGAGGCGATGCGCATGCGGGCCTGGGTATAGGCCGACAGGGTGTTCTTGTACGCGGCCTCGGCTTCTTCCTCGGTCCGTACGCGCGCCGCCTTGGCTTCGGCCAGGCACAGGTCGTGCGGATTGCCGGCAATCTGGTCGCAGCGCGCGCGCGCCGCCTTGTAGCCGGCTTCGGCCGTCGCCTTGGCCTGTTCGTACGCAGTCTTCGGGTCCGGCACGGCCTGGGCGCGCACCGAACCTGCCCAGGCGAGCGCGGCGCCAACGAGCAGGAAAGCATGGGATGTTCTCATTTTTTGTTCTCCATTTATCATCACGCTAATGACGTTTTACACGTCACTCGACAGCGTTTCTGTTCGGTGCCGAACACAGCACCGTCCGCGCAACAGTGCGTCAAAACAGATGGGAGGATAGAGTTGAGGACGCTGGGCAAGGACGGTTAGGCAACGCACAGACCCCTGGCGCAGTGCTGACTAAGCTGGAGCTACACTTTTGTCAGGAGAACAACATGAAAGCAACCCGTACCCTTGCTGCTGCTGTGCTGGCGACAACCGCCCTCCTCACCGGCTGCGCAAGCACCTCTACCACGCCGTACAACAGCGGCTATAACAGCGGCTACAACAACGTGTCGATGGGCTATGGCACGATCGAGTCGATCCAGGTCGTCCAGGGCGGCAACCGCACCAGCGGCGCCGGCGCAATCCTCGGCGGCGTGGTCGGCGCGCTGGCCGGCAACCAGGTCGGCAGCGGCAGCGGCCGTACCGCAGCCACCGTCGCCGGCGGCGTGGCAGGTGCAGCGATCGGCAACAGCGTCGAGCGCAACCGCCAGGGCACCGGCCAGGAGCTGTACCAGGTCAACGTGCGCATGGATAACGGCGAATACCGCACCGTGACCCAGGACAGCGTCTACGACCTGCGCGTGGGCAACCGCGTGCGCATCGTCGACGGCCGCGTCTACCGCTACTGATCGTCCTGGGCACGCTTGCGGCGGACACCTTGTCTTTCGCAGGTTCCGGCCGCGGCCTCGCGCCGCGGCCGGCGCCCGGTTTGTATTCGACCCGGCCTGGCCCGGTCTGCCGTGCCGCCCGCCGGCACCGGCGCGGCGCCATCATGCCGCACGATCTCAACTCGCTGGAGGACACCATGCGATATCCTTCCATGCTGCGCGCAGCTGGCGCCTGCCTGCTTGGCAGCGCCCTGCTCGCCCACGCCCAGACCACGCCCCGGACCCATGGCGACGCCGTGGTCGACCCGGCCGCCGCCAAGCAGCAGGCGCGCGAGATCGCCCAGGGCGATCCGGCCCGCTGGTACCGCGAGGACGCAACCCGCCAGGCCCGGCTGAAGACCCTGCAGAAGGAGATCGGCGCGGCCCTGCAGGAAGCGAAGAACGCCTGCAAGAAAGTCGCGGCCGCCGAACGCAATGCCTGCCTGCAGGAAGCGCGCGCAACCTACCAGCGCGACATGGCCCAGGCCAGGACCCAGGTCGACGGGCAAGGACAGACACCATAAAGCGGGGCGCCGTGCCGTGACGGCAACAGCCTCATCCACGCGAACGGCCCGTTCGGCCGCTTTGCGCATCTCCGCACGTCGCTACCGCGCACGCTCCGGTTACGCCCCCGCCCCGACCCCGGACGCATCGCGTGCACTCGGTCCAGTGCTCAGCAGTAGCGGCACAAAAAAACGGCGTGCAACCGAAATTGACACGCCGCTCAAGCCCCACCATATTCTTCAGTCGCGCATTGTTCCGTTATGCCGGCACTGCCCTGGTGGTCAGGCCGTTCCTTGCTGTTGCGCGCGGCGCTTGTTCATGTACCAGGCGCTCACGCCGAGCAGGATGGCGGCGGCGCCGGCCTGCTTGCCGAGGCGGCGCTGGCGGATGAAGTTGAACAGCGCCAGGCCATACGGCATCAGGACCGATACGCTGGTGCCGGTCGGCTTCAGCATGGCGTCGGCGCGCGCGCGCAGTGCCCAGGTGGCGTGGTCGATCACGCCGTGCAGCATCACCTCGGGGCGCGCCCCGTGGCGGATCTGCGCGCGGGCATGCGCCACGCCGCTGCGGAAGAACTCGCCTTCGCGCAGCAATTCCTGCTTGCGCTGTACCGGATCCGCGCTGTGCTTGTGGCCGGCCAGACCGGTCGTTCCATCGTGATTGTGCATGTTTCCCCTCCTTCGTGTCGCCGCCTAGAGCAGCATGTCGCGGTCGTTCTTCAGTTCCTTCATGGTCGCCGGGAAGGAAAGCTTGTTCTGCTTCAGCAGCGCCAGGCCTTTGGCCACCAGGATGCCGGTGATCACCAGGAACACGACGAACATGATCAGCAGGATTTTCCAGCCCATCTCGTCCCAGGCCAGCGCGACGATGGTCGCGGTGCCGTAGGCGATGGCGAACCAGATCGCGAGGACGGCGGCGCCGAACAGGGCCACGAGCTCGATCAGGTGGTTGCGCACCTCCGACATCTCGAGCGCGGCCAGTTCGACGCGCGATACGACCAGGCCGAACAGGTTCTTCATGAGGCTGGAGATCCCGCCCATGAGGCCGGGGGAATGCACGACGGCTTCGTCTTTTTGCATGGTTGTCCCCGGCGGCGCTTATTGCTTGCGGCTCAGGAGCACGCCGAGCAGCACCCCAATGCCCGCGGCGACCGCCAGCGTGCGATAGGGGTTGTCCTTGACGTAGATGTCGGCTTCGTGCGCCAGTTCGCGGCCCTTCTCGAGCGCCGCATCCTGGTAGCGGCCGGCACGGCCGAGCGCGCGGTCGAGCAGTTCCATGCCGCGGCTGCGCAGCTCCTCGGCCTTGTCGCCGGTCAGCGCGGCGGCGGCGGTCAGCATCGACTGGGCGTCGCGCACCAGCGCCTTGACGTCCGACGAGGCGTCCGATGCGTTGCTGTCGAATTCATAGCCGTGGGCTTTGGATTTGAAGTTGCTGCGGGTGGTATCAAGCATGGTCTACTCCGGTAGTGTTGTGGTTGTTGAACGGTGCCAGATGATGGCCGAATTCAGGCAAGCAGGTCGCGCATGTCGTCGGCGTGTTCTTCTTCGACGGCCATGATGTCGACCAGCAAGGCGCGCGTGGTCGGATCGCGGTCGCCGATCGCCGCGATCATCTGGCGGTAGGATTCGATGGCGACGCGCTCGGCGATCAGGTCGGCGCGGATCATCGCCTGAACGTCGTCGGAATCGTCGTACTCGGCATGGCTGCGCGCGGTCAGCGTGGCCGGGTTGAAGTTCGGCGAACCGTTGAGCTGGACAATGCGCTCGGCGATGCGGTCGGCATGGTCCTGCTCCTGCTGGGCATGTTCGAGGAACTCGGCCTTGATGTGGCCGGTGTTCGGTCCGCTGACCGTGTAGTAGTGGCGCTTGTAGCGCAGCACGCACAGCAGTTCGGTAGCGAGCGCATCGTTGAGCATCGCGATGACGGCCTCGCGGTCGGCCTGGTAGCCCTCGGTGACGGCGCCGTCATCGAGGTTGGCCGCGGCGCGGCGGATCGCCGCGACGTCGAAGCCATGCGCCAGGTTGCGTGTCTCTTCCATAAGTGGTCCTCGTCAATCATGTTTCCGGGTTACATACAGCCTGCATCCAGCCGCACTGGAGCCGGCCCTGGCCGGCTCCAGTGCGGCTCAGCGCGCAGCCGCCCGCGGCGGAATCTGCGCGTTTTCGTTCGACAGCACGATCTCGACGCGGCGGTTGAGCTGGCGGTTGGACGCCGTATCGTTCGGCGCGACCGGGAAGGCTTCGCCATAGGCCTTCATGGCGATGCGGTCGCGCGGTACGCCCATGCCGGTCAGCGCCGAGGCCACGGCCTCGGCACGGCGCTGCGACAGTTCCTGGTTGTAAGAGGATTTGCCGGTACTATCGGTAAACCCTTCGACCAGCACGGTACGGTTCGGGTTCTGCGACATCACGTCGGCGAGTTTGCGCAAGGTCGACATTCCGTTCGGCGTCAGCTCGGCCTTGTCGTGCGCAAACAGCACGTCGCCGATGGTCACGACATAGCCGCGCTCGGTCTTGACGGCCTGCAGCTCGACCAGCAGCGCTTCCAGCACGGCGGCGCGCTGGGCCAGGGCGGCATTCTGCTGCTGGGTCGCGGCGGCCTGGGCCTGGGCGGCCTGGGCCTGCATCTGGGCCTGGGCTGCGGCGGCCTGGGCTGCTTCGGCCTCGCGCTTGGCGCGGTCGGCCTCGAGGGTGCGGGCCTCCAGGCGGACCTGGTCGCGCTCGCGCGATGCGGCCGCGATGTCGGCTTCGGCCGCCTTGGCGCGCGCCACCTCGACCGCGGTCGCGATGCGCTGCTTGGCCACGTAGGCCAGGCGGTCGACGTCGCCCACCGCTTCGCGGCGCGCGGCCGCGGCATTGGCCTGGTCGAGGGCGTCGCTGGCCTGCTTGAACTCGAGCGGCGCGTACTGCGATACTTGCGGGTTGTTGTTGGCGGCGACGAAGTCGGCGCGCGCCTGGTCCAGGGTCGGGGTGCTCATCGGCGCGGTGGCGCAGGCCGTGGCCAGCACGGCGGCGGCCAGCAGCGACATCATGGAACGGTTTTTCATGTCTTGTCCTTTTCTCTCGGGCGCCACGCGAAGGCGGCGGTCAACGAAGGGAACTTCTTCTTATTGCACGTCGTTCATAGCGCGCTTTACTGCGCTACCGTGCGTGCTGCCTATTGCGTGTTGGTGGTCGTTACCGTGGCCGCCGGGGCGACCGGCGTCGAATTGGCGCGCTCGACCTCTTCGCGCAATACGCGCAGGTCTTCGTTCAGCGCGTTCGAGGCCGCGGTCGCCTTGGCCGAATTGGCCTTGCTCTGCGCCAGCTTGGCGTCGGCCTGGGCCTGGATCGCCAGCTCGCGCGCCAGCTTGTAATCCTTGGCGGCCAATGCCTGGTTGGCGCGCATCATCTTGTCGCGCGCGACGGTGATCTCGGCCGGGGCCAGCTCGGCGGCGCCGGCGGACACCGCGTTCTCGACGGCATTACGCGAGACCGCCACGTCGGCGGTTGCAGGGGCCTTCTGCGGGCTGGCGCAGCCAGCCAGCACCAGCACGCCGGCCAGGGCGGCGACGCTGGCCGCCGAACGCAGCAGGCCGGTCATCGGGTGTTGTTGGTCCATCGCTGTTTCTCCTTTTGATGAGGAAATGTCCTTGGTAACGTTATAAACCTGTTATCCCTGCCCTTCGGTTCGGTGGCGCACATTGACCGCCTCGCACGGGTCTGCTCAACGGCAGAGCGTTAGGCAACGCACAATGGGTGGCATGGGCTTGCGCTAAGCTGGACTGAACCTCATACAAGCGAAAGTCCGCCATGGCCGAGACCACCAAGCCGGCGGCGCAGGGCCGCCATCCGTCGCGCCGCACCAAAAAAATTATCCTGAGCATCCTGGGCATCCTGATCGCGCTGCCCGTGATCGCCATCATCTTCATCCTCACCTTCGACTGGAACCGCGCCCGTCCCTGGATCAATGCCAAGGTCAGCGAGGCGATCGAGCGTCCGTTCGCAATCCGCGGCAACCTGGCGGTGCAGTGGGAACGTCCCGCCAAGACCATGGCGCCGTCCGAACGCACCTGGCGCGACCACATCCCCTGGCCGCACCTGATCGCCAACGACACCCACATCGGCAACCCGGCCGGCATGCCGGCCCAGGACACCGGCAGCGCGCGCCAGTTCTCGTTTTCGGTCAATCCTTTCGCCCTGCTCTCGCATACCATCCAGATCCCGCTGCTGCGCTTCGACGGCCCGCGCGTGGACCTCTTGCGCCTGGACGACCGGCGCAACAACTGGACCTTCAAGCGCAAGGAAAAGAAGTCGAAGTGGGAAGTCGACCTCGAGCGCGTGGTGCTGACCGACGGCATCGTGCACATCAAGGATGCGATCACCGACGCCGACGTGACGGCCAAGGTCCGCACCCTCGACAGGGATGCGCGCTACGGCGTCGGCTGGACCCTGGACGGCACCTACAACGGCGCCCCGGTCACCGGCGGCGGCAAGGCCGGCGCGGTACTCTCGCTCAAGCAGCAGACCACGCCCTACCCGGTGCAGGCCGAGATGCGTTCCGGTAAAACCCGGATCGCGGTCGAGGGCACGGTGACCCGTCCCCAGAAACTGGCGGCGATCGACCTGAAGCTGGAACTGGCCGGCGCCAGCATGAGCCAGCTGTACGACTTCACCGGCGTCCTGCTGCCCACTACCGGGCCGTTCTCGACCTCGGGCCGCCTGACCGGCAGCCTGGGCGAGGACAAGAGCCGCTGGGTCTACGACGACTTCAAGGGCAAGGTCGGCGCGTCCGACATCGGCGGGCGCCTCGAATACGTGAGCGGCGAGCCGCGGCCCAAGTTGTCGGGCAACGTGCGCTCGCGACAGCTGGTGTTCGCCGACCTGGCCCCGTTGATCGGCGCCGATTCGAATGCTGCCAAGAAGGAACGCAATGCCGACACGGTGCAGCCGGGCGGCAAGGTGTTGCCGGTCGAGGAATTCAAGACCGCGCGCTGGACCAAGCTCGATGCCGACGTGCGCTTCGCCGCCGACCGCATCGTTCGCGATACCGCTTTCCCGATCAGCAAGCTGTCGACCCACCTGACCATGAACAACGCCGTGCTCAACCTCGAGCCGCTCGAATTCTCCATGGCGGGCGGCACGGTGCGCTCCAACATCCGCCTCGACGGGCGCGGACGCGAGGGTCCGAAGGCGATCAAGGCTCAGGCCAAGGTCACCGCGCGCAACATCGAGATCGCCAAGCTGTTCCCGAAGATCGAGCAGATGCAGGCCTCGGTCGGCAACCTCGCCGGCGACGCCAACCTGACGGCCCAGGGCAATTCGGTGGCCAGCCTGCTGGCCGGCTCGAACGGCGAGCTGAAGACCCTGATCAACCAGGGCCAGGTCAGCAAGATGCTGCTGGAAATGATGGGCCTGAACGTGGCCAATATCATCGTGACCAAGCTGTTCGGCGACAAGCCGGTGCAGCTCAACTGCATGGCCACCGACTTCGCCGTCACCAACGGCGTGGCCAAGACGCGCTATTTCGTGGTCGACACCCGCGAAGCCGTGGTCAACATCAACGGCAGCATCAACCTGGCCAACGAACAACTGGACCTGCGCATCGATCCGAAGACCAAGGCCCTGCGCATCTTCTCGCTGCGCTCACCCTTCTATGTGCGCGGGCCGTTCAGCCAGCCGGACGTGTCGGTGGACAAGGGCGTGCTGGCGATGAAGGCAGGCAGCGCCCTTGCGCTGGCGGCCGTGACGCCGATCGCGGCGCTGATCCCCCTGATCAATACCGGGCCGGGCAAGGACAGCGATTGCGGCCGCCTGCTGGCCGAGTCGCGCGAAAAGCCGGTCGCGCCGCCACCGGGCAAGGTCCAGCGCCGCTGATGTGCGCAACGAAACGTCACTGATACAAATTATTACCGGCACTGTGAGTTGTCGAACAGACCAGTCCGGATGAGAAGATTATCTTGTACCCATGGACTCGACGAACACTGCAGCGGGATGAAGCAAGCGTCACTGGCAAGGCAATGGTGCATCATCCCTGCCGTCGTGCTGGCCCTGAGCCAATCCGCGGGATGTGCGATGTCGGGAGGCAGCCTGGCGGCGACGCCCATCGTGGACGACGCCACCGTCACCGCCGGTGTCAGGGCCGCCCTCGGGCGCGACCCGACGCTGAAGGTGGCAGACCTCGACGTCGACACCGTGCAGGGAGTCGTACAGCTGAGCGGCTTTGTCAGCTCGGCGGACAGCGTGGCAGCCGCAGCGTCGGTTGCCCGGACCGTCAAGGGCGTCAGATCCGTCAGGAATGATTTGCGCTTGAAATAAACCCACCGTAAAGGAGATGAACATGAAAACCATCAAACAACTGGTCGTGACCGCTACCCTGGCAACCGCCGCCCTGAGCCTGACCGGCTGCGCCGGCATGTCGCAGCAAGACAAGGCCACCGCCATCGGCGCCGGCGCCGGCGCTGTGGTCGGTGGCGCGCTGACCGGCGGTAGCGCCGTCGGCACCGTGGGTGGCGCAGCCGTCGGTGGCGTCATCGGCAACCAGGTCGGCAAGACCCACTAAGCAGTACACCGGAGCGACACAAGGAAGCCTGGCGATGCCAGGCTTTTTTGTGGTTCATCACGGATTAGCGGGAACTGATCCTGAAAACAAGAAAGCGGTAAAGAAGAGCTAGACTTGTTGTGCGACCAACAAAATCAACTTTTCCCACCGCTTTCATGACGAATCATAATCTCGCCCT
>Ga0209023_10007993_pt1 | contig 10702 bp, 7 predicted proteins | sample LakOneMetagenome_FD_187468 | JGI IMG/M metagenome (GOLD analysis project Ga0209023, IMG submission 187468) | Freshwater and sediment microbial communities from Lake Erie, Canada (SPAdes) (version 2) | ecosystem: Environmental > Aquatic > Freshwater > Lentic | place: Lake Erie, Canada | collected...
ACCCACGGCCGGGACACTCACCTAAACAGTGGTTCATGCCCCCCTACTCCATCACCGCCTTTAAACTTAAATCGAGGCTGCGGGCCTGGTGTATCAATGCGCCAACGCTTACATAGTCTACGCCTGAAGCGGCAAAGGATTGTATGGTATCCAGGTTAATGCCACCGCTGGCTTCGGTTTCAAAGGCGCCGTCAATAATCTTAAGGGCTTCGCTTATTTGCTCCGGGGTAAAATTATCCAGCATAATGCGAAACACTTTTCCAGCCCCCATTTCCACTACCTTCTTTACATCATCCAGTGTTCTTGTTTCCACTTCTATTTTTAAACCGGGCTTTGTGGTTTGTACATATTGGTGGGCCAGTTCTATGGCTTGTTCTATACCGCCTGCATAATCTATATGGTTATCCTTTAGCATAATCATATCGTACAGCGCAAAGCGGTGGTTATATGCACCACCAATTTTCACAGCCTCTTTCTCCAGGAGGCGAAAGTTGGGCGTGGTTTTCCGGGTGTCGAGAATTTTTGTGGTATAGCCTTTTAGTTTGTCGGCATAAGTACGGGTAAGGGTGGCAATGCCACTCATCCGCTGCATGGTATTCAGCACCACACGTTCGCATTTTAAAATGGTGTGTATGGCAGCCGATACATCAAAAGCCACATCACCAAACTTCATGCTGTCTCCATCTTTCATGTACCTGTTCATGGTGGCAGATGGCTCCACCATCTTAAAAATCTTTTCGGCCACGGCCACGCCGGCAAGTACCCCGTCCTGCTTAATTTTTAAAACTGCCTTACCCTTTTTATCGGCCGGTATGCAGCTAAGGGTACTGTGGTCACCATCACCTACATCTTCGTTCAGTGCCTCATCTACCAGGTGTTGCAGGTGTATATCAAAATCGTGTTCCGTCATGGTTGGTAATTTCAGTCAAATGTAAGATGCAGGTTTGGTCATTGGGTCAATAGGTCATTGGGTCATTATAAATTCAATTCCGATCTATCTGCTTTTCATCGTATTTTTTGCCACAAAGAACAAAGTAAAAAAGTTGCGCAAAGAAGTATTTCAAGGCCATGATTATTCTTGTCTTTTCATTTTTTTACTCCAGTTCAATGACTTACTGACTTATTGACCCAATGACCAATTGACCTAAATTGCACCCATGAATAAAAAAGTAATCCTCGTAATCATGGACGGATGGGGCATCGGGCAGGTTCCCGAATCAGATGCCATCCTTGCTGCCGACACGCCTTTTGTAGATGCTTTATACAGTAAATATCCCAATACTACCCTTACTACCTGTGGCGAACTGGTGGGTCTGCCCGACGGGCAAATGGGCAACAGTGAAGTGGGCCACCTGAACCTTGGCGCAGGCCGCATTGTGTACCAGGAATTGCAGCGAATTAATGTAGCCATCAGGGATAAAAGTTTTTTTGCCAACCCCGTTTTATTGCAATCAATTGACTTTGCCATTGCCAACAAAAAACCATTGCACCTGCTGGGCCTTGTAAGCGATGGCGGTGTGCATTCGCATACCAGCCACCTCAAAGCCATCTGCAGTTTATGCGCCGAAAAGGGCCTGACCGAAGTGTACATACACGCCTTTACCGATGGCCGCGACTGCGACCCTAAAAGTGGCCTGGGCTTTATAAAAGATGTACAACAGCACCTCAATAATACTACCGGAAAAATAGCTTCGGTAAGCGGCCGTTACTATGCTATGGACCGTGATAAACGCTGGGAAAGGGTAAAGCTGGCCTATGATGCCATGGTAAAAGGCGAAGGTCAAAAAGCTACCGATGCCATTGCAGCCGTGGAGCAATCTTATGCCAGCGGCACTACAGATGAATTTATTTTACCAACCGTAATTATTGGCGAAGACCAGCAGCCACTTGCTACCATTAAAGATGGCGATGTAGCCCTCTGCTTTAATTTCCGCACCGACCGCTGCCGTGAGATAACGCAGGTGCTTACCCAAACCAACCACGAAGACTTTGGAATGCACACCCTCAACTTGCATTATACTACCATGACGCAGTACGAGCAGACCTATAAAAATGTGCAGGTAATTTTTGACAACGACGACCTGGTAAAAACACTGGGAGAAGTAATTTCAGAAAATGGCCTTAAACAAATCCGCATAGCTGAAACAGAAAAATACCCACATGTAACTTTCTTTTTCAGTGGTGGCAGAGAGAAGGAATTTGAGGGTGAAAAAAGAATAATGTGCCAGTCGCCCAAGGTGGCCACCTACGATTTGCAGCCCGAAATGAGTGCCCATGAATTAACGGCTGCCCTGCTGCCCGAAATAGAAAAAGAAGAGGCCTCTTTTATATGTCTCAACTACGCCAATGCCGATATGGTGGGCCATACCGGCGTATTTTCAGCATGCATAAAAGCTGCCGAAACAGTAGATCATTGTGTGTCGCAAATTGTAACTACCGGCCTTCAGCATGGCTATACTATTTTCCTTACTGCCGACCATGGCAACAGCGATTACGAGATAAACCCCGATGGCAGCCCCAATACACAACATTCGCTGAATCCTGTGCCATTCTTCATTATTGATAAAGATTTTAAAGGCGCTATTAAGCCCGGCAAACTGGGCGATATAGCACCAACCATCCTTACCATTATGCAACTGGCTATACCCAAAGAAATGACTGGCGATGTGCTGATTTAAATAGGTAAAAAAAGTTCATCTCGTTTTACAGACAATTAATCATTTAATAGTCGCGGTGCAGCACAATTTCATTTATATTGCAGGTACTGAATCCAAATGACAGGCCAATGTCATGTACTTAAATAAAACACTATGGATAAATCATTACCCAACGGAGGAAAGTCGCCAACAGGAATAAAGCCAACAAGAAACAAAAAGCGGGTTATAAAAAACATCCTGCTGTTTTTGTTGATTGCTTTTATGGTGCTGCAATTTTTTCAGCCAGATAAAAACAACAACACGGTGGTGGTGGCCAACGATATTACATCGGTAGTGCCCATGTCGGATTCGGTGAGTAAAATATTACACATAGCCTGTTACGATTGCCACAGTAACAACACAGATTATCCCTGGTACAGCAATATTCAGCCGGTTGGCTGGTGGCTTGCCAGCCATATAAAGGAGGGTAAAGAAGAATTAAATTTCAATGAATTTACAACCTACCCTACCAAAAAGCAATTAAAGAAATTAGACAAGATCAAGAAGAGCCAGAAAGATGACTGGATGCCACTTGGCTCTTATACACTCATCCACAGAGATGCCAAACTGAATGATGCCCAAAAGCAATTAATTATGGACTGGGCAGATAGTTCTGTAAAAATCATTACAGCATTGCCGGTAAAAGAATAAACCATAAAAAAAACCGATTCCATAAAAAAAGTTGCCGTAGTATTATTAGCGGCTATTGTAATGCTGCCGGTTTTTTACGTTGCAGTATTACATGTACAAAAACATTTTGTAAAAAAAGAAATATTACAGCGGTTTAAACATGAGCAATACGTAACGCTACTTATCCCTGTTGAAAATATTCGATGGCATCAGCCTGGAGAAGAGATATTAATAGAAGGGTTGCTTTTTGATGTTGAGAGTATCAGCTATCACAACAATATAGCCACAGTAAATGGCCTTTACGATTGCCTGGAAACTGACTTGGACAGAGAAATTTCAGAAGCACAGGCAGGCAAACAAAACAGCGAAAGCAGTTTAAATAATATACTAGCCAAAATACTGGCTTTCTTTTTTATAGAAACCGAACCGGCACCCGGTAATTTGAATGTTGCGGCGGAAGCAAGCATGAAGCCTCCCCTACGGCACTATGCCGATAATCTGCTTTACAATTACATTTCTGTTCCTACACCTCCGCCTTTAAGCTAAAGCTTCACCCCTTTTCCAGTATTAATAAAACGAATTGTTACAGTCATGTACCGCAATCAGCGGCACATATGTTTGCTGTATCCGGATTTGTTACCGGAAATACTTTATTACCAGGAACAGTAACTGAAAATACAACCGGCCTTTTTTGCAGATTATTTAAATAGGTCAAAAATGTTGGGGAACTGCCATATGCAAAACAGTTATTACAAGACTTTCAAATAGAATCAACATGAAAAAATTATTACCTGCCTTATTCTTTTTATCAGCAACTACCTGCGCACTGGCACAGGAAAAAAAAGTATTCACCCCCGATGGTGATTCTGCTTCTTTGCCAGATGTGCTTATTTCTGCCATTAAATTTCCTGAAAAGAAAAAAAATATTGTACAAAAAATAGAGATCATCACCGATGCGTACATAAAAAAAGTAAATGCCCAAAATACAGGTGACCTGCTGCAAAGCACCGGTAATATTTTTGTACAAAAAAGCCAGCAAGGTGGCAGCAGCCCCGTTATCCGTGGGTTTGAGGCCAGCCGCATTCTGCTTGTGGTAGATGGTGTACGAATGAACAATGCCGTGTACCGTGCAGGCCACTTGCAAAACGTAATTACTGTGGACCAAAATATGCTGGAACGTGTAGAGGTAATGTATGGCCCGGCAAGTACCCTGCATGGCAGCGATGCACTAGGCGGGGTAATAGCGCTTAAAACCAAATCACCTACCCTAAGTTCCACCAAAAATAAAATGCGCTACACCGGCTCAGCATTTGGCCGCTTCAGCACGGTAAACCTTGAAAAAACAGGACATGTAGATATGAACTTTGGTGGTAAAAAGGTAGCCGTTTTAGTAAGCGGCACCTATAGCGATTTTGGCGATATGCGTATGGGCAACAACTATCCTGACAAGTATCCCAATTTTGGCCGCAGACCGCAATATGTGGGTACAGTAAATAACATTGATTACATACTGAATACCAAAGACGACCGCATTCAAAAGTATAGCGGCTATAAGCAGTGGGATATGATGGGCAAAGTATTGTACCAGCAAACCGACAAAATAAGCCACCTGTTGAATATACAAACCAGTAATAGTACAGATGTACCCCGTTACGACCGTTTGCAGGATCTGCGCAATGGCGCACTACGTTTTGCCAACTGGTATTATGGGCCGCAAAAACGCAATATGTATTCGTACGAATTGAGCGACAATGTTAACCCGACTACTTTCTTTAAAGCAGGTGTCAGCTATCAGGATATAGAAGAAAGCCGCCACCAACGTGACCGCAATAACCCAAGCCAGCTGCACCGTATAGAGAAAATAAAAGTATGGGGTGCACATGCCGACCTGCGTAAAATTTTTGGCTTACACGAAGTAAATGTTGGTGCCGATATGCAACTGAACGATGTAAAATCCCGGGCCTATACCGTGAACATAAATACCGGTGCAATAGGCAAACTAGATACCCGCTACCCCGATGGAAAAAATAAGTTCAACAACTTTGGCATTTATGCCCAGCACCTTTGGAAACTGCATGGCGGCAAACTTATTATCAACGATGGCCTGCGCCTGCAGAGCGTTTCGCTTAACAGTACATTGGTGGATACAAGCATACAGTTTAAACTTCCATTTTTAGAATTGAAACAAAACCCCTTTGGTGTAGCAGGAAATATTGGTGCAGCATACATGCCCAAGGCCGACATCCGATTTACAGCAGGTCTTACTACCGGCTTCCGTGCACCTAATGTAGACGATGTGGTAAAGATTTTTGAAAGCAGTACTGCATCAAAACAATTGGTAGTACCCAATGCCGACCTGAAACCTGAGAAAACCATTAATGCCGAAATTGGCTTTACCAAATCTTTCGAAGGAAAAATAAAGGTGGATGCCTCGGCTTTTTACACATGGTTTAAAGATGCAATTGCCTACGCTCCTTTTAAATACAACGGGCAGGATTCGGTTATTTACAATGGCATAAAAGTGGGTGTAAAAGCCAGCCAGAATGTAGCCAAAGCAAGGTTGTATGGCTTTAGTGGCGGTCTTACATTTACCCCAATTGCCGCACTCAATGTGTACGGCTCTGTTACCTACACTTATGGTAAATACACAAAACCAACTGGGGTACAAGTGCCGCTTGACCATGTGCCCCCCGTATTTGGCAAAGCTGGTATAGGCTTAAATAAAAAGAAATTTTACACCGAACTTTTTGCCATGTACAATGGCTGGAAAAAAATTGGTGACTATAACCCCGATGGCGAAGACAACCAGCAATATGCCACTGCGGATGGTGTACCAAGCTGGGTAACACTTAACTGGCGGGGCCAGTACGATGTAAGCAAAAGCCTTACGGTACAACTGGCTGTAGAAAATATTAGCGACCGCAACTACCGTGTATTTGCATCGGGTTTTTCGGCACCCGGGCTTAATTTTTTATTGAGCCTTAAAGCAAGCTGGTAAGTCATTTATAATTCAGTATAAAAAATGCCCATTGCAAAAAGCAGTGGGCATTTTTTATGACATCAGCATTTGGTTTTTTTCAACTGTCCGGTTGCTATGGTCTATCACTTTTGCAGTACATCCATCCGCTTCATCAGGGCTTCTATTTTTTTATTTTGCTCCTCTATTTTTTTGTTTTGTTCGGCTATAATTAACTGCTGTTCCTGTATAGCTTTTACCAGCGGCACCGTAAACTCTGCATAGCGAATGCCATATAATCCGGCTTCAGAAGATGGCTTATCAATGCCGCTGAAATCGTAGCCAATACTTTTTGCAATGGCTTCTACTTCCTGGGCAATAAATCCCGACATTTTTATTTTCTCAATATCGTATTTCCCCTCCCAATTATTTTCTACATAGCCAGCTTTATGTATCATCTCATTTTGCCTGTGTATATCCAGGTAATAGGTTACCGGACGAAGTTTGTTAATAAAATTCAGGCCGGGTACATCCTCTGTAATATTGGTTTTAATGCGGCGGTCGCTGTAGGTGGTAAAACCCACCTGCCCTTTAATAGAAGTGATGCTGGTGTTGCCAATTTCAATTTTATTACTGGCTCCGGAGCTGGTACCTGCATCGTAACCCAGGGCTGTATAATTAGTAACAGACCCCGATAAACTATTTCCTGCGTAGGTACCTATTGCTGTATTATAATCGCCGGAAATATTATACTGTAAAGTGTTATGCCCTACACATACATTTTCATGTCCCGAAATATTTCCATTAAGTGCAAAAGAACCCACAGCTACGTTATAATATCCGGTGGTATTTTCAGTCATTACAAAAGTTCCGGTAGCAGCATTGTGATAGCCTGTAGTGTTGGCGATTAATGTGCCATATCCAACACCGGTATTGTAATTAGCAGTAGTATTTTTATACAATACCGAATCGCCGATGGCTGTATTGTAAGAGCCATCCGAAGTATAGTACAATGCATAATTACCCAGGGCTAAATTTTGGTAACCGGTACTGCTGATGTACAATGCTTCACGGCCCACAGCAATGTTATTTCCATGGTCCTGATTATTGTACATAGCCTTATAGCCCAAAGCCAGGTTATAATCACCCGAAGTATTGGAACGTAAAGCCTGGTGTCCAAAAGCTGTATTGTAACCACCTCCCACATTTGAATAAAGTGCCTGGTATCCGTATGCATTATTGGAAGGGCCCGTGGTATTATTATTCAAGGCTTCGTTTCCAAAGCCATTATTGTGATCGCCGTTGGTAGTGGAGTAAAGCGCTTTATAGCCAAAAGCATTATTTCTAATACCCGTGCTGTTGCTAGTTAAAGCAGTGTAACCATAGGCGCTGTTTACAGTACCTGAGGAATTCAATTTTAATGAACCATAACCGGTTGCAGTATTGCTATTACCTGTGGTATTGGCAAAAAGAGCATAGCTGCCGTGGGCAGTATTATAATACCCCGTGGTATTCGAAAATAGCGAACTATCACCTCCGGCTGTGTTGCTATATCCTGATACATTAGATTCAAGCGAAGACCTGCCGATGGCGGTGTTACCAAAGCCTGTTGTATTATCAAAAAGAGCCCTTAGCCCAGTGCCCGTATTTTCCGATCCGGTGGTATTTGAATACAATGCTTCCCAACCTGTGGCAGTATTATTCTCTCCGGTGGTATTCTTATATAGGGTGGCAAACCCAGTTGCAGTATTGTCTTGGCCGGTAGTATTGTAAAACAAGGCCCAATATCCAAGAGCAGTATTACGAAAGCCGGTAGTATTTGTATATAGAGCTTTGCCTCCACTGGCAACATTATACCACCCGGTTGTGTTTGAATAAAGAGCCTGCGAACCAAAAGCAGTATTGCCATACCCTGTAGTATTTGTTTGCATGGCTGCATAACCGCCAGCAGTGTTGTCATCTGCCGTTGAATTAAAACGTAGTGCCTGAGAACCGATGGCTGTGTTATTATTTCCGGATGTATTTGTTTCAAGTGCACTTACGCCATTACCTACATTATTGCCACCAATAGTATTATGCTGAAGTGCATTAACGCCACTGGCAGTATTGAAAAAACCAAGAGTGTTATACTGCAATGCACTGTATCCGTTTGCTGTATTGGCAAAACCAACCGAATTGGAATATAAAGAGTTGCTTCCACTTGCTGTATTCTGATACCCTGCCGTATTTGAATACAATGAAAAGTAACCAATGGCCACATTGTTGTCACCACCAGCATTGTTGTTGCCGGACCGGTATCCCAAAAAGGTATTGGCCCTGGTAGAATCTATCCTGCCTGCCTTTTGATTATTTACCCTGAAATTAAAAGGTTGATCGTCTGTAGTTCCAATAAAATTTACAGAACTATTTGTACCGGCATTGCCAGTGAGTGACCAATTGGTAGTGCTGCCAATATCCACCCAGCTGGTTCCGTCGAAATACTTAAACCCCTTGGGATTACTTATTTGGAAAATAAGCAGCCCTTCTACCGGAGCCACAATTGCATTTTTTTGTGCAGCACTCATACGAGGAATGAGCATACCACGAGTGGAGCTCTTCAACTCCATTATACTGCTGCTGTCAGGTACGGGTGTACCTAAACCTACACCACCAAGATTATTTACAATCAGCAACGACTTATGTATGGCCGTACTGTCTTTAATATGCAGCACATTAATGCCACCAATTTTCCCACGTACTTCAAGGCGGCTATCTGGTACAAAAGGGCCATCACCTATACCTACATTTTGTGCCCTTATTTGTGAGCTCAAAAAAACTATAGCAATAACAAAATAAACGGGAAGGACTAGTCGAAAGTTTTTCATGGTGGCGGGGATTTTTTGTAGAAATAAAAGTTTTGAAAGGGTATAGTGGTGAAGATAATTTTTAATTGATAAGCCTGCAACCCCCCTTTTGAAAAGTGTTACAGAAAAATATTGCAATACGTAAATGGATGTGCCGGGTAATAAAACCAGCCATTAACCCGTTAATAATAATGATAAGGCACGAATTATTTACTGTTTCAAATGATTAAACCCTGCAGGGTAAACCCATCCCCTTATCAGAACGAGAACACTATATAAATAAGCTAATGATCAGGTTAAAAGCGGCAAACGACGCTATCATATTATTCAGGCAAGATTACCAGCAAGAAAGACTCCGGCTTACCACACATTTCGCCCCACATTTATCAATGGAAAAAAATTGTAAAAAACATTTCAATTTCACCAATGCAGCATTTGTTGAACATAAATGTCTACATTAGTGTAGTTGTTTTCCCCGACTACTATGACAGAAGACCTAATAATAACTGGTTGTTTACAAAATAATCCTGCAGCACAACGTGAATTGTACAGCAGGTACGCTCCGAAAATGCTTTCGGTGTGTTACCGGTTTGGACAAAACAGGGAAGATGCCGAGGATATGCTGCAGGAAGGTTTTATTAAAGTGTTTACACAAATACACACTTTTCAAAACCGGGGTGCATTTGAAGGCTGGATCCGAAGAATAGTGGTACACACTTGTATCAATATTCTGAAGAAAAACAAAAAGTTCAATGAAAGCGTGGATATAGAATATGCAGCCGAAGCATCTGTTAGGGAAACGGTTCCGGGCATTATGCAGGCAAAGCAGGTAACAGAGTGTATAAGGCTGCTGCCATTGGGTTACAGAACGGTACTTAACCTGTACGCCATAGAAGGTTACAGCCACAGAGAAATTGCCGACGTGCTGGATATAGAAGAAAGTACAAGCCGGAGCCAGTATACCAGAGCTAAAAATATGTTGGAACAGATTTTAATAAAGAAACGTATCATAGAAAAGCCAGAGTCCATACCAGGATGGCTGGTATCCGCCACATAAACGGACTGATTGCCCAAAACTGCCCATGAACGATGAGATGAAACAAGAAGATTTTGAACAGTTTTTGAAAAGCCAAACTGACAAACACAGGATGTATCCGAGTGATCAGATTTGGCGTAACATAAACGTACAACTACATGGTAACAGCCGGTGGCCGGCACTTACTTTTGCGGCCATACTTACCGGCACCCTGTTAACTGCAGGGTTAATTTTTCTTCACCCCGATAAGGATTTATTTAAAGTTTCCACTGACAATTCTGCCTCACAAAACCTTACTGCAAAAAATATATCGGCATCTAAACCTGTTGCCGATCAACCCAGTGCTACCAATGTTTCAATATTGAAACCCGTTAATCAGAATGCAGTAATCTACAGTTTTAATAAGCAGGATGATGGCAGCCTGGATGAAGCAATGCCTGCTGCCGGTTCCGGGTTAACTGCCATTGCCGAAACGATATCGCTTTCAGAACCTGTATTACCCAATCCCACCAGCAGCACTAGCTTACTCAACAATAAAAGC
>Ga0209023_10007994_pt1 | contig 10700 bp, 9 predicted proteins | sample LakOneMetagenome_FD_187468 | JGI IMG/M metagenome (GOLD analysis project Ga0209023, IMG submission 187468) | Freshwater and sediment microbial communities from Lake Erie, Canada (SPAdes) (version 2) | ecosystem: Environmental > Aquatic > Freshwater > Lentic | place: Lake Erie, Canada | collected...
CCCATCCGTGTCTTGTTTGCTGAGGAAGTAAGACGTGGATGCCCGGCACAAGGCCGGGCATGACGACCAGGTAGAAGATTGCCTCGTACCTTTGACACCCCGCTTCCGATCGACGTCGTGCTCGACGAGCTCGCGCAGACGCTTGGGAGTCACAACGCTGCGGTGCTCGTCGCGCCGCCGGGTGCGGGCAAAACCACGCGGGTGCCGCTGGCGCTGCTCGATGCGCCCTGGCTGAAGGGCAAGAAGATCATCATGCTGGAGCCGCGCCGGATCGCGGCGCGCGCCAGCGCGGAGCGGATGGCGAAGACGCTCGGCGAGCGTGCCGGCGAGACCGTCGGCTATCGCGTCCGCTTCGGCTCGAAAGTGTCGCGCGCGACCCGGATCGAGGTCGTCACGGAAGGAATTTTCGCGCGACAGATCCTCGACGACCCCGAACTCAACGGCGTCGCCGCCGTGCTGTTCGACGAATTCCACGAGCGCTCGCTCGACGCCGACCTGGGGCTGGCGCTGGCGCGTGATGCCCAGACCGGACTGCGCGAGGATTTGCGCATTCTCGTGATGTCGGCGACGCTCGACGGCGCGCGGGTTGCGAAGTTGCTCGGCGATGCGCCTGTCGTCGCCAGCGAGGGCCGCGCCTTTCCGGTGGAGACCCGCTATCTCGGCCGCAAGGTCGACGCACCGCTGGAACGGCAGATGGCGGATGCGATTGCGACGGCATTGCGCGCCGATCCCGGTTCGGTGCTGGCATTTTTGCCCGGCGCCGCCGAAATCCGCCGCACCCAGAATTTTCTCGGCGAACGCGTGCACGACGCCAGCGTCGAGATCGTGCCATTGTTCGGCGCGCTCGATGCCGCCGTGCAGGATCGCGCCATCGCGCCGGCGCCCAGGGGCCAACGCAAGGTGGTGCTGGCGACCTCGATTGCCGAGACCTCGCTGACCATCGAGGGCGTGCGTATCGTCGTCGATTCCGGCATGGCGCGGGTGCCGCGCTACGAGCCGGATATCGGCCTGACGCGGCTGGAAACCGTGCGCGCCTCGCGCGCCGCGGTCGATCAACGCCGCGGCCGCGCCGGCCGCACCGAGCCCGGCGTCTGCTACCGGCTATGGGACGAACCGCAGACCGCTTCGCTGGCGGCCTATACCCAGCCCGAAATTCTAAGCGCCGACCTGTCCTCGCTGGTGCTCGATCTCGCGGAGTGGGGCGTCAGCGATCCCTCGACGCTGGCGTTTCTCGACCCGCCGCCGGCGCCTGCTTTGAAGGAAGCCAATAGCCTGCTCGCCGAACTCGGCGCACTCGATGCCGATGGCCGTATCACCGCGGAAGGCCAAAGCTTGCGCGCGCTGGCGCTGCCGCCGCGGCTGGCGCGCATGATCGTCGATTCGCATCGGCTCGGCGCCGGCGAGGAGGCGGCCGAGATCGCCGCCATCCTGACCGAGCGCGGCCTCGGCGGCGACAGCGTCGATCTCGACGTCCGCCTCGATCAGTTCCGCCGCGACCGCTCGCAACGCGCTTCCAGCGCGCGCAGTCTTGCGCAACGCTGGGCTTCGCAGGTGGCGTCGACCGAGAAGGCGCCGTCCGGAGACGCCGTGCCATCTGCCGGCGTCATGCTGGCGTTTGCCTTCCCCGACCGTGTCGCGCGCAACCGCGGCAATGGCAGTTTCGTGCTCGCCAACGGCCGTGGAGCTGCGGTCGAGCAGACCTCGTCGCTGGCGCGCGCGCCCTATATCGCCGTCGGCGAATTGACCGGCACCGCGGCACAAGGGCGCATTCTTCTGGCGGCCTCGATCACGCAGGCCGACATCGAATTGCGGTTCGCCGATCAGATCGAAAACGCTGAAGAGATTTCGTTCGATCGTGGCGCGATGGCGCTGCGGGGCCGGCGCAAGCGGACCCTGCATGCGATCACCCTATCGGAAGCACCGATCGCGGTGACGCCTTCGGCGGACACGGCGCGGATCTTCGCAGCCGGACTTGTCGCTGCCGGGCTCGACAAACTGCCATGGTCGAAAGCCCTGCAGCAATGGCGCGACCGCGTGATGTTTCTGCGCAAGGCCGAAGGCGATAGCTGGCCCGATCTGTCTGACGCGGCACTGGCGACGGAGGCCGAAAACTGGCTGGTGCCGGTGCTGTTCGACAAGATTGCGCTGAAGGAGTTTTCAGCCGGCGATCTTTCGGATGCGATGATGGGGCTGTTGCCGTGGGAACTGCGCGCGCGGCTGGAGCGCGAAGCGCCGACGCATTTCGAGGCGCCGACCGGCACCATGCTGGCGATCGACTATGAGGCCGAGCAGGGGCCGACGATTGCGGTTCGGCTGCAGGAATTGTTCGGGCTCAACACCCATCCTTCGATTGCCAAGGGCAAGGTGCCGCTGGTGCTGGAACTGCTGTCGCCGGCGCAGCGGCCGGTGCAGGTAACGCGCGACTTGCCCGGCTTCTGGCGCGGCAGCTATGCCGCGGTCCGTTCCGACCTGCGCGGCCGCTATCCGCGGCATCCGTGGCCGGAAGATCCTGCGACCGCGCTGCCCACCCGGCGGGTCAAGCCGCGCGGGACGTGATCCGCGACCGCCGTTAACACTTCACTCATCCTTTTCGCCAAAATGGCGTTCCCGGCCGCCTTCGTTAGTCGCGGCTTGGCGGCTGCCGTGGTGTTATCGGCGGCCTTCGGAAACGAGTGTGTGGCGTCATGCGTAACCTGATGATCTTTGCCGCCATCCTGATCGGCCTCGGCACCTTCATGGCGCAGATGGCGGACAAGATGTCGCCGGCAGCCGCGACCGCAGCCCCGCGAAAGGCTGCCGTCGAGACGGAAGCGCCGGCCTCCGGTCGCACCCTGAGCATTCCGCACGACGCCCGCGGCCATTTCCGCACCGACGGACGGATCGAGGGTCAGCGCATCGACTTCATGGTCGATACCGGCGCCTCCATGGTGGCGCTGAACGAGAAGTCGGCGGCGCGGTTCGGCCTCCGCCCCGCCCGCGGCGACTTCAACGCGACGGTTGCCACCGCCAATGGCACCATCAAGGTGGCGCGCGCGCGGCTCGCCATGGTCGAAATCGGCGGCCTCATCGTCCGCGACGTCGACGCCATGGTGCTGCCGGACTCGGCGCTGTCGGAAAACCTGCTCGGCCTGTCGTTCCTGTCGAAGCTGAAGCGCTTCGAATACGCCAACGGCAAGATGGTGCTGGAGCAGTAAGGCCGATTGGCATCAAAGCCTTAAACCCGCAAATCGCCAGCCTGATTCTTACCCATCAACTTTGCAGCGACGCTCTCGATCTTTTCGCTCTCTCCAAGCCCGATGAAGTTGGCATTCGGGAGGCCAGGTCGTTAGTCATCACAGTGGACTTCCGCCGCATGTTCCTTGCCGGTCTCCCGGCGTACTCACCGTAAATCCGGCTGATAGTAGAAAGAACTCCGACTCTTAGTATTCAAGGCTTGGCATTTTTCGTAAAATGTCTATTGCGGAGTTACCTCCACGCACTGAGCAGGGTCTGAAATACAGAACTCAGTTTTCCCGGTAGTCTGATCGATTTTCCAAGAGCCTAACGCTAGCAATCCGCCAAAAATGTTTGAAATCCCTCCCTGTACGTCAGGTCCTTTGCCGGTCGGTTTCTCCGGAAAGCCGGGCCTCTCGGTGCATTGACCGGTCAATTGCTTAGTCTCGGCGTCGAGGACTGCGGTGCAGTGATAAAGCTTCTGGTTCTTGTGGTCGAGGCGTTCGACAGCATAATGGTTTACCCCAGTCTCCACAGTCGCAAACTCAGCGAAAATTTCGTAATCCGCAGCCAGCCCAACGGTCGCCGTCACGGTTAGCGAAAGCGCGAGTATCCCGATCTTCAGAAGCTTCATAAGACCTCTCCATGTCTTCCCCTGTGATGCGGGCGAACGCGGCTATTTAGTAGCCCTTGTACTCTCTGACACTCAGGAGGTTTGGATTACCTTCAACTGGGGTCGCTACTAACAAACCAGTTGGGTCGGCAGCGGTGATTATTCTCAAATTATTGCTACCGGGCTCTGAGAACGTGAGCGTATGTCCATAAACTCCACCGAAATTCGTGGGTTTGGCGTTGTCAGTGGCAGTGATCGTGAGATTACGGTTGGCGGTAGTAACCTGAGGGCCTTCTGGCGGGGTGCCAGTCGAGTTTTTTGCATAAAAATAGCTGTCAACCTTACCATGTTCAAGCAAGGGAATTGGGCCACCGTTTGATGGAAGAGAGTCTGTTGGCGTCGGATTCGCGTGGCCGTCAAACGGAGCAGCTTTGGCTGCGCCTTGATCCAAAGTCGGGTTGGGGACACGTCCAGTGGGGCCGATACCGCTGCCTACCGATCCGCTGGGATCACCGCCTGCAGCCGACGCATCGGCATCGGGTTGACCGGCTCCCGTTGCTGGCTGTTGCTGCGGCGGGCCTTGCGGCTGGGCCTGGGCCAGTTGAATCTGCGCCTGTTGAGTTACGCCATCCTCGGCGAACGGATCGTGGTCAACGGGAATGAGCGAGTAGTTATCGAAATCCGGCTGATGGTTCACCGGCACCAGAGAGTAATCAGGCATTGATCATCACCTATTGTTTTGCGGACACCTTCGGGTGAGCCCGTGCGTGATCGCACCTCACGGAGAGGGCTGGGATGGCTTTGAGTGTTTGAAGGCAAGTGCTTGAAGGATGGCTTGCGCGATGGCGCGGAAGTGCCCCTTCCGGTTCGGCTTGCCCACCGTCTTCGCCGGGCGCCCGTCTATCGGCGGGGTCGGCCCTGGCTGTCGGCCAGTTCGGTTCGCATTGGTGGTCAATTTCGGCGCGTTCGGCAGTGAATTGGCCGACAGTGTCTTGTCTAATTGAAAAGCCCGCAGCGGATTTTCCGGTGCGGGCTTAATTGTTGCGACGATGAAAATGTATCAGTGATTTGCCCGACGTGTCAATTACTCGTCGCGCAGATTGCAGCGTGCCGGGAGTGGCTGAAATAGCAACCCTGCGGCAATGCCAAATCTACTGTATTTATTAGCCACAGCCGCCGATCCTGCCTTCCGCTGCGGCGATGCATTCGTTAAAGCCAGTGGCATTGTCCCTCCGCATTCCCACGAGGCCATTCCCGATGTTTCCCAAGCCGAAATCCGCGCTGGTTCCGAATACCTATGCCTACGAATCCGCGCCGATGGTGAAGGCCACCGGCTTTCGCGAATACGACGCGCGCTGGCTGTTCGAAAAGGAAATCAACCTGATGGGCATTCAGGCGCTGGGCATGGGCCTCGGCGCACTGATTGCCGAACTCGGCGTCAAGCAGGAGATCGTGGTCGGCCACGATTTCCGCGGTTATTCGGCTTCGATCAAATACGCGCTGATGTCGGGCCTGATGGCGGCAGGCTGCAAGGTGCACGACATCGGGCTCGCGGTGACGCCGATGGCCTATTTCGCGCAGTTCGACCTCGACGTGCCCTGCGTCGCCATGGTCACCGCCTCGCACAACGATAACGGTTGGACCGGCGTCAAGATGGGCGCCAACCGCCCGCTGACCTTCGGTCCCGACGAGATGACGCGGCTGAAGGAGATCGTGCTCAGCGCCGCCTTCACCAACAAGGCCGGCGGCGCCTATCAGTTTCACGAGAATTTCCCGGCCCGCTACATCGCCGACCTGACCAGCCGCACCAAGCTCAAGCGCAAACTCAAGGTCGTGGTCGCCTGCGGCAACGGCACCGCCGGCGCCTTCGCACCGCAGGTGATGGAAGCGATCGGCTGCGAGGTGATTCCGCTCGACACCGAGCTCGATCATACCTTTCCGAAATATAATCCGAACCCGGAAGACATGGAGATGCTGCACGCGATCCGCGACGCAGTTCTCGCGCACAAGGCCGATGTGGGCTTAGGTTTCGACGGCGACGGCGATCGCTGCGGCGTGGTCGACAACACCGGCGAGGAAATCTTCGCCGACAAGGTCGGCGTGATGCTGGCGCGCGACATGTCGGCGATCCACACCAATGCGCAGTTCGTGGTCGACGTGAAATCGACCGGACTTTTTGTCACGGACCCGGTGCTGCAGGCGCAGGGCGCCAACACCACCTACTGGAAGACCGGCCATTCCTACATGAAGCGCCGCACCCACGAACTCGGCGCGCTCGCCGGCTTTGAAAAGTCCGGCCACTTCTTCTTCAACAAGCCCTATGGCCGCGGTTATGACGACGGCCTGGTCTCGGCGATCGCGGTCTGCGAGATGCTCGATCGCGCGCCCGGCAAGTCGATGGCGGATCTGAAGAACGCGCTGCCGAAGACCTGGTCGTCGCCGACGATGTCGCCGCATTGCGCCGACGAGACCAAATACGGCGTCGTCGATGCGGTGGTGAAACATTTCGAGAAATTGCAGAAGGACGGCGGCAAGGTCGCCGGCCAGGGCATCCGCGATCTCGTCACCGTCAACGGCGTCCGCGTCACCGTCGAGGACGGTAGCTGGGGCCTGGTGCGGGCTTCATCCAACAAGCCGGAACTGGTGGTCGTGGTCGAGAGCCCGGTCAGCGAAATCAGGATGCGCGATATGTTCGAGGCGATGGATTCGGTGCTGCGCACCCATCCGGAAGTCGGCGAATATAACCAGAAGATTTGATCTCGTGTCCCGGGCGAAGACCCGGGACCAGAATGCCGTGCGATAGGTCCCGGCTCTGCGGAGCAGCGCGAAGCGCTGCACCGCGTCCGGGACACGCGCGCCCTCACGCCACCAGCGTACCCAGGAAGCTGCCGACCTCCGCCTTCAGCCGGTCGGACTGCGACGTCAGGCCGTTTGCGGCATCCAGTAGCCGCGACGTCGCGCGTCCGGCTTCTTCCGAAGCGCGGCTGACGCTCATGATATTGTCGTTGACTTCGCGGGTACCGTCGGCGGCCTGCTGCACGTTGCCGGCGATCTCGCGCGTCGCAGCGCCCTGCTGGTCGACGGCGGCGGCGATTTCGTTGGAGATTTCGTCGATCTCGGCAATGGTGCCGCCGATCGCCTGAATGGCGCTGACGGCCTCGCCGGTGGCGTTCTGGATGTCCTGGATCTGCGTCGAGATTTCCTCGGTCGCCTTCGCGGTCTGGTTGGCCAGCGCCTTGACCTCGCTCGCGACCACCGCGAAGCCGCGGCCGTGCTCGCCGGCGCGGGCGGCTTCGATGGTGGCGTTCAGCGCCAGCAGATTGGTCTGGCTGGCGATGCTCTGGATCAGCGTCACCACTTCGCCGATCTTCTGGGTGCCGGCGGCGAGCCCTTCGACCACGCTGTTGGTGCGGCGCGCTTCGCCGGCGGCCTTGTTGGCGATTTCGGCCGAGCGCGTCACCTGCTGGGCGATACTGTTGATCGAGGCGGTCAGTTCTTCGGTCGCCGACGCCACGGTTTCCACGTTGGAGGAAAGCCGGGTCGAGGCGGTGGCTGCTGCCCCCGTCTGCCGCGAGGTTTCCGAATTGCTGGTGTTCATCGAGGAGGACAGGCCCTGCATCGCGCTGGCGGCAACCGCCACCGCCTCGACGATGCTGCCGATCTTGCGCTCGAAGCCGGCCGCGAGTTCGCGGCGCGCGGCATCGCGGTCCTGCTTGGCCTGCCGGTCGGCGTCGATGCGTTCCGAATTGGCGCGGGCGACCGCGGCGCTGGCTGTTTCGGCTTCAGCGGTTTTTTCCGCGGAGGTCTCGAACAAGCGCGACAGCGTGAACGAGAGCCAGACCAGAACGCCGGCTTCGATCAGCAGGATGACGGCATGCAGCACGACGCGGCCGAAATCGGCGCCGCCGGGATAGATCGCGGCCGGCAGCAGGAAATTCAGCACCAGGTGATGCAACGCCACCGCCACCGTGCCGGCGATGATCGGGCGATAGTCGCAATAGGCGACCAGGCAGGCGAGCGCTGCGAAGAAGTACATGTGCATGTCGATCTGCCACGCATGGCCTGCGAGCTGATAGGCAAACACCGACACGCCGCCCATCAGGGCGACGGCGAAGATCAGGCGGGTCGAGGGCCCGTTGCCGGACGTGGCCCACGATGCCGTCGCGGCCAGTGCCATCGCCGCCATGAAGGCTGCGGGAGCGATCCAGCCGTTGCCGAGCATCATGCCGATGGCGACCGCGATCGGCACATGCAGCCACAGCACCGCAAGCAGTGTCTTGCTGGTGATTTCGCGCAAGTTTGCCAGATCATCGCTTTCGATGGTCATTCCCAGTCCCCTGATTGAAATTCGAAATGCGTTCTATTTTGCGAAGCAGGCGGCGATCGCCTGCGGATCCATGGCCAGCCAGGCGCCGGCCTTGTGTAGTCTCGTCAGCCCGTCGTGATCGTCCGGACGCACCACCAGCAGCGCCGGCAGCGCGGTCATTCTGACAATGGCGGCATTGGCGGATGCGGCAGCCAGCAAGACCTCCTCGGCGCTCCACCACGGCGGAAAAGCCACGGCAACGACCTCGGAGCCGGGCCTGACCTGCAGCGACAGCGCGGCGATCGCGATAAAACTCGCGGCCAGCAACGCAGCAGCGTTGAGCCAGGCGGGCCATCGCGATGGTGAGATGGTTTTTCCCCGCTCCATCCCGCGCAAGGTATCGAGACAAAGCTAATTGCTCGTAAATGTTGTGGAACCACAGCGTTTCGACGAATTCGTCGCGCCATGGTTGCAGTCGACGCGGCTCCGCATACTCCGCGAGTGCGGAGCATGCGGTAGCCTCCCGGCTCGAAGGGTCCCTGGAATGCCGGGACGTTACGCCGCCGGCACCGGCAGTGCCGTCACCGACTTGATCTTCTCCATCGCAAAGCGCGAGGTGACGTTCTTCAGCGGGACGGCGCTGATCAGCTTCTTGTAGAACACGTCGTAGGCGGCCATGTCGGCGACCACGACACGCAGCATGTAATCGACGTCGCCGGCCATGCGGTAGAATTCCATCACTTCGGGCATGGCGCTGACGGCGCCGGCGAAGGTCTTCAGCCAGGCCTCGGAATGGTCGGAGCTCTCGACCGAGACGAATACCGAAATGCCGAGCCCGATCTTGTTCTGATCGACCAGGGCGACCCGGCGCAGGATCACGCCATCGGCTTCCAGCCGCTGGATGCGCTTCCAGCACGGCGTCGAGGACAGTCCGACCCGGTCGCCGATTTCGGCGACCGACAGGGAGGCATCCTCCTGCAGCACGGTCAGGATCTTGCGGTCGATGGCGTCGAGGCGGCGGTTGGCTTCAGGGAGCTGGACGGCGAGGTCGGTCATGAGAAAAATGTTCCATAGAAGAGGTTATCCAACCTCATATATAGAAAAATCTTCTCACGCAAGCCGCTATTGGCCCGTCGGAGCCCGGTCAGCTCCCAGGCTCTGGCTTAAAAGTGCTTCAACTTCAGCACGTTGCGGGGCAGCGAAGGCGCCCCCGAACCGGGTGCATTTCAGCGCTGCAGCGGCGGAGGCGAACCGCAGCGCCTGCCGCAGCTCCTGATTCTCGGTGATGGCGAGCGCAAAGGCGCCGTGGAACACGTCGCCGGCCCCCAGCGTATCCACGGTGTGGACGTGGAAGGCCGGGGTCTCCTGGACGGCGCCGTTCTCGTCCAGCCAGATGGTGCCCTGCGGGCCGCGCGTGCCCGCCAGGAAGGATTTCGTGAGCCTGGCGATCTTGTGCAGCGCCTTGGCGTCGTCGGCAACATCGGCCGTCTCCTGCAGCGGCTCGCTGGAGAACACCAGGTGCGAGGAGGCGTTCAGCAGCCCCTCGCGCAGCGACATCGCGCGGTCGACGTCGACGATCACGGGGATGCCGCGCCGGACCGCCTCGGCGCACAGGTCCGTGCAGAATTCCGCGCAGCGGCTCTCGGTGAGAATGGCGGCGCAATCGTCCAGCAGCGTCTCGATCGGCGGCAGTTGGACCTTCCACAGTTCGGGATCGCGGAAGGTGACAATGGTGCGCTCGCCGGTCGGGTCGATCATGATCGCCGAGATCGGCGTCACCAGGCCCGGCATGCGGACGATGTGCCTGGTCTCGATACCCTCATGGGCGAGCTTGTCGAGGATGTAGCGGTCCGAGGTATCGCGGGCATCGCCCATCGGTCCGCAGACCGAGGCCCGGCCGCCGAGCCGCACGATGCCGATGGCGGCGTTCAGCGCATTGCCGCCGCAGATTTCCTCGAAATGGGTCGCGTTCTCCTTGGAACCGCGGGCTGGAACGCCGCTGACGCGAAAGGTCAGGTCGCGTACCGGCATGCCGATGCAGAGGATACGGGGCGGGATTTTGGGGGCCTTGTCGTGAAAATTCATCCGGGAATCCGTCATGCCGGCTCCGCCCTGTGCCGGAACCCTGGTTCCGGGATAATCGATTGGACCATAGACGGGTTCCCGTTATGCGCCCGCGGCTTTTCCCTCATGCAGCCACTGCCCGATCAGATGATGGGCGATGGCGAACGGATGCGCTGCGAACAGGCCGTCGGGATGCTCGCGCTTGTGCATCAGGATGACCTGGTCGCGGCTGAACCAGCGCGCGTCCTCGAGTTCCATGCGGTCGACCGTGATTTCCTCGGTGGTCGCGCGCGCCGTGCAGCCGATCATCAGCGATGACGGGTAGGGCCAGGGCTGCGTCATGTAGTAATTCACGTCGGTGCAGCGGATGCCGCTTTCCTCGAAGATCTCGCGGCGAACCGCGTCCTCGATGGTTTCGGCCGCTTCGACGAAGCCGGCGAGGCACGAATACATCCCGGGCATGAACTGCTTCTGCCGGCCGAGCAGAATGCGATCGCCGTGCGT
>Ga0209023_10007996_pt1 | contig 10699 bp, 13 predicted proteins | sample LakOneMetagenome_FD_187468 | JGI IMG/M metagenome (GOLD analysis project Ga0209023, IMG submission 187468) | Freshwater and sediment microbial communities from Lake Erie, Canada (SPAdes) (version 2) | ecosystem: Environmental > Aquatic > Freshwater > Lentic | place: Lake Erie, Canada...
GGAATTATCAAGCTCATCGAACCACTGGAAGCCGACGGCACGCTGGTGTATCGCGGCCGCGAGCTGATCGAGCGCGAGATCGACCAGTTCTCGGTCATCGAGCACGATGGCGTGATCTTCGGCTGCGCCGCGCTCTACCCCTTCCCCGAATCGAAGATGGGCGAGATGGCCTGCCTGACCGTGAACCCCGACGTCCAGGCCCAGGGCGACGGCGAGCGCATCCTGAAGCACATGGAAAACCGCGCGCGCGCCGCCGGGCTGACCAAGCTGTTCGTGCTGACCACGCGCACCGCGCACTGGTTCAAGAAGCGCGGCTTCCAGCCGGCCACCGTGGACGACCTGCCGAAGGACCGCGCCCACATGTATAACTGGCAGCGCAAGAGTCAGATTTTCATCAAGACTTTATAATCGCTGTTTTTACACCGAACATCAGGAGCAGAACCATGGCCCGCACCGTCAATTGCATCAAACTGAAAAAGGAAGCCGAAGGCCTGGACTTCCCGCCCGTGCCAGGCGAAATGGGCAAGAAGCTCTACATGCAGGTTTCGAAGGAAGCCTGGCAGGCATGGCTGAAGCACCAGACCATGCTGATCAACGAGAACCGCCTGAACCTGGCCGACGACCGCGCCCGCAAGTACCTGGCCACGCAAATGGAAAAGCACTTCTTCGGCGAAGGCGCCGACCAGGCCGTCGGCTACGTGCCGCCGACCGCGTAAGCCCGGCTAAAACAATCCCAGCTGCTCGCCACCCTGTGGCGGGTAGCTGATGCGGGTGCCTTCCACCCGCGCGAACGGCGTCAGCGCATGCGGACGCCGTTGTTGTTTGTCGACGATGTCTTCCACCTCTACCCCGCGCACCAGCAGCGCATCGGCCACCAGCGCACGGTGGCATTGCGCCGGCGACGCTTCGGCGCACATCAGCGCGCAGCGCGTGCCGGCGGCCAGGCCGATCACGGTCTCCAGGTTGCTCTCGAACTGCGGCGTCGCCATGTAGTCGGCAAAACCCTGGAAGCCCGCGTTGCGCCAGCCGCCGTTGGGCGAGCCGGGGCGCGGGTGGCGCAGGCCGCCCAGGCCCGGCAAGGCGCGGTAGGCGATGCCGGCCGCGCGCAGTGCTTGCGGCAACTGGTCTTGTCCGAATTGCGGGTTGTAGCGCGACTTGGGCACGGTGCGGATATCGAGCACGCAGGCGATCTCGTTCAGGCGCAGCAGCGCGATGAATTCCTCGATCGACCGGTTGGAATGGCCGATGGTGCAGACGGTGTGCGTGCTCACTGTGGACTCCGACGGGATGAGGCCCGATTGTCGCGCAGCCGGTCGAACGGCGGCGCGGCGTAGGGTGGATGGGTCTCCCATCCACGCGTCCAGACAGAGCATGCGCTGTCGCAGTGCCCGACTCAGTTGAACGCGTGGAAGGCGGAGCCTTCCACCCTACGCACAACCGTTCAGTGGACGGTGTCGGCCGTCCGCACAGGCGCGGCGACTGGCGCCCGGTAGCGCAGCACGATGCCCTGCGCCAGCACCAGCCCGATATAGCCGACCAGTTCCGACAGTTCTTCCAGCACCTGCGAATGCGCGATCCAGTCGCGTGCAAAGGCCGGCACATGGCCTTCGCCGGCGCTCGAACCGAACGCGGCGCCAAGCACGATGACGACGCACATCCACGGGAAGCCTTGTCCCGCGACCACGCGCTTCAGGTAGCGGTGCACGCCGTGGCGCCAGCCGGTCGCGAACGCGGCCAGCAGCAGCACGCCGGCGATGGCCGGCACCAGCGGCCGATAGAACAGCACGCGCGACGAATAGACCGGTCCTTCGGGTCCGAAGCCCAGCGGCGGCAGGAACACGGCGCCCCAGCTCAATTCGCGGCCCGCCAGCAGGAACCAGACCGGCATCGCACACAGGCCCAGCATGGCTGCGCCGTCCCTTAAGTCGCGCCGCCAGGCCTGGCCGGCAAACACCAGGCCCGCCAGCAAGACCACGACCTGCGCATTTTCGATCACGCCGTTTTCCCAGCTCCATTCGAGGGGGATGACGCGCGACAGCGGAAAGCAGAGGAACAGGCAAAGCAGCAGGAGGCGCTGCACGTGGGTCCGGTGCGGGTCGCTACGGTCTAGCCAGGAGAACATCGAATGCATGGAATTTCCGAACCGCTCAGTCAACCGCGCCGGCTTGCGTCACGCCGGCAGCGGCCTTCACCGGCGCCTTGTAGCGCAACAGCACGCTCTGCGCCGTCACCATCGCCAGGTAGCCGACGCACTCGGCCATTTCTTCCAGCACCTCGGAACGGTCGACCAGGTCGCGCGCAAAGCCCGGCAAATGGCCTTCGCCGATGGTCGAGCCGAGCGCCGCGCCGAGCACGATCACGACGCACATCCAGGGGAAGGCACGGTGCGCGACGATGTTCTTCAGGTGGCGGTGCACGCCGGTGCGCCAGCCGACGACCAGCGACGCCAGCACCAGCAGGCCGGCCACGACCGGCACCGCGGGCCGGTACGGGAGGATGCTCGACGAATAGATCGGGCCATCCGGACCGAAGCCCAGAGGCGGCAGGAACACGGCGCCCCAGCTCATCTCGCGGCCGGCCAGGATCATCCAGACCGGCATCGCGCACAGAGCCAGCATGGACGACGCATTCTTCGGCTTGCGCAGCCAGCCGCGGCAGGCGAAGAACAGGCCGGCCAGCAAGACCACGACCTGGGTGTTTTCGACAACGCCGTTTTCCCAGCCCCAGTCGACCGGGACCATGCGCGAGAGCGGGTAGCATAGGAACAGGCACAGCAACAGGAAACGCTGCAGGGTGACCCGGTGCGGATCGGCCCTGTCGAGGTAGGCGGAAAGTGGATTCATGGATGGCAAGGACGGACCGGCGCGGCCTGGCAGCGGCGCCCAAAAATGACTGAACAGTCAGTAAAATCCGACAATATACACGATTCGTATGTTCCTGAGATTAGAACATTGCCGGAGGCCAACCAAGCTTACGGAATGTGTCGCATCCCTACATCTTGCGGCACTGGCGCAGCTCGCACCGCGCCATGAACACCTTGCCATCAGCACATTGCATACGGTAGACCTCGATCGGCCCTTCCGCGGTCACCAGGCCGGCGCCGCCCGTGCCGGTGCAAGCGTACTGGCGCGCCAGCTGCTCGACCGTGTTCGACGATACGCCCACGCGATACGGGACGCGCTCGATCGGCACGCCGCCCGCGTCGACGGGGCCGGCAGGCCGGGCCGCCGTGCGCACCGGCGCCGCAGCCACGGGCATGGGTTGGGACTTGAACATCGTGCAGCCACCCACCAGGACCAGGGCTGTCAGCGCCAGCAGTCGTTTCATCGCGTCTCCGTCGATATCAGAAGGACAGGGTCTTCACGCCCTCGGCGGTGCCGAGCAGGCAGACATTCGCGCCGCGCTGGGCGAACAGGCCGACCGCGATCACGCCGACGATGCCGTTGATCTGCGTTTCCAGCGCCACCGGATCGGCGATTGCCAGGCCGGCGACGTCGATGATCTCGCCGCCGTTGTCGGTGATGAAAGCGTCCGTCGTGCCTGCCTTGGTGCGCAGGCGCGGCTGGCCGCCGAGTGCCGCCAGCTGGCGGATCACGGCCGCGCGCGCCATCGGGATCACTTCCACCGGCAGCGGGAAGTTACCGAGCGTCGGCACCAGCTTCGAGCCGTCGGCGATGCACACGAATTGCTTCGACACCGAGGCCACGATCTTTTCGCGCGTGAGGGCCGCGCCGCCGCCCTTGATCATCGCGCCTGCATCGGTGATCTCGTCGGCGCCATCGATGTAGACGGCGATAGACTCGACCTCGTTCAGGTCGAACACCGGGATGCCGTGGCCGCGCAGGCGCGCCGCGGTCGCTTCCGACGAGGCGACCGTGCCCTTGATGCGGTCCTTGATCTTCGCCAGTTCGTCGATGAAGAAGTTGGCCGTCGAGCCGGTGCCCACGCCGATGATTTCGCCATCGACCACGTAGTCGATGGCGGCGCGTGCGACGGCTTGCTTGAGTTCGTCCTGAGTCATGATGATTCGCTTGGATGGTGGGGAAATGGCGACATTTTAACGGATCGCCCTGCGCTCTTCTTCCTTTCGCTGCCGCTTTTCCCCGTTACTGAACGCCAGGCGGGCGTGCATATCCGATTTCGCAGCATGCATATCCAGAATGCATTGCTGAAACAACAAAAATATCTGACACTTGTTCAAAATTAATCATAAGCACTGGATTTTGACAGGCGGAACGGGATGAAGATCTTTACGAAAAAGCGCGTTATCGTGGCCGTTCTCGTGCTCGGCGCCGGCGCGGTGGCGCTGGCCATGGTCAACCGCAGCAAGGAGCCGACGGTGCCGCCGCTGAAGTACCGCGTCGCCACCGTCGACACCGGCAGCATCACCCACACCGTCACCGCCACCGGCACCATCAACCCGGTAGCCCTGATCAACGTCGGCTCCCAGGTCTCGGGCACCGTGGTCGAGCTGAAGGCCGACTTCAACGACCGCGTGAAAAAGGGACAGGTGCTGCTCAAGCTCGACCCGACCATCTTCAATGCCCAGGTCGGCCAGGCACGTGCCAGCCTGGCATCCAGCCAGGCCTCGCTCAGCCTGGCGCAGGCCAACTACGAACGCAACCGCCAGCTGGTCGCGCAGAATTTCGTCTCGAGCTCGGCCCTCGACCAATCGCGCCGCGAACTCGACGTGGCGCGCGCCAACATCCTGCTGGCCAAGGCCCAGGTCGACCGCGCCCAGGCCGACCTCGACAACAGCGTGATCCGCAGCCCGATCGACGGCGTGGTGATCAAGCGCACCATCGACCTCGGCCAGACCGTGGCCGCCTCGTTCAATACGCCGAACCTGTTCCAGATCGCCCAGGATCTGACCAAGATGCAGATCGACACCAGCGTCTCGGAAGCCGACGTCGGCGCGCTGAAGAACGGCCTGCCGGGGCGCTTCGTGGTCGACGCCTATCCGAACCGCGAATTCAACGCCACCATGCGCCAGTTCCGCCTGGCGCCAAACGTGGTGCAGAACGTGGTCACCTACAACGTCGTGCTCGACGTCGACAACGTGGACGAACTGCTGAAACCCGGCATGACGGCCCAGGTGCGCCTGGTGGTCGACAACCGGCCGAAGGCGCTGCGCATCCCGACGGCGGCGCTGCGCTTCCGCCTGTCCGACGAGGAGCAGGAAAAGGAACGCAAGGCCGAACGCGAGGCCGATCAAAAGAAGCAGGAGTCGAACAAGAGCGCGACGCTGGCCCAGGCGCCCGCGCTGGACGACGACCTGGCGCTGCAGGACCGCAGCGAGACGGCGCGCCTGTTCAAGATCTACAAGCTCGACGCCGCCAACCAGCCGAAGCCGGTGGACGTGCGCATCGGCCTGTCGAACTTCCGCTATACCGAAATCGTGAGCGGCGACCTGAAGGCGGGCGAGCGCGTGGTCACGCGTTCGCTGGCGCCAAGCCAGGACATGTGATGCCGGTCGCAGCGAATCAGGCGCTGATCGACATCCGCGCCGTCACCAAGAGCTATTTTTCGGGCAGCGTCGAAACGAAGGTGCTGTTCGGCGTCGACTTGCAGGTCGAGCGCGGCGACTTCATCGCGGTGATGGGCCAGTCGGGTTCCGGCAAGTCGACCCTGATGAACATCCTCGGCTGCCTCGACCAGGCCACCGGCGGCGACTATTTCCTCGACGGCGAAAATACCCTCGCCCTCAGCCGCGCGCAATTGGCCGAGATCCGCAACCGCACCATCGGCTTCGTGTTCCAGAGCTTTAACCTCATCAAGCGCATGAGCGTGGCCGAGAACGTGGCGCTGCCGCTGATCTACGCCGGCGTGCCGCGCGGGCGCGCCCTGGCCAAGGCCGCGGTCGAACTCGAGCGCGTGGGCCTGGCCGACTTCGGCAAGCGCACTCCGAACCAGCTCTCGGGCGGCCAGCAGCAGCGCGTAGCGATCGCGCGCGCCCTGGTCGGCGACCCGCCGCTGATCCTGGCCGACGAACCGACCGGGAATCTCGACACGCAGACCAGCGACGAGATCATGCGCGGGTTCCAGGCATTGAACCGCGAGCGCGGCATCACCATCGTGCTGGTCACCCACGAACCCGACATCGCGGCCTGGAGCCGGCGCCTGGTGCGCCTGAAGGATGGCCGCGTGCTGTACGACGGCCCGGCGCAGGAAGGCCTGCGCCAGTTGGCCGCCAGCCACGAACACCTGGTGCATGGGCAAACGCAGGAGAGCGAGGCATGAAGCTCCTGCAAGTGATCGTCGAAGCCTTCCGCTCGATGGCGGCGAATCGCCTGCGCACCGCGCTCACCATGCTCGGCATCGTGATCGGCATCGCGTCGGTGGTGCTGATGCTGGCACTGGGCGACACCATGCAGCGCTTCATCGCCAAGGAGCTGCAGGCGCTGGGCACCAACATGGTCTACGTGTTCCCGGGCGGCGACCGCACGCAAGCCCAGCGCATGCGCGCCGGCGCCGCACCTTCGCTGACCGTGGCCGACGCCGAAGCCCTGAACCGCCTGCCGGGTTTGTCGGGCGCGGCGCCGGCGCTGCAGGGCAGCTTCAAGCTCGCCGCCGGCAACGAGACTTCGTCCAGCCTGGTGTTCGGCATCACACCGGCCATGTTCAAGATCCGCAACTGGAAGGTCGACCAGGGCAGCATGTTCACCGACGAGGACGTACGCGCGGCCGCGCGCACCGTGGTCATCGGCCAGAAGGTGGCCGACCAGTTCTTCTACCGGCTCGACCCGCTCGGGCGCTACCTGCGCATCGAGAACGTAGCCTTCCAGGTGGTGGGCGTGCTGCAGGGCGAAGGACGGCAGATCGACGGCGGCGACTTGTCCGAGATGGTGCTGGTGCCGATCACGGCGGCGCGCGCCTACATGGTGCGCGGCCCCTTCCCCGACAACGTGCATTACATCGCGGCCCAGGGCCGCTCGGAAGCGGCGCTGAACGACGCCATCGAGGACATGAAGGAAGCGCTGCGCGACCGCCACCGCATCAAGCTCGACGACCCGGACGACTTCAAGGTGCAGAACATGGCCACCTTTGCCGCCACCGGCGCCAAGATCAGCACCGGCATCGCCGCCCTGCTCGGCGTGATCGGCGGGATCTCGCTGCTGGTGGGCGGGATCGGCATCATGAACATCATGCTGGTGTCGGTAACCGAGCGCACCCGCGAGATCGGCATCCGCATGGCCATCGGCGCCAAGCCGCGCGACATCCTGCTGCAGTTCCTGGTCGAGGCGGTGGTGATCTGCCTGGCCGGCGCGGCGGTCGGCATCGTGATCGCGGCGCTGGGCGCGGCGGCGGTGACGGCGTTCGCCGAGTTCGAGGTCTCGGTCGGCCTGAAAGCCGTGATCGTGGCCTGCGCCTTTGCCAGCGCGGTCGGCGTGTTCTTCGGCTTTTATCCGGCAAGGCGGGCGTCACGCCTGCTGCCGGTGGATTGCCTGCGCCATGAATAAGCATCCAACTCAACCCAAGGGAATCGTATGAGCTTCACGCTGTTTTCGCGCCGTACCTTCATCGCCGCGGCACTGGCCGCCGGCGCCGTCCTGCCGGTCACCGGCGCGCTGGCCGCACCCTTCGCCTCGGAGCGCATCACGGTGCGCACCGAAGGCAGCGGTCCGGACGTGATTTTGATCCCGGGCCTGAACTCCTCGCCGCGCACCTGGGCCTCGACTGTGGCCGCCGTGCCGGGCTACCGCTACCACCTGGTACAGGTATCGGGCTTCGCCGGCCAGCCGGCAGGCGCCAACAAGGAAGGCACTGTGGCCGCGCCGGTGGCCGAGGAAGTCGCGCGCTACATCAAGGAGTCGAACCTGAAGGCGCCGGCCGTGATCGGCCACTCGATGGGCGGCACGATCGGCATGATGCTGGCGGCGCGCCATCCGGACAGTTTGTCGCGCCTGATGGTGGTCGACATGTTCCCTTACCTGGGCATGTTCTTCGCCGGACCGGGCGCCGGACCCGACAAGGTGACGGCGGTGGCCGACCAGGTTGCCGCCGGCATGCGCGCGGCCAGTGCCGACCAGCGCCGCGAACGCGCCAACGCCACCATCGTCGGCATGGTCGACACCGAATCGATGCGTGCAGGCGCCATCAGCGACTCGATGTCGAGCGACGCCGACGTCGGCATCCGCGCCTACCGCGAGCTGATCGTCACCAACCTGATTCCCGAGCTGCAGAACATCGCGGTGCCGGTGACGGTGCTCTACATCCAGCCGAAGACGGTGCCGATCCCGGCCGCGCAGTTCGACGCCGCCTACAAGGGCGCCTATTCGCCGGTAAAGGCGCTGACCCTGACCCGCATCCCCGACAGTGCCCACTTCATCATGTGGGACCAGCCGGCGCGCTTCCAGGCCGAGATGAAGCGCTTCCTCAGTGGCCAATAAACAACGGGGGTCAGGTCTGACATTCGGACACGGCCTCTGCTGTAATCCACCCGGACCGGCTCACTACGCTTGAGCTTGTGTCCGAATGTCTGACCCCGGCTGTTGGGAGAATCGCCTTGTACTCGCATGTTTTCGTCGGCGTCCACGACTTCGAGCGCGCCTTCTCGTTCTACACGCCGCTCATGGCCTTGCTCGGCAATCCGCTGCGCTTTTGCGACCGCGCGCGGCCTTGGGCCGGATGGCAATCCCAGCCGGGGCCGCGCCCGCTGTTCCTGATCGGCGCGCCGCACGACCGGATGGCGCATGCGGCAGGCAATGGGCAGATGGTGGCGTTCCTGGCGGCCAGCCGTGCGCTGGTGGACCAGGCCCACGCGCTGGCGCTGGCGCATGGCGGGACGAGCGAGGGCGCACCGGGGCTCCGGCCGGAATACCACCCGCATTATTACGGCGCGTATTTCAGGGACCCGGACGGCAACAAGCTGTGCGTCGTCTGCCATGAGGCGGAGCCAGGCTTGTGAGTAAAGTCGCACTCACTGCAACCTTTACTGAAGTCGATCTTCTTCATATTCCCCATTATTCGCGCATATTCATCTTCCAAGTCGTGCATGACTAGCAAAGAATACGGTTTCCCAACCAATAAAAAAGGAAGGCTGGTCATGAATTTTGGCGAACGACTCAAACAGCTTCGAACCGAAAAAGGCCTGACCCAGCCGCAGTTTGCGCAGCTGGCGGGCATCGAGCAATCGTATCTGTCGAAACTCGAAAACGACAAGTCCGTGCCCTCGGCCGAGATGTTTGCGACCATCCTGGCCGGCCTGGAGATGGACGAGGCGAGCTTCCTGAAGGAAGTCGACAAGGAGGTGCTGTCGACCACGCTCAACCATATTCCCGCCGTGGCACGGTTCACCACGGCCGCAAGCGCCACCCAGCTTAAGGATTCGAAGAAGTGGCTGGTTGGTTCCGGCGCGGCCTGGCTACTCGGCTTCGCCCTGATGCTGGCAGCCAATGACGGCATTTTCTTTTCCAACAAGATCTACAAATACAACTCGCTCGGCGTGATCCTCGACGGCGAGCCGGAAAACATCTTCGAGAAGCACGACCAAATCCTGACCTTGAAAATGGCGGCCGGTCTCCTTACCCAGCCGGAAACGTCGAAGCAGATGGCGGCCTTCCGCAGCGACCGGGAGCGGCCCATGACCGTGGAATGGCCGGAGAGCCGCGGCACCGTGTATATCGAGCCAGCGCAAAACGGCCGCCGCCGCTTCGACCTGATCGATACCAGATATGTGCAGGCGCCCGCCAATCGCAACCTGCAGTACATCGGCGCGATCGTGCTGGCCTGCGGTTTCGTCGGCCTGTTCCTGGAATGGCGCCTGCGCCGCCTGAAAACCAAGTTACGTTGATTCGCCAAACGGGGAGAAACCATGTCGCAGATTCGCACTTTTCTTACCGGCGCGGCCACCATGGCCGCCGCCCTGGCCGCCATCGTGACGCTCACCGGCGCCAGGACGCCCGCACGCCACGAGACCTTCGACGAGATCACCGTGGGCCGCATCAATATCGTCGAGCCGGACGGCACCAAGCGCATCATCCTGTCGAACAAGGCGCAGTTCCCTGGCGACTTCCAGCAAGGGAAGGAAGCCACCCGCCCCGACCGGCGCGACGTTGCCGGCATGTTGTTCATCAACGAGGAAGGCACGGAAAACGGCGGACTGATCCAGAAAGGCAGCATGGACGCCGACGGCAGGATCACCTCCGGCCTGTCGCTCACCTTCGACCGCTTCCGCAAGGACCAGGCCCTGCAGCTCCTCAACAACGACAGCGCCAGCCGCCAGATAACGGGCATCCTCATCAACGACGTCCCGAACTTCCAGACCGCGTCGATGGACGACATCACACGCTTCGGTGAGGAAGCCGGCAAGCTGCCGCAGGCGCAGCAACAGGCGTACTGGACAAGATTGTCCGAACAGGGCCGCCTGAGCAAGAACCGCATCTGGCTCGGGAATACCGGCGACAGGGGCTCGGCGCTGCAATTGAAGGACGCGCAGGGCCGGGTGCGCATGCAGCTGCTGGTCAGCGCCGACGGCAAGGCCGAGATCCGGATGCTCGACGAACAGGGCAAGGTCGCCAAGTCGATCACGCCGGCCTCGAACGACTGAAGGCCACCGGCCGCCCCTGCTTGATTCTCCTTGCCGCCTTCGTATCATGAAGGTTCGTCAACGAACCAATGCGGAGGCAAGCCATGAATACCGTAGGCGTGAGCGAGATGCAGGAACTGCAGGCCGCTATCCGTGGCAGCCTGCTAGATC
>Ga0209023_10007997_pt1 | contig 10697 bp, 6 predicted proteins | sample LakOneMetagenome_FD_187468 | JGI IMG/M metagenome (GOLD analysis project Ga0209023, IMG submission 187468) | Freshwater and sediment microbial communities from Lake Erie, Canada (SPAdes) (version 2) | ecosystem: Environmental > Aquatic > Freshwater > Lentic | place: Lake Erie, Canada | collected...
CCCCTTCACAGCTCGCGTCGATCCTTCGACGCGCTGCCAGGGTCCGGAGCACCGCTCCCGGGACCAGCGATCCGCTGATCCAACACGTTCGGGTTCTCGTCGTGTCCGACGTCACCCTACCGCCGCCACCCGAAACTTGGTCCGCCTTCGATCCGGCAAAGCTCGTTCGAGGGCACCCCGTCGGCGATCGCGTTGGCGTCCACGGAACGGTCGTCAACGAGCGTTTCGTCGATCGATCAAACGGCAGCGCGTCGCACGAGGTTCCGGGGCGAGCACGGCGCGAACCTCAGCTCCAAACGGAGACTGGATAGAGCCTCAACTCGCGACTTCGGGAAGCAGCAACACCTCTGACGACTGCGCTCCCGGCACCGTCCAGGTGAGCAGGGAACCACCGGACGCCTGGGCCGCGAGCGTGGAGGTCCCACCCAACGTTCGGGCCCGTTCGGCGGTGTTGGTGAGTCCCCGGCCACCGAGCACCTCGTCGGGCACACCGATGCCGTCGTCCGCGACGGTGAGGATGATGTCCTCGCCGACCGTGACGGTGACGCGAACGGCGCGGGCCCGGGCGTGCCGGCAGATGTTCGAGAGCGCTTCGCGCAGCACCGGCAGAAGGTGCTCGGCGATGTGGTCGTCGATCGTTTCGACTGGTCCTTCGAACTGCAGTCGCGGCTCGAACCCGAGCCCCTCGGTGCCGTCGGTGATGACCGCGAGCAGGCGGCCGCGGAGACCGCCCGGTGCGGCACCGGCGCCTTGCAGCGAGAAGACGGCCATGCGGAGCTCTCTGATCGTCTCGTCCAGTCCGTCGATCGTCGACTGCAGTCGGACTCGAACGGGTTGATCGACGGAGCGAAGGGTGGCTTGGAGGTGCAAGCCCTCACCGAAGAGCCGTTGGATCACGGTGTCATGCAGGTCCCGGGCTATGCGCTCCCGATCGTCAGCGACCGCCAACACCTGCTCGGCCTCCCGGAGGGCCTCTTGGCTGTTCCGTAGGTCGGCTTCGCCCTGAAGGCGAGCGGTGATGTCCCGGGCGAGGGTGATGACCCAGCTGTTGCCGTCCCGGCCGGTGGGTGCTGACTGGAGCGTCTTCTCCACCGGCACCTCACTACCGTCCTTGCGCAGCAGGGTCGCCCGCCGCACGATCGGCGTGCACCCGTCGATCGCTTCGGCCACCAGCCGCCGGTACTCGTGGTCCGTCGCGTAGGGGTTCAGATGAAGCGGGCTCATCGTCAACAGCTCGTCGTGGCTGTATCCCACGAGCCGGACCGCTCCCTCATTGACGAACGAGAACCGCAACGTGTCCGCGTCGAAGATGAACACCCCGTCATCGGACGCGTCCAGCGTTCGCAGGACCCGGTGGAGCTGGTCTTCGGCCTCGACGCGTTCGCTCACGTCGCGCACGCCGGCCATCACGAACACATCGTCGCCGAGTTGCAGTGGGCTGAGGCTGATCTCCACCGGCAGTTGCGAACCGTCCGATCGCCGGGCCCGCAGGTCGAGGCCGGCGCCCATCGACCGCACCGTGGGATCGGCGCGGTAGCGGGTCCGATGCGCCCGGTGCACCGCGGCGAACGCCTCGGGGAGGAGATCCTCCACGACCCGCCCGAGGAGCTCATCGAGGCGGAAGCCGAACAGCGTGGCCGCGTGGTCGTTGACGAAAACGATCTCACCGCTCGCAGAGACGATCAGAGTCGCGTCCGGGACGGCATCGAGGAGAGACCAGGCGAAGGCGTCGCCGTGGACCTTGAGGACGGGAGACAGTGCACCCATGGTGGCGTCGCTTCCGGTAGGTCACCGGGGGAGGCCGACGCCAAGGACCGGAGCGTCTGAATCGAACGATGAAGCAAGTGCTCACAGGCTACTCCCCGACCGGTCGTTCCGGGTCTTTCGACCCTGTACGGCGCAACCGCGGCGTGACTTGCTGCTCCCGTGCTCTTCGGTCCTTCACCCCACTCGCTCAGCGAGATCGAGTGCTGGCGCCTCCTCGCCGCCGGCGGAATCGGACGCTTGGCGGTCACAGTCGGTGCGCTGCCACGAATCGTGCCGACCCGCTTCGCCGTTGACGGCCATGGCGTGATGCTTTGCCTCGGCGACCAGTCGCAGTTGTCCGACGCCGTTGACAGCACCGTCGTGGCGCTCGCCGTCGACTCGCTCGCCGACGACAGTCCGCATGGATGGCTCGTAGAGATCGATGGCATCGCGAGCCTCGTCCCCAAGCGAGGCTGCGCTCGCAGCTGCGCGCATCACAGCACGCCTCTGGTAGCCAGACTCGTGCCGACGCTCGTCACCGGTTCCACGTACCGACTCTGCGACAGCGCCATCCCCGCACCCGAAGAGCGCCCACGGCCCTGATCCGCTCGTGCGATGCCCCATGGTCTTGGGTGAAGAGCCGCAGTCACCCGTGGGTGCGTTCAGGTCCCGACCCCGGTCGCATTTGCCATGCAGTCGGTCCGTTCATCTGGCCGCGTGGCGCGAGGTGACCTCGGTGATCGCAGGTGACCGATCCCTCATGCCGTGGGCTGACGGCATACTTGGGTGTGACTGTCACCGCTCCCTCGATCGACGGTGCATCGCTGCCGTCCATCGAGGTGGCTGCGGCAATGAACCCGGACCAGGTGCTCGAGGCCGCGGGGTCACGGCCGACGGGACTGACCGCGGCCGAGGTGGCGACGCGAACAGAGGTCTTCGGCCCGAACGCCGTGCGCTCCCACCATGCGAACGCGTGGTTGGTCCTGTCGCGCCAGCTGCGCAGTCCGTTGCTCTGGCTGTTGCTCGCGGCGGCGGCGGTGTCCGGAGTCGTCGGTGAGGGGCTTGACGCGCTCATCATCGCGGTGATCGTCGCCGCGTCGGTTGGGCTCGGGTTCGCCAACGAGTTCCGGGCCGAACGCGCCGCAGAGGCGATGCACTCCGAGATCCGCCACGAGGTCGCCACAACGCGCGACCGCAGGTCAGTCAGCGTCGAGGTCACGCGCCTGGTTCCGGGTGACATCGTGCACCTGGGCGTCGGTGCGATCGTCCCGGCCGATGTTCGGCTCCTGAACGCGAGCAACCTGGAGTGCGACGAGTCCATCCTGACGGGGGAATCGGTGCCGGCCGAGAAGTCCGCCGCACGCGCCGCAGAGGGCGCGCCGCTGGCGGAGCTGTCGTCGTGCCTGTTCATGGGAACCGTGATTCACGAAGGAGCGGCCGACGCAGTGGTGGTGGCCACTGGTGCCTCAACGCAGTTCGGGAAGATCGCCGTCGGGCTCGGCGAGCGCCATCCCCAGACCGAGTTCCAGCTCGGCCTCACGCGCTTCTCGGGCCTGTTGGCAAAGGTCGGTGGCGTGCTCAGCGTCACGATCTTCGTGATCAACGTCGCCCTGGGTCGTCCCGTCATCGACGCCGTGCTGTTCTCGCTCGCGGTGGCGGTGGGTATCACCCCGCAGCTGCTGCCGGCGGTCGTGTCGACCAGCTTGGCCACCGGCTCACGGCGACTCGCCGCGAAGAAGGTGCTCGTCAAGCGCCTCGTGTGCATCGAGGACCTCGGCGACATCGACGTCTTGTTCACCGACAAGACCGGCACGCTCACCGACGGACACATCAGCTTCGAACGAGCGGTCGACCCCGCCGGCGCGGACAGCGCCGAGGTGCTCACGCTCGGGCTGGTGTGCAACGAGGCCACCCAGACAGGAACCACGGCGGTAGGAGGCAACCCCCTCGACATCGCGCTCTGGGAAGCAGCCGGTGCGCCCAGCAGCACCGCCGGCGAGTTCCGGCGGGTCGCGATCGCCCCCTTCGACCACGAACGCCGCTGCGTGTCCGTGCTCGCTGACCGCGGCGGCCAACACGTCCTCATCGCGAAGGGCGCTCCCGAAGCGATCCTCGACCGCTGCATCGACGTCCCCGACGAAGCGCGCCGCGTGCTCGAGGCCGAGTTCGGCGCCGGCAACCGCGTGGTCGCCATCGCCAGCCGGATCGCTCCCGAGCTCATCACGCTGACCGCCGACGACGAGCGCGACCTCGTGCTCGCCGGGTTCCTCGTGTTCCTCGATCGGCCCAAACCATCGGCGGCGGCCTCGATCGCTCGCCTCGCCAGCCTCGGGGTCACCGTCAAGATCGTCACCGGCGACAACCCCCTCGTCGCCGAGACCGTGTGCCGAACCCTCGGGGTCGACTCGGGTGGCACCGTCACGGGCACGGAACTCGACTCGCTCGACCCCGCCCAACTAGCCACCGTGGTCGAGGAATCGACGATCTTCGCCCGGGTGAGCCCTGAGCAGAAGGCTCGCATCCTGCGCGCACAACGCGACGCGGGCTCCGCGGTCGCCTTCCTCGGTGACGGTGTGAACGATGCTCTCGCCCTGCACCACGCCGACGTGGGCATCTCGGTCGACTCCGCGACTGATGTCGCCAAGGACGCAGCCGACATCATCCTTCTCGAACGGGACCTCGACGTGCTCGCCGACGGAGTCGCGGAAGGACGCCGCATCTTCGCCAACACGATCAAGTACGTGCTCATGGGGACGTCGTCGAACTTCGGGAACATGTTCAGCGTCACCGTCGCCGCTGCGTTCCTGCCCTTCCTGCCGATGCTCCCGTTCCAGATCCTGCTCAACAACCTGCTCTACGACACCAGCCAGATGACGATTCCCACCGACCGCGTCGACGAGGAGCAACTCGTCCGGCCATCGCATTGGGACATCAGGTTCATCCGCCGCTTCATGATCCGCTTCGGCCCCATCAGCTCGCTGTTCGACTTCGCCACTTTCGTCGTCATGCTCTGGGTGTTCCACGCGACCGCACCCGAGTTCCGCTCCGGGTGGTTCGTCGAGTCCCTCGCCACCCAGACCCTGATCGTGTTCGTCATCCGCACCCGACGAGTCCCGTTCTTTCGCAGCCGACCGTCACGACCGCTGCTCGTCTCGGTCGTCGCCGTCGTCACCATCGGTGCGCTGATCCCCCAGAGCCCCCTCAACGAGGCCCTCGGGTTCGCTCCGCTTCCCGCCACGTTCTTCGCCGTGCTCATCGCGTTCGTCGTCGCTTACCTCGCCTGCGTCGAAGTCGCCAAGTACCTCTTCTACAACACGGCGTCTCCCACCAACGCGGGGCCGCTCCAACGCGGACGAGCGCACCGCGTCCACCGCATCGCCTCCCGCTGGAGCCACCACCGCCCACTGACCCTGGCGGCGCCGTTGCGAGGTGGAGGAACCGCCCCGCGCTGAGGGAAGCGGAGACTCGGTCACCCAAACGCCGTGTGCACCCCAGGCCGTGGCCGTCAACGCTGCTCCGACCGCACCGTCCGTGGTGACCGAGTCGCTGGGAGCACCACCGGCCCCGAGGCTGGGACCTACTGCTCTGTTCCCAAGGGAAACAATGCACGATCGTCGGGAGCCTCACCTCCGACCGATCGGGCCCCATTGACGGCGACCAGCAGTGCACCCACCCTGAATGCTCGCCAGGACGCCTCGGCGCCCACCGATGGAGAAGACAAGGGCGGACCGGGACCGGCGGCGCGAGCCGTCGACGCGGTCAAGGTGTTCGGGCGAGGGGACACGACGGTGCGAGCGATCGATGACGTCACAGTCGCCTTCGCCCGTAGCGAGCTCACGGCGATCATGGGTCCCTCCGGGTCAGGCAAGTCCACGCTGATGCATTGCATGGCGGGGCTCGACGAGCTGACCTCGGGGAGCACCTGGATCGGCGACCAAAGGCTCACCGGCATGAACGACAACGAGCTGACTTTGCTGCGCCGCGACCGGATCGGCTTCGTGTTCCAGGCCTACAACCTGGTGCCAACCCTGGATGCCCTCGAGAACATCGAGCTGCCCCTGCGACTCGGCGGTCGCCACGCCGACCCGACGTGGCTCGCCTCCGTCGTGGAGGTACTGGGGCTGGGAGACCGCTTGCATCACCGACCCTCGGAGCTCTCCGGCGGCCAGCAACAGCGGGTCGCCGCGGCGCGGGCATTGATCAGCAAACCGGACCTCGTGTTCGCCGACGAACCGACCGGCAACCTCGACTCCCGCTCGGCCACCGAGCTCCTCGACCTCATCCGCGGCACCGTGAACCGATTCGGGCAGACCGTCGTGATGGTCACCCACGATCCCCGCGCCGCGGCCTACGCCGACCGCGTCATCTTCCTCGCCGATGGCCGCTTGGTCCACGACATGGCGACCCCCACCATCGATCGCATCCTCGATCGCCTCAAGACCCTGGGGGCGTGACCCCATGTTCCGCCTCACCGTCAAGGGCATGCTCGACCACAAGCTGCGCTTCGTGCTCACCGCCCTGTCGATCAGCCTCGGCGTCGCCTTCCTGGCCGGCACCCTCGTCTACGCCGCCACCATCCGCCGCACCTTCGACGACATGTTCGTCGACATCAACCGCATCGACGTCCTCGTGCGCAGCACCGACAACGCCGACACCGCCACCGGACCACAACGGACGCGCATCGACCAATCGCTCATCGACACGATCCGCCGCCAACCCGGCGTCGACGCCGCCGAGGGATCCACCATCGGCTATGCCCAGATCGTCGCCAGGAACGGCAAGGCCCTGGGCGGGTTCGGGCCGCCCACCTACGGGATCTCGTGGTCCGTCGACCCCCGGCTCAACAGCGCCACCCTCGTCGAAGGACACGCCCCCGGAACCGGTGAGGTCGTTCTCGATCGCGGATCGAAGACCAACGGCGGCTTCGCCCTCGGTGACCCGGTGAAGATCATCACGCGCAACGGACCGCAGACCTTCACGCTCGTCGGCGCCATCCGCTACGGCACCGCCGACAGCCCCGCGGGCGCCACCCTCGCCTACTTCGACTTCACCACCGCGCAGCAACTCGTCGGGCAACCCGGCAAGGTCGACGAGATCGGGGTGAGCGCCACCCCCGGCGTGTCCCGCGAAGACCTCCGCGCCCGCGTGCAGGCCGGCCTGCCGCCTGGCACTCACCTCGAGACCATCACCGGTGACCAACTCGTGACCGAGTCACAAGACGCCGTCGCCGCCGGCATGTCGTTCTTCAGCACGTTCCTGCTGATCTTCGCCGGCATCGCCCTCTTCGTCGCCACCTTCATCATCAACAACACGTTCTCGATCCTCGTCGCCCAACGCACCCGAGAGCTCGCGTTGCTCCGCGCCCTCGGCGCCAGCCGCCGGCAGGTCACGCTCTCCGTGCTCAGCGAATCGACCTTGCTCGGCGTGATCGCGTCGGTCGTCGGACTCGTCCTCGGGCTCGGCCTCGCTGTCGGGCTGAAGGGCTTGCTCGACCTCATCGGCTTCAACCTGCCCACCAGCGGTCTGGCCGTGCCGCCATCGGCCATCGCCCTTGCGATCCTGGTCGGCATCGGGGTGACCTTGGTGGCCTCGGTGATACCCGCCCGGCGGGCGTCGCGGGTGCCACCGATGGCCGCGCTGCAGACGATCGGCGTCGAGCCCCGGTCCAACCGCCCAGCCCGTCTCGTGCTCGGCTCCGTGCTGCTGGGCGCCGGACTCCTCACCGCGCTCGTCGCGTTGCGGGTCGCGCCCAACGACGCTCTCACACCCGTCGCCCTCGCCGCCTTCGCCGCGTTCGTCGGCGTCCTCGCCTTGGCCCCCGCCATCGCGCGGCCCGTCAGCACCGTCCTCGGAGTCCCCTTCAGCCGGTTCCGCGGCGAACCCGGCCACCTCGCCCAGGAGAACGCAACCCGCAATCCTCGGCGCACCTCCGCCACCGCCGCGGCGCTCATGATCGGAGTTGCCCTTGTGGGCACCATCACCATCCTCGCCTCATCGACCCGAGCGTCAGTGGCGGCCACCATCGACACCGCGATGCGAGCGGACTACCTGGTCGTCCCGGCCGGGGGCGCCGGTGGCTTCGCCGCCGCCGGGTTCAGCCCCGACGTGCGCAACCAGATCGCCGCCTTGCCCGAGGTCGCCGTCGTCAGCCCGTTCCGCATCGGCGCCGCCAAGATCGACAACAACACTGCGCCCTCCGGGGTCGTCGCCGTCGAGCCCGCGACCCTGCCCGCGGTGACCGACCTCGGCACCATCACCGGCGACCTGACCAGCCTCGGCGACGGAGCCGTGGCCGTCTCAGCACAGGAGGCCACCACGCACCATTGGCAGCTCGGAGACACGATCTCCATGTCGTTCACGAGCGCGCAGAGCGCTCCCGCCCGAGTCGTGGCCATCTACGAACGCCGAGACACCCTCGGCGACTACCTGATCCCCCTCGCCACCGCCCAGCAGCACTTCCGCGACGATCTCGATTCCCAACTCGGCATCAAGCTCCGCGCAGGAGTCGCGCCCACAACCGGCCGTCAAGCCATCGAACGGGTCACCGACAGCTCCGCCAACCTGCAACTGATGGACATGACCGACTACAAGGCCAAGTCATCCGCCAGCGTCGACCAGCTCCTCGGACTCGTCTACGCCCTCCTCCTCCTCTCCGTCATCATCGCTCTCATCGGCATCGCCAACACCCTCGCCCTGTCCATCCACGAACGACGCCACGAGCTCGGACTCCTCCGCGCCGTCGGCATGACCAGGCGCCAACTCCGCGCCTCGGTCCGCTACGAGTCCACGATCATCGCCCTGCTCGGCACCGCCCTCGGACTCGCGCTCGCCATCGGCATCGGGTCCGCCGTCACCATCGCCCTGCGCCCCCAAGGCATCTCCACCCTCGTCCTCCCCGCCGGTCAACTCGCGATGATCGCCGCGCTCGCCACCATCGCCGGGATCATCGCCGCCATCCGACCCGCCCGCAGCGCCTCTCGCATCAACGTCCTCCAAGCCGTCACCACCCAATGACCCCCACCACGAAGCCCCCGCAGCGCACACGTCCAGCACGGGGTCGACCTCCCACTTCTCGAACCGATCGGGACCCGATGACCGCAGCCACCACGGCACCCACGCTCCACACCTCCGAGCGCTCGCGCCGTCGAACGGTGACCGGGCGGGCCGTAAGGACAGCCGTGCGCTGGATCATCGGCATCGTCGCGGTCGCGCACGGACTCATCCACCTCCTCGGAGCCGCCAGAGGGCTCGGATGGGGCGATGTTCCCCAACTGGTCGAACCGATCAGCACCGGGCTCGGCGCCGCGTGGCTCGCCGCCGCAGTGCTCACCACGACGACCGGATTGCTGCTACTCGCACGGAACCGCTGGTGGTGGATCGCCGGCGCCACCGCCGTCGTCACGTCCCAAATCGTGATCTTCACATCCTGGACCGACGCCAACGTCGGCACGGCCGCCAACCTCATCCTGCTGCTCGCCGTCATCTACGGATGCGCCTCCCAAGGCCCGCGCAGCGCCCGCGCCCAATACCTCCGACGCGCCCGAGCCGCCCTGCTCGCGCCCGCCGCAGTGGGGGTCGTGAGCGAGACCGACCTCCAGCGCCTGCCGGCGCCAGTCTCCGCCTACATCCGCCAGTCCGGCGCCCTTGGTCAGCCCGGCGTGACGAACTTCCACGCACAGTTCCACGGCCGCATCCGCAGCAGCGCCACCAAACCCTGGATGAGCTTCACCGGCGAACAAGTCAACACCTACGGCGCCGAACCCACCCGCCTGTTCTACATGGACGCCACCATGCTCGGCCTCCCCGTCGATGTCCTCCATGCGTTCGTCGCCGGGACGGCCACCATGCGCGTCAAGGCGTTGTCCCTCGTGACCATGGTCAACGCCTCCGGACCCGACATGGACCGAGCCGAGACCGTCACCGTCTTCAACGACCTGTGCGTCCTCGCCCCCGCCGCCCTCATCCACGCGCCCATCAACTGGCACACCCTCGACGAGCACCACGTCCAGGGCACCTACACCAGCGCCGCCAACACCGTCACCGCCGTGTTGACCTTCAACGACGACCACGAGCTCATCGACTTCGTCTCCGACGACCGGCTCGCCGGCTCCACCGACGGCAAGACCTTCACCCGCCAACGATGGTCGACCCCGATATCGGCCTACCGCGACATCGACTCCCGCCGCCTCGGCACAATCGGCCAAGCCCACTGGCACGCCCCCGAAGGCGAATTCACCTACCTCGAATTCGACCTCGACCACATCGCCTACAACAGGCCCTACGCGATCAACCTGGGTTGGCGTGGTCGGAGTCGCGTGACTTGAGGAGTCTCGCGCTTGGGTTGCCCGCCCGCGAGCAGGATGCGTAGCCGGTAGTTGACGACGTTGCGGAACCCGCGGCCGGATCGCTTCACCTGTTTGATCAGAAGGTTCGCCGCCTCCACCGGCCCGTTCGAAGCGCCGGTGCGGTGATGGTTCAAGATCTCGGTCCGCCACCGCCGCAGCGACTTCGACAACGTGGTGAGCTCGGGGCCGGAGACCGCGTCGAGACACCAGGCGATCGCCGCGTCGAGGTGCTCGGCGGCTTCGTCCACGTCGTCGGTCAAGTAGATCGAGCGGACGAGCTCCTTCGCGGACCAACACGCCGCCAACTGGTCATCGGGGTCGCCGGCGTTGAGCGCCGCGTGGATCCGTTCCCACCCCCGTTCGTCGACGCGTTCGGCGCCCATCAACAACAGCTTGCGGACGTCGTAGAGCGGGTCGCCCTTCCAGCCACGATGCTCGAGGGTCTCTTGCTGCACCCGCGTCCGGCAGCGCGTCACCGCCGCGTTGGCGAGGTGGGATCGGACCGGAGCGCCGTGCCGTTGTTTCCAACGGTCGGTTTCTCCGGCCCGTCCCCCGAACCGGACGTGCGACTTCCACCGCATCCGGCTCTCCACGAGCCCATGCCGT
>Ga0209023_10007998_pt1 | contig 10696 bp, 7 predicted proteins | sample LakOneMetagenome_FD_187468 | JGI IMG/M metagenome (GOLD analysis project Ga0209023, IMG submission 187468) | Freshwater and sediment microbial communities from Lake Erie, Canada (SPAdes) (version 2) | ecosystem: Environmental > Aquatic > Freshwater > Lentic | place: Lake Erie, Canada | collected...
CCTGCGCCTCGGGGCCAGCGGACCCGACGTGCGCCGCGCCACGCGCACCGCCGCCGAGCACCTCGCGCGCTTGGGGGTGTTCGAGGGTCCGGTGCCGCGGTACGGCGACGGTGACGAGGGTCGGGTGCTCACGAGCACCGGTCCGTTCGACGACCTGGTCGGCTCCACGACCGCCGCACTCCTGGTGGCCGGCGGCGAAGCCGACGTGCCGCGCGGCCTCGACGCGTCGTCGTTCGACGAGGTGGCGTGGTACCCGATGCCGCCACGGCGTCGCGGCGACGCCGATCTCGCAGGCGAGCGGGACACCGGCACGCTCGCGCCGTCGAGCTCGGCGCCGAACGCGATCGACGAGCGCGAGAGGACCCCGGCGACGCCGACCGCGAGCGCCGCACCCAACTCGGCGCCGGCGGCGGCGCCGGGCGCACCGTCCGCAGCCTCGGCCACGCCGACGGACCCGACGGTCGACGCGCCGAGGGGAGGAGCCCAGCCTGCGGTGGTGGGCCACCCCGAGCGAGCCGCGCTGACCGCGGTGGCGGTCGGTGGCGGGATCGTGCGGGCCCGGATGGGCCCGCTCGCCGTGTGGTTGAAGGCCGGCGGCGACACGTCGCACGGGCACGCGGATCTGTGCTCGACCGTCGTGGCGTGGCGCCCCGTGGACTCCGGGCCGGGGACTGACCTCCAGAGGAGCATCCGGGGCGACGTGTGGCTCGTCGGCGACCCGGGCACCGGCACGTACAACGGGCCCGCCGTCGAGCGCGATCACTTCCGCTCGACGATCGCGCACAGCGCGCTGCGCCTCGGCGGTGAGGATGAGCTCGTCCCCTACCGCGCGTTCCGCTGGCGCCACGAACCACGAGGCGCCCCGGGCGAACCGCTCGTGATCGGCGATGCCGTCGTTCTCTGGGGGTGGCACGGCTCCTACCAGCGCTTCGAGCCGCCGCGTCGCGTCGTGCGCGCGGTGGTGCTGGAGCCCGACCGATCAGCGACGCCGGGGTCCACCGAGGCGCCGCGGGTCACCGTGATCGACTGGGTCGAAGGCGCACCCGGCATCGACTGGGCGCTGTCGCTGCCGCTCGGCCCTTCCGTCTCGTTCACCGACGGGTCGCTCGCGGTCGAAGGCACGGGGGTCGGGATCACCCTCGCGTTGCCGGCGGCCGCCACGGCGCACCGCGGCGAGGAGCGGCCCTTCGACGGGTGGTGGAGCCGCGCCTACGGCTCCCGCGAGCCTGCGACCCGCCTCGAGGTGGAGGGCGAGCTCGCGGGTCCTGTCGTGTGGCAGCTCACGCCCGGCATCGACGCGGGCCGCGGCGGCCAGGCCGCCGCGGACGTCGTCATCGACGGTGCCGCCGTCACCCTCCGCAACGACCTCACCCTGACGGTCTCCTTCGAAGACGGCGCCGTGCGCCTCGTCGCGCCGACGACCGAGGCCATCCTGGCGACGCACTCCAGCCCGGCACCCTGACCCCTCGCGGCGACCCTGGTTGCCGGCGCCCGCAACGGACCCAACGGTTCACCACCCGCGCAGATCCTCGAGACCTCCTGCCCGCCCACGGGCATCGGCCGTCGTCTGAGTACGATCCGGTGGACGCGCGCGCGGCAAGGGAGAGCACCGGATGAAACTGCTTCGATACGCGATCAACGTCTCGCTCGACGGCTGCTGCCACCACGAGGCCGGGCTCGCCCCGGACGAGGAGTCGATGCGCTTCTGGACTGAGGAGATGGGACGAGCCGATGCCCTGCTGTTCGGCCGGGTGACCTACGAGATGATGGAGTCGGCGTGGCGGCGGCCGGCCACGGGCACGTGGCCCGACTGGATGGGTGAGTTGGAGATCCCGTTCGCCGAGACCATCGACCGGGCGAAGAAGTACGTCGTGTCGAGCACGCTGAGCGCGGTCGATTGGAACGCCGAGCTGGTGCAGGGAGACCTGGGGCCAGCGGTTCAGCGGCTCAAGGAGGAGCCCGGCGAGCGTCTGTTCGTGGGTGGCGTGACGCTCCCCCTGGCACTGGCCGATCTGGGACTGATCGACGAGTACGAGTTCGTCGTGCAACCGGTCCTTGCCGGACACGGCCCGACGTTGCTCGCCGGTCTGCGCGAGCGCATCCAGCTCGAGGTCGTGGATCGGCATGAGTTCCGGTCCGGGGCCGTCGCCGTGCGATTCCGGCCCGCGCGAGCGATGGCTTGACACACCGCCCCGGGGTGAGCTGGGCACGTGTGGGCGACCTCATCTGTCAGTCGTTCTTCGCGAGCATGCCGCCGTCGACGACCACGACCGCACCGTTGCAGAAGCTGGCTGCCGGAAGGCAGAGCGACAGCACGATGTGCGCCACTTCTTCGGGGTCGCCGTAGCGCCGCACCGGCACCATTCGCTTCGCGAACTTGTCCTTCGCATCGTCGGGGATCGCGGCGGTCATACCCGTGCGGATCGGTCCGGGGCACACTGCGTTGGCGGTCACGCCCTTCGCGCCGAGCTCGACCGCCAAGGCCTTGGTCAGTCCGATCACGCCGTGCTTCGCGGCCACATAGGGACTGTTGTAACGACTCGCCCCCAGCCCTTCCGTCGACGCGATGTTCACGACACGCCCCTCACCGTTGCGCGTGAGGTACGGAAGGCATGCCCGCGCCAAGCGCGCGTGCGCCGTGAGGTTGACCGCGAGCGTCGCGGCCCACGCGGACTCATACGCGTCGTCGTCGCCTTCGAACAGCGCCGGCCGCGCGATCCCCGCGTTGTTGACGAGGATGTCGATCGGCCCCAACGTCGCCACCACGTCCGCGACCAGCGCCGTGATGGCGGCGGGGTCAGCGAGGTCGACCGTCCACGGTCGCGCCGCACCTTCGCCATGCGCAGCCACGATCGCCGCGGCCACCGCTTCAGCACCCGGCCCGTCGCGATCGACGACCGCCACCCGCGCGCCTTCGTCGGCGAACACCAACGCCTCTGCTCGACCCATCCCGGACGCGGCGCCGGTGATCAGCACGACTCGGCCCGCCACCGAACGAGACAGCGTGGACAGCCTGGGCGCCATGGGCATCGAGCTCCTGATCACAACACGTCTCAGTCGGGCGAACGCGAAGCCTACGGCGAAGCAGCCCGGGCGAGTCCTCCTGCATCGCCGACGTTCGCTCGAGCACCGGGTCGGCCTGGCGCGTTCAGTTGCTGGTGTCGATGGAGCCGATCGTGTTGGCGGCCTTGTCGCTGAACCAGAGCAGGTCGGAACCCACACCGTTCTTGATGTCGAACGGCGCCTGCACGAGCGGAGGTTCGCCATGGAACGACCACGCGTCAGGAGTCGAAGGATCGAAGCGCACGATCCGGCTCGCTTCGGTGTCGGCGATCCAGAGCGCGTCGTCAGCACCGATCCAGATCCCGTCGGGCGACACCAGTCGCTCGTGTGTCGCATGGCGGAAGGTCGAGGTCGGATCGGTCGCGGTGGCGTCGAACCCCAGCACACCAACGGGATCGCGCAACGAGACCCACAGCCAACCGTCGCCGTCGATGGCCCACGCACGCGGCGCGCCGGGCAACGACTCCCGATCGAGCTGAGTGATCCTGCCGGCGTCGCCCGCCGATGGATCGAGCCGGCCGATCGACCCGGTGTCGGCGTTCACCCACCAGATGGTGCCGGAGGGGTGGGCGAACAGCGCCGACGGCCCTGCGATGGTCGGCGACCGGTAGCACTGCAACGTGGCCAGGGGATCGGCAGCCGCGGGATCGAGCGAGGCGACGGCGCCGTCGCCACCGCGTAGCGAGACCCACAGCCGGCCGTCGGGCCCGGACTTGATGGCCACCGGTTTGTCGAGCTCCGGATGGGCGTAGCGCTCGATCGTGGCGGCGGGCGCGGTCGCCGCCGGGTCGATGGCGGCGAGCATGCCGGCGCCGAGACAGGTGAACCACAACCGCCCATCGATCGCCGGGATGATGTTGGCCGGCAGGCGCACGGCATCGGTGGGATCGGCGAACGTCTCGATGGAGCCAGTGGCGACACGGACGCGGCCGACGCGGTTGTTCCCGATGCTGGTGAACCAGACGTCACCGTCGGGGGCCCCGATGATCCCGGTCGGAGCCTGCACCAGACCCTGCGGATCCTCGTAGTTGTGGATGGCGCCGCGCATGGCACGAAACCTAGTGCCGCCGCCGGCAACGTTCGTGGTGGAGCGCCCGACGGTGGTCGGCCGAGGGCGGTACGGGTTCGCTGCGCCGTCACCACCCTGCGCCACGAGGACGGTCGCTGGGGCGTCGACCGGCTGCCGCAGACCGATCACCTCGACGATGAGATCGGCCACCGTCCCGGCTGAACCGGTGGCGAGCGCGCGGGTCCCACGTCGACGTCGGGGGCTCACCCGTCGCGGCCCTCGATCAGGGGCGGACACGGTCGAGCAGCGCCTGCAGGCGGGCGGCCATCAGCGAGCGTGAGCGGTTGGCGGCCATGAACGCCTGCCCGTTGCGTCCCCACGAGCGGCGCTGGTCGACGCCGGCGTCGTCGATCTGGCGCACCCCTGACGCCAACCCGGCCGGACCCACCACGACCCCGGCATCGTTCTGCTTCACGAGGTCGCCGACCTCGCCGGCGGTGTTGGTGAGCACGGGCCGGCCGGCGGCCATGTAGTCGAACAGCTTGTTGGGGCTCACCCCGTACAGGAAGAGCGGGAGGTCGCTGAGCACGTGCAGGCCGACGTCACTGGCGGCGAGCAGGCCGGGGATCTCGTTCTTCGGGATCGGGTCGAGGAAGCGCACGTTGTCCAGGTGCTCGGCGCGCGCCCGCCGCTGCAGCGCGGCTTTGGTCAGCCCGTCGCCGACGAGCACGAACTGCACGTGGGGCCGTTCGTCGCGCAGCTCTGCGGCGGCGTCGAGCACGAAGTCCAACCCGTTGGCCGGACCGTGCGCGCCGGCGTAGACGACGGTCGTGCCGGTGAACCCGAACCGGCGGCGCAGCACCTCGCGCTCGTCGGTCACGACGAAGTCGGCGGGGTCGGCGCCGTTCGGGATGAGCGCGATGCGCTCGCGGTCCACGCCCTCGTCGACGATGGCGTCGGCGACGCCCTGGGTGAGCACGACGATGGCGTCGGCCCGCTGGTACAGGAACTGCTCGACGCGCTTGATGCGCCGGTAGGTCTTCGACTCGGCGGAGAGCCGGCCGGTGTCGGCCAGGATCTGAGGCCAGAGATCACGGATCTCGAGGACGAAGGTGGCGCGCCGCACCTTCGCCAACGCCCAGCCGGACACCCCGGTCAGCAGGTGCGGTGACGATGCGTAGACGACTGCAGGGCGGGGCTGGACGAGCCCGAGGACGAACGCGCCGCCGGCGTAGGAGAGCCAGTTGAGCAGGCGCTGCCACCCGTTGTCGTTGTAGGGCGTGGTCCACACCGTCTTGTAGGACGCGTGGTCCGACACCTGGACGCCTCGGGTGAACAGGTTGCGGCTCGCCGCGATGATCGTGGTGTCCCAGCCGTCGAGCCGTTCAGTGAGCTCGACGAGGCGGGTGCCACCGGGGGCGTCGAGCGGGTTCGCGAAGTGGTTCAGGGCCAGCATCCGCTTCATGCGCACCCCCCAACCTCGTGCCGCGGCGACGGGTCAGCCACGGGTGGCGCCCCACGGCCGTCCGGCGGCCAGCGTAGCGGTGCGGCCCGTCGGCGCAGTGCACCGCGCCCGCCTGGGGGATGGCTGCCGTCGTTGCGCGCGGGCGGGTGACGCAGGTCTGGCCTGGGCCTGCGCCGCGATGGTCGGCCTACGCCCAGACGTGGGCGTCGTACAGGTCGAGCAATCGCTGCTGGTAGCGCGTCCAGCCGTTGGCCACGGCCGTGACCCGCGCCCGGGAGCCCATGCGAGCGACGAGATCCGGGTCCTGCTCGAGCAGCCGCAGCCGGTCGGCGATGGCGTCAGCGTCACCGGCGGGCACGACGAAGCCGTCGACGCCGTCGGTGACGAGATCGGCCGCTCCGGTGTGGTCCGACACCACGACCGGGAGCCCCGATGCCATCGCCTCGGGGACCACGAGCCCGAAGCCGTCCGACAACGACGGGAACACGAAGACCGAGGCCTGCCGGTAGACGTCCGGCATGCGCTGCATCGTGATCGGCCCGAGGAACTCGACCTCGGCATCCAGGCCAGCGACGTGCGCGAGCGAGATGGCATCGGGCGACCCCGAGAGGAACAGCCGTGACCCCGGCTGCAGGCCACGCGCCGCCTCGAGCACATCGAGGAGGCCCTTCTCGTACCGGTTGCGCCCGACGAAGAGCGCGGTGAAGCGTTCGGGCCGGCGCACCGCCGGCTGGAACAGCTCGGTGGCACACCCCAACGGCAGCGCCACCACGCGCCCCGGCTCGAACCCGGCGGCGAGGAACGAGTCCCGGCTGTAGTCGGAGTTGCACACGATGAGATCCGCCAGCGCGTACTCGGCCTCCAGGCGCCGCAGGTTGGACTCGTTCGGGAGGCGGTACTCGTAGCCGTGGCGCGCGACGGCCGGCGCCACGTCGGCGAGCCGGCCGATGTGGTGGGGGGTGCGCACGTCGACCACGACGCGCACCCCGGCTCGGTGCGCCCGACGCGCGGTGTGCAGCGCGATGCCGCTCGACACGTGCAGGACGTCGGGCTTCGTCCCGGGATCACGCACGGCCTCCCCCACGCGCCACGCCGCGTCGAGGTCCCAGGCCAACGAGCGCAACGGCAACGCGATCGACGTGCGTCCGTCCTCGGCGCCCCGCACGACGCGGTCGGCGAGCTGACCCGCCCACAGGGTCGCGGTGGGCACACCGGAGAGATCCGGGAACACCCGCGTCTCGTTGACGTGGCGCACCGCCCGGCCGACGGCGGGCCACGAGGCACCGCGCAGCGGGCGCGTGCGGAACGGCATCGTCAGGTAGCGGCGCAGCCAGCCGACCTCCGCGAAGATCTCCGCGGCGTGCCGGTAGTACTGCAGGTGCGACACGAGCTCGACCGCATGCTCGTCGCCCGCCGGCGTCGGGTGCGCCTCAGCGTGCGTGGCGCTCCCCTGGGGCCCCGAGCGGGAGGACGGCGCATCGGGAGCGCCGCTCATCCGTCGGCCGATCCGTGCGGGTGCGAAGGCCGCACCGGGTACCCGTGGCGCAGGACCCCGGGCAGGGTGAGCGCCGTGACCGCCGCCCACGTGGAGCTCGAGGTGTCCTGTCGCCAGCGCTGGTCCTCGCGCACGACGGGAGGGGCGGTGACGAAGCGCAGGCGCGGGTTGCCCGACATCGTGTGCGCGGCGCGCGACGAGCCCGTCGACGCGGGCAGGTCGAGGGCGAGCGCCTGCACGATCTGCGCCACCGTCGCCTCGGGCGCCGCGACGAGGTCCTCGTAGCGCACCAGGTCGGTGCCGTCACCCAGCACCCGAGCGACGACCTCGGTCGCGTGGAGGACGAGCGACCACACGACGGCGGCCCGCGCCGGGCTCAGCCCCGGAAGGGCCGGCGCCAGGGGAACCGGCGCCCCCGGATGGCCCCAGGCCCATGCCACCGCACGAGGGTCGCGGACGAGCGGCACCGGGCGGACGCGGATGCCGGGCACCTGCGCGAGCAGGAGCCCGAGGACCGGTGCCTTGGAGGAGTCGACGAAGGTCGAGGTCTCCGCCACGCCCGCCACCCCGCGGTACAGCGCGCCCATCGCCTCGAACCAGGACGCCGGCACGGCATCGACGAGCGCGCGCCGCGCCGGCGCCGAGCTCACCCGGAGCGGCGACCACACCTGCATCACCCGGTTGGTGAGCAGCACCACCTCCGCGGCGCGCCGCCGCGTGATCACGCCGGGATCGGTGGCGACGACGTCGCGCCAGAACGGGCACTCCCCGAACCGCTCGCCGCAGCTGCAGTGACGGTCCTCCAGCAGCCCGCGGCGCCACACCGCCACCAGCTCGCCGAAGCCGGGCACGCCGAGTGCGTCGGCCAGCAGGCGGTCCAACAGCGTGCTGCCGCTGCGCCCGAACCCGAGGATCTCGACCACGTCCAGCCCGGGTCGTGTCGAAGGGCGGGCGGGACCTCCCGACGCACGCGAGGCGTCGCTCACGACGGATCCGCGGGAGCCGGCCCGCCCCGGCGGAGCAGCACCGCGACGATCACCGTGCCGAGCACGAGGCCGAACTGGCCCGCGAGCTGCCCGGCGACGTAGCCCCGCGAGAAGATCTGCAACAGCACGGCGAGGGCCACGGAGAGCAGCAGGACCGCGTCGAGCCGGCGAGCCCGCACGAGCGCCCGCCAGGCCGCTTCGTAGACGAGCCCGAACAGGAACGACCCGAGGACGACACCCAGCATCCCGAACGCGACGTACAGCTCGCCGTGGAAGCCGAACGATGCGCCGATGCCCTTGCCGAAGATCGCGAGCTGCACGTCACCGAGCACCGTGTCGGGCTTGTCGGGCCACAGCGCCCGCGGCACGGGGAGCGCGACGAGCTCGAGGTAGCTCGCCGGCCCGAGGTGGTCCATCTGGCGGGGCATCGTCTCGGCCAGGCCGGCGGTCGGCGGGAAGATCCCGATGACCTCCTTCGCGGCGAGCGCGTCAGTGTCGAGCTGACGGTCACCGGACTGCCCCCGGACGCCGCCGACGAAGGCGGCCAGCACGAACGCCGCGGCGCCGGCGAGCACCAGCCAACGCCGAGGCTGGCGCGTCCACCGCGCCGAAGAGCACCGCCACACGACCAGGCCGGCGGCGAGCGCCGGCACGAAGAGCCAGGCCCGTCCGCCGGACATGATGAGCATGCCGGCGGCGACGACACCGATGAGCACGGGGCGCGCCCAGTGCCGACGGCTCACGACCACGAACCGGTACGCCAGGAGCACGAGCGCGACGCCGGCGAGCTCGTTCATGGTCTTGAAGTACTTGACGGCCGCGCCCTCGCCGGCGCGGCCGAGATCGCCGTAGACCGCCGAGCCGCCGATGACGTTCAGATCGGCGAGGCTGGCGCCGGCCAGCCGCACGTAGAGCACCAGGCTCACGGCGCCCACGACGACGAGGGCGGCGGCCCACCGGTCGAGGCGGCGCGCCGTCAGGCCCACAGGTCTCGGCACCGGGGCCGGACGGGCGCCCGCGGGTCGCGTGCCGTGCGGTCGGCCGTGCCCGACGAGATGCAGCGCGGCCGCTCCCGCCCACACCGCGGCGAAGCACACGGCCACCATGCGGACACCGGGCGTCACGCCCTCGCGGAACACCCATGAGCCGATCTCGGTCTGCCCGGCGAACGTCGCCGTCGTGGCGCCGATGACGAGGTAGACGAACTGCCAGCCGGCGAGCACGGTGAACGCGAGGCTCACGGGCCGGCGCGTCAGCGCCCACGCCAGGCCCCCGGCCCACACGAGCCACAGCGCCGCGAGCCAGAACGCGGCCGCGGTGGGCAGGCGAGCGAAGACCCCGACCAGCGCCACCGCGAGCAGCCCGGCGGCGACGACTGCCGCCGCTGGCCGCGTGGTGCGCCCGTGGCCCCGGGGGAAGCCCGCAGCGGTCGCGCGGGGCGCGGCGAGATCGGGGGGATCAGGGGGATCGGTCGGTCCAGGGGGGTGGACGCGACGATCCCCCGGCGCCGGCCGGGGGATCGTCACTTCGTTCGTGTCCGGGTGGATCAGCTGCAGCCGGGGGCCGTGCTGAGCAAGACCGGGCCGAAGGCAAGCGTGCCCCCGGCGGTCACGGTCAGCGGTGCGGCCAGCTTGCCCGAACCCTCGAACTGGTTGCCCAGCAGGAAGGAGGACGTGCTGCCGTTCGCCCAGGTGGAGCACACGGGGTTGGCACCGCTCGTGATGCCCGACGGGTTCCGGATCCAGATCTTGTAGGAGCCGGGCCGCACGCCGAGCTGGTCGAACGGCTCCGACGGATCGAGCGTCGTGCCCGAGCCGTACAGGGTCTGGTTGGCGTTGAACGTGAACGTGCCGTTGTTCGGGCTCGTGATGGTGCGAGCAGCTGCGGCCTTGCCGGCGGTGGCCCGGGCGACGAACGCCCCGGAGGTTGCGTCGTAGAGACGAACCTCGACACCGTTCACCAGACCACCAGGACCAGAGGTCGTACCCGTGACGTTGCCCAGCGCATTGGCGGCGACGTTGTTCAGGTAGAGGTAGGCGTTGACGTTGGTCGTGGCGCCCGTGGTCACCGTGAACTTCCCGGCGGCGTCACCCGTCCATGCACCCGTGCCGGCGGTGCCGGCGGTGTTCCCACCCGTCACGGCCCACAGCTCGGCGTGGGTGGCATCACCGAGGCCGACGCGGACCCGGTAGGTGCTCTTGGGAGGCAGGTTGGCGAACGTGGCGTTGCCGCTGGCGTCCGTCGTGCCGCCCCGGACGAAGCCCGACTCGTCGTAGACCTTCACCGACGTGCCGTTCACGTTGCCGGCGCTGTCCTTGACGTTCGTGGCGAGCGTGCCTGTGCCCGTGCCGTTCGTGAAGACGAAGCCGTCGACGATCCCGGAGCCGTTGGCGCTGGCGATCCTGGTGGCCGTGCCGCTGTTGGCGGCCCGGTTGTAGAACTCGCTCGTCGCGCCGACCTTCGAGAACTGCACGAGGTAGTCGGTGGCGACGGGGAGGCCGCTGAAGCTGTAGGCGCCTCCTCCTGCCGACACCTGGCTCGAGACGAACCCGGTGGAGGCCCGGTAGAGCGTCACGATGACACCCGAGGCCGGAAGCCCGTCGACGCTGGCGGTGCCACTGATCGAGTTGGCCGCCGCTCCGCGGAAGTTGACCACGACGTTGGAGGGGGCGCTGACG
>Ga0209023_10007999_pt1 | contig 10695 bp, 8 predicted proteins | sample LakOneMetagenome_FD_187468 | JGI IMG/M metagenome (GOLD analysis project Ga0209023, IMG submission 187468) | Freshwater and sediment microbial communities from Lake Erie, Canada (SPAdes) (version 2) | ecosystem: Environmental > Aquatic > Freshwater > Lentic | place: Lake Erie, Canada | collected...
GTTTTAATTTAAAGTTCTTGTTGTTACCAAGACGAATTTCAAGCTCATTCCAGATCTGTTCATCTGTCCAATTCTCTGCTTTGTCATTATTATCAACCTGTATATATAAGCGGCTTACTTTGTCGCTGCGCAGGCTGTGCAATGCAAAACCGCGTTCATGATAAGCATAGATCAATTCATCGCTTGATGGCGCTGCATGTGCTAATATACCTAACCAGCTAAAAGGATATTCTTTTTGAAATTCATTGTAAGATCCTTGTGGCATTGACTTTCGGCTGATACCATGATAACCATCGCAGCCTGCAATAAAATCACATTCTACAATATGCGTTTCATTATTTTGAGTGTAATAAATTTTTGGAGAAGCTGTATCAATACCCTCAAGCTTTGTTGCGGTTGCTTCAAAATAAATAGGCACACTGCGTTCAAGATTTACTTTGATAAGATCTTTCACAACTTCCTGCTGACCATAAATGGTAATGCATCTTCCGCCCGTTAATTCATTAAAGGGAACTCTTATTCTTTCGCCGTCAAAACTTAAATACACACCATGATGTTCTAACCCTTCTTTATTTAATCTTTCTGCTGCGCCGAGTTCATTAAAAAGGTCAACTGTGTTTTGTTCCAGCAAACCTGCACGCACCCTTGATTCAACATAGTCACGGCTTCGGAATTCAAGTATTATACAATCAATGCCTGCACGCTGCAATAACAATGCAAGTGTTAACCCCGCAGGACCTGCACCGATAATACCTACCTGTGTTTTAAGAATTGTTTGCGACATATTTTGGCATTGGGAGATATTGATACAATCGTTTAAAATAATTTGTAAATAACTTTAATTTATGCCGGATTCAATAGGCGATTTCATGCGTTTTATTTGCAAAATCAATCCATTTTATAATTGTAAAACTGTATGGTTTTGTAACGATGCCTGCATTATGCCCACATATAAAAGAATGTATAAGTGTGCGACGCAACAGGTGATGATAGCAGTAATGTAGCTTGGCTCAAAATATTATTATTTCAAGCCCAGCATTTTTATTGCATTCTCTTTTAATATCAACGGTTTTATTTCTTCTTTAAAACCTGCTGTTTCAAAATCTTTCATCCATCGTTCCGGTGTTATCAGCGGAAAATCTGTGCCGAATAACATTCTATTTTTTAGTTGCGTATTTGCATACTGCACTAATTGCGGCGGAAAATATTTAGGGCTCCATCCGCTGAGATCTATGTACACATTGGGTTTGTGCATGGCCACACTCAACGCTTCATCCTGCCAGGGCCAGGAAGGATGCGCAATAATGATGGGCGCATCAGGAAAATCTATGGCCACATCATCAAGGTGAATGGGGTTGGAATATTCCAAACGCAAACTGCCGCCGCCACGTACACCGCTGCCAAAACCAGAATGCCCACTGTGAAACAACATCGGCAAACCCGCTGCTGCAATCACTTCGTATAAATGATACGCCATTTTATCATGCGGATAAAAACCCTGCACGGTTGGATGAAATTTAAAACCCTTTACACCAAATTCTTCAATCAATCGTTTGGCTTCTCTTGCACCCATGCGGCCTTTGTGCGGATCGATACTTGCAAAAGGTATCATCACATCTGCATTCTGCATAGCTGCTTCTGCCACCTCTTCATTGGGTATTCTTTTTCTTCCAAGTTCATACTCCGCATCAATCGTAAACATTACAAAAGCCATATTAATACTGCGGTAATAATCGCATGTTTCCTGTATGGTTGGGCGATGTGATGTTTTAAAAAACTTTGCAAACGCTTCATCAAATTCAGGACGGTAATCATCATGCGGCTGACGGCAACTTACTTCTGCGTGTGTGTGTACATCAATGGCCGTTATTTTTTCAATGTTAATCATGGTATTATTTCTTTAAATTAAAATCATAAAACAATACACTATACATGCTGAATAATTTTTTGTTTATTTAAAAAAAGTTCTCACTACCAAATAAAAGACCGATGGGCAAAGCAGGCAACCCAGGCCTGTATAAAAAGTAGCCGTTAATGCACCATACGGAACTAATTTTGGATCGGTAGCTGCCAGGCCTGCCATCACACCAGTATTGGTTCCAATCATTCCTCCAAAAACCATGGCTGTATGTGGGTTGTTGAGCCCGATATATTTTGCAATAAACGGCGTTCCTATTGCAACAAAAATGGCTTTTATAACGCCTGCTGCAATACTCAATGCTATGATGTCTGAGCCTGCTCCGATAGCAGCGCCGGTTACAGGGCCAACAATATAAGTACAAGCCCCCGCTCCAATGGTAGTAAGACTAACTGCATCTGTATAACCTCCAAGCAGCGCAACAAAAACACCAGCTATAAAAGAAAGAAAAACACCCAGCAACAAAGATATAATTCCGACCCAGCCTGTACGCCTCATTACTAAAAGACTTGCTCCCATTGCTGTAGCAACAATGGCAAAATCACGAAGCATGGGGCCACCCATTATTTCGATTCCGGAAAAAAGTTTTATGTCGGCAATTCCTTTTTCTCCTTTAGAATAACTGCCTCCAATATATGCCAGTATCAATCCAATAATAATGGCAATGGCGGCAGCCGGTATTTTTTTATTGGTCAGTTTTTTTGAAATGATATCCGAAATAAACATGATTAACCCCACTACCAAAAAGGCAAAGACCAACCCATTTTTTTCTATGAATCTGCTGATGATTTCCATGTTATTCGGGTGTGGGGGTTTTTGATAACCGGGAGATAAATGGAATGGCAAAAAAACAAATCAGCGCAGGAATAATTCCTGCTAAGATGGCAATAAGCCCACTGGATACTGCGGCATGTACATTTTGTGTAGCAGCCATTGCTACAATTACAGGAATATACATCTGGCTCCAAAACTGTATGCCGCTCCCTGTAGTTGTATCTAAATATTTTTTTTTCCTGGCCCAGTCGAGCAATAACATTAACAACAACATGGAAAAACCCACCCCACCTACATTGGCATTTACGCCAATCAGTTTACCAAGAAAGTCTCCTAAAATTTGTCCCGCTACATAACAAAATGCCAGGAGGGAAACACCGTAGATTATCATCTTCTTTTATTTTAGTTACTGACACATTTATTATTCGTTATTCATTATTTTTTTCAAATCATTTTTTACTACTTTACCCATTGCATTGCGGGGTAATTCATTTACTATTTTATATTGTCTCGGTGTTTTGTAAGCTGGCATTTTTTGCCTGATCCATTCATTTAGTATTTTCAGATCTAAATTGCTGTCATTAACAATTAAAGCCGCTACTACCAGTTCGCCCCATTCTTGATCGGGTATCCCCACCACACTGCAATCATTGATGGCAGGGTGTGTCCTTAAAACTTCTTCAATCTCCAAAGCTGAAATTTTATACCCCCCCGACTTGATAATATCTATTGAATCCCTGCCTAAAATTCTGTAATAATTTTTTTCCACCACGGCAATATCGCCAGTTTTAAACCATCCATCTTCAGTAAATGTTTTGGCAGTCGCTTCCGGTTTATTCCAATATTCTAAAAAAACATTTTTACCCTTTACCTGGATCTCTCCAGCTTGCCTTGCTTTTACTATTTGATTCTTTTCATCTGCCAACCTCACTTTTACACCCGGCAGTGGTTTGCCAATATATCCTGCTTTTCGTTCCCCGGAATAGGGATTGCTGATTCCCATTCCTATCTCGGTCATTCCATAGCGTTCTAAAAGATTATGATTGCTTATTCTTTTCCATTTTTCCATTACCGAAACCGGCAATGCTGCCGAACCAGAGACCATCAATCTGAATTTAGCAAGTGTGGCTGAAATTTGTTGTTGGCTATCCTCCTGTAAATTTTCCCAATAAGAAATTAATTTAAAATAAATAGTAGGTACTGCCATAAACACATTGATTTTATTTTTTTGAAATAAATCAAAAACGGCTTCGGCAGAAAATGAAGGCAGGAATTCAACCGTGGCCCCTGACCACAAAGCACAACTAATAACATTTATTATTCCATGTACATGATGCAATGGTAAAATACACAAGGTATGGTCACTTGCTGTCCATTGCCATGCTTTTACTAAAGTAGCAACCTGGGCTTCGATATTAGTATGAGTTGTTACAACACCCTTGGGTAAATTGGTTGTCCCGCTTGTATAAAGTATCATTGCCCTCCGATCGGGCAAAATATCGGGAAGTTTTTTTAATGGAATATTATTTTCGTCAATATCACCCAGCATGATAAAGATTAAGTTTTTTTCCTTAGCTAATGGTACAAGGATTGCAGCATACTCTTTACCGGCAATCACGATTTGTGCACCGGTATCTTCAATTACATATTGTAAAGAAGGCAAAGGATAAGTTACACATAAAGGCACTGCAACACCGCCTGCCCTGAAAATAGCCCACTGAACTTTTACATAATCAAAACCAGGCGCAACCATAAAAGCAACCCTTGCTTCGTTTAAATCTTTTTTTTCTGTTAATAATAAAGATGCAAACTGGTGTGAAGCCGTTAAAAGTTCCAGGTAATTATATGCTTTTCCATCTGCAATAATGGCCTGGTTGCCAGGGTTTCTTTTTGCTTTATTGATTAGTTGTAGCATACTACTAAATTGTGCTTATTGTATAATCCCTGCCTTTGCTTTCTGTCCTGTTTTTGCCCATGCCCTTAGTTCATCAAAAGCTTGTCCTGTTTGTTCTGGTTTAAAATTGCAATGCCCCTGCCCGTTGGTATATTTCACTGTAAGGTATTGCAGTTTACCTTGCTGTGTAACCATATTTTCAAAATTTACTTCACCATAGATGGGCGGTATCAACTGGTCATAAACAGTATGCATCATCAATACCGGCTCATTGATATTACCCGTGCGGTCAAATTTTTCAAAGAGTTTATTTGGGTCTGCTGTTGCAGCAAGCCGTTCTACATTTTTATTGATATTCCAGTTATCCGGGAAGCCACTGTAGATGGTATTGGTATTATCAAAAGGATTGCCACCTGCCTTTGCCGCAATATCCCGCAACACATTTTCATTAAAGAATAAAGAGAATGACAGGTCATCGAATTTAAGATCGAAACGTTTGGCAAATGCAATACCCAGGGTTGAATCTTTATCTATAATTGCTTTTTTTATAGCCATTACTTTTGGCATCATCTCGTTGAATGGTGTTGCAGGCTTGGGATGATCGATATCAAATATTTCAGAGAGCTTTGAAACAATACCCGGGAACAATGCATTGAATGCTGCATAGATGTCAAATTCTTTTCGGCATTGCAGGTAAGGCCTGCTGGAAAGTGGACATAGTGGAAGGCCGCCATTATAATTTATTCCAAAATTTTCAATGGTACCAACTGTTACACCACCGCCCATTGAATGCCCTACGATAAATGCAGAGTCAGGCTTTCCGTAAGTTTTTACAAAGTACTGTCGCAGTTCTTCAGTCTCCTGGATGCCCTGCGGTAATGCAAAACCTTGTATAGAATAATCAGAAGCTGCTACAGCAAAACCTCTTTTAAGAAATGGGGTAACGCTGTTGGCGAATCCCGGGTTTTGGCTTTGTCGCGGCATGGTTCCCATAAACTCATACCCGTGCGCATACATAACCAACTTGCCTTTCCAATCAGTGGGAAATAAGATTATATACTTAACACCATTAATGCTGCCTGAATCTTTTTTTGCAACAAGCGATTGTGCAAAAACATTTTTAATGCAACAAATAACTGCAAGTAGTAGAAAATATTTCTTCATTGTTCTATATTGTTTATAATGTGTTTTTATTAATGTACTTAGCTTTTGCCACCCGACTGATTTTTATTTTTATTTGTGGTCAGCGGAGAATCACTATTAAGCTTTCGTTGTGTCACTCACTTGTACTGCAACAATTCTATTCAACAATGCGATGTCACGAAGTACACGAAGACATTTTAGTGTTCCCTGTCTGCCGACAGGCAGGTTTGTGTACACTTAGTGCACTTTGTGTCCTGCTTTATGTATTTTGTCTTCACTTAGGCTGCATTCTTAATGCTCCGTCTATTCTTATCACTTCTCCATTAATGTAGCTGTTGTCTATAATATGCAATACTAATTTTGCATATTCTTCTGCCGCACCCAAACGTTTCGGATATGGTATTGCTGCAGATAAACTTTGTTTTGCTTCATCTGATAATCCTTCGAGCAATGGTGTAAGAAACAAACCCGGCGCAATAGCATTTACACGAATGCCGAATTGCGCAAATTCTCTTGCTGCAGGTAAAGTTAAGCTTACAATACCGCCCTTTGATGCAGCATACGCAGCCTGACCTATTTGTCCTTCATACGCTGCAACGGATGCTGTTGAAATGATCACGCCTCTTTCTCCATCCTCCGATGGTACTGCTGTAATCATTTCTGCTGCACACAAACGCATCATATTAAAGCTTCCGATAAGATTTACATTGATCACTTTTGAAAAATCATTGAGTGGCATTGGCCCGTTTTTACCAACGATTCTTGATGAAGTTCCAATGCCTGCGCAGTTCACCAACACTTTTGCTGCACCTTGTTTTTCTTTTGCGTAAGCAATAGCATTTTTTGCAGATGCTTCATCTGCTACATTACATTCAACAGCAATGCCACCCATTTCATTGGCTATCTTTTCTGCTAATGTAATATTCAAATCAAAGATGGCTACTTTAGCACCGGCATTCGCCAAAGCCTTTGCAGTAGCGGCTCCCAGCCCGGAGGCGCCACCTGTTACAATTACTGATATGTTGTTTAGATTCATGATGCCCCCAACCCCTAAAGGGGAGTAATAAAAGTTCTACATTAAAAATTTTGATTCAATATCCTAATATCTCAATATCCAATATCTCAACTCTCTCCCCAAACTTTCACAGCAGTATTTACTACCAATTCAAGTTTTCTCCATTGGTCATCCATTGTTAAATTATTTCCATGCGAGGTACTTGAAAATCCGCACTGCGGGCTCACACACATGTTTTCAAGCGGCATATATTTCGCTGCTTCATCTATGCGTTTGCACAGATCATCCATTGATTCCAGCGCCGCAAGTTTTGATGAGATGATGCCCAGCACTACTACTTTATTTTTTGGTACAAAACGCAATGGTGCAAAATCGCCGCTGCGTTCATCATCATACTCTAAAAAATAAGCATCCACATTTATATTGCTGAATAACACTTCTGCAACTGGTTCATAACCGCCTTCTGCAAACCATGTGCTGCGGTAATTGCCGCGGCACAAGTGTATTCCAACAGTAAGGTCATCTGGTCTGTTATCAATTACCGAATTAATTAATGATGCATAAGTTCTTGGCAGTTCATCAGGATCTTCACCACGTTCCCTTGCGGCTTCACGCATCTTCACATCGCAGAGATATGCAAGATTGGTGTCATCCAATTGAATATAGCGGCAGCCATTTTTATACAATGCGTTTATCTCTGCTTTATAACACTCACTCAGATCATGAAAAAATTCATCCATGTCAGGATATGAATCAATATCAATCGCTTTTCTTCCACCACGAAAATGAACCATCGTCGGAGAAGGAATAGAAACCTTCGGTGTTTGCGTAACCACCGATTTCAAAAAATTAAAATCAGCTACCTGAATGTCTTTTACGTGTTTCAATTTACCGGTAACACTTAGCTTGGGTGGTGTAAAATGATCTTCCGCAGCCTTTGCATGCGGATTAGCTCCTATGCCACCTTCTACTGTAACACCAGATAATTCTTTTAAGAAATCCAAATGAAAATAATCCCTGCGGAATTCACCGTCTGTTATAGATTTCATACCAAGCGATTCTACTTTCTTTACTGTTTCTGCAATGCCTTTGTCTTCAATGGCACGCAATTCTTCTGCAGTAATTTCTCCTTTCTTCCAGCGAAGGCGGTTTTCTTTTACTTCAGGTGTGCGCAATAAACTTCCAACATGGTCGGCACGAAATGGTGGTCTTAATTTATACATGGTTTATGTTGTTTGTGTATGAATCATTTTTCTTTTTGTGAGCCCTGCTGCAAATCTTTATTAAACTTTTGTTGCGTCGCACTCTTGTACGTTCAGCCCGGAAGTCAGCAAGACCGAAAGTATGAAAGATGCCTGCATTTAGTGATAGCCTTTCTGACTTCCCGGCTTCCTGACTTTGCTGACCTGGATTCAATTGTACAAGAGTGCGACGCAACAAAGCTCAATTGAAATACATCAGCCCGTTACAAAATCATTTTCTTACTTCCATAACACCATCATCAATAATTGCTGCATATAATCTCTCTACTATTTCAGGATGATGCTGAATAATCATTCTTTGATTGATGGAACCTTTATCTGTTATTTCACCTTTATCAATAGTCAAAATAAAATCCGCGAACACAGCACGTTTTACAAGCGTTGCACTGCCGGTACTTTTAGTGGCAAGTTCATTAAGCACCTGTTTCAATTTTTGTTTTACTGCAGCATGATTAATTACTTCATGAAGCGTTGTATCATTTGCATGAATAATTTTTTTGCAGTAATCCAAGCCCACAAAAACAATAGCGCCGATAAAATCATTGTCATGACCGGTGATAACAACATCCTGTATTAATCCATTTCCTGCCGCAATAATTTGTGCACGCAACGTTCCCACGCTTACCCATGTGCCGGTGTTAAGTTTGAAATCTTCTGCGATACGTCCATTGAAGATCATTCCTTTGTTTGCATCGTTTGTATCAACAAACTTCAATGCATCTCCGGTGCAGTAAAATCCTTCTTCATCAAAAACTTTTGCAGTTAATTCGGGTTGCCGCCAGTAACCGGGGAAAACATTTTTACCGCGGTATCTTGCCTCGAGTTTTCCACCTGTAGCAACAAGTTTTAATTCAAGTCCGGGAACAGGAACACCGAGCAAGCCTGCAAAACCACCGGGCTCGCTGGCAAACAATGCAGACGGGCAGGTTTCCGTACAACCAAGGCCTGTTGTGATCATTAGCTTTTCACCAATTGTTTCGAGAGACAATTGTTCCCATGCATTCCACACATGCTGTGGCATACCTGCACCTGCATAAAACAACATTTTTACACTGCTGAAAAATTGATTGCGCAGTTGCGCATCATTTTTAAAATAAGGGATCAACTCTTCAAATCCTTTTGGTACATTAAAGTAAATGGTTGGCTTTCTTTCTTTTAAGTTGGCGACAGTTGTGGCAATGCCTTGTGGTGTGGGGCTGCCATCATCAATATACAATGACCCGCCATTGTAAAGCGTTAATCCAAAATTGTGATTGCCACCAAACGTATGGTTCCAGGGAAGCCAGTCAATAAACTCCAGGCCTTCTTCCATCATGAATGGAAATGTTTGCGTGATCTGTTGCCAGTTGGTACAAATATTACCATGCGTATTGATCACCCCCTTTGGCAAACCTGTAGAGCCGGAGGTAAATAAAATTTTTGCAATGGTGTCTGCATGAACAGCATTGCAAAAATTATCAACTTCGCTTGTTGGATCAACTGAAAGCAGTTCTTCAAACAAGGTTACTTTCATTCCGGCAGGAGGGTTGCTTACTACAACTATCTCTGTTTCTTTTGCAATAGCCTGCAATGCTTTCTCATATTTCTTTCCATCCTGAACAAAGATTAAACCCGGGGTAAGCAAACCCATTACATGTTTTAATTTATCAAAATCAACTGAACGCAATGAATAAGCCGGTGTAATGGCTGAATAAGGAATGCCAATATGCATTGCTGCCAATGCTATTAAACCATGTTCAATGCTGTTTTCAGAAAGTATGGCAACAGGTCTTTCGGCAGATACATTTTTTTGCAGCAATGATTGTGCAATGCTTTTTACTTTAGCAAGTGTTTGAGCATAGGTTAATGTGCGCCATTTATCATTATTGTCTTTGCTTCCAATGAATATCCTGTCAGGTGCAACTAATGCCCAATGCAGCAAGCGTTCCGTCATGCGGTAAGGATGCGGTTCAAGCGGTACTGTTGAATATAAAATCGTTGTACCATCGGCACGATGCTGCATTTCGATATCCACTTTAATGGTATCTATTTTTTTGTATGACATTTTATTCTTATCAGCAGCAATCATTTTTTTCAGTTTATTATTTCACCAAAACAAATTTTATTTCAGGTTTTGCAGTTGAGTGTATTGGCTGTTAAAAGTTCAATTATATTCAATAGTACAAGTGTGCGACGCAAGGAACGATGCGTAGAAAATCAAAAGCCCGGCTCAAAAAAATTGTATTATTATACTCAGGCTTTCTGAGACTTTTACTCACCCACTTTCTTGGCCTTTCCATCTAAAAATTGTTTCATTCTTTCTTTTGCTTCCGGTGCGCTTTGTGCAATAGCCGCTATAAGCGATTCCATCATCAATGCATTTTCCTGTGAAGCATCTGTTATCCTTGGCAATACATGCATCAGTGCATAATTGGTCATGCCTGCATTGGAAGCAATTTTTAACGCCAGTTCAATACCCTTCTCCAAACCTTTCCCTTCCTCAACAAGGTATTGCGATAAACCCATTGCATTTCCTTCCGCTGCATTAATTACGCGGCCTGTAAACATCATATCCTGCATAAGCGCCATACCAATTAATTTAGGTACACGCACCGAAGCGCCACCCCCAACAAATATACCTCGCTGACCTTCAGGCAATGCATAAAAAGCTGAGGCTTCTGCCACACGTATATGACAGGCACTTGCCAAT
>Ga0209023_10008000_pt1 | contig 10695 bp, 13 predicted proteins | sample LakOneMetagenome_FD_187468 | JGI IMG/M metagenome (GOLD analysis project Ga0209023, IMG submission 187468) | Freshwater and sediment microbial communities from Lake Erie, Canada (SPAdes) (version 2) | ecosystem: Environmental > Aquatic > Freshwater > Lentic | place: Lake Erie, Canada...
GGTCGGCTACGTCATCGGCGGAGTGTTGGGTCGCCTCACGTTGCGTGCGGTCACCGGTCTCGAGCGCGAGCTTCGACGGACCCCTGCTCCCCAGCTCGCCGGAGCCGTCGTCGGCCTCACCGTCGGCCTCATCATCGGCGCCCTCCTGATGGTTCCGCTCTTGTTCTTGCCGGCCGCGGCCGCCTGGCCGGCGCTTGTCTTCCTGTACATGGTCTTGGGCTCGCTCGGCTTCAGGGTCGGAGCATCCAAGTACGAGGACATCTTCGGCCTGGTCGGTATGAAGCCGCGGGCCGCCGTGGCGAGCAGAGGCGACCTGCACGTCATCGACACCAGCGCCCTGATCGACGGGCGCGTCGCCGACCTGGTAGCGACCGGGTTCGTGGCCGGGACCATGCTCCTGCACGACGGGGTGCTCCGCGAGCTCCAGTCGATCTCCGACTCATCCGATCCTCGGCGCCGCACGCGTGGTCGCCGTGGGTTGGACGTGCTTGTCGAGCTGCAGAAGTCACCAACGGTCCAGCTCCAGTTGGTCGAGGAGGCCGGGGTCATGGACGTAGACGCCGCGCTCGTGCGCCTGGCGCGCGAGCGAGGCGGAACGCTGATCACCGTCGACGCGAACCTGGCCAAGGTCGCCGAGGCCCTGCGCGTTCCCGTCGCCCAGATCAACGCTCTCGCATCCAAGTTCCGCGTGCCCTACGCCGCCGGCGACGAGATCTCCGTCCGGCTGGTCAAGGAGGGGCGCGAACACGGACAGGGCGTGGGGTACTTGGACGACGGCACGATGGTGGTCGTCGAGAAGGCCGACGAGCAGATCGGTACTCAGGTCGAGGTCAAGGTCACGAACGTGATCCAGACGACGACCGGCCGGATGGTGTTCGCGGCGCTCGCCGAGATAGACGCCTGACCCTCTCGAGGACCCGCCCTTGCGTCTGGCTCTGCGGGCGTCTGGCATGCTTCCCACATGGCACGGGCACACGCTTCCGCTGTGGTGGTCGCCGCGGGCGCGGGGACCAGGCTGGGCGCGGACGAACCGAAGTCGCTCCTCGAGATCGGTGGCAGGACGATCGTCGCCGTAGCGGTCGGGGCGGTGGTCGCGTGCCCCGCGATCGATGACGTGGTGGTAGCAGCGCCGCCGGGTTTCGAGGATCGGGTGCTCGCCCAACTGTCCAAGCTCGATCCCTCCATCACCGTGGTGTCGGGTGGGGAGACGCGGCAGAGGTCCGTTGCGGCCGCCCTCCAGGCCGTCTCGGCTTCGGACATCGTGGTGATCCACGACGCGGCTCGACCCTTCGCCTCTCCCGACCTCTTCACCGCCGTGGTCCAGGCTGTGGCATCAGGCGCCGACGGGGCTGTGCCGATCCTGCCGCTCACCGACACCGTGAAGCGTGTTCGCGGCGGCCTGGTCGTCCAGACGGAGGCACGCGAGGAGCTCGGGCTGGCCCAGACCCCACAGGCGTGCCGCGCGGGCGTCTTGCGTGCGGCACTCGAACGCGCGGCGGACGCGGGTCTGGACTTCACCGACGACGCGGGCTTGCTCGAATGGATGGGCGCCACGGTGAGGGCCGTGCCCGGCGAGCCAGGGAACTTCAAGATCACGACCTTGCTCGATCTGCTTCGGGCCGACGAGCTTCTGCGGGGCGGAAGTGGCTGAGCCGCGCGTCGGGCTGGGGTTCGACGTCCATCAGCGCGACGACGCTCGTCCGCTGTGGCTTGGCGGGGTTCGCTTCGATGGCGAGGCGGGACTGGCGGGACACTCGGATGGTGATGTCGTCTGCCACGCCCTGGCCGATGCGCTCCTGGGGGCCACGGCGCTCGGCGACATCGGGCAGCACTTCCCCGATACCGCGCCGGAGACGGCGGGGATCACCGGACGCGAACTGCTGGCGCGGACCGTAGCTCTGCTTCGAGATGCCGGATCCACCCCCGTCGCCTGCGATCTCACGATCCTGTGCACGAGCCCGGTCGTCGCTCCGCAGCGCGATCACATGCGGCGGGCGCTCGCCGACGTTCTGATGGTTCCGATCGAGCGCGTCTCGGTGAAGGGCACCAGGCCCGAAGGGCTGGGTCTCACCGGCGATGGGATCGGCTGCTTCGCGCTGGCGACGGTCCGATGATCGATGGATCGGTCGTCGGCGGCCGACGGGCCGTTGTCGAAGCGATCCGATCGGGGCGCGTCCTGGAAGTGATGGTGGCTCCCAACGTCCACGAGACGCAGGGGCTGCGAGCGGTCACAGAGGAGGCCGCCGCCGCAGGGGTCACGATCCGCGAGACCGATCGCCAACGCCTGGATCTGCTCGCGGTGAACCACCAGGGCGTGGTCGCGCGTCTGCGACCCGATGACCAGCGACCGGCCGAGCTTGGCGAACGCGACTTGTCTTCGTTCCCGTTCTCCGACGACGCGATCGTGGTGGTGTTGGATGGCATCACCGACCCCCAGAACCTTGGCGCCGCGGCACGGACGACCGAGGTGGCCGGAGCCGCCCTGATCGTGACCCGGATCAAGCGTGCGGCCGACGTCACGCCCGCCGCGATCCGAGCGTCAGCCGGCGCGCTCCTGCACCTGCCTCACGCTCGGGTCGCCAACATCCCGCGCTCGCTCGAGCGGCTCAAGGATGCTGGCTTCACGGTCGTCGGCCTGCACGGTGAGTCGTCGCTCGGCATCTACGACGAGCCGTGCCCCGACGGGCGGGTGGCGATCGTCGTGGGGAGCGAGGGAGCGGGTCTCTCCCGCCTGGTGCGCGAGGGGTGCGACCTGTTGGTGTCGCTCCCGATGTCCGGTCGGGTCGGGTCGCTGAACGCCTCGGCTTCACTGGCTGCTGCGCTATACGGATACGTCCTGCGTCCCAAGCGAACCTGACGGGGATATCCTCGAGCCGATGGATCGACTCCCACCACCGCCGGCGCCGCGTCCCGATCTACCCGGTGGACCCATCCCGGCTGCTTCGATCGGAGGCGGTCGACCTGTACGGCCGCAGCTGGTGACGGCCGCCGGAGTGATCCTGATCGTGCTCGGCGGCCTGGGCATCCTCGGCGGGCTGATCCTGCTCGCGCTCGATCCCGCGGATCTCTCTGGTTTCAGCACGGTGAACCTGGAACGGGTGGCGCGTGGGATCGGCGTCCTGGCGATGGCCTTCGGTGGTCTCGAGATGTTGGCGGGCGTGCTCATCCTCCGCCTGTCGAACGCCGGCCGGATCCTCGGTCTGGTGCTCGCCTGCTTGGGTGTGGTGGGAGGGCTGGGGAGCCTCGGAAACGGCGCCGGCGTGGGGCTGGTATCGCTGGGGCTCTACGGCCTCACGGTTTACGCGCTCTTCGCGCGCGCGGATGTCTTCCAGCGCGCGGGTGGACGGTAGACTCGCCACGAGGCCGGCGTGGCGCAGCCCGGTAGCGCAAGCGATTTGTAATCGCTAGGTCGTCGGTTCGAATCCGACCGCCGGCTCCGACGAACGGCGCGGGATCGGATCTACGCCGCAACCCGCAGCTCCTGTAGCCCTCGGATGATGTAGTTGGGTTTCCATACGGGCTCCGTCACGAGAGTCAGATCGGGCAGGCGCAGGAGCACGGTCGAGAAGGACGCCTGCAGTTCCATGCGGGCGAGGGGCGCCCCGAGGCAGAAGTGCACACCCGCCCCGAACGAGATGTGCGGGTTGGGCTCACGACCGAGGTCGAGCTCGTCGGGTCGATCGAAGACCGACGGGTCGCGATTAGCCGATCCGAAGAGCAACCCCAGCTCCGCCCCCTTGGGGATCTTCACCCCGCCGATCTCGATGTCCAGCAGGACCCAGCGCTCGAACATCTGCAACGGCGTGTCCCAGCGCATCAGCTCTTCTACCGCACGAGGAACGAGCGAAGGATCGGCCCGCAGACGGTCGAGCTGTTCAGGGTTGCGGAACAAGGACCACCAACCGTTCCCGGTGACGTTCACCGTGGCCTCGTGACCCGCGTTCAACAACAGGACGCACGTGCCGATGAGCTCGTCCTCGGTCAGACGCGATCCCTCCTCGACCACGCCGGCGAGCGCGCTGATCAGGTCATCGCGAGGATCGGCGCGCCGCACCCGCGAGAGCGTCCGGAGGTAGTCGGAGAACTCGACGCACGCACGCACGGCCGTTCGAGCCGTCTCGTCCGACGGATGTAGCTCGTACATGCCGCAGATGTCTGCCGACCACGGGCGGAGCAGGTGACGATCATGTTCGGGGACGCCGAGCAACTCGGCGATCACGGCTACGGGAAGCGGCTCAGCGATCGCTGAGATCAGGTCGAACTCGTCCGAGCCTCGGACCGTCTCCACCAGTTCATCGATCATCCGACCGATGCGTCCGCGCATCCCCTCCACCATCCGCGGGGTGAAGGCTTTCGAGACCAACGCGCGAACCCGCGTGTGGTCCGGTGGCTCCATGTCCAAGATGCCGCTGCGGATCAGCTGCCAGAACGGCTGGTGCCACTCGGGTTCCTCGGGACGCCCCATCTCGGCGTGCGTCGCTAGATGGTGATACGTGCGCCCGCAACGGCGATCGCGCAGCAGCGCGTTGACATCCGCGTACCGCGATACCAGCCAGTGGTCGGTGGGTTCGTGGTACCAGACGGGGGCCCGCTCGCGCAGCTCCTCATAGACGGGGTAGGGGTTGGCGATGAAGGCTGGGTCATCGGGCTCGAACGGGAATCCCACGACGCTAACGGTACCGCCGGGCGCCGATGTCCGGTCGGGGTTCTCCAAGGTCCCGTCGAACGCGGGTGCTTCGGCCCACCCATATCAGCCCGGAACCTCGCAGCATGAGTGGCGAGGAGCGATCGATGGATAGGGAACCGATGGATATGGGGAAGGAACCGACGGTTTCCCTGGTGTTGTTCTCGGGCACCGACGACCGACTTCAAGCCGCCGCCGTCCTCACGGTCGGGGCGGCCGTGATGGGGCGCAAAGTGAACATCTTCCTCCAGTACTGGGCGCTGGATGCGTTCCGGGCCGATCGGATCACGAAGGATCACGGGGTATCACCCGAGGCCGGGCCCGACGGCCACGCTCTGATGGAGCGCCAAGGCAAGACCCATTGGAGCGAACTGCTGGCGCAAGCGAAGGACCTCGGAGAGGTCTCCGTCTACGCCTGTGCCGACTCCATGGAGATGTTCACGATCACGAAGGACGACCTGGATCCGTTGGTCGACGGCGTGTGGGGCGTTGCCTCGTTCTTCGCCGAAGCCGACGGTCCGGTGACATTCATCTAGTCGAACAGGAGGTGGGAGCGATGACGACGGCGGCGGAGATCACCAGATCGATCGATGCGCGGGGCATGCCGTGCCCTGGTCCGCTGATGAGCCTGATCGGCGCGATCCGCGAAGGGACGGTCGGTGATGTGATCGAGGTCCTTTCGAGCGATGAGGGCTCGAAGACGGACATCCCGGCATGGGTGCAGAAGGCGCGCCACGAGCTCGTGGACGTGATCCTCGATGACGGGTTCGCCCGGTTCGTGATCCGCAAGGTTCGGTGAGCGACAGATGCCGCCGCGCGTGGTCGTGCTCGGTGGGGGGGTCGGTGGCACGCTGACCGCGAACCTCTTGGACAAGGAGCTCGCGGGTGAGGTGCAGGTCACGTTGGTAGACGCGACCGGCCTGCATGACTATCAGCCGGGCTACCTGTACGTGGCGCTAGGAGAGGCCAGTGGTCACTGGCTCTCTAGAGATGAGCGGACGCTGCTGCGTTCCGGGGTCGAGCTCGCCGTCGAGCGAGCCGTCCGGATCCATCCCGACGCCCAAACCGTTCAGCTCGATCGAGGGGGAAGCCTCGCTTGGGACTACCTCGTGGTGGCCACGGGGGCGCGGCTGGTCCACGACGCCATCCCCGGCCTTGTGGAGGGAGCGCACGGGTTCTACTCGCTACGCGACGCGGAACGATTGCGTGAGGCGCTCCGCGTGTTCCCGGGTGGCAGGATCCGGGTCGGGATCGCGGGCATCCCGTACAAGTGCCCGCCGGCACCCGTGGAGTTCACGTTCATGGTCGAGGAGTATCTGCGACACCGGGGCATCCGGGACCGGAGCGAGGTAAACCTTCTCTCGCCGCTGAACCGGGCTTTCACGATCGAGAGCGCGTCGAAGCTGATCCAACCCATCATGGAAGAGCGAGGGATCGAGCTGACCACGTTCTTCAACGTGGAGGCCGTCGACCCCTCTGCCGGGACCGTCGAGTCGCTCGAGGGCGAGAAGGTCGAGTACGACCTGCTCGTCTTGGTCCCGCCGCACAAGGGTCAGCAGGTCGTGATCGATTCTGGCCTCGGAGACCCGGGTGGCTGGCTCCCGACCGACAAGCACACGCTCCAGGTGAGCGGGTACGAGCGGATCTTCGCGATAGGCGACGCCACGGACCTGCCCATCTCCAAGAGCGGTTCGACCGCGCACTTCGAAGCGCCCGTCATCGCGTCGAGGATCGCATCGCTGGTGCGCGGCTCGGCCCCTAAGACGAACTACGGAGGCCGTGTGATGTGCTTCCTGGAGACCGGGAACGGGCGAGCCACAGCGCTCCGGTTCGACTACGAACACCCACCGACACCGCCACAGCCCAACCGCGCCTGGCACATGGCGAAGTGGCTCTTCAACCGCTTGTACTGGGAGACCGTGCCACAGGGCCGCATCCCGGAGCGGATGTCCTAAGGAGGCGAAGGAACATGAGCGTGACGATCGTGAAGACCCTCGACCTGAAGGGACTCTCGTGCCCGTTGCCGATCGCGAAGACGGCGCTGGCCTTCCGTGAGCTGCAACCGGGCGACGTGGTCGAGTCGTTGGCCACAGATCCAGGGTCGGTTCCAGATTTCCAGGCGTGGTGCCAGAGCACCGGCAACGAGCTGCTTGAGCGATCGGAGGAGGCGGGCGTCTATCGCTTCCTCATCCGAAAGAAGGGGTGAGCATCATGACGGCGATGGAGGCGACGCTTGAAGCTAAGGCTCCAAAGGAGTTGAAGCATGCCAAGCACGACAAGCTCGTGATCATGGCGTGGAGCGGTGACCTCGACAAGGTCTGGCCCACGTTCATCCTGGGCACCACCGGGGCCGCCATGGGCATGGACACGACGATCTTCTTCACGTTCTGGGGATTGTTCCCTCTGGTGAAGAACGAGGTCCGGATCACGGGCGACAATTGGATGCAGCGGATGCTCTCGTTCATGAACCGCGGCGGTACCGAACATCTGAAGCTCGGCAAGATGAACTTCGCGGGGATGGGTCCCGCCATGATGAAGAAGCTCGCCGAGGAGAATCACGTGGCGTCGCCGACCGAGCTGTTGGAGGTGGCCCGGGATCTGGGTGTTCACATGGTTCCGTGCCAGATGACCATGGACCTGCTCGGCTTGTCGAGACAGGACCTGATCGACGGCCTGGATGAGCCTGCCGGCGCTACGACCGCGCTGCTTCAGGCGCAAGACGCCGTCACCTTGTTCATCTGAGCACCAGCGTGAACGACCGTCGGAGCCCCCTTTCCGGCGGTCGTTCCCTATCCACCGGGCAGGAACACGTGGAACGAGGAGCCGCCGCCCTCCCGGTCCTCTAGCCAGGCGCGGCCGCCATGGAGCTCGGCGAAGCGACGCACGAGGGAGAGGCCGACCCCAACACCAGGTGAATGCTCCGACGAGGAGCCCGGCGCCTGCCGGAACGGTTCGAAGACGGCCTCGTGCAACTCCTCGGGGATCCCAGGCCCCTCGTCCTCGACCACGATCAGGACCCCTCCGTCCTGGCCGACAGCCCGGATCGAGATGGGCGTGCCGTCGGGGGTGTGTCGGATGGCGTTCGAGATCAGGTTCTCAAGGATCCGCTCGACCTTGGCGGCGTCGATGGACGCCGTGATCGGGTCGACCGCGACGCGGATGTCACGGTCTGAGGTCTTCTCGGTGCCCGCGACGCTTCGTTCGATGAGTTCGGCGATGTCCGTGGGGCGGCGCTGCGGGCTGACGATCCCGCGCTGGAGTCGATCCAGATCCAGCAGGTCGGACAGGAGTCGCTCGAGCTTGCGGGCATTAGCCGCGATCCGCCCCACCAGGTCCAGCGCGTCTTCCCGAGGAAGCGCGAGCTCGGTCTGTTCGAGAGTGAGCGCGGAACCGAGGATCGAGGTGAGCGGGGTTCGGAGGTCGTGAGACACGGCCTCCAGGAACGTGTTCTTCATGTCGTCGAGCGCGCGGAGCCGCTGCGCGGCTTCGCGTTCGCGCCGGAAGGCCTCCGAGTACTTCCGCTCGCTGCGCCGGAGAGCCTGTTCGGCCCGTTTGCGCTCCGTGATGTCGATCATCAGCCCGCGCAATTGCCGGGTGCCCTGGCCTGCGCGGACTACGTGCACCATGTCGCGTATCCAGGTGGTCGCTCCGCTCGGCGACGTGACTCGGTACTCGATGCTCTGATCGTGTCCGGCGTCGGCCGCGATCCGCACGGCGGCGATCGCCGAGTCACGATCCTCCTCCATGACGTGGTCGCCCCATCGACGCCCCTCCACGATCCATTCCTGTTCCCGCGCGCCCAGGAGAGGCTCTGCCCGGCCGCCCATGAACGACAGCCGGAGCGAGGCGGCATCCGCCTCCCAGAACACAGCGTCCAGGCTTTCCACCAGCTCGTGGAACCGCTCCAGCTCGGAGAGTCGACTTGCGTTCCCGAGCGCCAGCGACGTGATATCTGCGATCCCACGCGCCAGGCGCAGGGATCGTCCGCTGAAGCGGGCGCTGGTCTCGGGCGCCGTGAGCACGAGCGCCCCCAACCCATCGGGCTCCCATCGCAGCGGAGCGATCAGCGTCTCCCGCGCCTCGCTCAGGATGTTCATCCCTGCCGGCAGCTTCTCAACGGTTTCGCGGGGCAGGACGAACGGCTCGGTCTCGGATAGCAGGAACGGTTGCGCCATGTCGGCCATGATCTCTCGGATGGATCGCTCTGGATCCAGGATGCCTTCCTCGAACGCCTGGATCCTGGCGATGCTGAAGCTCCCGGCTTCCTCGTCCCTGATGATCGTCGCTACCACCGAACAAGGAGCGAACCGGGGGATCATCTCCATCGCCTCCCGCAGGATCTCGTCCACAGAATGGAGCTGTGTGAGTCGCTGCGAGAGCCGGAGCAGGGCGGTGGACGTCTCGGCCGCCTCACGCTCCGCCTGGAACAGCTTGGCGTTGTCGAAGGCCACCGCGGCGTGTGAGGCAAGGACCTCCAACAGACGGCGGTCCTCCTCGTCGAACTTGCCATAGCCGAGCATCGACAGGACGATCACGCCGACGAGCTGGTCGCCCACGGACATCGGGACGGCCAACATCGACTCGAGGATGTCGTCGGTGCCGGGGATCGTTACGGCGAACTCGATCTCTCTCGCGTCGGGGGTGAGGAGGGATTCCCTGGTCTCGGCGACGTGGCCCGTCATCCCCTCGCCGATCTTCGTCGTCAGGTTGTCGACCGTATCCTTCTCGTAGTCGGAGAAGATCTCGCCTCGGAACGACACCGGCAGGAGCGTGGAGCCATCCGGCTGCAGCAGGTACACACGGCTGCTGTGGTAGTCGATGATCGTGCGGAGCTCGCCGGTGATGGCGGCTCCGATCTCGTAGACGTCGGCCAACGAGTTGAGCTTGGCCGCCAGGCTGTGCAGCATGTCGAGCTGCGCCACCGAGCGGAATCGGTCGCTATCGTCGCGGTGCTCTTCCCGGGCGCCCGCTTGCTCATCTCCCGTGGCCACCACGTCGGATCCTCTCATGATCGTTCTTCGTGTTCCCTTTCAGGCATCTCGGCTCGCGCCCCCTGGGTGCTTGAACCAACGGTCACGATTGCTAGCCTCGCACCCGTGAGTCGGCCGTACACGACCGAACAGGCGGAGGGGATCGCGGCGCTCGATGAGCGGGACCGCGAGCTTCTGGATTTCGAGCGCGAGGCCTGGAAGCTTCGGATGTCGAAGGAACGCGCCATCCGAGAACGCTTCGGTTTCTCCGCCGCGCGCTACCACCAGTTGCTGAACAGGGCCATCGGTCGGCCCGCCGCCCTCAACTACGATCCCATGCTCGTGCGGAGGCTCTGCCGCATCCGCGATGCCAGGCGACGCAAGCGCGTAGCCGGGCGCCTCGGCATCCCGTTGTAGACGGACGGCGGACGCTCCGAGCGCTGGGGTAGGATGGGCCGCGTGAACCTGGGAACGGCGCGGATCGTGATCATCGCGGCTCTGTTCGTGGGCGGCATCGCCGTCTTGGCGAACGGCTTCGGCGACTCCGCCACGGTCGACGGCCCGGGCGGCGGCGGCGTCGGTGCCTCCTCGACCTCTCCCAGCGTGGCCTCGCCGGCCACGAGTCCCTCTGAACCTCCCAAGGAGACCCCCAGCCCGCAGTTCGAGGGCGTGCTGATCGCGGTCCTTAACGGCACTTTCGAGATCGGCCTGGCCGGTCAGGTGCAGCAGACCCTCGAGGCGGATGGCTACGTCGCGGCGCAAGATCCCGACGACGCCCAATCCAAGCCCGTCGCTAAGACGGTCGTCTACTTCCGTGGAGGAGCCGACGCGGCGCAGAACCGGTCGGACGCGCACTATCTGGCAGACACCTACCTCGACGGCGCGCGGGTCGCGCTCCTCGGCTCGGATCAGGGCTCCATCGCCAAGAGCGCTCAGCTGGTGATCATCGTCGGCCTGGACTACGCCAACGCGAACAGCGGCGCCTAGCGCCACGTGGGTGACTCGTCCAGGAGTTTCCTGAGGACCTCCGCGCGACGAGAT
>Ga0209023_10008001_pt1 | contig 10694 bp, 3 predicted proteins | sample LakOneMetagenome_FD_187468 | JGI IMG/M metagenome (GOLD analysis project Ga0209023, IMG submission 187468) | Freshwater and sediment microbial communities from Lake Erie, Canada (SPAdes) (version 2) | ecosystem: Environmental > Aquatic > Freshwater > Lentic | place: Lake Erie, Canada | collected...
TAATAGATCTATTGACGAAGAAGCTTTAAAACGGTTGAAAAAGTTGATTGCGATTTATCAGGAAGCAAAGCAAACAAATGATAGTCTAATATTTATAAAAAAAATTGTGTCTTATCATACTGAAATTATGAAAACGAGAAATAATTTACCATGGGTTAGCATTGGAAATAAAAATAGCGTTACAGTGCATCGGTCTTACATGTTCAACCAGGGTGAAATTGCTTTTCTTGAAAATTCTGATTGGGTTAATAGTTATTATTTACCAACACTTAAAAGTTTACATCGGGGCTTATATTTTGCATAATGAAACTATACCAGTCTTATAAGAAAATAATCGAGAACTTAAAGCCCATTGAATTGGCTTGGTTCACCACATTTAATTTAGATCCCGAATTAATCGAAAAATTCTTATTGCCCTATATTGGCGACAAAGACCCCTCTGAAATTAAGACTGCAGAAGATTATGAGGCATTAAACATTGATTTGCAAAACAAGACAATAAAAGTATGGTTTGACTATAGAGGTATAAATCTGCGGAGCGATAAAAGAACTACAATCGATTTTATACCTGTTAATCTTGAAATATTTTATAATGCTAAAACTGACGCAATATTTCATCCTAAAGTTATTTTTCTTAAGGGTAAAACCGATGCATATTTAATTGTCGGTTCTGCAAATCTTTCAGTCGCTGCCTGGAGTTCTAATAAAGAAGCAGTTATGATTAGGAAAATTGTCCAAAAAGAAAATGCTTTACAGATATTATCTTTTTTTCAAGCATTAAACCAGGATACTAAATCTCTCGATAAATGGGCTAATTCCCTGGATAAGAATAAATCAGATTGGACTTTCATACACAGCTTTGATCAGGGATGGAATATTCTAAATCATTTTGAAAAAAATGAAGAAGAAATAACCATCTGGTCCCCTTATTTCTCAAAGAATACAACTGCTTTATTAAATTACTTTAAGAAGCATGGTTTTAAAAAAATTACTTTAGTGCCTGATATCGGTGATAATGGTAAAGTTCGGATTACTGAAGATGAACTTTTGAATTTAAAACAGGATCCGGCTTTTCAAATTCAGAAAGTGCACAAGTCCGAGGAGCAGCAGAGGTTACATCATGCTAAAGTATGGCTTACTCCATCAACACTTGCTATTGGATCTTGGAACTGTTCCCACCGGGCAACTGGGATTGCTGTGAAGCCCGCCGAAAAAAATATAGAAGCAGGCATGATATTAAATATCCAACCCGCTAACTACAAAACATTAAAATTATCATTACTTCCACTGAATTATAATCAGGTTATCGGTAGTAGCCTAGAGGAAATGGAAAAAGAATGGGAAGCGGTATTAAATCCATTTACTTATAGTTTAAATATAATAGCAAATTGGCAAAGTTTTGAATACAATCTTGTAGAAGAGGATTTGGATAATACGGTTACAGTTTCTTTGCCACACAATCCTAAAGAAAAAATTCTTTTGTCACGGCTAAATGGGTTGTCGTTTAGAAAAGAATACAAAAAATTACTAAAGGACAAAAACTTTACCGTCTACAACGCTGCTAATGAACAAATATATCAAGGCTTTATTCTGGAAGAGAATAAGAATCTAAGGCCGGTGTTTGGGTATGTATCATTAATAGATTTATTAGAATCACTTTTAGATGATCCGGGAGGGGAAACGTCGAGAAAAAAAATTAATTACCAGGTACCGGGAGAAGACGATTCGGGAATTAGTGAAATTTCAAGACCACTACTCGAATATTCCGGTACCCAATCCTATTATTTAATGTTCGTTGCATTTCAAAAATTGCATAGTCACATAGTAGAATTGATTAATAGCAAGGAGAAGCTGGATAACTTAGGTTTTAGGCTTCCGGGATCCGTAATTAATATCCGGGAATTAGTAGTCGAATCTATTGAAACAGCAATGGTGAAAAAGGATAAGGATAGTGCATTATTTCATTGGTTTCTTCTCAACGAAATAAATAGGTGCATTACTGAATTCAATAAACATTCAGAAGCTAAAATTGAAAATATTGAGATTGATGAGTTAAATAAATATATCGGGTTTGCTGCTCAGGATTTGAAGTTTTTAGAAAAATTAAAATCTGAATTTGGTTATGAGTTTAAATAAAATTACTCCTGAGTACCTGGACCGATACGTTAACTTTTATTATGAAAATAGTGCATGGCATTATACACGGGATCAGGAAGTAAGTATGCCTAAACTTCAGGTTGAAGGTGCCGCTAAAGCCTGGAATCTCTTGCTTGACCATCGGATAGCGTTGCTAAGTGATGAGGTAGGGATGGGAAAAACCATTCAGGCTTTGGCAGTAATGGCTACGCTTTTGCGCCAAAAGCCTAATGCAAAAATATTACTCTATGCTCCTAATGAAAATGTTGCACGTAAGTGGATAAGAGAATATCAAAATTTCATTCGGTATCATTACAGGTTTTCGGATGATATTGTAAAATCTTCCATAAGCCAGGAGCCCTTAAGAAATGCATATTATTGCGAAAATCACATGGCTTTGATGAAAATATCAAATCAAAGTTGGGCTTCTTTTCTGGTTTGCAAAACATCATCACTCAGTGGATTATTATCAAAAAAAATTGATGAATGCAATATAAACGAGGCCAAAATTGAGATCACTAGAAATCTTGCCCAGGAAGCTGATGAAGATGGACAGAAAAAATGGATGGTTAAATTCTCAAAAGCCTGTAATAAGCATATTTATAAGAACAATTCAATAGATGAACAGCCACCATTTGATCTATTAATTTTTGATGAGGCTCATTATTTAAGAAGAACGGAAGGAATTTCAAATAAAAGTATAGTAGCCCATTCTTTTTTTGCAGGTCGTGATATTACAAAAGAAGATGCATGGAATACTTTTAAACCCTTAGCAAAAAATGTCTTGTTACTGACTGCCACTCCAAATCATTCCTCCTCTCAAGATATCTGTAATATAGTAAGCTTGTTTAATCCTGCCTTTAGAACAATGAAACCTCCGCAAATTCTGAAATCAATTTGTATCAGAAGATTTAGAAGATTGAATGGTAAAACAAAGCATGAATATAGAAATGAAATTCCTAAGCCTGTGCAATTAACGGCATTAAGAGAGAAATTATTTTTTGCATCCTATCAAAAAAGTCTTGTAAGCGCTAGAGCTAAAACTGCTGATAAGACTAGGCATAATAATCCGTATAGGATTCTTTTTGGGTATTTGGAAGGGTTTGAATTTTTACCCAAACAAAAGGAGGCGCCCAAAGCTGGTAACCTTATACATAACGACAACGATTCCGGTGGCGATTTTAGAGAAAGAGATGATATTGAAATCATTGCAGAATTATCAAGGAAATATAGGCAAGCTTACAAAGAATATCCACGGCATCCTAAATACGATGAAATAATTTCGTATTTAACGAGGTTTGCAAATGAGCAAGCATCAGCGTTGGAGAAAAGTCTTGTATTTGTTAGGAGAATACCTTCTGTTTTCGAAATATCTTCCAGGCTCATTCACGATTATGACAAGTGGTTTCTGGAAATTTTAAAAGATTGCTTACCTCGAAAATTCAGGAAGAAATCAAATTTAAAAAGTCTCAGAAGTTTATTTTGGAAATTGGCTCAGAAAGATAAGGACGACATAGATGCGATAATGCTGGATGACGTAAAAACTGATGGCGGCGATGAGAATATCGATGAAGAAATTCCATATTCTTTTGTTTTGGATTTGTTTACTGTAAAAAAAGATTCAAAAAAATATAAGGCTACCGATTGTTCGAATTTCCGAATTCGTTTTTTAAGAAAAGAGCAATTTTATTCTTTGTTTTTTGAACCAGCATCCGATTATCATAGTGCTGCATATACCTTACAAAATATTTATGAAAAAGACAATAAAAGGCTTTACAAAAAAGCCGCCCAATTCGAGAGAATTAATCAAATAGACGACAAATCACTCACCTTGCAAATTGAAGCTGAGTATGAAATCGCAGAAGCACCTGCTGTTCCCAGTAATTTGAATGCTAATAACTTCGAAACGCTTTTAGGTATATGGTATAACTCAGTATACAATTCAATAATAGAAACAATTGTAAAAAAAGCCAGATTGGAATACCAAAGTTGGTCTTTGAATGAAAAAGAGGGGTTCTCTTCTTATCTCGAAAGAGGTGTTCTTTTTTCGAGTCCTTATATGGTACATTTTTATTCTTATTATAACAAAATCCAAAGAGAAGGGAAAAAAAGAGGCGAGGAATTATACAATGAATTTTGTCAGTATATAAAATCTTCCATTGGATCTAATGGGTTGGCAGAATTAATCGCCAAAGCCATCCTGACCTTTAGAACCTTCTATAAAAAGGAATTAGGTCTTACCCCGGAACAACTCATAAATGAAAAATGGACTTTTTTAAATAATACGATACCTGTTTATCCATATTGCGGTGATACAAAACGACAGTCTATTATTCATGCTTTTAATACACCTTTTTTCCCTAATGCATTAATCGCAACTTCTGTTTTGCAAGAAGGGGTGGATTTGCATTACCATTGTGCAGAGGTCATTCACTATGGAATTGCGTGGACACAGGGCGACAATGAACAAAGGGTTGGTAGGGTTGATAGAATGTTTGGAAAATTAGAAAATGCCTTGAAAGAAAATAGTAATACCAACTTACCCATACATTATCCTTATCTGGAAAACACAATTGATGAAGATCAGATGTGTAGATTTATTCTTCGAAAGTATGAGTCTGAGAAATTAATAGATCAATTTAAAAATATTGAAAATTCAAGTGAAATAAACTATTTGGAACGGATTGAGGAAAGTAAATGGAAATCCTGCTTTCGAACTCCTGTCGCAAACGAAAAGATAGATGAACCATTCGGAATAAATTATGAAACAGATTTTGGAAATGTATCAATACCATCCAATGGACTAAAATCTCAAAATCCTTTAATAGGTTTTGTAGTGCCTATACTTGCTGTTTTAAGTAAACATTTTAAAAACCAATTCATCTCTTATTTTGATGGAATAAAAGTTGAAAATGGCGCTAGGCTATGTGCCGTTAAACATGTAAGAAGTAATGGCAGGCACCAACCAATTATTTTTGAATTAGAATATATAGAGCAGGGTTTAAATTATATTAAACGGCCAACGTATTGTTTGCGAATAAAAACACCAATAACTAGGTGGAATGAAAAATACGATGACTTGCGAAGGTTTGGTTCTCTTAAAGATGATTACTATTCAAATCCAATGCTGAAAATTTGTATAGATGAAAAGGCTAGGGCTAGGGATTTATTTAGACAATATATCTGTGTTGAAATGCCATTGTTTCTAATCGGTAACAGTGAAATAAATATTAGTAACCAGGAATTGCTATTCAACACAAACGTATTAATTGAGTTTGCAGATAATTTGGAATATAAATTCCATGGAGATGATATTAAAAATGAAACTGTAATAAATGACGGTAAAAGATTGGAGACTGGGAAGATTTACTTAACTGATGACAGGTCGCCTTTAAACCTAACTGTTGGCTGGAAAACAACAAATGACGCTAAATTCATATTTAGGGAACAGGAAATGGATAAAGAAGATATCCTTCAAACTTACAAGTTCAATCACAATAATAATTTCGTGAGGCAAATCGTGGTTTCTGCTAACTGCTATTCGCAAATAGGTGTTTATAAAGCTGATGCTTTGCAAAAGGAAATAGATTTAATGAATACAATATTTTCGAATGCTATCAACTAAACTGTTTGTGAAGAAGGATCTCAAATAGGGACATTTTTAATTATCTTGTAATCCTATTAATTCCAATAAAATGACGATAAAGGAAACTGAGTTAATTTCTAGTATAAATAAGGCGTATCGTCTCATTAAGCCGAAACGGATTGATCTGGACGTTTTTAAATCCAATTTAGTAAACCTTATTAATCACATCGACTTAAAGGAATCAGAAGAAAATGTGAAGATCCATTTAATGGATTTTTTAAAAAATACATTCTATAATCCTAATTATCTTGTAGCTACTAAAGGCAGAACAGATTTTGTAATTCATCTTGGTAAAGAAGCATCCACGCATGCAGCCGTTTTATTTGAGGTAAAAAAGCCTACAAATACGACCGACATGATTACAAAGTCTGATTTTAATAAAAAGGCGATGCATGAGTTGATTTTGTATTTTTTCAGGGAGCGCCTTGAAAATAAAAATAATTCGCTCACGCATTTAATAATAACCAATATATACGAATGGTATATTTTTGATGCTGCACTTTTTGAGCGCATATTTATTGAGAATGTTCAATTGCAGAAAGCTTACAAAGAGTGGGATGCCGGACAAAAAGTAAGTACCAAAACTGATCTTTTTTATAATGAAATTGCACGGCCTTTCTTAAATGCGTTCGATAAAAAATTTGACTATACTTATTTTGATATTCGAAACTACCGGGCATTATTAAAGGAGCAAACAGAAAAAAAGGATAATAAACTAATACCTCTTTATAAATTTTTTACACCACCTCACTTACTCAAACTTCCCTTTATAAATGATAGCAACTCTTTAGACAAAGGCTTTTTTACGGAATTATTACACATTATTGGATTAGAAGAGGTTAAAGATGGGAGCCGAAAAATTATCCGGCGACTACCCTTAACGAAGCGGCACGCTGGGTCCATGTTGGAGAATACAATCAATATTCTCGAAGTCGAAAACGCTTTACGTAAAATTCCCAGACACTTACTATCTGGAGATACGGAAGAGGAAATGCTTTTTAATCTGGCTCTTGAATTAAGTATTACTTGGGTTAATAGAATTCTTTTTATAAAACTACTGGAGGCACAGTTACTCAAGTATCATCCGGGTAAAAATGAATACCGCTTTTTAAATATTCATACAATTAAAGACTATGACGAACTATATAAATTGTTCTTTCAGGTTTTAGCGAAACAGAATGTACAACGAACTGCCCTGATACAAAGAAAGTATAGTCATATTCCTTACTTAAATAGTTCTCTATTTGAGATATCCGCGTTGGAGGATATGACAATTAAGATAAATGGGCTGGATGATAATTTAGAAATCGATATATATCAAAACTCCATTTTAAAAAAATCAATTGAACGAAAAGATACACGTGCCCTCAACACGTTGTTATATTTTTTTGAGTTTTTGGATGCCTATGATTTTGCTTCCGTAGGTAAGGAAGAAGTTCAGGAAGAAAATAAGACTATTATAAATGCCGCTGTATTAGGACTGGTTTTCGAAAAGATAAATGGGTATAAAGAAGGATCGATCTATACACCGGGAGCTGTAACAATGTTTTTGTGTCGGGAAACAATTCGGAAGGCCGTCGTACAAAAATTTAATGATACCTATAACTGGCAATGCGAAACCATCGAAGATATTAGAAACTATCTCCAGGATAAACGAAAAGCCAGGGACATAATGGAATTCAATGAACTAATTGAAGGAATTAGAATGATAGATCCGGCGGTCGGTTCAGGTCACTTTTTAGTATCGGCCCTTAATGAAATTATTTTAATTAAGGCAGAGTTGGGAGTGTTGTCGGATGGTCATGGGAATCGCCTGAATGATATAGAGGTCAGCATAGATAACGATGAATTAATTATTACTGATAGCGATACATTAAACTTTTTCGAATATACTGTTACAGAAAAAATAAATACTCAGAAAACTGTCGTGCCTCGTGTTCAGATTATACAACAGACTTTTTTCAACGAAAAGAGAAAAATAATTGAGGGTAGTTTATTCGGTGTTGACATCAATCCTAATTCGGTGAAAATTTGTCAGCTAAGGTTGTGGATCGAATTATTAAAGCATGCATACTATAAACCTGATTCTAATTATACCGAGTTGGAAACACTTCCAAATATTGATATTAATATAAAACAAGGTAATTCATTATTATCGAAATTTCCATTGGATGAAGACTTATCCGAAGTTTTCAAAAAGCAGACCTTTAGTGCAAAAGATTACCAACTAGCCGTTAAAAAATATAAAGAGGCTCCAAACAAAGAGACGAAGATCGAACTACTGCAGTTCTTCAAGAACATCAAGGATCAATTTCGGGATACAGTCTCTCGAAAAGATCCGAGGCGAAAGCGATTATCTGATCTTCGGGGAAAACTTGTTTTAGTACAATCAAATTTTGATTTATTTGGGCAAAAGAAATCTACAAGTGACCTGGAACTGGAAGTTGCCAAAATAAAATCTGATATTAAAATTTTGGAGGATGAGATTAAGGAAATTGAAAACAATGTACTTTATCGTAATGCTTTCGAATGGCGTTTCGAATTTCCTGAGGTATTGAATGAGGCAGGTGAGTTTGAGGGTTTTGAAGTTATAATAGGAAATCCACCCTATATACAGTTGCAGAAAATGGGGGAGGCCACCGATATCCTCCAAAGTTGCAATTATGAAACTTTTGCCCGAACTGGAGATGTTTATTGCTTATTTTATGAATTGGCAATTAAATTATTAAAGACTGATTATTATCTAGGATTTATTACTTCCAACAAGTGGATGAGAGCGAATTATGGAATAGGATTAAGAAAGTTCTTTCTGGAAAAGACCAATCCTTTGCTACTTGTAGACTTTGGTGCTTACCAGGTATTTGAATCTGCCACCGTTGACACAAACCTTTTAATTTCGCAAAAAGCCCCTTACTCCAATCAAACACAAACTTGTTTGCTTGATAAGAACTTCGGTAGTCTAGAAAAAATGAGCGATTTTATTAGACAGTACTCTACCTTAGAAAATGGGTTTTCAACAGAAGGCGGTTGGGTAATTCTTAATAACATCGAAGCACATATAAAAGCGAAAATCGAGGCCCTTGGCACACCTTTAAAAAATTGGGACATACAAATTAATTACGGCATAAAGACGGGCTATAATGAGGCCTTCATAATTGACGGAGAAAGGAGAAAGGAATTAGTTAATAAATGTCCAAAAGCTGATGCAATTATACGTCCGATTTTACGCGGCAAAGATATTCACAGATATTACTCCGACAATCCAGATCAATGGATCATTTTTGTTCCTTGGCATTTCCCTCTACATGAAGATGAAAACATAAAAGGTTCTTCAGAAGTAGCAGAAGCCGCATTTAAAAATGAGTATAGAGAACTTTACGATTATTTGCAAAGTCATAAAATCGCATTAGAAAATAGAAATAAAGCCGAAACAGGCATTAGATACGAATGGTATGCGCTTCAGAGATTTGGAGCAAATTATTGGAGAGATTTTGAAAAAAGCAAAATCGTCTGGGGAAATCTTGCATTAAAAGGATCTTATGCTATTGCAAAACCAGGTGTATATATAAATGCGCCCTCGGCATTTATTCCTACTGATAATTTATACCTACTTGCCATTTTAAATTCAAAGCTTGCAGATTTTTATATCAAACAGTTAGGAGTTTCAAGAAGTGGTGGTTACTTCGAATACAAACCTATGTTTGTCGAGCAACTGCCTATTCCAAAAGTGTCTAGTGATATAGAAAAAAAATATTCAAATATTGTTCAACAAATATTTGAATCAAAAAATAACGACACTACATTATTGGATGAACAACTCGATGAAATGATTTTTGAATTGTACGGATTAAGTGAAGAGGAAAAAAAATTAATCCGACTCAATGCTACCAAATAAAGTGGCATTTAACATATACTGAGCCTCATCTTCACTGAATTCATATAACTTGAATAGCATTGAATCAATTTCAGCTTCTAAAGATTTCGTATCATTCATCTTTTTTTTATTGGATAGAATTTTATCAACTAAAATATTAAAGGGTCGTTGTTGTTCTTCGCTAATATATTTTACCGGAATTCTATTAAAATAATCCGTAAAAACTTTAAAACCTGTTTGATCAAATGAATAGATGTAATAAGGAAAAATAAATTTGCAAATTGCCGAATTTAGAAAAGCCAATAAATATTTTAAATTTTCGCCAACAATAAAATAGGTATCATTAGTGAAACGAAAATTTTCTTTTTCATCATAGTAAAATCGTGGAAAATCGCTGAAATTATTTTTTGTCCATCTCATCAATCCTGGATAGATAATTTTTGGTTTATCAAATTCCTTATAATATCCAATTTGATCCTGGGTTTCGAACCAAGCGTGATTTGTAAGTTTTCTCGATGATATTAAGTTTCCATTTATATTATGCTTTAAACCTGTTTGTTCTAGTCGCTCCTTTCCGAATGAAAGAAAATATTCTTTTATAGCCTCATAATCGTCAATATTTAAGTTCAAACTTGGCAGCGTTGTTATCATCCAGAGATCAGCAAATTCCCCTTTATACTTTCTAATATCCCTGCCGCGTAAAATCGGACGTATAATTTCGGCATTTTTAGGTGAAGCTTTAAGTAAGCGATCTCTTGTCAGTTTGTCGATAATAAACGCATCGTTGTAACCTGTTAAAATCCCCCTATAAATATTAATATCCCAATTTTTTAAAGGTGTACCAACAGCTTCAATTTTGGTTTTAATTGTAGCTTCTAAAGAAGAAAGAATTATCCAACCACTATCTGCTTTGAAGTTTTTTTGAAATACTAATGATTGTCTAATAAAATCGCTCATTTTTTCTAGACTACCGAAGTTCTTATCAAGCAAACAAGTTTGTGTTTGATTGGAGTAAGGGGCTTTTTGCGAAATTAAAAG
>Ga0209023_10008002_pt1 | contig 10693 bp, 9 predicted proteins | sample LakOneMetagenome_FD_187468 | JGI IMG/M metagenome (GOLD analysis project Ga0209023, IMG submission 187468) | Freshwater and sediment microbial communities from Lake Erie, Canada (SPAdes) (version 2) | ecosystem: Environmental > Aquatic > Freshwater > Lentic | place: Lake Erie, Canada | collected...
GAGCATCCCGATGAAGTGGCCGACCGGGGCTCCGGTGATCTGCGCCGGGCCACCGTTCGGGGACAGGTGGTCGAGCTGGCGGGTCTCGCATCCGATGGTGCGGTGGGAGTGGACGACGCCCTTGGGGTCGCGGGTCGTGCCCGAGGTGAAGCCGACGATCACCGGCGCATCGGGATCGACGGCCGCGGGTTCGACCAGCGGGTCGCCGTCGAGCAGCGGGGCGAACGCGGTCCCTCCGTTGGGCAGGTCGCCCGGAGCGGTGTCGCCGGCCACCAGCCAGAGCGGGGTCGGGTGGTCGGCCAGCAGGGCTTCGTAGTTGGCCAGGAAGTCGGTGGGACCGAACCGGTCGGCGGTCACCACCACGTCGGGCCGGATCGAACCGAGGATGTAGTCGACCTCCTTGGGCCCGTACGAGTGGACGACCGGGACGATCACCACCCCGAGGTAGCTGGCCGCCCAGAACGTGATGCCGGCTTCGGCCCAGTTGGGGAGCTGGAACAACAGGACGTCGCCGGCCTGCACTCCCCGGGCCCGCAGCGATCCGGCCAATGCCCGCGCCGCACGGTCGACCTCGGCGAACGTCCCGCTCCACGGCCGCACCTTCGAGTGGACCCGGAGCCGCTGATCGCGCATGCCCGCGAGGCCGGCGGCCACGGTGGCGCCGAGCGTCGTGTCGTTCCACCAGCCCTGGTCGCGGTAGTGCTGGGCCAGGTCGGCGGGGACCGGTCGCGGTCGCCAGCCATCCTTCAGCATGGAGGCCATCGGGTTCCGCTCACCGCCTCGGGAACCTACTTCCCCGCCCCGTTCCGGACCGTGGACGCGTGGGGTTTGTACGGTTCCCGCATGTCCGACCCTGCGCCGATGACCGTGACCGACGACGACGTGCGCGAGGAGATCATCGCCACGGTCCGCCGCTTCGTCGCCCACGAGGTCATCCCGGTGGCATCGGCCATGGAACGGGCCGACGAGTTCCCGGCCGAGATCGTCGAGCAGATGCGGGCGCTCGGGTTGTTCGGGGTCACCATCCCCGAGGCCTACGGCGGGCTCGGGCTCGACCTCCGAACCTACATCGGGGTCATCGAGGAACTGGCCTACGGGTGGATGAGCCTCACCGGCATCATCAACACCCACACGATGTGCGCGACGCTGATCATGTACCACGGCAGCGACGATCAGCGGCGGCGTTGGCTGCCGTCGATGGCCTCCGGCGAGCGGCGGGGCGCCCTCTCGCTGTCGGAACCCGATGCCGGCAGCGACACCCGCAACATCTCGTGCCAGGCCCGCCTCGACGGTGAGGAGTACGTCGTCAACGGCACGAAGGCATGGGTCACCAACGGTGAGCGGGCCGGGCTCGTGGCGCTGGCCGCCCGCACCGAGGAAGGGATCTCGGCGTTCGTCGTCGAGAAGGAGCCGGGCCCGTCGTTCGAGGGCATCACGGTCGGCCCGCCCGTCGGCAAGCTCGGCTACAAGGGCGTCGAGACGGTCGAGATGGCCTACACCGACCACCGGATCCCCGCCGCCAACCTGATCGGCGAGGTCGGGCGGGGGTTGCCCCAGATCCTCAACGTGCTCGAGGTGGGCCGGATCAACATCGCGTCCCGGGCGGTCGGCGTGGCCCGTGCCGCGTTCGACGCCGCCCTTGAATATGCGCAGCAGCGGACCACCTTCGGGAAGCCGATCGCCGAGCACCAGGCGATCCAGCTCAAGCTGGCCGACATGGCCACGAAGTTGGAGGCGGCCCGCCTGCTCACCCGCAACGCCGCCGACCGCAAGACCGCAGGGCTGCGGTGCGACGTCGAGGCCGGCATGGCCAAGCTGTTCGCCAGCGAGACCGCGCTCGAGCTGTCGATGGAGGCCATGCGGATCCACGGCGGCGTCGGGTACACGACCGACCTGCCGGTCGAGCGCTACTACCGGGACGCGCCGCTGATGGTGATCGGCGAAGGCACCAACGAGATCCAGCGGCTGGTCATCGCCCGTGGCCTGCTCGCTCGGGCCGCGGCTGCTTCGTAAGGTCGGTCTCGTCGATCTCGTCGATCAGGCCCCAGGCGAGGGCGGTCGGCCCGTCGATCGTGTGGCCGGTGAGCGCCAACCACGCCGTCCGATGACGGCCGATGCGGGCCGGGATGCTCACCGTCCCGCCGGCGCCCGGCACCAGGCCGAGCCGGATCTCCGGTAGGCCGAGGCGGACGTCGGGCGTGGCGATCACCCGGCGGCCGAAGGCCGGGAGCTCGAGCCCCGAGCCGAGGCACGCACCGTGGAGCCGGGCCGTGACCTTGGGCGCGATGGCGGCGAGGAGCCGGGCCGGTGACCGGTGGAGGCGCACGAGGTGGGCCGTCGCGGGGTCGGGTCGGTCGCCGAACTCGTCGAGGTCGCCGCCGGCGCAGAAGTCCGGCCCCTCGCCGGCCAGCTCGACCTGGGTGATCGACGGGTCGAGCGCGACCAGGGTGAGGGCCTCGCACAGCTCGTCGCGCATCGCTGCGTCGACGGCGTTCCGGCGAGCCGGCCGGGCCAGCGTGATGGTGAGCCGGTCCCCCTCCCGCTGCACGCGCACGCGGTCGGACCCGAGGTCGTGGTCCGGCCGACGGGCAGTGGCCGCTCGCCAGCGGGCGAACTCCGGGCCCCCCTGCAGGAGGGCGTAGGTGGCCGACTCGGCGACGAGCCCATCGGCCACCGAGCGGCCGTCGGACCCTCGGAGCAGGAGGGCCAGGGCCGTCGACGCTCGCGGGCACTCCGTCACGGACCGCTCAATCGCCCGCAGCTCGTCGGACGCCGGCTCGACGATCACGTCGACCAGGGGGAGCCAGCGGGGATCAGGAGCGCCTGCGCCCAGGCCCACGATCACGAACGGCAGGCTGCGCAACGGCCCGGCGGTCAGGGCGACGGGGGGACCGGCCCCGCCGATGGCGACCGCGATGGCCCCGCCGGAGTCGGTGGCGAAGCGATCGGACGCGGCATGCGACCGGACGGCGTCCACCAGTTCGGCCGGGCTCACCTCGTCGATCGGGCCACGGTACCGTCCGTCGACGCATGGCCCCGGCTCCCGATCCCCACGAGGTGGCCCGATGGGTCGACTCGGGGGCCGGCGCGCTCACCGGTCGCCCCGGCGGGCCGCTCCTCGGGCCGCCCGCCGGCCTCCTGGCCGCGCTCGACCGGCTGGCCCGGCCGTTCCCCGGGCTCGACCCCTTGGGCCTGCTGACCGATCGGGCCGCGTTCGCCGGCCTGTCCCGGCAGGGCCGCACCAGCTGCGGGGGGAGCTGCCGGCTGCTGTCGACGGCCGACGGGTGGCTGGCCGTCTCCCTCCCCCGCCCGGCGGACGTCGAGCTCCTCCCGGCGTGGCTCGAGGAGCCCATCGAGACCGAGGGAGACGCCCCGCCGTGGGCCGAGCTCGAGGCGGCGGTCCGCCACCGCTCGGCCGCTGCGCTCGACGAGCGCGCCGCGCTGCTCGGCCTGGCGGTCGGCCACCTCGGGACGGCGACCGGTCGGCCCGGCGTCGTGTGCACCCCGCTGGGCGCCGCCCCGCCCCGGCCCCGGCTCGACGGGGTGCAGGTGGTCGACCTCGGCGCGCTGTGGGCCGGCCCCCTGTGCGGCGCGCTGCTCGCCTCGCTGGGGGCCACGGTCACGAAGGTCGAGTCGTCGGCCCGTCCCGACGGGGCGCGCCTCGGTCCGCCGGCGTTCTTCGATCGACTCAACGGAGCGAAGCGGGCGGTCACGCTCGACCTCGAGACGACCGGCGGACGCTCCCGGCTGGCCGACCTCGTGGCGCAGGCCGACGTCGTGATCGAGTCGTCCCGTCCACGGGCCCTGCGCCACCTCGGCATCGACGCCGCGGCGGTGGTGGCCGCCGGAGGACCGCAGGTGTGGGCGGCCATCACCGGCCACGGGCGGGACGACGGACGCCACGAGGGGCGGGACGCAGGCCCGGGCCGCATCGGGTTCGGCGACGACGCCGCGGTGGCTGGCGGACTGGTCGCCTCCGACGGGTCGGGACCGGTCTTCTGCGCCGACGCGATCGCCGATCCGTGCTCTGGCCTGGCCGCGGCCGCCGCCTGCGTCGAGGCGCTCGCCGAGGGTGGCCGGTGGCTGCTGGACGTCTCGCTGGCCCACGTGGCGGCCGACCTGCGGAACCCGACCGACCGACGCTCCGCGGGTTGACGGACCCGAGCGACGGGAGTGAACTAGCGGTCACGGGTGGGAACGAAGGGGGTGGGCCCATGAAGCGAGCTCTGCTGCCGCTGGCCGCGGTGTCGCTGGTCGTCGCGGTGCTGGTCGGCTGCGATCCCGATCCGAAGACGCTGCCGATCCAGCACATCGTGGTGCTGATGATGGAGAACCACTCGGCCGACACGTACCTCGGCCAGCTCCACGACCAAGGCCAGCCCGACTTCGAGGCCGAGCCGACCACCGGCAACCCGAACCCGCTCAACCCCGGCGGCCCGCCCATCGGGCCGTTCCACAAGACGAGCCTGTGCGAGGTGGCCGACCTCGACCACAGCTGGAACGGCGCCCACATCGAGCTCGACGGCGGGAAGCTCGACGGGTTCACCGCCCGGAACGAGGTGACGGCCGACCCGACCGGCAGCCGGGCCATGGGGTACTACGACCAGCGCGACCTGCCCTACTACTACGCGTTGTACAACACGTTCGCGACCAGCGACCGCCACTTCTCGTCGCTGCTCGGGCCCACCTTCCCCAACCGGCTGTTCCTCTACGCGGGAACCGCGGCCGGTCACATCAGCAACAACTTCATCCTCTCGAACCTGAAGTCGATCTTCGAGCTGATGGACCAGTATGGGGTGAGCTGGCGGATCTACCAGAGCCAGTCGCTCAACTACGGCGCCTCGCTGTTCAGCTACGTGCTGCTCCACCAGTCGGGTCACGTGTTCCCCGTCTCGCAGTACTACGCCGACGCGGCCGCGGGGACGCTGCCGCAGGTGTCGTTCGTCGACCCCGACCTGTTCACCCTCGGCAGCCCCACCCAGAACGACGAGCACCCCGATGCGAACGTGCAGGAGGGCCAGAAGTTCGAGGCCTCGGTGACCAACGCCCTGATCGCCAGCCCGGAGTGGAGCTCCTCGGCGATGTTCCTCACCTACGACGAGAACGGTGGCTTCTACGACCACGTCGTCCCACCCGCTGCGCCGATCCCCGACAACATCCCGCCCGCCACGTCATCGAGCGACTTCCAAGCGGCCTACGACCAGTACGGGTATCGGGTGCCGTTCCTGGTCATCTCACCGTGGGCCAAGCCGCACTACGTGTCCCACACCGTGGGCGACCACACATCGATCCTCCACTTCATCGAGTGGCGGTTCGGCATGCCGTCGCTCACCAACCGAGACGCGAAGGCCAACCTCCTGCTCGACGAGTTCGACTTCTCGTCACCGCACCTCCTCACCCCCCCGGCCCTCCCGACGCCGACCGTCACGCCCTGCTGATCGACGAGGCGCCGGCCGGCGGCCTCAGCGTGGCCGATGCCGCAGGCCGCCCACCGCGCCCTGGTACCGTCGGCCGCCGGGGGATGATGAACGCGCCAGAGGCCTGCACGACCGGAGACGTGACGATCGACGTCTCGGATGGCGTGATGGCCCAGGCCGCGATGACCGCCCGGCCGGTGGACGAGGTGCTCGACGCCGGCGACGTGCTGATCGTCGGGGCCGGGGCGGCCGGGCTCCTGACGGGCGTGGAGTGCCAGCGGGCCGGGCTGGAGGTCACGGTGGCCGACGCGCTCGGCATCGCCGCCGGGCAGTCCGGCCACCACCACGGCGTCCGCCACCAGGGCTCGCTGTACGTCGGCAACTCGACCGCCTTCGTCGACGCGCTGACCGCCGGCCGCAATGGGTGGGACGAGTGGCTCGACGACGTCACCCCGTGCGCCCCCCGCACCCTGCTGCCGCTCTGGAACGAGGAGCGGGCCGCCCACGCCACGAGCTGGTGGAAGGCGCTGGGGTTCGACATCGTCCCGGCCGAGGTGCCCGACTGGTTGCGCGGCGCGCCCGCCGTCTTCGCCAGCACCGAATCGGCGTACGACTTCTCGCCGGCGTTCGAGAAGATGCGCCGCGAGCTGCTCGGGCACACCGCCCGCTGCTCGATCCGTTCGATCGATGTCGCCCAGGGCGCGGTCACCGGGGTGCAGGCGCAGCGGTCCGACGGCGCGGTGGTGCGGTTGACCGCCGGCGCCTACGTCTTCGCCGCCGGATGCGGGCTGGAACCGCTGCTGCAGGCCAGCGGCATCGACCGGGGCCGGCTGATCCTGCGGACCTCCTACATGCTCGTCCTGCGGGCCGAGGCCCTGCCCGCCGTCACGTTGATGAGCGTCGAGCCGGAGATGCGGGGCATGTTCACCGGAGCCCGCGTCGACGGATCCGCCGTGCACTGGCTGGTCGGCGACCACCAATCGCTGCCCGGCATCGTCCTCGACCCCGGCTTCGAGGAGCGCTGGATGCTCGAGACGGTGGAGCGGCTCCGCGCCACCACGACGTTGCTCGACGGGCCCGGGGTGAGCATCGGCATGTACGCCGCTCCCAAGGCCGAGCTGCGGGAGGCGCCCAACGAGCTGTCGCCCTATGCGGTCGAGCCCTACGGCCTCGCCAACGCCGTTGCCATCACCCCGACCAAGCTCACCCTCGCCCCCGCCCTCGCCCGACGGACCGTCGAGATCGTCACCCGTCTGGTGCCCGCGCGCCGCCCGACCCGCGCCGCCGTCGTCGGCGAACCCCTGCACGTGCTCCCGGAGCGCTGGCGCTCCGTCGCCATGCGCCCCGTCGAGGAACTCGTCGAGGCCCTGTAGGAACCCGACCCCCACCGTCCCCCACCCCGATCGGGCGTCACCCGCACGCGCCGAGGATCTTTCCGGGCAACATGTCGAGAACGGGGGGCCGGCTCCGTCCCAGGGTGTACGTCGGCCAGCAGGGCCGACGACCGACGAAGGAGATCGCCATGGCCAAGTACCTGTTGCTCAAGCACTACCGAGGCGCACCGGCACCCGTGAACGACGTGCCGATGGACCGGTGGACGCCCGACGAGGTCGAGGCGCACATCCAGTACATGAACGACTTCGCCACCCGGCTCGAGGGCACTGGTGAGTTCGTGGACGGGCAGGCGCTGTCGTCCGACGGCGTGTGGGTCCGCTCCGACGGCGACGGGCGACCGCCGTTGACCGACGGGCCGTTCGCCGAGACGAAGGACCTGATCGCCGGGTGGATGGTCATCGACGTCGACAGCTACGAGCGGGCGATCGAGCTCGCCGGTGAGCTGTCGGCCGCCCCGGGAGCCAATGGCGAACCGATCCACGAGTGGCTCGAGGTCCGCCCCTTCCTGGCGGCACCCCCGAACTTCGACCACTGACCGTGGACGACGTCGAGCTGCGGGAGCTCGTCCCCCGGGTCCTCACCGTCCTCGTCCGTCGTGGAGCCGACTTCGCGACGGCCGAGGACGCGGTCCAGGAAGCGCTGATCCGGGCCCTCGCCTCGTGGGAGGGCGAGGGCCCGGACGACCCCACGGGGTGGCTCATCACCGTGGCGTGGCGAGCCTTCCTCGACCTGACCCGATCCGACGCGGCGCGCCGGAACCGGGAGGTGGGCTTCGACCTCGAACCGCCGGCCGGGGCCGTCCCGAGCGCGGACGACACGCTGCTCCTCTATTTCCTGTGCGCCCACCCCGACCTGACGCCATCGTCGGCGGTTGCCTTGACCCTGCGCGCCGTGGCGGGCCTCACCACCCGCCAGATCGCGCAGGCCTACCTCGTCCCCGAAGCCACCATGGCGCAGCGCATCAGCCGGGCCAAGCGCACCGTCGGCCGAGCCGGCGTCGCTCGACCCGGCGACGCCCACACCGTGATGCGGGTGCTGTACCTCGTCTTCAACGAGGGGTACTCCGGAGACGTCGACCTCTCGGCCGAGGCGATCCGACTGACCCGTCAGCTCGCCTCGCTGCTGGACGACCCCGAGGTGGCCGGCCTGCTCGCCCTGATGCTCCTGCACCAGGCCCGCCGCGCCAGCCGGACCCGCCCGGACGGGAGCATCGTGCCGCTCGCCCTGCAGGACCGCAGCCGGTGGGACACCGAGCTCATCGCCGAGGGGGTCCGCATCCTGCAGACGGCACTCGCCCGGGATCGGGTCGGCGAGTACCAGGTGCAAGCCGCCATCGCCGCGCTCCACGCCGACGCGCCACGGGTCGAGGAGACCGACTGGGTCCAGATCGTGGAGTGGTACGACGAGTTGCTGCGCTTGGCGGATACACCGATCGTCCGACTCAACCGGGCCGTGGCGATCGGTGAGGCCGACGGTGCCCCCGCCGGGCTGGCGGCGCTGACGGAGGTCGACGAAGCGATCCCGCGACGAGAAGCCGTCGCCGCCCACCTCCACGAACGGAACGGCGATCTCGAGCTCGCGGCCCGGCTCTACGCCAGCGCCGCGCGCCGCGCGCCCAACCTCGCCGAACGCGACCACCTGACCCGCCAGGCCGCCCGCCTCAACCACCACCGGCAGGACCACCACTGACCAGCAGCCCTCGCGGCCGCCGGGCACATGCTGTCGGGGTCAGGCCATGCCGTCGGCTCAGGCGCCGCCGGTCAGGGTCTGGATCGTGCCGGCGGTCTTCTGGTCCTCGTAGTAGGTGCCTCCCGGGTAGGAGCTGGCCGCGGTGGTGCCCCGGAACATGTCGCTCGCCCAGTCCGGGGCCAGTTCGCGGAGGGCGTCCTTGTTGGCCTGCTTCGGGGTTCCGCAGACGAGGGTGCACAGCCCGTCGGTGCTGTCCGCCTCGGCGTCGCAGTGACAGCCGGTGGGGAGGCGGACGCCGGCGAACCCGCTCCGGGTGGGGAGCAGCGCCTTGGTGCCGCTGCTGTTGCTGTTGCACGAGCTGTCCCCGCCGGAGATCGTGAGGAGCTTGGTCGTGGTCAGGTTGGGCAGCGCCGCGGCCATGCCGTTGTTGGCGTTCTCCACGGGGTCGAGCAGCACGATCCCCTTGAGGCGGGCCTTCACGGTGGGTGACGGGTTCGAGGCGATGATCCCGCCCACGACGGTGACCAGCGCGCCGCCGGCCGAATGGCCCGACAGGACGATGGCCGACGGCAGGGTGAGCGGGGCGAGGCCGAGGGCGCTGCGGGCCGCGTTGGCACTGGTCTGGAACGCCGATGCCGGGTTGGTGGAGTCGACCAGGGCGGCGGCGATCGCCTGGTGCATGGGGAGCTCGTTGATGGTGCAGGACCCGAACGACCCGAGGCTCGGTGCGACCACGACCCAGCCGCGAGCCGCGTACTTCTTGGTGAGGTCCGAGACGTTGTCCTTCGAGCGGGCGAACCCGTGCTGCAGGTAGATGAGGCCGGTGGGTGTGAGGCCGTCGGGGAAGGCCCAGTTGGCCTGCACCGTGGTCCCGCCACCGCACGGAAGCGTGAGCGACGTCGACGTCACCTGCACCGTGTAGGTCGTCGGCGAGCAGCCGACCATGGCCAGCACCAGCAGCACACACCCCAGACCCGTCGCGGCGACGCGAGCAGTCGCTCTCATGTCCTCCCCCTCTCGACCTCGGTGACCGTACTCAATGGAGCCCGGCGACGATCGCGTCGAACGTTGCGGCGTCGGGGGCCACGAAGGGCTCCGCATCGGGGATGCCCGCCACGACCTCCAGCAACGAGTCGACGCGCCCGATCGCCGGCGGCAGGTGGGACGACAACACCCGTTCCGCGCCCAGCTGACGGACCTCGTCGAGCACCGTCGCCAGGCGATCCCGGTCGGTCAGGTGCAGCCAGGGCGAGTCGAACGTCGCCCAGGCCTCCATCCCCCGCTGCAGCTCGTCCTCGGACAGCTCGGCGAGGTCACGATGGGGCCCCGGCAGGATCGCGCCGAAGGAGTCGGCCGAGAAGAGGGTGGAGGTGCTCTCGTCGAACACCGCCGTCGACATTGGGTTGTCGTACGTCGGCGGTCGGAGCGCTCGCAGCGTCCGGTCGCCCACGTCCAGGCGATCACCGGGCGTCAGGGCGTGGACGCGCTCGAGCGGAACGGGCCACCACGAGTTCATCCGCAGCGCGCCCAACCCGTGGGTGGCCAACCTGGCCTGGGGGGCCGACCGCATGACCGCCTCGAGGCTGCCGGTGTGATCGGCGTCGTCGTGGGTGAGCCAGATCCAGCGCAACTCGGCCGGGTCGATCACCGAGGCCAGGGCTTCCATGAAGGCCGGCCCATCGACGCCGAGCCCGCAGTCGATGAGCACCGGTTGCTCGGCCAGCAGGACGAAGGCGTGGATGGGGATGGACCCCACCCCCGGCACGATCAGCTGCGAGGGCAGCACGTGCACGTCCGATCCCACGCGATACGGGTCATCCATCGGTCAGGCTCCTCTCGTGTCGGATGTCATGGGTCCCGACGAGGCATGATGCTGCGCCTGGTCGAGCGCTTCGGCGTAGGAGAGGCGGGTGCCGTCGTCGAACGCGGCGACGAACCGATCCTCGCCCAGCGCGGAGCGGAGGCCGGCCGAGAACCGGTCCCGGCGGACGAGCTGGCTGCCCCACACCGACACGCCGGCGGAGGCCCGCATCTGCAAGGCGGCTCCGAGCAGCTGCGCCGCTCGATCGGAGTCACCCTGCTCCGCGGCGAGTCGGGCGCTCGCATCGAGCAGGTAGGCCACCGAGTACATGAGCCGCAGCGGACGGTGTCGGGCGACGCAGGACGCCAGCAGCCCGGCCGCCGCCTCCGCC
>Ga0209023_10008003_pt1 | contig 10690 bp, 14 predicted proteins | sample LakOneMetagenome_FD_187468 | JGI IMG/M metagenome (GOLD analysis project Ga0209023, IMG submission 187468) | Freshwater and sediment microbial communities from Lake Erie, Canada (SPAdes) (version 2) | ecosystem: Environmental > Aquatic > Freshwater > Lentic | place: Lake Erie, Canada...
CGCGGGCTTCTAGGCGCTTGTCGTCGTGCTCGGTGAGGCGAATTTGTCGCTGCTTCATTGACACGTGATACATCCGCATCCGCGCGTGTCAACGTGTCCATTGCTACCGGGCACTTCCACCGGCAATACAAGGCCGTAAGGCCGCTTATCGCTATTGTTTCTGCTACCGCAACTGCTACCGCGCTCCACGCCTTGCCCTGATTGGCTTTTGCTCGGCTTATCGCACCAACCGCGCTACCACCGAAGGTGCGGTTGGTGTGTAAACAAATAGGCTTCTAGTCGTGACAGCCCAGACCCAAGGTTTGGCAGGAGCGCTAGGAGGCTATTTGCTCGCTTGGACTGATCGAGCAACGCAAGGTCAGCTGCTCTTGCTCTCGATTTTTCTAGCCAGTCGAGTGGAGTGTTGGTCAAACCTTGACCCTCAATGCTCGTCTGCTTCTATGAAGGGGAGAGAAGAAAAACGGATCTCCCTATGACCAGCCTCCATCAAGATCAGGTCAGCTTCACCCAGGCATTCCGTTTGGCAGTCGATCTGGATTTGGAGCTGCTTGGCACTCCACGGATCGAGAAATGGAAGACCAAGAAACTGGCAACCCAGGCCGCAGACGGGTGCCAATTCTGTGGAAGTGACGCTGGACCCTTCGAGCTTGTGCACTTCATCTCGCCCCACGTAGGCGGTCCTCACGCTTTGGAAAACCTGCTCGCCGCATGTCCCGAATGTGCCGCTCGTGCGAAGCGTATTGACTGGCTGGCGTGGCGAGGCAAGGCGAAAAACTTGGCGACCGCCCTCGCCGCCCAGCGCCTGGACGTGATCGCCCATGCGGAGAACCACTTGCTGCGCACGCGCGAAGAAGCCCGGACCAAGCCTTACCTGCTTCGCCTCATGCGTGCGCGTTGGCAGCACCCTCGTTTCGTAGTGAGGGCAGCTGTTTCACAGTTAGGCGGGCTGCTTGCATTTCCAAAACGCACACCGATGCCTGAGGGGATCGCCATGCTTGTCTGCCTTCATGGAGGCTCCCCAGTGGCGGGAGCCCACCGCATCTTCGCCGTCCCACAGGATTGCTTTCTCGATCTGGTGTGGCTTCTGATCGATCACGGGGCATGGGTGCGCCGCGTGGAAGTCGACGGTTTTCCAGACCCTACCCCGCCCGATGATGGGCCGAGCAGGTGGTGGGAAACCTACACCTCGGTCGATGACTTGGTGCGCAGAAGGAAGAGCCGGCGCGGGAGCGTCCCGATTTCTTGGATCGAAAAACCCATGGACCCGCTCAGCCGCATTCACTTGGCCGGACTGCTTGCCTTACGATCGGGCGAGGCAGTGGATCACAATTGGCTGGCGCGACACCGAGAGACGGATGATCTGCATTTGGTGAATCAGCGCAAGCGTAGGACGTGAGTCTGTCGCTTACTGCGAGCCCACCTCACTCTTCCTCAACGCCCTTCGATACCCAGTTGTGGAGGCGGGGCTTCGAGATACCCAAAGGATTTCCGCCGCGCCCAGTCCGGTTGCCTGGACCTCCCCGCTTACCAACTCGATCCATATCGCCTTCGTCGAAGAAGCAATTGAAAACGGTGGGCTTGCCGTTTGTGTCTGGCGTGTCAGGAGCAATCCTTTCTGTTCGTTCACGCCTGGCCGCCATGAAACTTGCGAGCATCGGTGGGATCCTTCCACCATCCACGCAAGCCGCCGGCAGTCGCTTCAAGTCATCCCCAATCTCAACAGGGGCACCCGCTTCCAGAAGATGGTTGACGATCTGCTCCTCGACACTTTTCTCGCCAGTGCGCAACAGGCGATCCCACCGCGGCGTCTTCTGAACCAGCCCATAGGCGAACACGGCCAGGTGCAATGGGGTCAGGCCACTCACGGTGGCCAAGTCAATGTTGTCATCGGTAACCAGCCGGATCACTGCATCCAGATCGCCACAAATGACCGCATCGTGAAGAGGCGTGTGCTGGCGGCGAGCCCGGCGGACCAATCGTTGGTGCTCGGCCGTGTCGCCTGAAATCGAGAGCTTTCGGTCCGCCACCGCAACCAGTTCCTTCTCGAAACTCGCCTCCCGGAAAATGGCTTTCGCTTTCGGACGGCACCGCTTGGCGAGGTCGTTCATCCGAAGGTTGTTGTATCGCTCTGTCATCGTCAGCTGCATGGTTCGTCTCCGTTTGTGGGCCAGGAAGCCGTTTGCTTCCCTATCCTCATTGAAAGGCAAACTCGGGAACGGTCAACGTTTTAGGGCGAAACTCCTCATCGAATGTGGAGACATATCTCTCACTGATGCGAAAACCTTGACGCGATCGGATTTCGTGCCAACGTCAAATGAACTGCTGATAGCCAAGCAGGCAGAACTTGGAGACAACATTGCGTATTCGATTGCTTTTCAAAGTGCTTCTGGTCGTCGTCGCCTTGATTGGCTTCAACGCGCTTGCCGCTCGCACCCAAGCGCAGCTCGAAATTGCTTCCCATGCGATTGACAACATCACATCGAGGAGCTGATGTCCGCGAGGCGCTTTCTGCCTAACTTCACCAGTAAGGGAAGTCCCGCACATCGGTCAGGTCATGCTCGCGGCCAAATTCCAGCGCCGCCTCCTGCGGATCCTCCGGGTAGTCCTGCTCCCAGGAATTGAGTTCGAGGTCATCCAAGCCCGCGTCTTGGATGGTGATCACGAAGCGATCCACCAGGGCCGCATTGAAGAGTTGTCGCCAGTTCTGCATGTTCTTCTCCCCAACCTGCCGGGGCGCGAGGCCCCGGCGGTCGGCTTGATTAGTCGGCCTTGGGCTCGACGGCGCGGAGAACCACGACGCCATCGACGGGCACGGCGGTCAGTTGCAAGCGCAGGCCCTTGCCATCCGCATGCGGCCAGGCGGCGCCGATCTTCGACCAGTCGCTCTTCTTTTCGCCCGCGACTTCATACTCGCGGACCACGAAAGCATCGAGGCGGGTCGGCTCGGTGGCCGGGGTGGAGGTTTTCCTGCTCATGATTTTTCTCTTGTCGTTAGCGCGGATTGCGCGGGTTCAACGACAAGCGCAGCCTGATCGACGGGCAGCACCCCAGCGAGCCGACAGGTGAGCGGGGCGAAACGCAGTCAGCCCCGGGAGGAGACTAGCGATCCTGCAAAACTCATGCAGGGTTAGCGGCTCTGACTGGGGCGTAGGCGAAGTGGAGCAGTCCATGGGAATTGCGCACGGCGGGGCGAAGCGAAAGTGCCCCGCATGCATTCAGTGCCGACAAGAGATGTTGAGCGTATCCACCCTACCTCGCACCGTCCCCGCCAAGCATTCAATGCGAGTTGTGCGGGCGTCTGACTGGTCGTGGCGCCTGGCATCGCATGGCTCGCGCATGCTGCTCGGCTTGCCCGCTGGCGTGGTTTTCCAACCGGTGAGCTGGCTAATCGTCCGCCGCAGTGCGCCCCGGCTGTTGGGAGAGCACCCTAGCTCGGCGAAACTCTTCATACAGGCCCAGAGCCTTGGCATCTCGATAGAGCATGTCTTGGGTAAGGCCCGGGGTTATCCGGAGAATGGTTTCAGGGGACACGCCCGAGCGCAGCATAGGCTCGATTAGGGCGCGTCTTGCTTCCGCGGCCTTGGTTTGAGAGATGACCGAAAGCCCCATCGCCTTGCGAAGCTGTTGCACCCGCTGCTTGGTGATTTTCATTTCTTGCGCGATAGCAACGCCATTCAAGCCCTGCTTGTGCAGTTCTCGTAGTTTCAAGCGCCGCTTTATCCCGGTTGGACCATCCATTCCATTAGACGTAGCACGCGAGCCTTGCGCGTCAACGTTCAACGGCACAAGCTGGCCCACTTTGTAGGGGCTATTTACGCGGCTTAGTCCTGGATTAGATGTGTTTCGGAACCGATTTATCGCAACTTGGATAATTGCTTCCGAAAGCAGAGGGGTTGGGATACCGTTTGCCGGTGAGAAACCCTCGCCCCATCTGCCCGAACGCGCTCTGCGAGAACCATACCAAGCCGCCCGCCGATTTCTACAAGAAGAACGGCTACTACCGGCCCAGGCACAACCACCAGCCGGTGCCCCGCTACAAGTGCAAGGCTTGTGGCAAGCAGTTCAGTGCGACCCAGGCCAAGACGATCCGGAACCAGCATCGGCCCGACCTCAACCGGGAGATCTTCCTGATGGCGGTCTCGGGCACGAGCATGAGGCGAATGTCAGAACTGATGGGATGCAGTCGAACCACCGTAATCCGGAAAGTAGCTTACCTGGCCAAGGAAGCCCGGAAGCACCATGCCCGGCACTTGGGCCAGATGCAAACGGGCTATGTGATGTTCGATGAACTGGCCACGTTCGTCCATGCGAGATGGAAGCAGTTGTCTGTCGCCATGGCGATCCGGGCCAAGACGGGCGAAGTGATTGCGTTCGGAGTGGCGAGGACCGCCAGTAAGATGCCAGAAGGCATCGCCTTCAATCGCTGGGTCGTGGATGAGCGGCCTATCGTGGTGCCGAAGGTGCTAGGCCAGATCCGGCCTGTTCTCAAACCGGGCGCGGTCGTCGTATCAGACCAGGAAGCGCAATACGGCAAGTGGATGGCGCAAGCCTTGCCCGGGGTGAAGCACAACCCGAAAAAGGCCGTGAAAGGCCCGGTCTATGACCCGCACTTCGCGATCAATCAGGCCTTCGCCAAGATCCGGTTGGATCTGGCAAGGCTCGGCCGCAGAACTTGGACCACCACCAAGAGCATCCGAGCCCTGGAAAACCATCTGTGGCTCTGGGTCGCGTGGACGAACGGGTATCCGTTGAGGTGAATGCATGAAACGGAAATCCTCTCGTTTCAATTAGTGGCAAAACTGAACGTTGACGCGCGCGGATCTCAATCTAGGTTGGGACGTAGGCCCGAGAATGTCTCGTGTCCGCATTCGATTTACCTGCGAAATCGAGATGATGGAATGCAGGAACCCGCGAATGCGGAAAAATAGGAGACCGAGATGGACGAAATGTCCCTCTGGGCCTTCCTCGCTGCGGCTAGATGCTTAACACCCATCATTAAGCCGTTGGTGAAAGCTTGGGAGCGACGGCTGGCACCGCCGCCCTCCAGGCCTAAACCTAAGCGAGGAAAGGCGCCCCGCTCTACGAACTCATCTCGTTAAACACTCTGAAAAGTCAAAACGAGATGTATCAACCCTGAGCACGGCCGGTCTAAGGACCGGCCCTTTTCTTGCTTGGCCGCCGGATAGAGCGGTCTTCCCCATCATCCTTCAAACTCGGGAGCCGTCAAGAGTTTGAAGGATCAGCGATGGAGGGGAAACGCCTGCCGATTGAGTGAGGCCGCTTTCCCTTGATTTCAGCATCACTCAAGAGTGCCAGCTTGTCAACGGCACCTGCCTTCTGCCTTGATCCTCCGCTCGATATGCACGAGCCCAAGCGATACACCGATGGCCGGCCATGTGCCAACCATCACAGGGAACATGACGGCAGCCAGGAATAGGAAGGCTCTAATGGCATTCATCAGATACTCGAAATGCGGATTGGGCTGGATGTGGCGACTTAGAAGATGAAGCCAGCAAGCACCGCGGCGCTGAATGCAAATGCAGCGATGCCGAAGATGATCATCGGGTTATCGATGAGGCGCTGAGCGCCTTCTTGGATCAGATCGCGAGCGCAGTCGGCGAGTAATACGATGGTGTTCATTAGAAGATCTCCGAGTAATGGATCGAGAGTTCACCCATTGCCCAGTAGACGGCCAGGACAATGACAGCGGCGAAGGGAAGTGCGGCGAGATAAATCATGTGGAGCCTCAAATTCGTTCTTGGTTTGCCTACTTCCATTGAAAGGCAAACTCGGGAACGGTCAAGGTTTTAGAGCGAAATTCATCTTCTATTTGCGAGACATTTCTCACGGTTAATTGAAGATACGACTTGGTGATGTTCGTGCTTCCAGGAAGGGCCTTTGGCCCATCAATCGCTCTTGACCGCATTGAACGTCTCGGAATTTCAAATCTACGATTTGCGCAGATATGTGCCGAATTCGTAGATTTGCCCCCAGCAGTTGCACCACCTATTCCAGAAGCGATATAAATTCATAGCCGGTGGCTTTTTAGCCCCGGTGTTGTGCCTGCATAGCCGTTGGCTCCCAGGTCCCCGATCGTCCTATTCCAGGCGACGGGGGATCCCCTGACTCCCGGAGCCTGCTATGCCAAAACTCACCCGTTTACGCGCCCTCGCGTTCCTTGCCCAGTCTGGCCGCTGCTACTACTGCGACCGGCTCATGTGGCTGTCCTGTCCATCCGATTTGAGGCCTCAGCCGCGGTCCGCGGCCCCCTACCGCTGCACCGCCGAGCATCTGCTGGCGCGCTAGGACGGTGGTAAGGATGAACCTGAGAATGTTGTTGCGGCCTGCTGGTGGTGCAATTCCAGGCGTCACCGGCGTAAATGCCCTCCCTCTCCTGACGCCTACAAGGCGCTGGTGCAGCGGTTGGTGGCGAGGGGAAAATGGTGGCCTAATCGGCACACGCCGGTTTTCGCAGAACTGAAACTCCTTCGGCAAGACCGGAGATGGGGAGATCCGAACGTCCAGGGCAGCCGACCACAACATGATCTGAGTGGATTTGGAGAGTAGCTATGTCGATCGAGAGTGCTCTAAAAGGCTTTATCAACTCGGATGAGCCTGGCGCTTTGGTGTTACAGGGAAAATGGGGTCTCGGCAAGACCTATTTCTGGCGAAGGCGGATCATCGATCCGTTTCTGAAAGACTCCGGTATATCAAGTAATCGAAAGCACTATTCGTATGTTTCGCTATTTGGCGTGGAGTCTCTTAGCGACCTGAAAGCGTCAATATTTCAAGCCGCTAACGAATTCGACTCAGAAGCCTTAGCGTCGCGTTGGCGCTTCGTAAATCCACGCTGGATTTGGTGGAAAATTAAACAAATCCTGCCCCATGCCCTCGATAACGCCGCAATCCCCCATGTCCGGTCCAGCTTAGCCAAGAGCTACAACGCCCTTACCTTCTTTGCGATTAGAAATCGACTCATTTGCTTGGACGACATCGAGCGCCGGGGGTCTGGTCTGCAAATGCTCGATATCTTGGGTCTGGTTTCACAACTTGCGGAACAGCGCGGGTGCCGATTGGTTGTAATTCTTAATACGGGCGCGCTGGAAGAAAAAGACCAGACGATCTGGGATAAACACAAGGAAAAAGTGTTTATCGGCGAGATGACTTACTCCCCAACCATCAATGAATGCATTGAGCTTGGTCTTGAAGACGCGGATGGAGAGAGCTGGAAGCCGTTGGCTACTGAGTGCTTAGTTCAACTCGGTGTATCCAATATCCGTATCGTGCAACGTGCCAAAAGGAGTATTCGAAAAGCACTAGGTTCGGTAACTGGAGTTTCATTACGAAGCGAAACTGTTGAGAGAATTGTTCGAGTTATCGTCATGCTCGAATTCGCACATAGTGGCCGCGCTGAGGGCGCCCCACCCATTGATCTAGTTCTTCGAACAGGCCCATTCGATTTCACTTTATCCGAAATGAAGATGGCTGAACGGTCCGAGGAAGAAAAGATCTGGCTTAGACAGATAAGCGACTACAACGTCTTCTTCGGAGACGACTTGGACTTGGCCCTTGCGGCACTGGTTCAACGCGGCTTTCCTGATGATCGGGAACTTGGAAATGCAATTACAAAATTCGAAGGAGAAGCCGAAGCTCAGGATGTGAGGCAGGCGTGGCACGATGCATGGCGGCTGTATCACGATACCTTCGAAGACAACACTGAGGAACTGCTAAACACACTTGAACGCGTTTGGCCTCCGGTTTCTAGCTTCGAAAGCGCCAACAACTTGCAATCTGTTGCAAGACTGCTTCGAAAGCTTGATAGACCTGAGTTGGCAAGTCAGTTTATTCGCGATTGGGTCGCTCAAAGAGGCGGTCCACGTGTCGAAGAACTCGGCCCCGATCACTTCCACATGTTTGGCCCTATTACTGATCCAGAACTTGTAGAAGCAATGAATGCGGCCTATGCCCCAAACAAGATACTTCCCAATCTTGCCGATGCCATAAAAAGCATGGAAGACAACAGCGGAACACACGCTTTGTCCATAGCAGCGATATCCGCTGCTAGCCCTGATGAGATCGTTCGCGTTCTCGACTCCAACCCGGGCCGGTATCTCACGGGCGCAATCGAGAATACACTCGGATTAGGCGATCACCCACAGGAAGCGACATGGGCAAAGGCTCGGGAAAATATGCGAGCTGCCCTGATGCTAATGGCGCCTAGATCCCCACTGATGGCTGACCGGATGAGCAATAAATTTGGCATTCGACTCGATAATCCGCACAGAAATGGAGCTGAATAGCGCGCTCCCAAACATTTGACTGATGAAGACTGCTATTTGGCGCCGTTGTTCGTAGTCTGAAACTTTGCTAGGAGCTTTCCGATTTCGCCCTCAGGTTTGAACGAGGCGACCATGGCTCCTGCACTGAGCGATGAACCCGACGGATGCGCCTGGGCACAGAACAAGTTCGCAAATACAATTGCTTCCATCATCCGTTCTCTCGTCCATTTGCCTTCTGTCCAGCCTTGCGGAAGTTCCGTCAACGCATCCATGGCCTCCTTGCCTGTTAGGTATTGAGCGGCGGTGAGCACCGTCCATTGAAGGCCAATCTGTTCCCGAAGGATCAGCCCAGCTTGCTTCGTGTCGAGCTTTCCATCGCGGAAATCGAGCAGCACCTTCGCCGCGGCAATGGCCTTGCCTAGTGGCGCCAGTTTGCTTTTCTTCTTCGGAAACATCCGTCGCATCAAGCCGCCTCTTTCACCAGTTCGTAGTAGGGATGCCGCTTGTCGTCGAAAATCGCGTAGAGCGCGTCGAGGTTATTCGGGTCGGGGTTGAGCCATGCATCGACATGCTCGGGCTTGATATTGATGATTGTGCGATCGTGCCCCGCGGCTTTCACTTCGGGCTCGGGATCATCGGTGATTGCGGCGAAGGACCATAGGTCTGGCTCCTTGCCTTTCGGATCTGTCCAGTGCGAGTAGAGACAGGCGATATACATCGTCTCGCCGGTTCGCGGCCGAAATTGGAGTTCCTTGCTGCGCCCATCTGGCAATTCGATCTGCTCGTAGAAGGTTTCGGCGAGCATCAATCCGTGGGTGTAGCCGAACTGGTTACGCCAGAAGTGTTCGAGGTTGTTGCGCCTGGCGTTGTAGGTGCCCGAGATCTTCCCGTTCTTCATGCGGTCGATGCTGGGGCTCATGCCTTCGGGCCGGCAGTGATAGCGCATGGGGCGCACTACCTTGCGACCGTTCTCAACGATCAGGACCGGTGCATACCAATCGGGGAAGATCCGGTCGTCCTTCGCCGGCTCATGCCGGGTGCGCTTGGCATCCTCGATCCAGCGTTTCATCTGCTTGATCTTGTTGGTCGCCACCCGCTGCTCATTTAGCGCGGTCTTGGTTTCCTTCACCGCAAGCTTTTCTTCGGCGGCGGCCAGGCGAGCTTCCTGCACCGCCAGCTCGGCTTCGCTCTCGGCAAGCTTGCGCCCATTCCACTCGGAAATGAGGTCTTGGATCTTGCGTTCCAGTTCGGACTTGGGCGGAAGGAAATTGAGATCCACGCCTTTGGGAATTTTCGACCCGTCCGAGAGCTTATGCCGGATCCGGTATTTCTCATCCCGCCCGAGATACAACTCCCAGAACGCTTTGATGTCGATATCGGCGCCGAACTCTTCGACATACTTCTCGTAGAGGGTCCAGGCTTCGGCGGAATAGCACATGGGGTGGTCCTAATTACTCACTGACGGATCTGGCCGATCAATATCGGGCCAGATTTTCACTAGCTGCATGAACAAGTGCTCTGTGCGCGCTTGGATCGCGGCCTCGTCCCAGGTGTTAGCTGCCGGGCCGTGGAAATACTGGGTCAAATTGAGCTTGGCATAGGTCAATAGCTCTGGACGCTTGGACGACCATGCCGCATTTTGAAGCGACGAGTTGAACTTGCCGGTAATCAGCGTGAGGTTGCCCAAGGTATTGAGCATGATGTCGCGCCGTGTCGCGGCTTTTTGCTCTGTCAGCGCATCGACCTTCGCTTCCGGTGGTAGCGGCCAGTGGGTTTTCCAGGTCTGGGGCATGACATGCTCGATCGTAAGCCCAGATGGCAAGGGCAGCACTTCTGACTTGTTCGATTGCGCCGCAACATCCAGCGCTTCCAGAACGGCACGAACCTTTCCTTGGCTGAGGCGGTAATAAAGCGGCTGCTCGAAGACCACGCTCAGCAGTTCTTCGTTGTTCGGATATCGGTTGGTCTCACCCGTGCCCTTGGCAAGATGATCGGCGAGCGCCTTGGCCGATACTCCGCCCGCCTTCTCAATTGTCCGAATGATGTCAATGAAGAACCGGTTGTAGTTCTTGGTCGTGGCGTTCGTGATCAGTCGGCGCATCAAAAACGACTCCAACACCCCGACGACGCGATCGAACTCGGCTTGGTCTTCCGGCATGAGCGTTGCATACGCATGCATTAGGAATGGGTAGACGGTCGCCGTATCAACCGCGGCCAAACGCCGCATGAAGACTTCAAGCTTCGGGTGCTTCTTGGGCTCATGCAGCGCAAGGAAGACATCGGCGTAGCGAGATAGCTGCTCGATGTGTCCTGCGGCATCCTTTGGCTGCGGCAAGCTCGACTCCGCCGCAGGCTCATCTTGCTCGGCGAAGGATTTGAACGCCTGGAACAAATGGGTGGTCTTGACCTCA
>Ga0209023_10008004_pt1 | contig 10690 bp, 9 predicted proteins | sample LakOneMetagenome_FD_187468 | JGI IMG/M metagenome (GOLD analysis project Ga0209023, IMG submission 187468) | Freshwater and sediment microbial communities from Lake Erie, Canada (SPAdes) (version 2) | ecosystem: Environmental > Aquatic > Freshwater > Lentic | place: Lake Erie, Canada | collected...
ATATCAGTTTTATTGGCCACATGCAGTTCATCACGGATATCGTCCCTGTAAAAAGTAATGTCTAAAACCCCGTAGTCCACATTTTCATTTGGGCATAGCTGCCTGATGTGCTCCGTAATCCTGTTACTCACTTTTACACCCCGTGGCTGCAGGCCGATAAATACCACATCATTCAGGGTTAAATGATTTTCAAGCAGCTGGTGGCTCAGGCGCAGCAGGGTAAGGTGCAGTTGTTGTTTGTCTAAAATGGTTTTCAAAACAAAAATTTGTACAGCGAATTTATTTGTTATTAGCTTATAAAAAAAGTCCCCTTTAAAGAGGACCTTAAAATTTATTTTTCCTGCATAAACGGATAGCGGTAATCTGTTGGCGGGTTAAACGTTTCTTTAATTGTACGGGCACTTAACCAGCGGTATAAATTTAAGATAGAGCCCGCTTTATCATTGGTACCGCTGGCCCTGGCACCGCCAAATGGCTGCTGGCCAACCACCGCCCCCGTTGGTTTATCGTTGATATAAAAATTGCCGGCAGCATTGCGCAGTTTATTTGTTGCCAGTTCCACGGCAGCCCTGTCGCGGGCAATAATGGAGCCCGTTAACGCATAAGGTGATGTGGCATCCACCAGTTCCAGTGTTTTTTCAAAACTGTTGGCAGGATAAACATAAACGGTGAGTACGGGGCCAAATATCTCTTCGCACATTGTAACATACTTCGGACTTTTAGCTTCAATTACTGTTGGCTGAACAAAATATCCTTCTTTCTTGTCACATTTTCCACCCACCCAAATTTCTGCCTTATCATCTTTTTTTGCGTTGTCGATATAGGATTTTATTTTATCAAAACTTTTTTCATCAATTACTGCATTTACAAAGTTGGAAAAATCTTCCACGGTGCCCATGCTGAAACTTTTAACCCCTGTAATAATTTTTTTCTTTACTTCTTCTGCAATATTTGAAGGGATATAGGCCCTAGATGCCGCAGAACATTTCTGTCCCTGGTATTCAAATGCGCCTCTCAGCAAGGCCGTTACCACCACATCAGGTTCAGCGGATTTATGTACCATCACAAAATCTTTACCCCCTGTTTCTCCCACAATGCGGGGGTATGATTTGTACATGCCCATATTCTTCCCGATGGTTTCCCACATGTTGTTGAATACACCCGTGCTTCCTGTAAAATGCACGCCCGCAAAATCGCGGTGGTTAAAACATACTTTTCCAATAGTGGGGCCATCAACATAAATCAGGTTAATAACACCGTCAGGCAAACCGGCTTCTTTTAAAATACGCATCGTCATTTGTGCAGCATACACCTGCGTGTTGGCAGGCTTCCATACCACCACGTTGCCACACATGGCTGCAGATGTAGGAAGGTTTCCGCCAATAGCAGTAAAGTTAAAGGGCGTGATGGCCAGTACAAAGCCTTCGAGTGGCCGGTACTCCATCCTGTTGTGCATACCGGCACCGCTGATGGGTTGCTGGCTATAAATGTCGGAAAGGAAGTGAACATTAAAACGCAAAAAATCTATCAGTTCACAGGCACTGTCTATCTCTGCCTGGAAAGCATTTTTACTCTGGCCCAACATAGTACAACCATTCAGGTAAGGCCTGTATTTTGTAGCTAATAAATCAGCTGCTCTTAAAAAGATATTAGCCCGGTTTTCCCAACTCATGTCAGCCCAGCTTTCCTTTGCCGCCAATGCCGCTTCTATAGCCTGGTGCACATGTTTTTCTTCCCCGGCATGAAAATAGCCCAGTACATGTTTGTGTTCATGAGGGGGGTGCATCGCCACTTTTTTATTGGTACGCACTTCTTTACTGCCAATATACATGGGTACATCAGCCTCGGTGCTTTTTAATTCTGCCAGTACTTCCTTTAAACGTTTTTTTTCTGCCGACCCCGGAGCGTAACTCAATACGGTCTCATTTACCGGCATGGGATAAGTAAAGTCTCCAAATTTCATATACTCTGTTTTAGTTTAGTAATGCATGGCAAAGGTAGGCAGTTGCAATGAGCCCGGCAAACAGCCCGGGCAATGCTTTATCGTTACTGGTTCCTGTTACAGCTATTATGAGGTGCTTTCTTTTTCACTCATCAGGTAGGCTTTAATAAATCCGTCGAGTTCGCCATCCATTACCGGCCCTACGTTACCCACTTCATAATCGGTACGGTGGTCTTTTATCATTTTATAAGGGTGAAATACATAACTCCTTATCTGGCTGCCCCATTCGATTTTTTTCTTTTTGCTGTTGGCTGCATCTTTTATGGCGTTGCGCTTTTGTAATTCCATTTCATACAAACGGCTTTTAAGCATCTGCATAGCCAGTTCCCTGTTGCCTAACTGGCTCCTGTCCTGCTGGCACACCACTACAATACCTGTAGGAATATGGGTTAACTGCACTTTGGTTTCCACCTTGTTTACATTCTGCCCGCCGGCGCCACCGCTTCTGGACGTTTCCATTTTTACATCGGCCGGATTCACTTCAATATTAATGGTGTCATCCACCAAAGGGTATACATTAACGGATACAAATGAAGTATGCCGCCTTGCGTTACTGTCAAATGGTGAAATGCGCACCAACCGGTGTACCCCAGTTTCTGATTTTAAAAACCCGTAAGCAAAGTCGCCTTCAAACTGGTAAGTACAGGTTTTAATACCGGCACCATCACCCCATTGCCAGTCAATTTCGGTAACCTTCCAGCCCTGCTTTTCGCCGTACATGCGGTACATCCTGGCCAGCATTTCTGCCCAGTCCTGGCTTTCTGTTCCTCCTGCACCACTGTTTATCTGCAGTACTGCCGGTAATTCGTCTTCAGGTTCATTAAGGGTGCTTTTAAACTCGGCCTCTTCAATTTTAGTAATAGCTGCGTCAAAAGCTTCTTTGGTTTCTTCTTCGGTGGTTTCACCCTCCTTCCAAAATTCAAACAATACGGCAAAGTCTTCAACAGCTGTATTTACAGACTGGTATAGATTTAGCCAGTATTCGTTAACTTTTGTTTCTTTAAGAATAGCTGTTGCCCTGGCATTATCATCCCAAAAGCCCGGCGAAAGTGTAAGTTGTTTATCGTTTGCTATTTTAGCTTCTCTGTTAGCGACGTCAAAGAAACCTCCCCAAGACCAGCACACGGTCCCTCATAGATTTAAGATGTTCTGTTGTCATGCTGCAAATATAAGTAAGGTTTTTGGTTTTACTGAACCGGGTTAAATTTCCCGATCACCCAATGCTTTGAGTGAAGGGCTGCAGGCTGGATAAAAAAACTCCGCAATAATCCTGGTTATTGCGGAGTATAAAATGATAGTAAAGATTATCAGAAAGTTGCTGTAACTGAAATTTTAGGATCGGTAGCCACTTTGCCGGCGCCAATTGCGGGGCCGTTAACTCCAAAATCAGCCACTTTTACACTGAATTCTGAAGTGGAAGTGATGGTACCTCCATTAACAACAATAGTGGCTGTGGTGGTAACGGGTTTTGTTACACCATGTAATGTAAGTTCGCCGCTTACTGCAGCGCTGTAGGTGCCATTGGCTTTAAAATTTACTGCCGCCAGGTTGGTGATTTTTCCTTTGAAAGTTGCCTTATCAAATTTATCAGAATCCATCCATTGTGCTCCATTAAAATGTTCCTGCATTTTTGGATTGGAAAAAGCAAAGTTTTTAACAACCGCTTCAAAAGCCACTTCACCATTTTTGGTATTCAATGCAGCCACAACTGTTTTGTTTTCAGCCTTGGGCAAAGCATCCAGTTTGGTGGTGGCATCAAAATTAATTGTTGCAGATGTGGTTGTTAATTTTTTTTGTGCAAAAGAAACAGCTGATAAAGCAGCCATAGAAAGCAGAAGGACAGTTTTTTTCATTTTTGTGATTTTTTTATTTGTTAAAGATTTATTTGTTTAGCGTACATCTTTTAAAATTAACAGCATATGTTTCCAATATTTCGCTGTAAATACCATTACTGCACGAGCCCTTAATTGACACTGTGTCTCCTTCCTTAAGTTGTTTAGCTTCGGCGAGGTGCTGCTGCTGAAAAGCGAAAATTATATATGCATCAGTTGCCGTATCTATTATTTTAATATTAATACTCGAATCAGACGCAATTTCGGTTTTATCTACACGGCCATTCACCACAATTATTTTTTCGGCATATTTTTTATTAGCTGCATTGTTATCCTGCTGAAATTCTTTTAAAAAATCCATAGCGTTTACTGTATAATCCGCTTTACTTTCTTTGGTATCAGTAAATGTTTGTGTGAAAATGTACCATACAGCAACGCCACCAGCCACCAGCACCACAGCGCCTGCAAGCAGTATCCGTTTAATCCAGGGGTTCATTTTTTTGTTTGTTGTCATGTGTTGATAAAAGCTTCTATGCCGGAGGCAAATATACAATGTTTAAACATTGTTTTTTAGCTTTTTTGGTTCCTTTTTGATTTTTTAACATTTTGGAAGCATTCAGTGCCTGTAAAGCCCTGTAAATTGCCTGGTGGTGTTCAAAACTTATTAAAATTTATTCACAACTGGTTTTTGAGCAGGCAACCCCACTACAAATGGCACTGAAATTGCTTTACTTAGCGTACCCACTACCTAAACCCATTATTAATGAAGCTCCAGTTTTTTAAAAACGTGCAGTTCACAAAACTCATAAAAGCCGAAGGGAGGCTGAGAGAGTTTAATTTTAGAAAGTACGGCGACGTGCTCCATAAAAAATTATGTTCCATCAACGTTACTGATGACAGGGGTAACCGCATTACATTTGATATGTGTAAGCAGGAAGATGCCTGGAAGATAACCCAGTCGCAGTTGCCTTTATGGATACTGGAAAACGAAACTAATTTTCAGCAGGTTATTGAATCTGAAATGCAATAATAAAAAAGCCCCGCAATGTATTGCGGGGCTTTTTTAGAATATTTCTCTGCGGGCTACTTAAATATCTTTCCAAAAAACTCTTTCATAGCTGACCAGGAAGCCGTATCTGCAGCTGCATTATAAGCGATAGGGATTTTAAATTTCTGTCCCCACTCCGTTGCGTCGGGGTTTGAAAAAGCATGTGTGGCACCAGCATATTCTTTAAAACTGTAATCAGCGCCAATACTGTCCATCTGCTTTTTAAACGCAGCTACTTCTGCGGGTTTTACAAACTGGTCATCGGCACCATGGCATACCAATATTTTTGCTTTCAGTAAATTTTTATCGGCCGGAACACCTGCCAGCCCGCCATGAAAGCTCACCACACCATTCAATGGCTCTCCCAGTCTTGCCATATTAAGTGCCATGGCACCGCCAAAGCAATAGCCTATGACTGCAATTTTAGAAGTGTCGGCCTGCGGCCAGGCTTTAATTTTTGCCAATGCTGCATCAAAACGGCTTTTTGCCAATGCAGTGTTTGTATAAAAAGGCATGGCCAGTTTACCGGCTTCGTCGGGGTTATTGCCCATCTTGCCATCGCCATAAAAATCTACCGCCATGGCCAGGTAACCCAATGCTGCCAGCTGCCGGGCACGGCTTTTTACATAATCATTCAACCCCCACCATTCATGTATGATCAATACCACGGGCCTTTTACCGGTTGCCGCACTGTCATAGGCTACATAACCGGTTAGTTTAGCACTGTCGGATGCATAGTTTACATCTTCTGTTTTGATTGCAGGCATTTTACTGGTTTCTTTTTCAGTTGAAGAATTGCTGTTACAGGCTGCCAGTAAAAATACAGCAGCAACAATTGCAAAGAGGTGTTTCATATCCAAATTTATAAAAGGTGAAGTTGTATCCTAAAGTTCAGCTAAAAAATTAAACCGGTAAAAATTATATATACACATCCGGCAAAATCAGTTTTTATCCATGTATTTTTTCTTATCCGGCTCTATGATGATGGTATGTACAAAAAGTATCCGCTCTTCCTCCAGGGCTTCATCGGAATTGATTACCGGCTGCTTTGCAAATTTGGTATCGGTACAATTCATACAACCAAGAATAATGTTTGCTTTTTTAAAATTGAGTTTACCGGTGCTGTCGGTAAAAATCATCCCGGTATTGGATGAGTTACCCCCGTAAAAATTAAATGCTGCATCATTGAGGAGGCGGAGGGTATATAAGCTCATGCCGGCATGCACACCACTCTTCAGTTGCCAGATATTTTCAGCAATATTTTTATCATAGTCCATGGCTTCGCCTGTTTTTAACTGACCGCCGATATAAATTTTAGCAAGGCCGCAGTTGTCCACTTCATCCTGCCATAAAAAAACCGCCTGCCGGCTGGTATTGGGAAAAATTACCGAACATTTTCCCAGTTTACTGTCAGACAAATAATAAATATCTTTTTTAACATTAGCATCTCCAAAATAGTAGCGCAGGTATTCGTGAGAATTGAATACAAAAAGATCTTCTGCAAAAACTATTTCTTTGGGTTTGGGCAACTGCTGTTTGCGCACCAGGAAGTCATATTCTGTAAGCGTATCCACCGGTTTGGAAGAAACAATTACTGTAATATCGTTATGCTGGTACAGCAAGGGTGTTTCAGCACTGTCCTTTTCACGGTTACAAAAGAAGCCTTCTTTTTTAAACCCGCTGATAATTTTTTTGTTTTCATCTGCAGAAGTGGTGGTAAAAACAAAGCAATAATCTTCTTTGGTACTTAAGAAAGTTAACGTACGTGTTACAGAATCATTTTTTGCGGCTTTGCCAGATGGCCTGTAGTTAAAGTCCCTTGCGATGGTATCGCCCCTGAAATCGTTCCCGATATATGAAAATCCCTGCTTTGAAATATAGCTTTCAAATTTTTGCCTGGGTACTTTTGTAGCTTCTAAAAGATTTAATGCAGTAAACACCTGGCCTTTTACCGGCAACACATACATCAGCAATACATAACAGAGTACCCGTTTATTCAAAATATTCTTTTTTGCAGTCAGTTATACAATATAATACCAGGTTATATAAAATCAATACCAGCCGGTATGCTTTGGGGAATGTATATTTTCAGCGGGGGGTACTAAAATACGAGGTGCTAAAATAAGTATTTCTGCCAAATCTGTAAAACTTAATACTGGAAATAAATTTCCGTGGCGCCATAACCATAGCGGTCGGTATACTGGTTTACAAATGACTTCACTTCTTTTTTTAATCGCAGGATATCATGAATTTCGTTACGGAGTTTTCCGGCGCCTATACCATGTATAATGGTTAAAGCCGGCTGGTGGTGCATCACAGCCAACTCATAGTATTTTTCAAATGTTTTTAACTGCAGGGTCAATATGTCAAAATTGGACAGGTGTTTCCAGTTATCGGTCAGTTTTTCAATGTGCAAATCCACCACTGTCCTGGCCGGCTCCATATGCTGGCGTGCCTGTGCGGCATCATACACCCTGAACCCGGCATTACCCAAACGGCTGAGATCCACTTTTTCTTCTTCCGCTTTAGCCGGGTATTGTTCAAAGAGCGTATAGGCAAATCCCGGCTCGTTTTTTAACTGGATTTCTTCAATTTTTTTAAACAGTTGCTTCCCTTTCAGTTTAAGCGATGTTTCATAAAAAGGGGCTTTGCGTTTTTGAGGTTCGGAAAGTTCAAATTCAAAATCAAAGCGGGGGTTATCACTCAGTTCTTCAAAGGGCACATCGTGCAGGTAAAAATCAGACTGTGGGCGGATGGTGTTTTTCAATTCAAAAAAACTTTTACCATTCAACAGCAGGTTATAGGTAAAATGATATCCTTCGGTATTTTTATTGACCAGGTATAATTTAAATTTTTCCACCACATCGTCGTCAAAAACATCCTTATCAAATACCGGTAAAAACGACAGTTGTACTCCCTGCCCTTCCTGTATTTTTACTACAGCTTTTTCTTTTTTTACCGTATCGATATATACTTTCTTTTTTTCCACTTTTCGTTTTTCGGTAAACATTTTAAAATAAGGAAAATCAATCTGGTCCATATACGCAGGGAAGCGTACGCCCTTTACTTCTATCATCACCATCCGCTCATTCATTATCTCCACCACCTTACCCTCTTCCTGGGTAAGCAGTACCAGTATGGTATCTCCAACTTCGTATTTCATGTTTTGCTGTAATTAAAAAAGCCGCACGAAGGTACGGCAGTTGCATTAAGATTATATAAGTTAAACAGCATGCAGCAGATTACTGCGCCAGCTTGCTTTTTTTGTAGCCATATAAAAAATAAATGATGAGCCCAATGCCCAGCCAGCCCAGGAACCATGCCCAGTTACTCTTTGTCATACCCGTGAGCAAATACATACAGGTAATGAGGCCCATCAGTGGAATTAATGAATATTTTTTAATAAACGTGATAACGGACAGGCCTACAGCACTTAACCAGAAAATGATAAGAGAGATATTGGGCGTAGCTGCATCCATAAAGCTTATTTTCCCTTTAACATAATCTTCATTGTGGCTGAAATCAAAATTAAATATTTCCGCAAAATAATTTTTCGAAAGCATCGCTGCCATAATAATGGAGCCTATAACAATTAAAGGAAAAATAAACTGCCCGTTAATAAAAGGTATATGAAAACGGCCCTGCTCCTTCTCTCTTTTAGGAATCAGCAACACACCGCCACACACCAGCACAAAGGCAAATAAAGTGGCAATACTGGTAAAATCAAGCACAAAGGTTTTATCCGTAAATAATATGGGCAGCCCCACAACCAGCCCTGTAATAATGGTGGCAAAGGACGGCGTTTTATATTTGGGATGAATTTTCTGAAACACCGGCGGCATCAGCCCGTCGCGGCTCATGCTCATCCAGATGCGTGGCTGACCCATTTGAAACACCAGCAATACGCTGGTCATGGCCACTACAGCAGCAATAGCCACAAAAAACTGCATCCACCCCACATTTAAATTTTGCTTTTCAAAAATAAAAGCCAATGGATCACCAACACCATCAAACTGCCGGTAGTTAGCAGCTCCGGTGAGTACCAGCGTTAATAAAATATAAATAATGGTGCAGATCACCAGTGATAAGATCATTCCCTTTGGCAAATCCCGTTGCGGATTTTTGCTTTCTTCTGCCAGCACACTCACAGCATCAAAACCGATATAGGCAAAAAATACACTGCTTACGGCAGCCATTACACCACCAAAACCATTGGGCATAAAACTGGGTACGCCTTTATCATCGGGCGGTAACCAGTTGTGCGTGGAGCCAGTGGAAAAAACGAGGTAGCCTCCAATAATGATTATTAATGCTACCACAACCAGTTTCAGCATCACCATTACATTACTGAAGTTGCGGCTTTCTTTTACACCCCGGTATACCAGGTAAGTAATAAGTAAATTGATCACCAGCGCCGGTATATCCAGTATTATTTTCAAACCGCCAATAACCGGCGCATTATTCCATGCCCCAATAATTTCTGGGTTGGTAGTACCGCTATTGATGGCATTTTTTACTTCTGAATAACTGTTACTGAAATAATCTGGCACGTGCAGGTTCATGTGCATCAGTTCGCCCAGCTTATCTAAAAAAGAAGTGAAGTAATCGCTCCAGCTGAAGGCTACATAAATATTGCCGATGCTGTATTCCATTATCAATGCCCAGCCGATGATCCAGGCAAACAATTCCCCAAAACTTGCATAGGCATAGGTATAGGCACTGCCTGCAACAGGAATACGGCTGGCAAATTCGCTGTAACAAAATGCAGTAAAGGCACAGGCTATGGCGGTAATTACAAATAAAATAACCACACCCGGCCCGCCATGAAATACTGCAAAGCCCAGGCTGCTGAAACTGCCGGCTCCCAAAATAGCTGCAATACCAAAAAAAGTAAGGTCACGCAGGGTAAGCACTCTTTTTAACCCGCCTTCACCATGAGGGTCATCGCTGCCCTCGGCTAGAATATTGGCTATTTTTTTTGTGCGGAATAAGGAACTGGCCATGTTAGTTTTGGTTTTAAGAAAGTAAATTAAGGAAAATATTTTTTTTCTAAAATTTAAAACTCAACTTTATAATACACTTCAGTGGCATCATTAAGTTCTAACTCTCCCTTATCATTAAATAGGCCGCCAGTTCCTGCATGGGTTTTTTACGTGCGGTGAGTACAGCGGTATCTTCTAAATGCTGTAATGCTGTTTCATAGAATTTTGTTTTTAGTGCCTGTGCCCATTCGTCTACTTTACAGGCTCTGAAAATAGCCAGCACCCGCTCCACTTTATCTGCCGGGTTGGTTTGCATTAATTGCTGCAGTTCGGTTTTAACGGTATCCGGAGCCACTTCCATGGCATGTATCATTAAAAAAGTTTTTTTATTGGCCAGTATATCGCCGCCCACCTGTTTGCCAAATTTACCGGGATCGCCAAAGGCATCTAAATAATCGTCCTGCACCTGGAAGGCGATGCCCAGGTTTTTTCCAAACTCATATAAATGTTTTTGATTGCCCTCTCCCGCACCACCCAGTATGGCGCCCAGTTGCAAACTGGCTGCCACCAGCACAGAGGTTTTTAAGGTGATCATCTGGAGGTAATCGTCAAAACTTACGGTCTCCATTTTTTCAAAATCCATATCCAGTTGCTGCCCCTCGCAAACCTGGCTGGCCGTAATATTAAACAGGTGCAGTACTTTCTGCAGATTGGCCGGTTGTATTTTATTCAAATACTCATATGCTTTTACAAACATTACATCTCCCGCCAGCAGTGCGGTGGATTCGCCGTACTTCATATGCACCGTTTCCATACCCCGGCGCAC
>Ga0209023_10008005_pt1 | contig 10688 bp, 10 predicted proteins | sample LakOneMetagenome_FD_187468 | JGI IMG/M metagenome (GOLD analysis project Ga0209023, IMG submission 187468) | Freshwater and sediment microbial communities from Lake Erie, Canada (SPAdes) (version 2) | ecosystem: Environmental > Aquatic > Freshwater > Lentic | place: Lake Erie, Canada...
CCTCGAGCTGGCGCACGGCCGACGTGATGGCCGTGGCGGTGCGCTGCGGATCCCAATCGGCGGTGTCGATGGGCAGGTCCAGCTCCCCGTTGGCGGCAAGCCAGTCGAGGGCGACGATGCGGTGACGGGTCGGGTCGAGCGGCCGGCCCACGCCGATCTGCTCCTGCCACCAGCCAGGCGTCGGGAAAGCGGGCGAGCTGACCGCGTGCCGACCTGCGGAGATACCGCCGCCGACGATGATCACCGGCGCGTCGTCGGGACCGTGGAACTCCGCGGAGATGGTGATGGAACGCAGCCCCGCGTACCGCATGGTCATGGCACGGGTGATGGTGAATCGGCCGGCAGGAACCACGGACGAGCAGCTCGGCTCGGCGGCGGTAGCACTGATGGTGCTCATTCGGTCACCCTTCGCAGGTCGATGGCGATGCCATACCTGCGCGGACCTGAGCTAAATCGACTGGCGGCGGGACCGAAAACGGCGCCGTCTCCAGCGATCCATCTTCCGGCTGGCCCGTAGGCCTCCCGCAGGATTTGGCACCATACCCACGAGTTGCCTCGTAGGCGGCTGCCCCGGCGTCATTGGGCCTGTCCCTCGACCGGTCGTGATGGATTGCTACTGGAGACTAAATCGACGTTGGCGACGGTGTCAACGAATCGATCCCACCGCCGCCCCGTACGTGCGGATTCAGAGCGCCGCGTCCGCCACCGCAAGGAACATGTCGTTCTCCTCCGGCGTACCGATGGTGACCCGCACACCGTCGCCGGCGAACGGCCGCACGATGACGCCGCGCTGCTCACAGGCCTGCGCGAAAGCAACCGCACCGTCGCCCAGCGGCAGCCAGACGAAGTTGGCCTGGCTCGACGGCGTCTCCGGCACCAGTTTGCGAACCCGCTCCAGCACCCGCTCGCGCTCGCTGACCACAATGTCGCAGCGGCGGCGCATCTCCGCCTCCTGCTTCAGTGCGGCGATCGCCGCGGCCTGGGCCGGCGCACTGGACGAGAACGGCGTGATCACCTTGCGGATCTCGGCGGCCACCTCCGGCTGCGCCACCAGGAAACCCATCCGCAGCCCGGCCAGGCCCCACGCCTTGGAGAAGGTGCGCAGAACGACCACATTGGGCCGGTCGGCGAAGGTCAGCCCGTCGGGAACCTCCGCGTCGGTGACGAACTCCCGGTACGCCTCGTCGATCACCACGAGCACGCTGCTGGGCACGCTGTCGAGGAACTGCTCCAGCTCCTGGCGGCGCAGCGACGTACCGGTCGGGTTGTTCGGGTTACAGACGAAGATCAGCTTGGTGTGGTCGGTGACCGCCGCCGCCATCGCCGCCAGATCATGGCCGTGATCGGCATTGTTGGGCACCCGCACCGCGGTCGCGCCGGAGGTCGCCGCGATGATTGGGTAAGCCTCGAACGAACGCCACGCGAAGACGACCTCGTCGCCCGGCAGGCAGGTCGAGCGCACCAGCGACTCGGCCAGCGCCACCGAACCGCAGCCGGTGACGATCCGGTCGGCGCCGATGCCGTAGCGCTCGGCTAGCGTGTCCCGCAGCGCCAACACGCCCATGTCCGGGTAGCGGTGCATCTGGGTCGCCGACTCGGTGACCGCCTCCACCACACCCGGCAGCGGACCGTACGGGACCTCGTTGCTGGCCAGCTTGATCGCCTCGGTCAGGCCCAGCTCGCGCGCGAGATCGGCCGGGCTGCGGCCCGGTACGTACTTCGGCAACGCCGCCAGGTCGGCGCGGGTCAGACGGGTCATGGGGAGCCTCCTGGCTGTGCTGGTCCGGTCGGGTCCGGACCGATGAGGGGTTGATCGTTGGAGCGGGCCGCCACCACCACAGTCTGCGCTTGACGGTCGTGCAGGGCCTGCCAAAACGGCTGGTTGAAAAGGATGGCAACGCTGTCGACGAACTGGATGAGCAGCCCCAGACCGAAGCAGGACCACAGCAGCATCGGCAGACCCATCAGGTTCCACCGTCGCAGCGAGCGCAGGAAACCGATCGGCTCGGCCGTCTCCAGCGCCACCACCCGGATACCCATGATCCGCTTGCCGAGGGTCTGGCCGGTGTTGGCGATCGCAGGGACCTCGTACGCCAGCCACAGCGCCGCCGCCACCGCGAGGATGGCTGTCTGCAGCCAGCCGACCCGCGGGTTCTGCTCCTGCGGCGGGACCGGCTGTCCAGCATTCAACGCGTCGTAGACGGTCTTCATCACCGGGAAGGTCTCCCGCCACCACTGCCAGACGAACCAGCCATTCACCACCACGTTGAGCAGCAGCAACACGCAGATGTCGATCAGCCGGGCGACCAACCGGACGCCCGGCTGGGCCAGCCGGAAGCCGTGGATACGCGGCGGCGGCAGGAAAGCGCGAGCGGCCAGATCAGGCAGCGGCCCGTACGGCTGCACCGGCACCGGCGGCAGCGCGACCTCCTGCGGGTCCGGCGGCGCAGCCAGTCGCGGCGGCGGCCCCGCCGGCGGCGTCACCCCCAGCGGCAGCGGCGCACCCAACCAGCCCTCCCCATCCCAGTACCGCTGGGTGGTCGGCTCGCCCGGATCCTTGTACCAGCCCGCATCGAGGTTCGCCATCAGCCGACCTTCACCACGACGGTCTGCGCGAACTTGTCGTGCAGACACTGCTGGTACGGCGTGTCCCACAACTGCCACAGCCCGTCCAGCCAGGGCATGAACAGCACGAGGCCGGCCACGTGCTGGATCAGGAAGCGACGGCCGAGCATGCCCCGGTCGACCGCGGGGACCAACGGATCGATCGGCACGATCTGCAGCTTCAGCCACTTCTTGCCCAGCGTCTGCCCGGTGCGCTTGCAGAACTCCACGTAGTAGATCCACTGCGCGAGGAGGATCAGGCCGAAAAGCAGGGCGTAGAAGCCAAGAATCAGGAAGACAAAAGCCGGGCTCGCATCATTGGTCGCATCACCGGACTGCTCCGCCAGCGAAAACATCGCGAACATCAACAGGCCCATGAGCGGCAGCAGCACCGCCACCGCGGCGGCGCCAACGATCAGGCCGTCGATGATGAACGCCCCCAACCGCTCACCGAACGACGCCAACGGCAGCCCCCGCGGGCTCGTCGGCTGCACCCGGTACGGGTTTGGCCCGTACGCGTAGGTTTGGGTGGGTTGCGGATGGCCGGCGAATGCGCCCGCAGGCCCGGCCGGCGGTTGGCCGACCGGGCTCGCAGAGTCGTCCTGCGGCGGAAAAGGTGAGGTCACGGGTCCAGTGTTACAGGTTCCCGCGCGCGTCCTGCTCGCGCTCGATCGCCTCGAACAAGGCCTTGAAGTTGCCCTTGCCGAAACCGAGCGAACCGTGCCGCTCGATCAGCTCGTAGAAGACGGTCGGCCGATCCTGCTGCGGCTTGGTGAAAATCTGCAGCAGGTAGCCATCCTCATCCCGGTCCACCAGGATCTTGCGGCTCTTCAGCTCCTCGATGTCGCACCGCACCAGGCCGATCCGCTCCCGCAGCTCCGGGTCGTCGTAGTACGAGTCCGGCACGTCCAGGAACTCCACGCCAGCCGCGCGCATCCCGTCGACGCTGGCCAGGATGTCGTTCGTCGCCAGCGCCAGGTGCTGCGCGCCCGGGCCGCCGTAGAACTCCAGGTACTCGTCGATCTGGGACTTCTTCTTCGCGATCGCCGGCTCGTTCAGCGGGAACTTCACCTTGCGGGTACCCGAAGCGACCACCTTGCTCATCAGCGCCGAGTAGTCGGTGGCGATGTCATCGCCGATGAACTCGGCCATGTTGATGAAGCCCATGACCTTGTTGTAGAAGGCCACCCACTCGTCCATCTTGCCCAGCTCGACGTTGCCCACCACGTGGTCCAGCGCCTGGAAGAAGCGCTTCGGCGCCCCCTCGGCCTTGGCCACCATCGGCGCGCGCGCCACGAAGCTCGGCAGGAACGGACCGTTGTACTGCGACCGGTCCACCAGCACGTGCCGGGTGTCACCGTAGGTGGCGATCGAGGCCAGCCGCACGGTGCCGTGCTCGTCCTTGAGGTCATACGGCTCGTCGATCCCGGTCGCGCCCTGGGCGATCGCGTACGCGTAGTTCTTGTCCACATCCGGCACCTCGAGCGCGATCTCGATCACGCCGTCGCCGTGCTTGGCGTAGTGCTTCGTCGCGGCCGAGTCGGCGCTGACGCCACCGGCCAACACGAATCGCACCCCACCGGAGACCAGTACGTACTCAGCGTGCTCGCGGAACCCCTGCTCCGGCCCCCGGTACGCCACCAGCGTCATCCCGAACGCGGTCGAGTAGTAGTGCGCCGCCTGCTTGGCGTTGCCGACGTAGAAGCGGATGTGGTCCCAGCCCTTGATCGGGAACGGGTCCTGCGAGATGTCGTGCGCTACCGCGCCGACGAGATCGTCAACATTGACGTCCTCGGTGTTATCGACAGCACTACTCATCGTCGGTGACCCCTTCGCTGACCTGGCATGACGTGTCGAGAATGCCGCCGCGAGCACCTCTGGGCAACCCTCACCGTTCCCACTGGTCACCTTGTCCGTAACGCTAGGCTCAAACCCGGTTTCGCTAGGCAGATTGCCTAGTCTTGACGGTCGGGGAGGACCAGATGTCGATCGACGCGCTCGACGCGGACCTGATCAGGCAGCTCGCCAACGAGCCACGCATCGGCGTCCTGGAACTGGCCCGCCGGCTCAACGTCGCCCGCGGCACCGTGCAGGCCCGGCTAGACAAGCTGCAGACCCGCGGCGTCATCCGCGGCTTCGGACCAGAGATCGACCCAGCCGCGCTCGGCTACACAGTGACCGCCTTCATCACCCTGGAGATCCGGCAGCGCGGCGGCCACGAGCCCGTCACCGAGCACCTCGAACACATCCCCGAGGTACTCGAACTCTTCACCATCTCTGGGGCCGGCGACCTGCTCTGCCGGGTAGTGGCCCGCTCCAACGCCGACCTTCAGCGCGTCCTGGACCAGGTCGTCGCGTACGACGGCATCGTCCGCGCCTCCACCTTCATCGCCCTCGCCGAACGCATCACCTTCCGCACCCTGCCCCTCGTACAGGCAGCGTCGTCGCCATGATTCTCAGCTTCCGGCGCCAAGGAAAGCGGAGGTGCCGCACAAATGCGGCACCTCCGTCACTTACATCCTGGGATTAGCTGGCGAGCAGGGCCCACGAGTCACAGGAGTAGACCGCCGTGATGCCAGCGGGCCGCTTGCAGATGCGCTGCTCGAGCCGGTAGGTGGCCGAGGTCGGCGTGCTCGGGTACGCCGAGCCGACCGGGAAGAGGGTCGACGTCGGGGAGCCGAACGTCGAGCTCGAGTGCCCACATGCGGTCACGGCCGGCGTGAGCGAAGCGGCAACGACACCGGTCGTCGAGATCGACCGGAGGTCGTAGCGGTAGCAGGTCTTGTCCGCGTCCGCCGTCGTGTTGTTCAGCGTGCCGGAAACCCGCATACCGGTGTAGGAGCCCATGGGCGCCCGCGTCAGAGTCGGGTAGATGTTCGCCTTCATGTCCGAGGAGTAGAAGGGGGCAAAGGCAGCCGAGGCCGAACCGCCGAAGGCCACTGCCGCCGCCGCGCTTACGGCCACGATGGCACCAAGTCGTCCACTAAGCACAGAAATACGCATTGAATATCTCCTAAAGAAGGGTGGTCTATCACTGTCCCCCGTGACAACCGATGCCCACGTTGGCAGGCTTCGGAGACTGCAACACCAACCGAATAGGCCGACTCAGTATCCGTAAAGTGGACTCGTCCGAGGTGGAGGGTCTTGTGGGTGAGATCAAACACGTCCCGTAGTCGCGGCACCGAACAATGGCCAGCTATAGACGCAATTAGTGCAATCCTGCGAGATTCGGATCCGACCTCGCGTGGCCTTAGCGCAACCAATGGGCGCATACGTAGTACCACCCTGGACCGTCGCAGTGTGGACGGGTACGCGATACCCATACGTGCGCCGGCGGAGCGGACGAGACCCCACCCGCACGCTGCTCCGGTTAACTGCCGACGGCAGGCCGGGCCGGCACTAGCGGACCGCCGGCACCCATGGGCGGGCGGTGAGGACCGCGGTCCGGGAGTAGGCGTCGGGTGCCGGGTTTGTGCCGCCGTTGTTCTTGCCGATCCGCTCCCAGAGCGTGCGCTGGAAGTCTGGCTTGCGGAGGGAACCGCCGCTCAGGTCCGGGTCGGAGGTCTGCAACCGCGTCGCGTGCAGTGCGACTGACGTGGCAACTCCCGGAGCTCCGCCCCAGATCGTGCCCGCGTTGGTCCAGTCACCGGCGCGCGGGCGCACCCTGACCTGGTGGACGCTGCCGCTGCCATCGCGGGCGGTGCGGTTTCGGGTCGAGGCGACCTGATACGTGAAGCAGGCGCGGCCGCTGTTCGGCGCGGAAGTTGCGCTCAACACCCCGTCCAGCATCAGCGCCGAACCGCCGGCGAAGCCGCCATCGGTGGAGGTGACCGTGCCGACGACAGTGGCACTGAAACCGGAGTAATGGAAAACGTTCGAGGTGATGGACATGGCCGGCGTGGCGGCGATAAGGACCACGCCAATCGCGGCAGTGGCCACAATCGCGACGACTGTTTGCTTGCGCCATTTTGCTCCTACTGATCAGTGCGTGAATTTACAATGTGAAATACATTCGCATTCTTGGTTTCCGTCAACACCGACACCATCCGAGCGGCGAGTTACGACCTCCATTGAGGGCAATCGTCCGAGATGGGGCGATAAGGACGCGGAACACAATACGAATTAAATAACGAGATACCCTGCCTATTTGCCCCAACAGGAAGATCCAAACTGGCCGAACGAGCTAATCCCGAACCCAGCAATGTACGCGCCTGATGCACCAAAGATGCGCAGCCCATCGCTATTATCGAACATCATCAATAGTTACATTGAAACCTGTTCGTCCTTGCCGGAGACCGCGTGGTCGTACCGAGCCGTAGCGGTTCGGCGCGGTACTGGCTAGGTTGGCCGCGTGACTGGCGGAGTGGACGTGCGGCGGGCGGCGGCGATCGCCGCCGTGCTGCTGACGCTGCTGGTCGGCGACGGGGTCTGGTATTGGCTGAACGGCGGCGACCCGTTCGGCGGAGCGGCGACCATCTGGCGACAGAGCCTGGCGGGCACGCCCCGCACGGTGGCGGTCGGCGACGGAACGGTCCTGGTTACCGAACGGACTGTGGTGGAGTCCCGATCAGCGGCCGACGGTCGTCAGCTCTGGCAGCGTGATGCGGACTGGGGCGCCCTAGCCGGCAGCGGCGAGCGGAGTGCGGCGGTGCTGCGCCAACAGCTGCTCCCCGGCTACCAGGTGCTTGATCCGCCTACCGGACGCGAACTGCGTCGGGATCGCGTCGCGGCTGAAGTCTGGACATTCCAGGACGCGGTCGTTGACGTGACCTGTACGAACGCGTGTCGGCTCACCGGCTGGGCGCCTCGCGGCTCCGCCCCGTTGTGGCGGGTGACCCTGCCGGGGCTGGCCCCAATCTTGCCCACCGACACGGTGACGTTGAGCGGACTGCAGCCGGCGGCGCTACCCCGGGTGGCTGCGGTGCCGGCGGGCCCGCCACGGCTGCCAGGGCTGCTGGGCGTTCGTACCCAACGGCAGTTAATCGTCGTGGACACAATTGATGGACGGTTGCGGCAGGCCCGCGACGATGACGGCCGACTGATGGTGGTCGATACACGGATCCTGCGCACCGATCCGGTGGGGAAGGCCTGCGTGGTGAGCGCCAGCGACACGCTGACTCAGCTGGAGGTGTGGCGGCACAGCATGTTAGGCAGCTGCGAGTTGGTCGGCGGCCCGCACACGCTGATGGTGGTGGATTCGGACGGCGCCGGCCGCGTGCTTGATTACAGCGACGGCCGGACTTTGTGGCAGGGCGGGCCGGGGGATCGGGCGGTGGCCGCCGACGACCAACGGGTGCTGGTGCGCGGCGGGGATCAACTGCAGGCGCTGGCGTACGGCAAGCGGGCGTCGTTGTGGTCTCAGCCGGTGTCCACCAGTACCGTCGCCGGCTTGTACGGCGAGGTCACCCTGCTGGCAGATCGCAAGAGTGCGCAGGTCAGCGCCGTAGCGACAGGTTCAGGTCGACGTCTGGCGACGGTGGGCGGAGCGGCGAAGGTGCTGGCAGTTGGCGAGGTGGGCCTGTATCTCGGGGCCGGCCGCGAGCTCGCGTTGGTGCCGTTCGCTCGGTGACGGGGTGACCGGCGGGAGCGCTCAGCGAAGGGGCGGCTTAAGCTGGACGGTTATGAGCGCTGGTGAGTTCGCGTACGCCCCCCTCCTCCCCCTCGGCGAGGACACCACCGAGTACCGGTTGGTGACCGACGAGGGCGTTGACGTTGTTGAGGGCCCGGGTGGTCGACGCTTCCTGACGGTGGAGCGGGCCGCGTTGACGCAGCTCACGGCCGAGGCGATGCACGACATCGCGCACTACCTGCGCCCCGCGCACCTGGCCCAGCTGCGCTCGATCATCGATGACCCACTGGCGTCCCCCAATGACCGGTTTGTCGCGCTCGACCTGCTCCGTAACGCGAACATCGCCGCGGGCGGTGTCCTGCCGATGTGCCAGGACACCGGTACGGCGATCGTGATGGGTAAGCGCGGCCGGCACGTGCTGACCGATGGCGCGGACGAGTCGGCGATCGCCCGGGGCGTCTTCGAGGCGTACACGAAGTTGAATCTTCGCTACTCACAGCTGGCCCCGATCACCATGTGGGACGAGCGCAATACCGGGACGAATCTCCCCGCCCAGATCGAGATCTACGCCGACGACCCAGGCGGGCACCCGGACGCGTACAAGTTCCTGTTCATGGCGAAGGGCGGCGGTTCGGCGAACAAGTCGTACCTGTACCAGGAGACGAAGGCGCTGCTGAATCCCACCCGGATGATGCAGTTCCTGGAGGAGAAGCTGCGCCTGATCGGTACGGCTGCCTGCCCGCCGTACCACCTGGCGATCGTGATCGGTGGCACCAGCGGCGAGTACGCGCTGAAGACCGCCAAGTACGCCTCCGCCAAGTACCTCGACTCGCTGCCGACCAGCGGTGACATGACCGCGCACGGCTTCCGCGATGTGGAGCTGGAGGCGCAGGTGTTGGAGCTGACCCGTCAGTTCGGGATCGGCGCGCAGTTCGGCGGTCGGTACTTCTGCCACGACGTACGGGTGATCAGGTTGCCGCGGCACGGCGCGTCCTGCCCGGTGGCGATCGCCGTGTCGTGCTCGGCCGACCGGCAGGCCGTCGCCAAGATCACGCCGTCGGGGGTGTGGCTGGAGAAGTTGGAGACCGACCCGGCCCGCTTCATGCCGGAGGTCACCGACAGTGCGCTGGAGGGCGGCGAGGTCGTCCGGATCGACCTGAACCGGCCGATGGCCGACATCCGCGCCGAGCTGTCCCGCTACCCGGTGAAGACGCGCCTGTCGCTGTCCGGCCCGCTGGTGGTGGCCCGGGACATCGCCCACGCGAAGATCGCCGAGCTGCTCGACGCCGGCGGCGAGATGCCGCAGTACCTGCGCGACCACGCCGTCTACTACGCCGGCCCAGCCAAAACCCCCGAGGGGTACGCGTCGGGATCGTTCGGCCCGACCACCGCCGGCCGGATGGACTCCTACGTGGAGAAGTTCCAGGCGGCCGGCGGCTCATTCATCATGCTGGCCAAGGGCAACCGCTCAGCCCAGGTGACCAAGTCGTGCCAGGCGTACGGCGGGTTCTACCTGGGTTCGATCGGCGGCCCGGCGGCGCGGCTGGCACAGGACTGCATCAAGTCGGTCGAGGTGCTGGAGTACCCCGAGCTGGGCATGGAGGCGGTGTGGAAGATCGAGGTCGAGGACTTCCCGGCGTTCATCGTGGTCGACGACAAGGGCAATGACTTCTTCGCGGAGACCACGAAGCCGGTCCTCACGGTCGGCCGCCGCTGAGGTCTTTTCGCTGAGGCAGTCAGTCGTGCCGCGCAGAGCGACGGCGCGGTTGCTGCTCAGCGGAGCGCGGATCCCGGGTGCGCTGACGCGATCGCCACCCGGGCTAGGTCTGCCAACTCCTGCCGCAGCGCGCCCTCCACCGTCTGCGCTGCCAGTCCGCCCAATACCCATTCCAGGATCCGGCCGCCCGATCCGGTCGGGTGCCCCTCCTGCTCGATGGTCACTACCGTCCCGCCCGAACGCCGACCCGCTGGCTCACCGCTCAGCCGGTAGCTCATCCGGTAGTCGGCTCCCCGGCCCGGCGAGCTGAGCACCAGCAGCTCCTGCGGATCGCAGCGCTCGACTTCGTACTCCTCGATGACCTGCCGGCGGCCCAGCCGGTGGCTCTCCCGCCATCGGGTGCCGACGCCGAAATCGCCGTCGGTCAACACCTCCAACGACTCCACCGTTGACATCCACCGTTGGCGGCCGGACAGGTCGACGAGCAGGTCCCAGACGTGGCTGGCGGGCGCGGCGACGTGCTCGGTGACAGCGACGTTCGACATGCGCCCTCCGTACCGTTACGGCGGCCGAAACAGGTCACGGCCAGGGCCAACGCTACGCGCCGACCCTGGCCGTGACCAGGAAAAACTCTTGCTAGACCCGGGCGGGCCGAATCGTCGCGGTGACCTCACCGAGGGCGATGACCGTGCCGTCGAGGCCCGGTGCGGTGGCGGTGATGCTGACCGTGTCGCCGTCGAGCAGGAAGGTCCGCTCGGCCTTGTCGTCACCGACCTGGACCGGCTCGCGGCCGCTCCA
>Ga0209023_10008006_pt1 | contig 10688 bp, 9 predicted proteins | sample LakOneMetagenome_FD_187468 | JGI IMG/M metagenome (GOLD analysis project Ga0209023, IMG submission 187468) | Freshwater and sediment microbial communities from Lake Erie, Canada (SPAdes) (version 2) | ecosystem: Environmental > Aquatic > Freshwater > Lentic | place: Lake Erie, Canada | collected...
GTAGCAAGTCGGGAGAGGGGGAAGGCGCGAAGCGACTCAGGGGGTGCTTACCTCACCGTATCCGGCAGCTCGATCTTGACCTCGAGCACTTCCAGGTTGTCCTGGCGCTCCAGGTGCACCTTGAGGTCTTCGGGGTTGATCTTCACGTACTTGGAGATCACGGCCACCAGCTCGCGCTGCAGGGCAGGCAGGTAGTCGGGCTCGGAGGCGTTGCGGCCGTTGCGCTCGTGCGCGAGGATGATCTGCAGGCGCTCCTTGGCGACGCTGGCCGTCTTCTTCTTTTCGCCGAGCAGAAAGGACAGGAAAGAAGCCATGGCTTATTTGCTCCCGAACAGGCGTTTGAAGAAGCCGGGCTTTTCAGCCTCGATGAAGCGCAGCGGCTTGTCGGTGGCGCCCAGAAAGCGGTCGATCACGTCCTTGTACGCCTCGGACACGTCGGTGCCCTGCGCGTGGATGGCCGGCGTGCCCTGGTTGGACGACTGCAGCACCACTTCGGACTCCGGGATCACGCCGATCAGCTTGATGCGCAGGATGTCCTGGATGTCTTCCAGGCTCAGCATCTGGCCGTCCTGGACGCGGCTCGGGTTGTAGCGGGTGATGAGCAAGTGCTCCTTGATGGGCTCGCCGCCTTCGATGGCGCGTTTGGTCTTGCTGCCCAGCATGCCCAGGATGCGGTCGGAGTCGCGCACCGAAGACACCTCAGGGTTGGTCACCAGCAACGCTTCGTCGGCGAAGTGCATGGCCATGAGCGCACCGCTCTCGATGCCGGCGGGCGAGTCGCAGACGATGTACTCGAAGTCCATCGCGGCCAGGTCCTTGAGCACCTTCTCCACGCCTTCCTGCGTGAGCGCATCCTTGTCGCGCGTCTGGCTGGCGGCCAGCACGAACAGGTTGTCGCACTGCTTGTCCTTGATGAGCGCCTGGTTCAGGTTGGCTTCGCCATGGATCACGTTGATGAGGTCATACACCACGCGGCGCTCGCACCCCATGATCAGGTCCAGGTTGCGCAGGCCGACGTCAAAGTCGATCACGGCGGTCTTGTGGCCGCGCAGTGCGAGGCCGGTGGCGAAGCTGGCGCTGGTGGTGGTTTTGCCCACACCACCCTTGCCGGAAGTCACGACGACGATTTTGGCCATGGGTTTATTGAGTCTCTCTGGGGTTGATACGGACGGGGTTTCGCAGCGGCTCGATGAGCAGCTTTTCACCCTCCAGGCGCACCTGGGCAGGCCGGCCGGCGACTTCGTCGGGCAGCGCGGTCTCGATGGTGCGGTAGATGCCTGCGATGGACACGAGCTGGGGCTCCATGCAGGTAGAAAAAATGCGGGCTTCGGTGTTGCCCCGCGCGCCGGCAATGGCCCGGCCGCGCAGCGGTGCGTAGACGTGGATGTTGCCGTCGGCAATGACTTCTGCGCCAAAGCTCACCACGGCCATCACCACCAGGTCGGCGCCACGCGCGTACACCTGCTGGCCCGAGCGCAGGGGCTTGTCGATGACCACGGTGCCAGGGCCTGCCACAGGTACTTCGACCTGCACTTCGACCTGCACCTCGCGCACCACTTCGACCTCGCGGATCACCTCGCGCACTTCGGGCGCGGCCGCCGGAGCGGCTTCGGCGACGCGCACCGGGGCGGCATCGGGCGCAGCGGCCAGGCCGGCGGCGCGGGCGGCTTCCATTTGCGCGGCGCTGCCGCCGCGCACGGCCACGGGCAGCGTGCTGTGGCTGCGCAGGGCGGCCACCAGGGCCGCGAAATCGATGGTGTCCTCGGCGTCCTTGACGGCGGCCAGATCGATCAGTACCGGGTCATCGTCGAAGAAGCCCGGCGCATCGGCCACGCGGTCGGCCAGGTCGGCCGCGAACTGCGCGGCGTCGGTGGTCTTGAGCACCACGGCCACCACGGGCAGCGAGGCGCTTTTGAGATCAAAGCTGGTGCGGGACTGGGCCGCCGTCGTAAGGGCCATGAATGGACGTGTGGAAAGGGCGCAGGAACCTGTTGGGGAAGGCGCAAAGTGTACCGTGGGGCCACGCCAGCCCTGCCAGAAGGCGTTGACGGCTCGCTCTGGCCCACCTCAGGGCCAGCATCCTGCGGGCAACGGCAGCCGCCACCTGCGCCACCAAGACGACAAAAAGCCGGGCAAGCCCGGCTTTGTGCAGTAGCAGACAGAGAGAGCGTGCTCAGTTGCGGTCGGCGCGCGCTGGACGGGCAGGACGTGCCGGAGCCGGGGCCATGCCGGAAGAGCTGGCTGCATTGCCCGAGCCCATGGTCGCGCCCGAAGACCCGCTCATGCCCGCGCCAGCAGCACCAGTGCCGCCGGTAGCGCCCTGGGTGCCCGTGCTGCCCATGGGCGTGTTCTGCGAGCTTTGCTGGCCGGCGCCCGTGGCGGGGTTGGGGTTGGCAGGGGCTGGCGGGTTGCTCTGGGCGATGGCGGTACCCACCACGGCAACAGTAGCCAAACCTGCGAGCAATGCCTTGAGCGAATTCTTGGATGTGGACATGAGGGGACTCCTTGGATCTGTGAATGATGGAAATGGCCAGCACCGTCGCCAGCTGCATTCAGACTAAGAGGTCCTGGTGTGCGCAGCGTCATCCCGGGTCCGCAGCGTGTGTCGGACAGGGGCCTGCACGCAGAGGCCACCTGCGGCAGGCCCTCACCGCCGCGCGGGCTCTGCGCTGCCCGGCACGTCGTACGCGCCAAAAAGGCTGGCAGCGGGCCGTGTTTCGGGCAGCACGTACACCACGGCGCCGGTGCTAAGCACCGCGGGGCTCAGCACCTTTTCGTAGAAGGCCACCGGCAGGTTGATGCAACCGTATGAAATGCGGTTGTCCTTGGGCGTGCTGGACGCCAGCCGTTCGAGCCGGCGCTCGGACTTCACGTTGGCACGCACGCGGTGCATGGACACCGCTGCGTCGTAGTCCACCCACACCACGTCTTCACCGCTGGCATTGGTGCCAGGCTCGGCCACGAAGCGGCCCGCCGGTGTGGTGCGCTCGGCCGGCAGCACCTGGGCGATGGGCTTGTTGCCAATGCCGGGCACCGTGTGGTCGCCGATGGCCGAGCCCATCAGCGCGGGCGTGGCGCCCTTCAGCTGGCCATCAGGGCTGAAGACATAGACCTTCGCGTCCTTCTTGTCGACCACCACCACCGCCAGCTGGCGATGGTCGCCGGAGTGAAACGCCCAGTGGGCGATGCGCCGTGCGTCGGCCGAGGCGCTTTCGCGGCCGAACTGCGCGAGCCGCGGCGGTGCCTGCGCCGGCTGCTGCTGCGGCGCAAGCATGCGCGGTGCAGGGCCGGAGGGTGCGGGCGGCGCGGACGACTGCCCTTGCGCCGGGCCCCACGCGAGCGCCAGCACGGCCCCGCCGAGCAGCAGGCCTTGTTGCAGGGTTCGAAGGGCAGTACGAAGGGGTGGCATGGGCGACGCAGGCATGGAGCAGTGGCAGGGCACCACGATGAATCTTCACCATACCCACCCCCATCCGCCACAGGGCGTGCGCCAATGCCGCAGCGCGTGTAGGACGAGCGCTGCCATCATGACCTGCAGCACACGAGGATGCAGGTGGCGCGCAGAGCGATCTGCGCTGGCACGGACGCGTCAGGGCCCTCCCGCGGCCCCTCCCATAATCGCCCGATGCCCTCCACCTCCCCCCGCAAAACACACATCGACCCCCTGGCCATTTCCATCCTGCTGGCCTGCTGCATGTTCTGGGGCTTTCAGCAGGTGCTGGTCAAAGCCACCGTGGCCGAGGTGGCGCCGGTGTTCCAGGCGTTCGTGCGCTTTGCGCTGGCCACCGTGGCGGTGGCAGCCTGGTGCCTGTGGCGCGGCGTGCGGCTGTCGACTGCGGCCGAGCCCGCCGGGGCGGCACGCGCGGGGCTGCTGGCGGGAGCGCTGTTCGCGGGCGAGTTTGCGTGCATCTACCTGGGCCTGCAGTACACCAGCGCCTCGCGGCTGACGGTGTTCTTGTACGCCTCGCCGTTCTGGGTGGCGCTGCTGCTGCCGCGCTTCATTCCCGGCGAGCGGCTGCAGGGCTGGCAGTGGGCGGGCCTGGCCGCTGCGTTCGTCGGCGTGGGCCTGGCACTGGGCGACGGGCTGATGGGCCCCGCCAATGCCGCCCTGCCCCGCGCCTGGCTGGGCGACCTGCTGGGGCTGGCCGCGGGCCTGATGTGGGCCCTGACCACCGTGGTCATCCGCACCACGCCCCTGGCGGCCGTGCCCCCTGCCAAGCAGCTGCTCTACCAGGTGTGCGTGAGCACGGCGGTGCTGCCGGTGATCTCGCTGGTGCTGGGCGAGCCCTGGGTCTGGCAGTTCAGCGCTTTTGCCTGGGGGTCGCTGTTGACGCAGGCACTGGTGGGGGCGTTTGCCAGCTACCTGGCCTGGATGTGGATGCTGGCGCACTACCCGGCGACCAAGATCTCGGTGTTCGTGTTCCTGACCCCGGTGTTCGCCCTGCTGTTCGGCGCGCTGTGGCTGGGTGAGCCGGTGACGCCCGGGCTGGTGACCGCGCTGGTGCTGGTGGCCGCCGGCATCGTGCTGGTCAACCGCAAGCCCGCGGCAAGCTGAGATTTGAATAAAAAAAGCTGCTACCGCCTGTCTGGCAAGCGCTAGCAGCTATGTTTTTAGTAGCAATCAGAGTTTGGGGATGCGGATGCGGCTGATCATCAGCGAGCCCGACACCGCGAAGATCAACACCAGCGGGTGCAGCGTGAAGCCGCCGATCAGCATCTTGCCGAACCACAGGTTCTCGCGCACCGCGCCCAGCCAGGCGGCCAGGGCCATCAGGGCGACCAGCACGATGGAGGTGGGGATCGGCGTGCCTTCAAAGTACTTCACCTTGCCCGTGCCTTCGGACAGCGTCTCTGCCGTGACGTTGTAGCGCGCCAGGCGCGACACGCCGCAGGCCACGAAGTACGCCAGCACGATCCGGTCGAACAGCCCCTGCATGCCGCAGGCATACGCAATGATGGCGGGCGCCACGCCGAACGAGATCACGTCGGCCAGCGAGTCGAGCTCGCGGCCCATGGCCGAGCTCTTCTGGCGCCAGCGGGCGATGCGGCCATCGAGCACATCAAAGATGAGCGCGGCCAGCACCAGGGCGGCGGCGAAGTACACGTGCACCACGTCGCCGGTTTCCAGGTAGGTCATGGACGAGAACAGCGCGCCCACGCCGCAGACGGCATTGCCCAGCGTGAACCAGTCGGCCAGATGGAATTCGCGAATCATCGAGAAACGCTTGGGATGTTGAGGTGTGTTCATGTCGAGGGCTCCGGTCGCGCCATGCGGGCAAGAACGTATGTGTGTTTTCACGTTCTCAGGACGCCGCATTATGAGCGGCTGTGCGCGGTGTTTTCTGTAGGCACACCGCCCGCCCGACAGAGCGGCGATGACCGCCGGCCACCACGGGCCGCTGAGGGGTCCCCCCGGGGACGTTCCGCGATTGTCAGGACGGCCGGTCGGCCCAACAATGCCTGATTTGCCGCCGACCCGTTCACTGCCGACCCCATGACCACCACCTCCGCAGCCCCGCCCGCCCCTTCAGCGCCGCCCCTGAACCCGCCGTTCGCACGCATCGCCCCGGTGCGCAGCCTGGCCGACGTCGAGCACCTGGAAGCCCGGCCCCTGGCCGAAGCGCTGCCGGTGCAAAGCACCTACGAAATCTTCTGCAACGCAGCCCACGCGTTCGGCGACAAGACCGCGCTGACCTTTCTGCCCACCGCCCACCCCGCCGACGCGCCGGTGCGCTGGTCGTTCAACGACCTGCTGGCCGGCATCCACCAGACCGCCAACCTGCTGTACACGCTGGGCGTGGGGCCCCAGGATGCGGTGGCTGTGCTGCTGCCCGGCTGCCTGGAATACCACCTGGCCCTGTGGGGTGGCGAGGCGGCGGGCATCGTGCAGCCGCTCAACCCCATGCTCACCGACGAGAAAATCGCGGCCATGATGACCCTGGCGCGCGCCAAAGTGCTGATCGCCTGGGGCGATGAGGCCACCGAAGGCGATGCCGGCCTGTGGGCCAAGGCCCTGCGCCTGAGCGGCCAGGTGCCGACGCTGACCACCGTGCTGCGCGTGGCGCCGCATGACGAGGTACAGCGCGACGTACAGGGCGCGGCCCCCGCGCTGCCCCATGGCGTGATGGACTTCGCGGCACGCACCGCGCAACCCGCAGACCACCTGGTGAGCCGCCGGCGCATCGCGGCCACCGACATCGCCGCGTACTTTCACACCGGCGGCACCACGGGTGCGCCCAAGCTCGCGCGCCACAGCCACGGCGCGCAGGTGTTCACCGCGTGGGCCAGCGTGCAGATGCAGGGCATCGCGCCGGGCGACGTGGGCATCAACGGCTACCCGCTGTTCCACGTGGCGGGCGTGCTGCCGGGCTCGCTGGCAGCGCTGTCTGCGGGGGTGGAGACCATCATCCCCACCACCGGCCTGTTCCGCAACCGCGAGGTCATCGCCAACTACTGGCGCCTGGCCGAGCGCTACCGCTGCACCTACCTCTCTGCCGTGCCCACGGTGCTGGCGGCGCTGGCCAATGTGCCGCTGGATGGCGCCGACATTTCTTCGCTTCGGTATTGCCGCACCGGCGCGGCCATCCTGGCGCCCGAGCTGGCGGCGCGCTTCGAGCGTCTGTTTGGTTTGCACGTGCACGAGAGCCTGGGCATGACGGAGATGGCCGGCATCTCCACCATCACACCACCGGGTGTGGAGGCCCCCGCGGGCTGCGTGGGCTGGCGGCTGCCGTACACGCAGCTGCGCATCGTGGCGCTCGATGCGCACGGCAATGCGTCGGGCCAGGACATGCCGCCTGGCGAGGCGGGCATGGTGCTGTTCAAGTCGCCCAATTTGTTCTCGGGCTTTCTGGACGCGGCCGACACGGCCAAGGCCTTCACGCCGGACGGCTGGCTGGCCACGGGCGACCTGGGCTTTGTCGATGCAGAGGGCCGCCTGAACCTGAGCGGCCGCTCCAAGGACCTCATCATCCGCAGCGGCCACAACATCGACCCCAAGGTGATCGAAGACGCGCTGGGCGCCCATCCCGCCGTGCAGTTGTGCGCCGCCGTGGGCGCGCCCGATGCGTATGCGGGCGAGCTGCCCGTGGTCTACGCCACGCTGGTGCCGGGCGCCGAGGCGACGGAGGCCGAACTGCTCACCTTCACCGCCGAGCGCGTGGACGAAGCCGTGGCCCGTCCGCGCTGGGTGCAGGTGCTGGACACCATGCCGGTGACCAACGTCGGCAAGATCTTCAAGCCCGAACTGCGCCTGCGAGCGGCCTGCCACACGGTGGCGGCGCTGGTGGATGCGGCCTGCGCGGACCTGGGTGCCAACGGCCGGCGCGAGGTGCTGCCCGATGGCGACAACGCCGTGCGCGTGGTGATCGCCACCGACGGCACGCCTGAGGCGGCCGAGGCCCTGAAAGCGCGCCTGGACGCAGTGCTGGCGCCGCTGCCGGTGCGCATCACGGTGCAGGTGGAGGCTGCCGGCTGACCCGTGGCGCTACCGCCCCGTCTATCCCTCCGCCCCCGCCCCTACGTCTGCACCCCTGCCTGCTCCCGTGCCTGTCTTTTCTGCTTTTCTTGTACCGTGTTTTCGCTGCGCTTTGCTTTGCCCGTTTTCCCGTCCATAACCATTCCAGGAGACAACGCATGACCACACCGGCCCCGAAGAAAAAGACGATGACGACCATGACACCGACGACAACGCTGACGCCGATGACGACGGCGACCCCCACGGCGCTGAACCGCCGCGTGTGGCTGGGCGCCGCGGCGCTGGCGCTGTCTGCCGGCAGCGGCGGCGCAGCCTGGGCGCAGTCCGCCCCCTATCCCAGCAAGCCCATCAAGGTGGTCGTGCCCTTTGCCGCAGGCGGCGCCACCGACGTGCTGGCGCGCGTGCTGGCCGAGAAGATGGCCGTGGGCCTGGGCCAGCCCATGGTCATCGACAACAAGCCCGGCGCGGCCGGCATCATCGGCACCGACGCGGTGGCCAAGGCCCCGCCCGACGGCTACACGCTGCTGCTGGGCCTGAGCAACTCGATGCTGACCAACCAGTTCCTGTACACCAAGCTGCCCTACAGCCCCGAGCGCGACATCGCGCCTATCTACCAGATCGCCATCGCACCCCTGGTGCTGGTGGCCCACCCCAGCGTGCCCGTGGCCACGGGCCCCGAGCTGCTGAAGTACGTCGTGGCGAACAAGGGCAAGGTCGCCTACGGCTCGTACGGCACGGGCGCCTACCCGCACCTGGCTGGCGCATACATGAGCCAGTCGCAGAACGCCGACATGAGCCACGTGGCCTACCGCGGCGAGGCGCCCATGGTGCAGGACCTGCTGGGCGGGCAGATCCAGATCGCGTTCGCCAGCGCGCTGCAGGTCAAGCCCCACCTGGAGGCCGGCAAGCTCAAGGCCATCGGCGTGAGCGGCGAACGCCGCATGGGTACCCTGCCCAACGTGCCCACGCTGGCCGAGCAAGGCCTGAACGACGAGGCCTACCGCGTGGCGGGCTGGCTGGCGTTTGGTGCGCCGGCAGGCACGCCCCCGGCCATCCTGGAGCGCATTGCGGACGAGGTGCGCAAGGCCACGCAGCTGCCCGATGTGGCCCAGCGCATCGCGGCGATGGGATTCGACGTGCAGAGCAGCTCGCCCGCGCTGTTTTCCGCCGCGATTGCGAAGGAGCGGCCGGTGTGGGAGCGGCTGATCAAGGCGTCTGGGGCAAAGCTGGATTGAAAGTTCGCGTTGGAACACATCCCCCGTTCGGACTGAGCCTGTCGAAGCCAGGGCGCGCATGGGGCGGCCCTTCGACAAGCTCAGGGTGAACGGATGGTGGTGGCACGACGGCCCTGGAACGGCCCGCCCTCCCCCACCCGTTCGGGCTGAGCCTGTCGAAGCCAGGGCGCGCATGGGGCGGCCCTTCGACAAGCTCAGGGTGAACGGATGGCGGTGGCACGACGACCCTGGAACGGCCCGCCCTCCCCACCCGTTCGGACTGAGCCTGTCGAAGCCAGGGCAACCCCTGAACAACGTTCGCATTTTTCATCAGAATCCGCCTCCAGCGCTCGTTGAATAAGCGCTGGCAGCTATGGTTTCTGCAGCACCCCTGCCCGCTCCGTCGCGAACGCCACATACCACTCCAGGCACCCCGGATTGGCCATCGCATCCTTGTTGACGACCTTCTCGATCGGCTGCCCCAGCAGCAGTTTCTTGATCGGCAGCTCCTGCTTCTTGCCGCTCAGGGTACGCGGCACCTCGGCCACCACAAAGATGTCGTCCGGCACAAAACGGGGAGACAGCGCCGTGCGCACCGCGCCGTTGATGCGAGCCCGCAGGGCATCGTCCAGCACGCTGCCGGGGCGCAGCACCACGAACAGCGGCATGTAGCTTTCGCGGCCCAGGTACTCCAGGTCCACCACCAGGCTGTCGAGCACCTCGGGCAAGGACTCGACTGCGCTATAGATCTCGCTCGTGCCCATGCGCAGGCCGTGGCGGTTGATGGTGGCGTCGCTGCGGCCGTAGATGACGCAGCCGCCGTGGGCGCCGATCTTGAGCCAGTCGCCATGGCGCCACACCGCGCCCATGCTGGCGGGGCCGTCGCCACCACCCGGCTGGCGGCCGTGGCCTGCGGGGTACATGTCGAAATAGCTCGACAGATAACGTGATCCGAACGGATCGCCCCCACGCTTCCCCACTGCGTGTGGGTCGCTGCCCCCCAGGGGGGCCTTCGCACCTTGGGGCGGCCCGGCGGTGCTCACGTCGCCCCACAGGTACAGCGGCATCGACGGGATCGGCTGCGCGCACACCAGCTCGCCCACCTCGTCCATCACCGGCAGGCCCTCGGCGTTCCACGATTCCACCGCCGCGCCCAGCATGCGGCACTGCATCTCGCCGGGCACCTGCGGCATTTCGCGGTGGCCGCCGATGAAGGCCCCGCAAAAATCCGTGCCGCCCGAAATGTTGTTCCACCAGATGTCGTGCGTGCCCAGCGCCTCGAACTGCGCAGTCCCCCACTCCTGCACCTCGGGCGACAGGGGCGAGCCGGTGGTGCCCAGCGCGCGGATGCGGGTCAGGTCGCCATAGTCCGCGAGCGTGATGTCCGCCTTCATGCAGTTGGCAAAGAACGCGGCGCCCGCACCGAAAAAGGTCACGCCGGTGTCGGCCGCAAAGCGCCACAGCACGCCCCAGTCCGGGTGCTCCTTGCTGCCGCCGGGGTTGCCGTCGTAGATCACACAGGTGGTGCCCGACAGCAGCCCCGAGAGCTGCGCGTTCCACATCACCCAGCCGGTGGAGCTGTACCAGTGGTAGCGCTCGCCGAAGCTGTTGGGCTCGTAGCTGCAGCCGATGTCGTTGTGCAGCACCTTGAGCTGCAGCGCCACCAGCACCGTGCCGCCGTGGCCGTGCACGATGGGCTTGGGCAGGCCGGTGGTGCCGCTGGAATAGACGATCCACAGCGGGTGGTCGAAGGGCAGCCACATGGGCTCGAAGGCCGCGGTTTCGGCATCGTTGCGGGCGGTAGCGCTCGTCCAGCTTTCCCAGCCAGCCATGGACACCGACGTATCCAGATTGCCCAGCATGATGCCGTGTTGCACGCTGGGCAGCGCGGCGCGCAGTTCGGCCAGCACGGCAGTGCGGTCATGGTCGCGCCCGCCGTAGCTCACGCCGTCCACGCCGATCAGCACCTTGGGCTCGATCTGCCGGAACAGATCGGA
>Ga0209023_10008008_pt1 | contig 10687 bp, 9 predicted proteins | sample LakOneMetagenome_FD_187468 | JGI IMG/M metagenome (GOLD analysis project Ga0209023, IMG submission 187468) | Freshwater and sediment microbial communities from Lake Erie, Canada (SPAdes) (version 2) | ecosystem: Environmental > Aquatic > Freshwater > Lentic | place: Lake Erie, Canada | collected...
CCGGCGCATACAGGCTGTCCGCGCGCGCAAGCGCCGCATCGGCTTCGTCGAACCTACCGGGGTCGTCGTTGCCGGCGGCCGCCGCGAGGTGCGACCGCCACGCCAGTTCCACCGGTTCCGGCAGCCGGGCGTCATCGTGGCGATGGTGGCGGCGTTCCTGCCGCACGATGCCATCGCTTTTGCCGCTGGCCGCACGCAAACGTTCGCCACCGGGCAGGCGGGCGATCCTCTGCATCACGCAGTCCGGATCCGTCAGCAATTCGTCGTAAGCGATGAAGGCGCGCGGCAGGCCGCGGCTGGCGCGTTCGGCGTCCAGCACATGCCGCAGCCACGACAGCATCGCCTTGCCGGTCGCCATGCCGTCGCGCACCGCCAGCGAGCCGGCGATTTCCTGCGGATGGCGCGCGAGCAGCAACACCGAGGGCTTGCAGCCTTCCACCGCGAGCGCATCCAGCCAGAGTTCGGCGAGCAGGCACATCCGCGGATCCTTGATCGCCCACAGCGGATGCGTGGACAGGCTGGAACGCAGGTAGTCGCGGATTTGCGCGCGGGCGACGGCGGCTGCATCGGATCGCATCCAGTCGCGCGGCAGCGGGCGCAGGTCGTCCCAGCGGTATCCGAGCGCGGACAACAGCCGTTCGTTGGTTTCGACCGCGAAGGCATCTTCCCAATGCCCTTCCTCGTTACCGGGGCTGCCCGGCACCAGGCGTTCCCCCGGATTGGCGCCAGCCGCCGCCAGCAGCCGCGCCAGCACCGAGGTTCCGCTGCGATGCATGCCAAGCACGAGGAAGCCCGTGCTGTCGGTGCCATTCGATCGGGAGGTGGTTGCGGTCACGGCCCGTGCATCATCCGACGAGGTCGCGTTCGAGGATATCGACAATCCGCGCCGCCGCGTGGCCATCGCCATAGGGTGAAACGCCCTTCGCCATGCCTGCATGGGCGTCGGGGTCGTCCAGCAAGCGCGACACCTCGGCGACGATGGCCTCGCGAACCGGACCCACCAGCTTGACCACGCCGGCCTCGACCGCTTCCGGGCGCTCGGTTTCCCGGCGCATCACCAGCACCGGCTTGCCGAGCGCGGGCGCCTCCTCCTGCACCCCGCCCGAATCGGTCAGCACCAGGTGCGCATGCTTCATCGCCGCGACGAAGGGCAGGTAATCCATCGGCGGGCACAGCGTGATCCGGTCGTGTCCGTCGAGGATCTCGCGGGCCGGGCCGGAGACGTTCGGGTTCGGGTGCACCGGATACACGAAATGCACATCGTCGTGGCGGTCGGCGAGGTCGCGGATCGCCAGGCAGACTTCGCGGAAGGGCGCGCCGAAATTCTCCCGTCGATGCGCGGTGACCAGCACCATGCGCCGGCCTTCGGGCACCTCGACCGGCAATGGCGTGTCGCGCTGCACGACTTCGAGCAGCGCGTCGATCACGGTGTTGCCCGTGACATGCACCGACACCGGATCGAAGCCCTCGCGCAGCAGGTTGTCGCGCGAACCTTCGGTCGGCGCGAAATGCCAGCGCGACAGGCGCCCGGCCACGATCCGGTTCATTTCCTCGGGAAAGGGGTTGTGCAGGTCGCCGGTGCGCAGGCCGGCTTCGACATGGCCGACGTCGATGCGCCGGTAGAACGCCGCCATCGCCGCCGTCATGACCGTGGTGGTGTCGCCCTGGATCAGCACCGCGTCCGGTCGTTCCCGCGCGAACACTTCGTCCAGCCGCGACAGCAGCCGCGAGGTGAGTTCGGGCAGCGCCTGGCCGGGCGCCATGATGTCGAGGTCGATGTCCGCGACGATCCCGAACGCATCCAGCACCTGGTCGAGCATCTGTCGGTGCTGCGCGGTCGCCAGCACGCGCACCTCGGCCCAGGGCGCGGCCTGCAGCGCGCGGATCACTGGCGCCATCTTGATCGCCTCGGGCCGCGTGCCGACCACCGCGAGGATGCGCTTGCGCGCCTCCTGCCCCGGGGATTCCAGCTGCGTCATGCGCCCAGCGCGTGATCGATGTCGGCGCGCAGGTCTTCCAGCGTCTCCACGCCCACGGACAGGCGCACGAGGTCGTCGCTGATGCCGAGTTCGGCACGACGCGCGGGCGGGATGCTGGCGTGGGTCATGATCGCCGGGTGGTTGACCAGCGATTCCACGCCGCCCAGCGATTCGGCCAGGGTGAACAGTTCGAGCCGTTCGCAGAAGCGCTTGGCGCCGTCGAGGCCACCCTTGACCCGCACCGAGAGCATGCCGCCGTAGCCGTCCATCTGCCGTTTCGCGAGTTCGTGGTGCGGATGCGAAGCCAGGCCCGGATAGATGACGCCTTCGATCGCCGGATGCGACTTCAGCCATTCGGCCAGCGCCTGCGCGTTCTCGCAATGCGCCCGCATCCGCAGGTGCAGCGTCTTCAGGCCGCGCAGGGCGAGGAAGCTGTCGAACGGCCCCTGCACCGCGCCGATCGAGTTCTGCAGGAAGGCGAGTTGTTCGCCGAGCTCGGCGTTGTCGCCGACAATGAGCATGCCGCCGACCATGTCCGAATGGCCGTTCAGATACTTCGTCGCCGAATGCATGACCAGGTCGGCGCCGTGTTCCAGCGGGCGCTGCAGGGCCGGCGAAGCGAAGGTGTTGTCGACCGCGACCAGCAGGCCGCGCTGCTTGGCGATCGCGGTGATCGCCTTGAGGTCGACGATCTTCAGCAGCGGGTTGGTCGGGGTTTCGATCCAGACCAGTTTGGTCTTGGGCGTGATCGCGGCTTCGAACTTGGCCGGGTCGGTCATGTCGACGAAGCTGAAATCCAGCCCCGCGCTGCGCCGGCGCACGCGTTCGAACAGGCGATAGCTGCCGCCGTAGAGGTCGTCCATCGCGACCACGTGGTCGCCGCTGTCGAGCAGTTCCAGCAGTGTGGACGTGGCCGCGAGCCCGGATGCGAACGCGAAGCCGCGCGTGCCGCCCTCGAGACCGGCGACGCAACGTTCGTAGGCGAAACGGGTCGGGTTGTGGGTGCGCGAGTACTCGAAGCCCTGGTGCACGCCCGGGCTGGACTGGGCGTAGGTCGAGGTGGCGTAGATCGGCGGCATCACCGCGCCGGTCGTGGGATCGGGGGCCTGTCCGGCGTGGATCGCCAGCGTGCCCAATCCGGGGCGGCCGCGGCCGCTGTGGTCCTGGCTCATGCGATGTGCCCTGCGCGAATGGTCGCGAATTTTAGCATCCGCGCCCGGGCAATCCGGCCTTCCGGGACGCCTACTGCACCCGGCGACGGAGATAGTTCAGCAGGTCGATGCGGGTGATCAGGCCGAGGAAACGGCCCGCGTCCATCACGATCGCGACGTGGCCGCGGTCGAACACCGGCAGCAGCGCCTCGATCGGCGATTTCACCTCCAGCCGGTCGAGCTTGCTGACCATCGCGGTCGAGACCGAGTCGCGGAACCGCGCCTCGTCGCCGTAGACGTGCAGCAGCACGTCGGATTCGTCGACGATGCCGACCAGCGCGTCGCCATCCATCACCGGCAGTTGCGAGACGTCGTACAGCTTCATCCGCTGGTAGGCCGTGACCAGCAGGTCCTTCGGGCCGACCACCACCGTGTCGCGCTGCGAATACGGGCGCAGGATCAGGTCGCGCAGGTCGCCATGCGATTCGCGTTCGAGGAAGCCGTTGTCGAGCATCCAGAAATCGTTGTACATCTTCGACAGGTACTTGTTGCCGGTGTCGCAGACGAAGGTCAACACGTTCTTCGGCGCGGTCTGTTCGCGGCAGTATTTCAGCGCGGCGGCAAGCAGGGTGCCGGTCGACGAGCCGCCGAGGATGCCCTCCTTCTCCAGCAGTTCGCGCGCGGTGAGGAAGCTTTCCTTGTCGGAAATCGCGTAGGCCTTCTTCACCCGGGTGAAGTCGGAAATCGGCGGCAGGAAATCCTCGCCGATCCCTTCCACCATCCAGCTCGCGGACTTCTCCACGACCTGCCCGCGATTGATGTAGTCCTCGAGGATCGAGCCGACCGGATCGGCGAGGATCAGTTCGGTCTGCGGCGAATGCCGCGCGAAGCAGCGCGACAGCCCGGTCATGGTGCCGCTGCTGCCGCAGCCGAACACGATGGCGTCGAGCTTGCCGCCGAGCTGGCGCAGGATTTCCGGACCGGTGCCGAACTCGTGCGCGGCCGGATTGTCGGGATTGCCGAACTGGTTGATGAAGTAGGCACCCGGCGTCTCGTGCGCGATGCGCTGCGCCATGTCCTGGTAGTAGTCGGGATGGCCCTTGGCGACGTCGCTGCGGGTCAGCACCACCTGCGCGCCCATCGCCTTGAGGTTGAAGATCTTCTCGCGCGACATCTTGTCGGGCACGACGAGGACGAGCTTGTAGCCTTTCTGCTGCGCGACCAGCGCAAGGCCAATCCCGGTGTTGCCGGCGGTGCCTTCGACCAGGGTGTCGCCGGGCCGGATGTCGCCGCGTTTCTCCGCGGCTTCGATCATCGACATCCCGATGCGGTCCTTGATCGAACCGCCGGGATTCTGGCTTTCCAGCTTCAGGTACAGCGTGCACGGGCCGGTATCGAGGCGACGGGCGCGGACGATCGGCGTGTCGCCGACCAGTTCGAGGACGGAATCGTGGATGGCCATGCGGGATTCATGCGCCGCGCGTGCCGCGGCTTCGGCCGGGATTCTAGCAACCGCGCCGTGGCGGGATACCCAAGGTGACGCGGGCGGCGGCGGCGGACGAGGAAGCCGCCGCCGCCCGCGACGAGGAAAACGGGTCAGTGATGCAGGACGTCGTACATCCTGGTCAGGCGATCCTTGGCAGCCAGCTTCTCGCGCTTCATCTGCGAGAGAGTCGTGTCATTGACCGGCAATACACCGAGTTCGGCATCGAGCACCTGCTTGTCCAGTTCCTTGTGGCGGTAATAGAGCTGCCTGAACTCGTTGTTCGCCTTGAGGATGGCGTCGAGTTCCACCTGCGGTTGCCCTTCGAACATGGAGACCTCCTACGACTGCGGGGAGAAGCCCGTGCCGGCGATCCGGCGCGGTCCGGACGGCACCAGACATGCGAACGCCCCGGCCGTCTCCGACGCGGGGCGTTGCAAGGTGGCGTGAACTACAGGGCCAGCGGCGCGGGATGTTCCTTCCGGAACGCCCACGCCCGAGGAGTGCGTGGTGAGGCGTCCCGGATTGTCGAACGGTGGCGTCATCGACCTGGCTCGCTACCGAGGATCCGACGGGAATCGAACCCTCTGGAAGCCCGAACCTACTCCTCCGATCCGGGCCTCGCAAGCGACTCGCGCAATTGCTTGATCCGGCGGGCCCGACCCATCGGCGGGCACGGCCGAAGTGCGTCTCAAATCCCGGCGGGACGCTCGCAACTCATTGTTTTTATTATTTTTTAACGAGCCGTTCAGGGCTTCGGTTTTTTCTTTGGCTCGGGTTGGCTTTCGCCTGCGGCCCTGCGCAATTCGGCTTCCTTCCGGGCCAGCTCCGCCTCGCGCGCGCGCGCCGCCTTGAGCTTGGCGCGCTCGGCATCGCCGACGCCCTGCACCACCGCTTCCGCACTCTGTCGCGCCTGCGCTTCGGCATCGGCGGTGGCGCGCAGGCGTTCGGCTTCCTCCGCCTGCATCTGCGCTTCGAGCCGCAGGCGTTCGGCTTCCTGGCGCGCACGCTCGGCATCCTGGCGACTGGCTTCGACCATCAATTCGCTGCGCTGCCGGTCAAGGTCCGCAGCCTGCCGGCGCAAGGCTTCCGCGGCCGCCGCCTGTTCGGCGATGGCGACGCGCTTGCCGGCCAGCGCCTGCAGTGCATCGCGCTGGCTGCTGCGCGCGGCGGCGAGCGCGTCCAGCGCCTGCTGCGCGCGGAAACGTTCGTAGGTGGCCACGCCCTGGTAACGCGGATCCGCATTGAGTCCCTGCAGGCGCGCGGTTTCGTCGCCGCTGTAATCGACCGCGGGCAGCGGCGGTACCGGCACTGGTTCGGGCAAGACGCTGCCATCGTCCACGCCCAGCGTCTGCCGCAACGATGCCACGTCCGCGCTGCGCTGGCGCACCGCCTGCGCGGCATCGCGGGCCTGGCTCGCGGCATGCGCCAGGTCGGCGTCCACGGCGGCGGCGAGCGCGAGCGTGCGCGCATCGTTGTCGCGACCCTTCGCCATGGCCGCCTGCGCCGCATCGAGTTCGGAACGTGCCCGCGCAATCAGCGCATCGGCTTCGGCCGCGGGCGTTCCGGCCTCGGCGCGATTCAAGGCCTGCCTCGCCTGGTCCAGTTCCGCCGTCGGCGGCGGCAGGGTCGCGCAACCGGAACAGGCCGCGGCGATTGCGAAGCCCGTCGCATACAGGGCGGTCCGGAAGTGTGCGAAGCTTGGAGTCATCGACGTGGCCGTGTTGCCGGCGGGGGAAGCCGCGCAGCCATTCTTCACCGCACGACGCCTCGTCGCAACGTCAGCCCGCCGCGGGCGAGGAGAGATGGATGGATATCGGCTATTTCCTGAAGCTGATGACCGACAAGAACGCGTCGGACATGTTCATGACCACGGGCGCGCCGGTCTACATCAAGGTCGAGGGCAAGCACTACCCGCTGGGCAGCACCGGCCTGCCGACCGGCATGGTGAAGAAGATCGCCTACTCGCTGATGGACGAGGGCCAGAAGGAATCGTTCGAACGCGAGCTCGAGCTGAACATGGCGGTGGTGCTGGAAGGCGCCGGCCGTTTCCGCGTGAACGTGTTCAGGCAGCGCGGCGAAGTCGGCATGGTGATCCGCGCGATCCGCAACGTGATCCCGTCGATCGAGGAACTGCAGCTGCCGATGGTGTTGAAGGACGTGATCATGGCGCCGCGCGGGCTGGTGCTGGTGGTCGGTTCGACCGGCTCGGGCAAGTCCACCACGCTGGCCTCGATGATCGACCACCGCAACACGACCACCTCGGGCCATGTCCTCACCATCGAGGATCCGATCGAATACCTGCACCGGCACAAGAAGTCGATCGTGAACCAGCGCGAGGTCGGCCTCGACACGCACGGCTTCCACAACGCGCTCAAGAACGCGATGCGCGAGGCACCTGACGTGATCCTGATCGGCGAAATCCGCGACGCCGAGACCATGGAGGCGGCGATCGCCTTCTCCGAAACCGGCCACCTGTGCCTGGCAACGCTGCATTCGAACAACGCCGACCAGACCATCGAACGCATCCTCAACTTCTTCCCCGAGGGCGCGCACAAGAACGTGCTGATGAACCTCGCCCTGAACCTGCGCGCGGTGATCTCGCAGCGCCTGGTCATCGGCGTGGACGGCCGTCGCATGCCGGCGACCGAGGTGCTGATCAACACCCCGCACATCCGCGACCTGCTGCGCCGCGGCCAGGTGCACGAGATCAAGCAGGCGATGGAAGCCTCGCTCGAGGAAGGCATGGAAAGCTTCGACCAGTGCCTGTACCGGCTGTTCAAGACCGGCCGGGTCGAACGCGAGCGCGCGCTGGACGCCGCCGATTCGCGCGAGGGCCTGGCACTCAAGTTCCGCCTGTCCGAAGGGGCCAGCGGCGAGCACGATCCCTACGCGGACGTGTTCGACACCAATTCCGCACAGGCCACGGCCGCGCACTAGCGCGGCAGTGGCTCAGGGTTTCGGCGCATCCGGCTGGCGCTCCGGCTGCGCGGCCTGGAACGCCGGCAGTTCCATGCACGCCTGTTCGATCCGCAGCATGGTTGGATACGCATCGAGGTTCACGCCGAAGCGGCGCGCGTTGTAGAGCTGCGGCACCAGGCAGCAATCGGCGAGCGTCGGCGTATTGCCCTCGCAGAACGTGCCGGTGGAGGGATGTTCGGCCAGCATCGCCTCGAACGCATCGAACCCGGCCACGATCCAGTGCCGCACCCAGTTGTCGCGCTCGGGCTGCGGCACGCCCCACTCGCGTTCGAGGTACTGCAGCACGCGCAGGTTGTTGAGCGGATGGATGTCGCAGGCGACCAGTTGCGCCAGTGCGCGCACGCGCTGGCGTTCGCGCGCGGTGGCTGGCAGCAGCGCCGGCTGCGGCCACACCTCGTCGAGGTATTCCAGGATCGCCAGCGACTGCCGCAGCATGCGCTGGCCGTGCTCGAGCACCGGCACCAGTTCCTGCGGATTGGTTTCGCGGAAGGCGGGCGAATGCTGTTCGCCACCATCACGCGCCAGGTGCACCGGCATCGTCTCGAACGCCAGCCCCTTGAGGTGCAGCCCGATGCGCACGCGGTAGGCCGCGCTCGAGCGCCAGTACGAATACAGCCGCAGCCTGTCGTTCATGGTGCCCTCCCCGCCGGCACGATAGCGCCTTCCGCGCGTCGGTGCTGGCCGCCGGTCGCGGCGATCGCCCCGCCTGGCGCCCTAGGGCGCCCCTTGGCGCTCGATGCGCTGCTCGATCGCCCCGAAGATGCTGCGGCCTTCGCGATCCAGCATCTCGATGCGCACGCTGTCGCCGAACTTCATGAACGGCGTGACCGGCTTGCCGGTCTCCAGCGTTTCCACCGTGCGCTTTTCCGCGAAGCACGACGCACCCTTCGAGGTGTCCTCGTTGGCGATCGTGCCGGACCCGACAATCGTGCCGGCCGACAGCGGGCGCGTCTTCGCCGCGTGCGCGACCAGCTGCGGGAAATCGAACTGCATGTCGACACCGGCCTCGGGTGCACCGAACCAGGCGCCATTGATGTGGGTGAGCAGCGGCAGGTGCACCTTGCCACCGCTCCAGGCGTCGCCGAGCTCGTCCGGGGTCACGAACACCGGGCTCAGCGCGCTGCGCGGCTTGGACTGCAGGAAGCCGAAGCCCTTCGCGAGTTCCGCTGGAATCAGATTCCGCAGCGAAACGTCGTTGACCAGGCCGATGAGCTGGATATGCACGGCCGCCTGTTCCGGCGTCGCCGCCATCGGCACGTCGTCGGTGACCACGACGATTTCCGCTTCCAGGTCGATGCCATAGTCCTCGCTGACCACCTTCACCGGATCGCGCGGGCCATAAAAGCCGGCGCTTGTGGCCTGGTACATCAGCGGATCGACGTAGAAGCTCTCCGGTACCTCGGCGCCGCGCGCGCGGCGCACGCGCGCGACGTGCGGCAGGTAGGCGCTGCCATCGACGAATTCATAGGCGCGCGGCAGTGGCGCGGCCAGCGCCTGCATGTCGAGCTCGAATACGCCATCGGCGCTGCCGTCGTTGAGCGCATCGGAGAGGGCGTTCAGGCGCGGGGCGGCGCTTTCCCAATCCTCCAGCGCGCGTTGCAGGGTCGGGGCGATGCCGGTGGCGCGCACCGCCTTCGACAGGTCGCGCGAGACCACGATCAGGGTGCCGTCGCGCCCGCCTTCCTTCAACGAACCGAGTTTCATGTCGCGCCGCCGTGTGGAAAGTGGCGATTTTACCGCGCCATGACGGCTGCTCGTGGTGAGCCTGTCGAACCACGGGTGGCCAGTGACACGGGATAGCGTCAGTCGTCGCCCTGGAATGCGTTTTCGCGGAAAGTGAGTACGAGGGTATCGCGATGCCCGTATTCGTCGAGGGGCTGGATCGGCGTGGTCTCGTGGATCATGCGCGCGTCGTCGAGCAGCAGCATCGACCACGGTTCGGCCAGGGTGAAGCGCTGGCCCCACGGCCCGGTGGCCTCGAACACGCGGGTTTCGCCACCCTTGATGCCCTCGCGCCCGACCAGGATCACCGCCACGAAATCGACGCCGTCGCGGTGTGCGCCTTCCGGCGTGGGCCGGCCGAGGCCGTCGCTGGTGTCGATCCGGAACTGGTGCGCCTCGATGCACCAGCGCGAGGCCGGTTTCAGCCCGGAGCAGGTACGCGCCAATGCGGACAGCAACCGCGTCCAGGCCGGATCCGCGACCACGGCCGGGTCGATCGGCTCGAACCAGCGATGCATGCCGCCGTGCAGGGCGTTGTAGTCCAGCGACTGCCAGTGCGCGCGGTGCGGCGCCTGCGCCAGTTCGCCATCCTCGAACACGAAGCAGGAATGCCGGCGGCGGCGGTAGCGTCCGCCATCCTTGAGGTATTCATCGTGCGGCAATGCGTTCCACGACGGCTTCAGCGCGTCCAGCGCGACGAGATCGCAACCGCTGAGTTCGGCAAGGCCCGAAGCGGCCAGCACCGCGTCGCCCTGCGCGCGCATCTGCGCGGGGAGTTCGGCGGCGTGGATGCTGGGTGGCGGGAAGCTCGCGGTCATGCGCACGCTCCGGCGGGACTGGAAAGCAAAAACCCGCCGAAGCGGGCTTTTGGCGGGATGGCAGCCCCGGATGGATTCGAACCACCGAATGCCTGAGTCAGAGTCAGGTGCCTTACCGCTTGGCGACGGGGCTATGCAACCGATTTTAGAACTAAACGAACGCGCTTGCTGAATCGCGGCAAGCGCGCAGACCAGCGGTCTTGGGCACGAAGCGGCGCCGAAGACAGTGCTGTAGCACGGCGAGGCGCCGCGACACAGCCCAAGGCCGGTGGGCTTAGCGCTTCGAGAATTGCGTGGCGCGGCGAGCCTTGTGCAGACCGACCTTCTTGCGCTCGACTTCGCGCGCATCGCGGGTCATGAACCCGGCCTTGCGCAGCTCGGTCTTCAGCGATTCGTCGTACTCGACCAGCGCGCGGGCGATGCCCAGGCGGATCGCGCCGGCCTGGCCGGTGGTGCCGCCGCCGGCGGCGGTGACCACGACGTCGAACTTGTCGGTGCTCTTGGTCAGCTCGAGCGGCTGGCGCACGATCATGCGCGCGGTCTCGCGGCCGA
>Ga0209023_10008009_pt1 | contig 10687 bp, 9 predicted proteins | sample LakOneMetagenome_FD_187468 | JGI IMG/M metagenome (GOLD analysis project Ga0209023, IMG submission 187468) | Freshwater and sediment microbial communities from Lake Erie, Canada (SPAdes) (version 2) | ecosystem: Environmental > Aquatic > Freshwater > Lentic | place: Lake Erie, Canada | collected...
TCTCCGCGCGGCAGGCGCGCATCGTGCTCGGCGAGGCGCACGAACGGCGCGGCGGCGCGAGCGACGACGCGCGCGTGGCCTACACCGGCGCGCTCTCGCCGACCAACGACAGTCCGGGCGCCGATTCGCCCACGCGCAACTGGCTGCGCGCCCGCGCCACGCTCGGTCTGGCGCGCCTGGTGCTGGCGACCGACCCGCCGAAGGCAGCCCAGCTCGCACGCGAGGCCGAGGCGGCGATCGGGGCGGCGCCGCAGAGCGTGCGTGAGCGACGCCTCATCGAGCAGGCGCGCGCGATCGCGGCGCGAGCGCGTCCGAGCTGAGCGGGTTAGAATGCAGCAACAGCGCAGTCACCAGTCACCGCGCTGAGGTCACTCCCGACCGAGCCGACGCGATGCTCACGAGCCGCGGCCAGCTCACCCGAACCCCTTCCGCCTGCGACTGGCGCTCGATCCGCGAGCGACAGGCCGATCCTTCCTCCACAACACAAATGTCTTTTGACGAACTCGGCCTGGCCGAGCCCTTGCTGCGTGCCGTTCACGAATACGGCTACACCACCCCCACCCCGATCCAGGCCCAGGCGATCCCGACCGTGCTGTCCGGCGCCGACCTGATGGGCGGCGCCCAGACCGGCACGGGCAAGACCGCCGGCTTCACGCTGCCGATGCTGCATCGGCTGATGGCCAAGCCGGCCGCGCGAGATGCGCGCGGCCGCATCCCGATCCGCGCACTGATCCTCACACCGACACGCGAACTCGCCGCGCAGGTCGAGGAGAGCGTGCGCACCTACGGCAAGTACTCCAGGCTTTCGAGCATGGTGATGTTCGGCGGCGTCGGCATGCAGCCGCAGATCGACCGCCTGCGGCGCGGTGTCGACATCCTCGTCGCCACCCCCGGCCGGTTGCTCGACCATCATCAGCAAGGCACGCTGGACCTGTCTCACATCGAGATCTTCGTGCTCGACGAAGCCGACCGCATGCTCGACATGGGCTTCATCCACGACATCAAGAAGGTGCTCGCGGTGCTGCCGCAGAAGAAGCAGAGCCTGCTCTTCTCCGCGACCTTCAGCGACGAGATCAAGGCGCTCGCCGACCGGCTGCTGAATGCGCCCAAGCTGATCGAGGTCGCGCGCCGCAACCAGACCGCCGACACGATCGCGCAGAAGGTGCACCCGGTCGGCCGCGAGATGAAGAAGGATCTGCTGATCCACCTCATCAAGGACAACGACTGGCACCAGGTGCTCGTCTTCACGCGCATGAAGCACGGCGCGAACCGCCTCGTCGAGCATCTGCTGAAGGCCGACATCAGTGCGATGGCGATCCACGGCAACAAGAGCCAGAGCGCGCGCACCAAGGCGCTGGCCGACTTCAAGAGCGGCGACCTGACGGTGCTGGTCGCGACCGACATCGCCGCGCGCGGCATCGACATCGACATGCTGCCGCACGTCGTCAACTACGAGCTGCCGAACGTGCCCGAGGACTACGTGCACCGCATCGGCCGCACCGGCCGCGCCGGTGCGCAGGGCGAGGCGGTGTCGCTGGTGTGCGTCGACGAGAACGGCTTCCTGCGCGACATCGAGAAGCTGATCAAGCGCGAGATCCCGAAGGAGATCGTGCCCGGCTTCGAGCCGCCGTCGCACGAGCGGCCCGAGCCGATCGTGCTCGGCCGCATGGTGATCGGTGAAGGCGCGGGCCGCGGCGGCCAGCGCCATCACGCCCCGGCACGCCCGGGCGGCGGCGGCGGGCGCTCCGGCGGTGGGCGCCCGAATCCCGCACGGCCCGGTGGATCGCGTCCGAGCGGCGGCGGCGGCCGCCCGCCGGCGCGCGGCGGCGCTCCGAAGCGCTGATCCCGACGCAGCGGTTAGAGTGTCCGCATGGCCACTCGCAAACCCCTGCTGCGCACCGCCCTGCTCGCGGGAGCGAGCGGCCTGATCGGCGCGCAGCTGCTCGCGCTGCTGCGCGATCACCCGGCGTACCGGCACACGCACCTGCTGTTGCGGCGGCCGATCCCGGGCGTGGCCGCCTACGACCGTCTCGCGCCGCACATCGTCGACTACGCGGCGCTGCCCGATCCGCTGCCGGCGGTCGACGATGTCTACATCGCGCTGGGCACGACCATCAAGGTCGCCGGCTCGCAAGCGGCGTTTCGCCGCGTCGATTTCGATCACGTGGTGGACACCGCACGCGCCGCACGTGCCGCGGGCGCACGGCGCCTCGGCGTCGTCTCGGCGCTCGGCGCGGATGCGCGCTCCGCGGTGTTCTACAACCGGGTCAAGGGCGAGATGCAGGATGCGATCCGCACGCTCGGCTATGACGCGGTCGTGTTCGCGCAGCCATCGCTGCTGATCGGCGACCGCAGCGCGCTCGGCCAGCCGACGCGCACCGGCGAGGTCTGGATCACCCGGCTGCTCAATCCGTGGATGGGCCTGGTGCCTCGGGGCGTGCGGCCGATCCGGGCCAGCGCCGTCGCCCAGGCGCTCATCGACGCGACGCTCGAAGGCGTGTCCGGCGTGCGCACCCTGAGCTCGGGCGACATGCAGCGGTGAATCGCGGCGCTGCGCTGCGCAGCTTTCCGGCGTTCATGCGCTTCTGGGCCTCGCGCCTGGCAAGCACCAGTGCCAACCAGATGCTGATGGTGGCGATCGGCTGGCAGATGTACGACCTGACCGGCAGTGCGTGGGACCTCGGCCTGGTCGGCCTGTTCCAGTTCCTGCCCGCGCTGCTGCTGGTGCTGGTCGCCGGCCACGTCGTCGATCGCTTTCACCGCGCGCGCATCGCGGCGCTGTGCATGCTCGCGCAGCTCGCCATCGCCACCACGCTGGCCGCGAGTGCGCACGGTCATTGGTCGAGCCGCGAGCTGCTGCTGGCCGTCTCGGTGCTGCTCGGCATCGTCAAGGCGTTTCAGATGCCGGCCCAGCAGGCCCTCGCCCCGGCGCTCGTGTCGCCCGAGGTGCTGCCGCGCGCGCTGGCCTTCAGTTCGATGGGCTCGCAGGCGGCGATCGTCGCCGGCCCGGCGCTCGGCGGCTTCGTCTACGTGGCGGGCGCGCAGGCGGTGTATGCGCTGTGCGCGGTGCTGTTCGCCACGGCCGGCGCCTTGGTCAGCGGCGTGCGCTACGACCACGCGCCACCGGCACGCCGCGAGATCAGCGTCGCGACACTGATGGCCGGCGTGCACTTCGTGCGCCATCGACCGGTGGTGCTCGGCGCGATCTCGCTCGATCTGTTCGCGGTGCTGCTCGGCGGCGCGACCGCGCTGCTGCCGATCTACGCCCGAGACATCCTGCACACCGGGCCGTGGGGCCTGGGCCTGCTGCGTGCGTCGCCCGCGGCGGGGGCGTTCACGCTGTCGCTGCTGCTGACGCGTTGGCCGATCACGCGTCACGCCGGGCGCGTGCTGCTCGGCGCGGTCGCGCTGTACGGCGCGGCCACGCTGGTGTTCGGCGTCTCGACCTCGTTCGTGCTGTCGATGGCGTCGCTCGTCGTCGCCGGCGCGGCCGACATGGTCAGCGTCGTGATCCGCCAGTCGCTGGTGCAGCTCGACACGCCAGACGACATGCGCGGCCGCGTCAGCGCAGTCAACTCGGTCTTCATCGGCGCGTCCAACCAGCTCGGCGAGTTCGAGTCGGGCGTCACCGCGGCGCTCATCGGGCCGGTCGGCTCGGTGCTCCTTGGCGGTGTCGGCACGCTCGCGGTCGCCGCCGCGTGGACGCGCCTGTTCGCGCCGCTGGTCCAGCGCGACCACCTCGCGCCGCTGCGATGACGAACGCGCTGCGGGTGCTGCACGTCGACGAGGCCTGCGTCGTCGTCGACAAGCCCGCCGGGCTGCTCGCCGTGCCCGGCCGCGGCGCCGACAAGGCCGACTGCGTTGCCGCGCGCGTGCAGGCGCAGTTCACCGACGCGCTCGTCGTGCACCGGCTCGACATGGCGACCTCCGGCCTGATGCTGCTCGCGCGCGGCGCACACGCGCAGCGCGTGCTCAGCCGGGCGTTCGCCGAGCGCGCCACGCACAAGCGCTACGTCGCGATCGTGCACGGCGTGATCGCCGCGGACGAAGGCGAGATCGACCTGCCGCTGATCGCGGACTGGCCGAACCGGCCGCGGCAGAAGGTGGACCCGGTGCACGGCCGAGCGTCGCTGACGCGCTGGCGCGTGCTCGCGCGCGAGGCCACGCGCACGCGCGTCGAACTCGAACCGGTCACCGGCCGCGCGCATCAACTGCGCGTGCACCTCGGCGCGATCGGTCACCCGATCGTCGGCGACGCGCTCTACGCACCGGACGACGCGCCGCGCCTGATGCTGCACGCCGCGGGGCTGCGCTTCGCGCACCCGACCCGCGGCGCGCCGATCGAGGTCACGAGCCCGGTGCCGTTCTGAGCCCTACCCGCGCTTGGCCTTCATGTTCACCTTCGCCGCGCGCCCGCGCGCCTTCCACACCGCCACCTGCTGCTGACGTTCGAGCGCGCTCATCGTGTCGCGGCGCGCCTCGCGCAACAGCTTGTGGTAGTTGCGCAGGCGATCGTCGGCGACACCCGCACGCACCGCGCACCCGGGTTCGTCGTGGTGCTTGCAGTCGCGGAAGCGGCACTGCGCGGCCAGTGTGTCGATGTCGGCGAACGTCGCAGCGAGCGTGGTCTCGTCGATGTCCGGCCGCAACGCGCGCAGCCCGGGCGTGTCGATCACGCAGGCGCCGCCCGGCAGGCGGTGCAGAGAGCGCGACGTGGTCGTGTGCTTGCCGCGGCTGTCGTGCTCGCGCACCGCACCGGTGTCCTGCGTCGCGCTGCCGAGCAGCGTGTTCGTCAGCGTCGACTTGCCCGCGCCCGACGAACCGAGCACGACCAGCGTCTGGCCCGCGTCGAGACAAGGTCGCAGGCGCTGCGCGGTTTCAGGGTCGGTGCCGTCGACGAGGTAGAGATCGATGCTGGCGGGCAATCGCCCCTGGAGCGCCTCGATGCGCGCCGCGACCAGGCCCGGCGTGCGCTCGGCGACGTCGACCTTGGTCAGCACGACGACCGGCCGCACGCCGCCGGCGTGGACGAGCGCGAGGTAGCGTTCGAGGCGACGCGGGTTGAAGTCGTCGTCCAGCCCCATCACGAGCAGCGCGACATCGACGTTGCTGACGACCGGATGGCGCCGGCCGTCGGCGTCGCGCCGGCTCAGGTGCGACAGCGGCGGCACCTGCCGGTGCACCCAGAACTCGCCGTGCGCGTCGCATGCGGCGAGTACCCAGTCGCCGACCGCGAGCGCGGTCTCGTCGTCGAGCAGCGTGCGTGTCAGACGCGGCAGCACACGGGCACTGTGGTCGCGCGTGCCGTCATGCACGCGCACGGTTTCGCGGTGGACTTCGACCAGGCGCATCAGTTGCCACGCGGGCGCCTCGTCTTCGCCGGCCGCGGCAGCGGCGGCCTGGTTCGCCAGCGCGGGCGTCAAGCCCAAGGTGCGCAGGCGTTCGTACGGAATGTCGATCATGGTGATCAGCGGTCTTTCATGCGTTCTCGCCGCACGCCCAAGCGGATGACCGCGGGGCGCGCATGTATCCCCTCGCGCAAGTGATGCGCCAGGAGCGTGGGAGGGAGAGCGGCGGCCGCGAAGGGCGGCGCGAAAGATCAGCTGCAGTCGATCAGAATCGGAGCCGATTCGATCGATCGAACGACCAAACGAACGGGGGGCGTCAGCTCAGGCGGCGGCCGCGTGGGGGGCAGTGGGCAATGTCTTCATGGCGGCCTCCTACGGGTTCGTTGATCGGAAACTGAAAGCCCGCGCAGTCTGCCTGCGGGAACTCCGCGCGTCAATCGCTATCGTATGCTGCGCCGCTCGCCCTTGCGAAATCGCAACGGGCCGGCATATTCGCTGCGTGTGCAGGATGTCTGTTCGAGGAAACAACCCATGAAAGCAATGATCCTGGCCCTCTCCGTCGCCGTGCTGGCTGCTGGCCTTGCGCCGACCGATGCCGACGCGCGGCGCCTCGGCGGCGGGGGCTCGACCGGCATGCAGCGCAGTCTGCCGACGCGCACGACTCCGACCGCGACGCCGCCCACGCAGGCGCCCCAGGCCGCCCAGCCGTCCGCCGCCGCGGCACCGACGGCCGCTGCGGCGGCGCAGGCCGCTGCCCCGAAGCGCTCGTGGCTCGGGCCGATCGCCGGCCTCGCCGCCGGCCTGGGGCTGGCCGCGCTGATGAGCCACCTCGGCCTCGGCGCCGCGTTCGGCGAGTTCCTGACGCTTGCGCTGATCGCGATCGTCGCGTTCGTCGCGATCCGCTTCCTGATGCGGCGCTTCTCGCCGTCCGCATCGGCACCGCGCATGGCCACGCCCAACGGCATGAACTTCAACGGCGCACCGGCCGCGACGTCGGCGCCGGCGGCCATCGCGTCGACCCCGGCGACTCCTCAAGCCACGAGCGCCCTGCCCGCCGGGTTCGACGCGCCCGCGTTCGAGCGCATCGCGAAGATGATCTTCATCCGCATGCAGGCGGCCAACGACAGCGCCGACCTGAACGACCTGCGCGCCTTCACGACGCCGGAGATGTATGCGTCGATCAAGCTGGAGTTGCAGGAACGCGGCGCCACGGCGCAGCGGACCGACGTGGTGCGCGTCGATGCCGAAGTGCTCGAGGTCGCGAATGACGCGCAGCGCCAGATCGTCAGCGTGCGCTTTCACGGGCTGATCCGCGAGGAGATGGATGGCGTGGCCGCGCCGTTCGACGAGGTCTGGCACCTCGTCAAGCCGACCGACGGCAGCCGCGAGTGGGCGATCGCCGGGATCCAGCAGAGCGCGCTGGCCTGACGCGCATGGTCGCCGCGACGCGCGAGCTCTACATCCTCACCGGCGCGTCGCGCGGCATGGGCGCGGCGATCGCGCGCCGGTTGCTCGCAGCGCCGGACGCCGTCGTCCTGTGCCTGTCGCGGCAGGCGAATCCGGCGCTGGCGGGAACGAACTGCGAGCAGTGGGCGATCGATCTCGCCGCCCCGGTGGAGGCCGCTGCGCGCCTCGGTGCGTGGCTGGCAACGCACGACGGCATGTCGTTCGCGAGCGCGACCTTGATCAACAACGCCGCGACGCTGACACGGATCGGCGGGATCGAGGATTGCAGCGATGCCGAACTGTCGTCGGCGTTGCGCGTCGGCCTCGAAGCGCCGCTGCTGTTGAGCGCCGCCTTTCTGCGCGCGACGCGCGAGTGGCGCGCGGTGCGCCGCGTGCTGAACATCTCCTCCGGCCTCGGCCGCCGGGCAATGGCCGGCCAGGCCCCCTACTGCGCGACCAAGGCCGGCATGGATCACCTGTCACGCGCGCTCGCCCTCGACGAGGCACGACACCCGAACGGCGCGAAGGTCGTCTCGCTCGCGCCCGGCGTGATCGACACCGACATGCAGGTCGCGCTCCGTTCGGGCGACCCCGCGGGGTTTCCGGAACAGGCGAATTTCATCGCCCTTAAAGAGAAGGGGCAGCTCACGTCGCCTGACGACGCGGCTGCCCGGGTGCTGGCCTACTTGAATCGCGCCGACTTCGGTGTGAATCCGGTGGCCGACGTGCGCGAACCCTGACGACGCTCAGATCGCCGCCGTGCGCGCGCCGCGCTGTGCGACGACCGTCGCGGCCGGCTGGCGCTTGGCGACGACCACGACGCGCTCCAGCTGGATGACCGGGATGCGCTTGCCGACGACCGTCACGGTCGGGAGCTGAACCACCTGCACGGCCTGCACGGTCTGCGTGGACGCGTCCGCCGCCCGTGCGGGCTGGATCGAGACACCGGCAGCGGCCACCGCCAGGACCATCGTGGCGCGGGTCAGGTTCTTCGTGAAGGTGGTGGTGTTCATGGTGCGCTCCTGCGGGTTCGTCTTTCGATGGAGGCAGTATCGGCAGCGCGTCGATCGCCTTCCAGCCGATTGCGACGGATTGCAGCCCGGCGCGTGCGAACTGCAGATATCCGGGATGAACCTGCCTCGGCCGTCGGCCCGCATTTGCCAGAATCGGCCCCTACCCACCCTTTCGCAGGCGCAGCCACGAGCGGCGCCCGATCCGCATGAGCCGTCGTCACCTCCTCGCCGCCGTGGTTGCCACTGCCTGCGGTCTCGCTGCCTGCGGCAGCATCCCGCCCGGCGCGAGCGGCACGATCGAGCCGAACGCCAACCTGGTCGTCCAGGGCATTCCGCCGATTCCGGCGAGCATCGCGCGCGACGTCGCGAAGTACACCGACTTTCGCGGCCACAGCTTCGTCGACTGGCATCCGCTGAAGCGCGAGATGCTGGTGTCGCACCGCCCGTCGGGCGCGAGCACGGTGCAGCTGTTCCGCGTCGCCGCGCCGATGGCCGAACCCGAGCAGCTGACCGACACCACCGACCCGGTGCGCAACGCCAGCTACGAGCCGCGCACCGGCCAGTACATCGTCTTCGCGCGCAGCCGCGGCGGCGACGAGGCGGACCAGCTCTATCGCCTCGATCTACCCGGCAAGCAGATCACGCTGCTGACCGACCCGAACGAGCGCCACAGCATCGAGGCCTGGACGCACGCGAGCGGCCAGCTGGTCGCGCTGTCGGTCCCGCTGGACCGCACCGCGCAAGGCGGCTCGCGCGCCAGCATCGCGCAGACGCTGTGGCTGATCGACCCGCTGCAACCGCAGTCCAAGCGCAAGCTCGCCGAACTGCCCGGTGGCGGCTGGGGCGCGAGTGGCGTGTCGTGGGACGACCGGCGCATCGCGCTGACGCGCTATCTGTCGGCCAACGAGTCGGAGGTCTGGATCTTCGACATCGCCAGCGGTCAGCGCACGCGGCTGCTGCCCGCGCCCGACGCGACGTCGAAGGCGACGCACCTCGGCGCCGAGTTCCTGCGCGACGGCAGCGGGCTGCTCGTGAACACCGACCGCGGTGGCGAGTTCCGCGAGCTGATGCTGTACCGCTTCGGTGACCGTCAACTGGTGCCGCTGACGCGCCAGATTCCGTGGGACATCACCGGCGCGACGTTGAACGACAGCGGGTCGCTGATCGCCGCGCAGGCCAATGTCGACGGCCGCGACGAGCTGCGGCTGTTCGATGCGCGCACGCTGCGGGAGATCAAGGCGCCCGCGGTTCCCGCCGGCAGCGTGGGGTCGACGCACTTCCATCCGAAGCGCCCCGACCTCCAGTTCTCGATCAACAGCACCAAGGGGCCGAGCCGGATCTACACGGTCGATCCGACCAGCGGCCAGCTCGAGCAGTGGACCCGGCCGGCCGCGCCGCCGAACGTCGACATGAACGCGTTCGTCGATCAGCAGATCGTGCGCTGGAAGAGCTTCGACGGCCGCACGATCTCCGGCATCCTGAGCCTGCCGCCGGCGCGCCACGGCGGCAAACGCCCGGTGCTGATCGACATCCACGGCGGCCCGGAGGGCCAGGCCACGCTCGGCTTCATGGGCCGCTACAACTACCTGCTGAACGAACTCGGCATCGCGGTGATCGAGCCCAACGTGCGCGGCTCGGCTGGCTACGGCAAGACCTTCCTGTCCCTGGACGACGGCGTCAAACGCGAGGATTCGGTGAAGGACATCGGCGCGCTGCTCGACTGGATCGCGACACAGCCGAATCTGGACGCCTCGCATGTCGCGGTCGAGGGCGGCAGCTACGGCGGCTACATGAGCCTGGCTGTGGCGACCCTGTACCCGAACCGGATCGCCGCCTCGGTCGACATCGTCGGCATCTCGAACTTCGTCACGTTCCTGCAGAACACCGAGAGCTATCGGCGCGACCTGCGGCGGGTCGAGTACGGCGACGAGCGCGACCCGGCGATGCGTGAGTTCCTGCAGCGCATTTCGCCGCTGACGAACGCCGCGAAGATCGCCAAGCCGATGTTCGTGGTTCAGGGCAAGAACGATCCGCGCGTCCCGTACACCGAGGCCGAGCAGATCGTCGCGAAGCTGCGCCAGAGCGCGACGCCGGTGTGGTACCTGCGCGCCGAGAACGAGGGCCACGGCTTCGTGCGCAAGGAGAACGCCGACTTCGAGTTCTTCGCGAAGGTGATGTTCCTGAAGACCTATCTGCTGAACTGAACCGCGGGCCCCTGGAAACCCTGCGCGCGAAACGTCAGCACCAGCGTGTCGCGATGGCCGTTCTCCTCGAGCGGCTGGATCGGCGTGCTCTCGTGGATCACACGCGCGTCGTCGAGCAGCAGCGTCGTCCACGGTTCGCTCATCGTGAAGCGCAACCCGCTCGGGCCGGCGGCATCGAACACGCGCGTCTCGCCGCCCTTGATGCCGCGCCGATCGACCAGGATCACGACGACGAAATCGACGCCGTCGCGATGCGCGCCTTCGGGTGTCGGCCGGCCGATGCCGTCGGTCGTGTCGATGCGGAACTGATGCGCCTCGACGTACCACGGCTGCGCACCGCGCAACGCCGTGCACGTCGCGGCGAGCCCGCGCAGCAGCTGCGACCAGGCGGGCTGCGCCACGACGCGCGGGTCCATCGGCTCGAACCATCGCTCCAGGCCGCCGTGCAGCGCGTTGTACTCGACCGGCTGCCAGTGGGCGCGGTGCGGCACCTGCGTGACGGCGTCGCCGTCGACGATGAAGCAGGAGTGGCGCCGGCGCCGGTAGCGTCCGCCGTCCTTCAGGTGACCGTCGGGCGGCAGATCGCTCCAGGTGGGGCGCAGCGCATCGAGCACCGGGGCCGCCACGCCGATCAGCTCGCGCAGACCGGCGGGACCGAGCGCCGCGTGGCCGTCGT
>Ga0209023_10008011_pt1 | contig 10685 bp, 11 predicted proteins | sample LakOneMetagenome_FD_187468 | JGI IMG/M metagenome (GOLD analysis project Ga0209023, IMG submission 187468) | Freshwater and sediment microbial communities from Lake Erie, Canada (SPAdes) (version 2) | ecosystem: Environmental > Aquatic > Freshwater > Lentic | place: Lake Erie, Canada...
CAGATAAGCGATCGGTGCGAATTTATCGTCATCATCATCGGTCGGTGCATCCAGCGCGATATCGCGACCAGACAGACGCATTTCCATTTCGATGACTTCTTCGCGTTTCACATCGAGGGTCTTCGCCAGCGCATCAATTTGCTTAGGCGACATGGTTTCCAGACCTTCTTTGTGGCTGCGCAGATTGAAAAACAGTTTGCGTTGCGCTTTGGTCGTCGCAACTTTGACTAAACGCCAGTTTTTCAAAATGTACTCATGCATTTCGGCTTTAATCCAGTGCATCGCATACGACACCAGACGTACGCCCTGATCAGGATCAAAGCGTTTGACTGCCTTCATCAGGCCGATATTGCCTTCCTGGATCAGATCGGCGTGTGGCAAGCCATAGCCGAGGTAACCACGGGCAATGGACACAACCAGACGCAGATGCGACATCACCATCTGTTGCGCAGCGGACAGATCATTATTGTCACGCAGGCGGGTCGCCAGATCGATTTCTTCTTCATGCGTCAGCATAGGCAGGCGATTGACCGCAGAAATATAAGCGTCAATATTGCCCAGCGTACCTGTAAAGCCGAGCGCCAGTGCTGTGCTGTCTGATGCTGGAATAAGTTGTCTTGAAGTCATTATGTTGTTCCTCTCAATTACTGCAGTCCGAGCAAAAAAATAACTCTGAACAAACGTACTATTTCCCTATATTAGCACTCTCTTGCGAAGAGTGCTAATTCTCGTGAAAATGATGATTTCATCAAGATGAGGTCAGAGGTAAAAGCGGGTATTCCAGACCCTCGCCGAGTACTGTTGCCAGTGGTCGCCACTGGTAATTCTGCAGAAATTTCTGGAATCAGCTTTCTTTCTCTGCTTTAACCAAGTGGTTAGAGCAGCGATTTTTGGGAAAGTTGCAAATCATTATGTATCAGTTTGTTCGCGCCAGTTGACGGCGGACGGACAGATAAGCGCCAGCCAACCCCAGTAACATGCTGACACCCAGCAACATCAGGCTGGGTAATATGCCCAGCGGTACCAGACGGAATTCGGAGGCATACAGTTTGGCAAATTCCGCAATGGCCTGATTCAGTGGCTGTAGAGAGGCAGCAATGGCGGCCAGTGCCAGGCTTCCTGCCAGCAGACCCAGCAGCGCGCCGGTGTAATAGTAGGGGCGATGAATGAAGCTGTTGGTCGCACCTAACAAACGGGTAACGGAAATCTCCGCCTGATGCGAAATGACTTGCAGACGGGTCGCATTAAACACGACCACAATCACGACTACGCCCAGTGTCGTTGCCAGAAACAGCAAACCTATCTGCAATATCTGCACAAGTGCCGCCAGCCGCTTGACCCAGGCTGAGTCAACCTGAACCACCTCAACATCGGGCAAGGCCTGCAGTTGTTCGACCAGCTTATCGAGTTTTGCTGCATCATTATTCGATAGCGAAAGCACGTAAGCATCCGGCAGGGGATTGCCGCCCAGTGTTGATAGCACTTCTGCGAGGCTGGACGCGTCCTGCATTGCCGCCAGTGCTTTTTCTTTCGGCGTAAAGCTCAGTTTGCCGCTGATGTTGCTGTCTTTCAGCAGACGCTTGATTGGTACTGACAATGCAGTTGCATTTTCACGCGCGGTGTCGGTCGTCAGAAATATACTGATTTCCGGTTCTATCGATAACTGTGAAGAGATAGGGCGGATATTTTCAATCAGCGTGAGTCCGGCAATCGGCAGCGCCAGCGCGATGGCGACCACCAGCACATTGAAGATGAAATTTCCGGTACCGGCGCGCAAGTGGGTGAATGCGCTTTTCAGTGCAAACAGATGTTCACGAAACCAGATGGTCATAGGGATTTCCTTGAAGGCGTAATAGCAGGCGGAAGTCAGGCGGCAGCGCCTGTTGTCCATGAATCCGAGATTTGTCCATTGCTCAGATAGATCACGCGGTCGGCCTGATCCAGGAATTGCTCATCGTGACTGGATATGATGCAAGTGACGCCGGCGCTCTGAAATGCTTTCAATGCGCTCAGCACTTTGTTGGCATTGTCTCTGTCCAGAAACGCGGTAGGTTCGTCAGCCAGAATGATTTTAGGGCGATTCACGATCGCACGCGCAATCGCAACACGCTGCTGTTCACCGCCTGAGAGTTCCAGCGGCAAGGCATTGGCTTTATCCAGCAATCCGACTTTTTCCAGTGCGACGCAGGCACGTGATTCTGCTTCACCCGAAGTAGCGCCGGTCACAATCAGCGGCAGCATGACGTTGTCGAGAACGCTGCGGTCGGTCAGTAATTTCTGGTCCTGCAAAATTAATCCGAGCTTGCGGCGCAAATACGGCAGGCTGCCGGTTTTGAGTTTGCTGACATCCTGACCATTGACGATGACATGGCCGCTGGTCGGCTTTTCTATGCCTGCGATCATTTTTAATAAAGTCGATTTTCCGGCACCAGAGGGGCCCGCCAGAAAAATGAGTTCTCCATCCTGGATGGTCAGAGAGATATCGCGCAAAGCGTAGGCATCACGCGAATATTGTTTAGTGACGTTATCGAATTCGATCATGATCGTTGCACTGACTGTCTGTGATTTTAATTAAACAAGGCGTCGACGAATTCCTGCGCGTTGAATGGTTGCAGATCTTCGATTTGCTCGCCGATGCCAATGAAATAGACCGGTATCGGGCGGGTCTTTGCAATCGCTGCCAGAACGCCGCCTTTTGCTGTGCCATCTAATTTTGTAATGATCAAACCGGTCAGTTGCAATGCATCGTCAAACGCTCTGACTTGTGCCAGCGCGTTTTGTCCGGTGTTGCCATCAATGATCAGCAACACTTCCTGCGGTGCGCCTTCCATGCCTTTGGCAATCACACGTTTGATCTTTTTCAGTTCTTCCATCAGATGCAATTGAGTCGGCAAACGCCCTGCGGTATCAACCATCACCACATCGGTGCCGCGCGCGCGCGCGGAGGCAACAGCGTCAAACGCCACCGCTGCCGGATCGCCGGATTCCTGCGAAATCACCGTCACATCATTGCGCTCGCCCCAGATCGATAATTGCTCGCGCGCTGCAGCACGGAAAGTATCGCCAGCCGCCAGCAACACGGACTGATGGTGAACCTGCATGTGCTTCGCGAGTTTGCCTATGGTGGTGGTTTTTCCTGCGCCATTGACGCCGGCAATCATCATGACCAGCGGTTGATGACGACCCAGTTCCAGCGGCTTTTGCAAAGGTGTGAGCAATTCCAGCAACAACGCTTTGAGCGCGGCTTTGACTTGTTCTGCTTCGGTTAATTTTTCTTCTTTGACTTTCTTTTTCAGCGTATCGAGCAAAAACAGCGTCGCTTCGACGCCCGCATCGGATGTCAATAAAGCCGCTTCGAGTTCGTCATATAGCTCATCATCAATACGCGCGCCGATAAACAGCGTGGTCAGATTCGATGAGGTTTTGGCCAGACCAGCTTTCAGACGGCTCAGCCATGAACGCTTTTGTTCAGGTTGTGGCGCAGGAGCCGACGCAGACGTAGATGCAACTTCGGCGACTGCCGTTGTCGCCGTCGTGGTCACTGGCTGTGCTGCTGGTTCGGCGATTGTCTGCGGCAGCTCGGCAGGCGTAGTCGGTATTGCCGCAGAAGCAGGCGTAGCAACGACTTCAGGCGTTACTACCGGTTCTTCTTTGGGTTTTCTTTTGAAAAAACTAAACATCGGATGATTTTGTCGGAGAGGGGAAGCTGCAAACTGCTGACCCAAGTATTAGAATGCAGCCATTCTAACAGACCGCGCCGGGTAATTTGACTTACCAGTGTCATTCAACTAATGAAAACCAAGACTAAAAAACCCGTATCTCCTCAAAGAGTCGCCCATCAGGTGCGAATCATCGGCGGCCAGTGGAAGCGCAGCTTGTTAAGCGTGATTGAGGCCGATGGCCTGAGACCAACGCCAGACCGTGTCCGTGAAACGACATTTAACTGGTTGAACCATCTTTTTAACGCTAATTGGGCGCAAGTCAGTTGCCTGGATTTATTTGCCGGCAGCGGCGCGCTGGGATTTGAAGCCGCCAGCCGTGGCGCGCGTCTGGTCACGATGGTGGAATCTCATACGCCGGCGTTCAAGCAGCTCGAACAGGTTAAAGCTAAACTCGAAGCGCATCAGTGCCAGTTGCTCAGGGGCGATGCCGGTAAAGTGATCACGAGCGCTGTGGCCGAAGGGAAAAAATTTGACCTGATCTTGCTGGACCCGCCTTTCGGACAAGGCTGGTTGGCAAAAATTTTGCCTGTTTGCCGCGAAGCGCTGAGTAATGACGGGTATGTTTACGTCGAAGCAGAATTCCCGCTCGACGAGCAAAGTAGTGACCCGGATATGCAGGAATTGCTGAGCGGATGGCAGGTGATACGAGCGGATAAAGCCGGAAGTGTGTATTTCCATATTCTGCAACGCAACATTTTGCAGCATAATGCGCACGAAAATCAGGCATAATGCCAGATCAATTTAGTGCATATCATTATGCAAACAGCGCAAATAGCGAAAATAAGGAGTCAAGATGGTCACAGCCGTTTATCCGGGAACATTTGATCCGCTGACCCGCGGTCACGAAGATCTGGTGCGTCGCGCCTCAGGTCTTTTTGATACTTTGGTGGTTGGTGTTGCCGACAGTAAAAATAAACGGCCATTTTTCTCTCTGGAAGAACGCCTGAGCATTGCGAATGAAGTGCTGGGACATTATCCAAATGTGCGGGTAGAGAGTTTTTCTGGCTTGCTCAAGGATTTCGTCAGGAAAAATGATGCCCGCGTGATCGTGCGTGGTCTGCGGGCCGTGTCGGATTTTGAGTATGAGTTTCAGATGGCAGGGATGAACCGTTATCTGTTGCCGGATGTGGAAACGCTGTTTCTGACGCCGTCTGACCAGTATCAATTTATCTCAGGTACGATCGTGCGTGAAATCGCGATGTTTGGCGGTGATGTATCCAAGTTCGTTTTTCCTTCGGTTGATCGTTGGCTCAAGCAGAAGGTTGACGCGCTGAACGAAAGTAAATAAAGCGTTACTGCCATGCCGCAGATGCGCAGATGAAATGAAAGTGAAGTAAGTATGGCCCTGATGATTACCGACGATTGCATTAACTGCGACGTGTGTGAACCCGAATGCCCGAACGACGCGATTTTTATGGGGCCGGAGATTTATGAAATCGACCCGCATAAATGTACGGAATGTGTTGGTCACTACAAAGAACCGCAATGCAAGCAGGTTTGTCCGGTGAACTGTATTCCATTCAATCCTGAATGGCGTGAGACGCCAGCACAGTTGCAGGCGAAATACGAACATTTACAAGCGGCACAAGTTAAATAATTTCGTTGCCGCTGCCGGTTATTCGCAACGCACCTGATTTCTGCCGGAACGTTTAGCATCATACAAAGCGCGGTCGGCGCGAGAGATCATTTCTCTTGCCACCGCAGTCGCCTCGCCCAGATTGTGTTTCTCCGACACGGTCGTCAATCCGATAGAAATCGTGGTGGAACAATGTCCCTTATCTGACAGTGTAAATGGTTTACCTGCGATGCTGCGACGTATGCGTTCTGCTACCAGCATGGCGTCTTGCAGATTGGCGTTAATCAGTAAAACTACAAATTCCTCACCACCGAAACGCCCCAGCGTATCGCTGAGCCGCAACTCTGCCTTGATCCGCTTTGCCACTTCGCACAAGACATCATCGCCGCCCTGATGACCATGCTGGTCATTAATTTTCTTGAAAAAATCGATGTCCAGATACATACAGGCGATGCCGTAAGACTGGCGACGGGCGCGGGCAATTTCCTCCAGCGTGCGTTGTTCGACATAGCGGCGATTACTGACATTCGTCAGTGGGTCTGTCAGACCGATATAAACGAGTCGTTCATTATTCAGAACATTTTCTAAACAGATCGCAATGATGGAACCCAGGCGCTCAATGAAATCGGTTGCCATCGTTGTCAGGAAACGCTCTGCACTGAAGCTGCCCAGATTCAGATAGCCGATCAGACGGTTTTGCCGCACCAGCGGAATGACCGCAACACTGGCGGGTTTTTTGGTGCAGCTGCGATATAAGTTACCGTACAGATGACCCTGATATTTGCCTAACAAAGGTTTGTAAGACAGCAGTGCTTTGGTCTGTAATTCGTGTTCATGGCGGACAAAGAGCAGGCCGGGAAACTCTTGCAGGTCAATGCGCAGATCGTTCAGCATTTGTTGTAAATCCTGACGCGGATCGACTAGCGCGAGGGTCACGATATCAAGATCGGAAGTGTTTGCCAGTTCGCTGAAAATATAGCTGATCAGTTCTTTGAAATGACTCGCACCGATGATTTTCAATTCAAAACTCTGATGACGCGCGAGTATGCTTTGATTCCTGTGAGCCAGTTCCAGGATATCGTCGAGCTGTGTGCGGAGGGCGTGATTCTCCACCCGGAGATTTTCCAGACTTTGTGCCTGACGTCTGGCGTTCACATTGGCTCTGTCCATACTTCCTTATTTTTTTCGAGAGAATGCGGTATTCAAAACGCAATCGGCATCTCAACTTCATCGCCGACGCGTAGCACTAAACCCGCACCTTGTTCGAGGATGACGTTCATGCCAAATGTAATTTCGCCATCAACAATCGGGTTGGCGCGATAGCTTTGTAAAATATCGACGGGGCTTGCGCCGACTTCACCCGTCAATTGATCGACCGCCGGAATCGGGCAGCGCGGGCAGGGTTTAACAGGACGCAGCTGTACGCCATTCTGCAACAGATAACTGGCAGCGTAGTCTTCCTCGAATGCCTCAACGCCATCAATGACGATGTTAGGGCGAAAGCGGTTCATGGGGACGGCCTGACGTCCTTGTGCAATGGCTCTGCGATTCAGATCTCCGAGTGAGGCCTGCGCAATCAATAGTAAAGGGTAACCATCCGCAAAGCGGGTCGGCGCCAGTGTGTCGCCGGTCCATTTGGTATTGGCGTAACGCTGTGCCTGTGGCGAGAAACGCACCAGCCGGCATCGCGTACCTAAGGCTTGGCTAAACCAGGTCGCCGCTTCTTCACCGGCATCATCTGCGATGACTTCCGTTTCCCATATCTGGACAGTGATTTTTTGCGCATCGGCATTCGCTTTGAGCGAAATACTCAGCGTTGCCATCGTATCGGTATCGACGCGTAAGGTGTCACCAGCAATCGTTATCCGCAGACAGGCCATGCGGGGATATTCACGTTGCGTCAGAAAAAGACCGCTCCCATCGACCAGCATCCATTCACGGTCGCAGACCCCGCCGTAGCTCAATCCACTCGCGGTTATCACTGCTTCTGTCAGCGCAATGCCAGCACAGGATTTGATTGGATACATCGTGAGTTCGGAAATGGAGGGCATGCGGTAAATCTGAGAGTAAATGCGGTCAGGTCAACTATTTTAATGCCTTATGGCAAAACGGGTGAGTTTAAATTGTCAATCACATCACTTTTAAGGTGCATCAGCGGTGCCACGGAATTGCAGACGATAGGCGGAGGGCGAAATTTTCAGCACTTGTGCAAAATACCGTCGCATCAGTAAGGCGGAGCCGAAACCGGCAGCGGATGCAATCTCTTCGATAGTCTGTCGGCTCGATTCCAATTGCCGTTGCGCATAGTTCAGTCTTTGATGCAGCAGCCACTTGCCAACCGTGGTTCCTGTCAGTTGCTGAAAATGACGGGTAAATGTTCTGCGACTCATCAGCGCTTTATTGGCCAGCATATCCAGCGTTTGCGTCTGATCTAAATGACTGTGCATCCAATGTAAGACTTTCCCTAAGCGATCGTCGCTGGCAAGTACCGGTATGGGTTGTTCTATGTATTGCGCTTGCCCGCCCTGACGATGGGGGGCTACCACCAGCCTGCGTGCAACCTGATTCGCTAACTCGGCACCAAAGTAGGTGCGCAGCAGATGAAGGCAGCAATCAATACCCGCCGCGGTTCCTGCCGAGGTCGTGATTTTGTCCTGATCAACGTACAGGACATCCGGCTTGACATGGACTTGCGGATAGCGACTCGCAAACTCCTGCGCCAGTGCCCAATGGGTCGTTGCCTCGCGTTGATTCAGCAAACCCGCATCGGCTAATACGAAAGCGCCGAGGCAAAGGCCAACGATATGTGCCCCGTTTTTGTTAGCCACGCGCAGCAATTTGATTAACTCGTCCGGCGTCGTCCGTAAATCTTCGTGCCACGATGGAATGATAATGATGTCGGCTCGCCTGAGTGTTGACAGGCCATATTTGGTTTCCAGCGTATAGCCTGCGCTGGTTCTGATTTTGTGATTTCCCGCTGCGCCCGCCTGCGAGCAGACACGTAAGCGTATTTCAGGGGTGTCAGCGTATTTATGTAGGTCACCGAATACCAGACTGGGTACCGATAAATGAAACGGGCTGATGCCATCAAACGCCAGCACACCAATCGTGAGCGGCGATGCAGCGGATTTTATTAATGTGGCAGATGGATTCGGCATGGCCTGATTGTATCTAAATATGTCAATCGGGTCACTCTGAAAAATAGCGAATTTCACGCAAAATATTCATTCATACAGCACCGCTTTTGTTGCTGATACTGAGTTGCCTCGCTTATCTGAAAAAGGAAAATATATGTCTGCTCCCGCATTAAACCCATCCGCACCGCGCCGTGCCCTGATTGTGATTGACGTGCAGAATGAATACTTCAGTGGTCAGATGCGCATCAGTTATCCCGATCCGCAATCGTCTTTGCAGCAGATAGGCAGGGCGATGGATGCTGCGCATCAGGCTGGTATTCCGATTTTCCTTATTCAGCATTCTGCGCCGGAAACTTCCCCGGTGTTTGCCCGTGGCTCCGCAACCTGGGCATTGCATGACGAGCTTATGCAACGACCGTTTGATGTGTTAATAGAAAAAGCCAAGGCCAGCGCATTTAGCGGAACAACACTGGATGCGCAATTGCAGGCATTACAGATCGACACGCTGAGCATCGTTGGCTATATGACGCATAACTGCAATGCCAGCACCGTATTTGAGGCTGCGCATCGTGGCTATCAGGTCGAAGTCCTGAGCGATGCCAGCGGCTCGCTGCCGTACCGCAATGCTGCTGGCGCTGCCAGTGCGGAAGAAATCCACCGCGTATTTCAGGTCGTATTTCATTCAAATTTTGCCAGCTCCTGTACGACAGACCAGTGGTTAGCTGCACTTGAGCAACAAGTCCCGCTCAGTCGCAGCAATGTCTATACATCGCACCAGGACGCAATCGGCAAACCGCCAGCAAGCCGTGAGCAGCCCTAAGCGCTGACGCCAATAAAAAAGCGGAGCCCGGTTATGGGCTCCGCTTGCTAGCGTGCAATCAGGCCTGAACAGATCTGACTTCTATCGTTCGACTCAGACGTTAAACAGGAAGTTCAGAACGTCGCCATCTTTCACAACGTATTCCTTGCCTTCGGCGCGCATTTTGCCGGCTTCTTTGGCGCCCGCTTCGCCTTTGTGGGCGATGTAGTCATCGAATGCGATGGTCTGGGCGCGGATGAAGCCGCGTTCAAAGTCGGTGTGAATCACACCTGCTGCTTGCGGTGCGGTGTCGCCGATGTGGATAGTCCATGCGCGGACTTCTTTAACACCTGCGGTGAAGTAAGTTTGCAGGCCGAGTAATTTGTAAGCTGCGCGGATCAGTCGATCGAGACCCGGTTCTTCCATACCCATATCGGCCAGGAAGTCAGCTTTGTCAGCGTCATCCAGATCAGCGATTTCAGATTCGATCGCTGCGCAGATCGCCACGATAGGCGCATTCTGGGATGCGGCGAAGGCGGTCAGTTGATCCAGCAATGGATTATTTGTGAAGCCGTCGTCAGAGACGTTGGCGACATACATCGCAGGCTTGGCGGTGATCAGGCACAGCGGTTTGATCAGTGCCATTTCGTCGGCATCCAGACCCAGTGCGCGCACTGGTTTGGCTTCGTTCAGCGCTGGCATGATGCGTTCTAACAAAGCGACCAGTTTGGCAGCATCTTTGTCGCCGGAACGGGCTTTTTTGTTTTCGCGGTGAATCGCTTTTTCCACGCTGCTCATATCGGCCAGCGCGAGTTCGGTTTGTATCACTTCGATGTCATCCAGCGGGCTGACTTTACCGGCAACGTGAATCACATTGTCATCTTCAAAGCAGCGTACGACGTTGACGATCGCATCGGTTTCACGGATGTGCGCGAGGAACTGATTACCCAGACCTTCGCCTTTGGATGCGCCAGCGACCAGACCGGCGATATCAACAAATTCCACAATCGCATTCTGTATGCGTTCAGGTTTGACGATTTCCGACAATTGTTTCAGGCGTGGATCGGGCACTTCCACTACGCCGACATTAGGCTCAATGGTGCAGAAAGGATAGTTTTCTGCCGGGATGCCCGCTTTAGTCAGTGCATTGAATAAGGTGGATTTGCCGACGTTAGGCAGGCCGACGATGCCGCATTGGAGACTCATAGTGTTTTGCCGATCAGATTGAATTAACCCGCTATTTTACCGGATTTGACCGCCATTCTGACCCGCATACTGCTGATACGCTGCAAATAAGCGAGTAACAGGCCGCCAGCAATGGTTAAGCCGAGGATCAGCCCTATCCAGAATCCATGCGATGCCATCGGTGATGCTGGCCGCCATGGCATCCATTCCGGCGCCAGACCCAGCAGGCAGCCTATCGGCAGGGCAAAGCCATAAAACGCCATCAG
>Ga0209023_10008012_pt1 | contig 10685 bp, 11 predicted proteins | sample LakOneMetagenome_FD_187468 | JGI IMG/M metagenome (GOLD analysis project Ga0209023, IMG submission 187468) | Freshwater and sediment microbial communities from Lake Erie, Canada (SPAdes) (version 2) | ecosystem: Environmental > Aquatic > Freshwater > Lentic | place: Lake Erie, Canada...
CGTGGGATGGTGCCTCGACCTCATGCGGCGCCGCGACGAAGGCGACTTCCGGTCGGTGATGGAGTTCCTGATCGGGGCGTCCGCGATGCAGTTCAAGGAAGAGGGCTACGAGTTCCTCAGCCTCTCCGCGGCGCCCCTGGCGAAGGCCCCCGAGCAGGAGGACACCACCACGAGCGACCAGCGCGTGCTGCAGCGGCTGCTCGACTTCCTGGGTGACGCGCTCGAGCCCTACTACGGCTTCCGTTCGTTGCTCGCGTTCAAGGCCAAGTTCCAGCCGCAGCTCGCACCCATGTACCTGGTGTTCCCGAGCGAGGCGGCGCTGGCCGAGATCGGCATCGCCATCGCCCGCGCCTACATGCCCGACGCAACGGCCTGGGACTGGGCCAAGATGAGCGCCGAGATGGTGACGACGCCCTCGTCGTGACCCCACGGCGCGACCGCACGACCACCGACACCCTGGGAAGGACCACCCGCATGGCCTGGAGCCTGAACGACGTCGAGGACAAGTTCCTGCAGTACATGCAGGACCACGGCCACGTGCTGATCGAAGGTCATTCCGTCATGTCCCCGACGGAGGACGTGCTGTTCACCACGGCCGGCATGCATCCGCTGACCCCGTACCTCCACGGTGAGCCCCACCCCGAGGGCGGCCGGCTGTGCGACGTGCAGCGCTGCGTGCGCACGACCGACATCGACGAGGTCGGCGACAACACCCACCTCACGATCTTCGAGATGGTGGGCAACTGGAGCCTGGGCGACTACTTCAAGGAGACGGCGATCCCGCAGTCGGTCACGCTGCTCACCGACGTGTTCGGGATCGATCCGCACTCGCTGTACGTCACGTGCTTCGCCGGGGACCCGGCGCAGAACCTTGCGCGCGACGACGAGGCCCCGGCCCTCTGGGAGCAGTGCTTCTCGGACCTGGGGGTCGACCCCGCCGGCCACATCAACCCGCTGGGGATCGATGACAACTGGTGGTCGAACGGACCGGTCGGGCTGTGCGGGCCCGACACCGAGATGTTCGTGTACGTGGGCAACGAGGCGAAGCCGGTGTTCGCCGACATCCCCGAGTTCGTCGAGATCTGGAACAACGTGTTCATGACCTACGACCGCGCGGACGACGGCACGCTCAACCAGCTGAACCAGAAGAACATCGACACCGGCATGGGCGCCGAGCGGGCCGAGCTGTTCCTCAACGGCACCGCGACCGTGTGGGAGACCCCCGAGCTCGTCGCCCTGCTCGACGCCGTCGGGAGCGGGCTGGGCATCGCCACCAACGACCTCGACGCCGATCAGATCCGCTCGCAGCGCATCGTCGCCGATCACCTGCGCGCGGCTCTGGCCATCGCCGCGGCCGGGGTGTACCCCGCCGCCAGCCGGCAGGGCTACGTGCTGCGCCGCCTCATCCGCCGGTCGGTGCGCCATGCCGAGCTGTTGACCGGGACCGAGGACGGGCTGGCCGCCAAGGTCAACGCCGCGTCGGCCGCCGTGGCCGAGGCACAGGGCCAGCGTTGGGACGACCTCACGGGTGAGTCGGGCGAGCACGCGCTCGATGTCATCGACAAGGAGATCGCCAAGTTCGCCAAGGCGCTGCGCAAGGCGGTGAAGTACCTCCACGAGGACGCCGAGCAGGGCAAGACGTTCGACGGCGACCTCGCCTTCCACGCCGCGGACGCCCTGGGCTACCCGGCCGAGCTCGCCGCCGAGGAAGCGGCGCGCATCGGCATGACCGTCGACCCGGCGTGGCCTGAGCGCTACGAAGAGCTGCGCGAGGAGCAGCGAGCGCGCTCGCGGGGCTGACGCCGGCGTCCCGGCTCAGGGCGCAGGGAACAGAGGCCCGGCGGGCAGCAGGTGGTGCGCCAGCACGCGGGCCGTGCGGCGCAGCAGGTCGGCATCACGGGTGGCTCGCGCCAGCAGGATCGCGCCCTCCATCGCCGCGACCACCGTGGCGGCGACGTCCTCGTCCCCGAGGAGCGCGGTCATCGCCGTGATCCAGTTCTCGAACGCACGGGCGGTCGCCACGCGCACGGAATCGGACGTGGCGCTCGCGTCCGCGACCGACGCGGCGATCGGGCACCCGCGGTCGGGATCGGCGTCGAGGAGATCGGCGTACACGTCGAAGAAGCGGACCAGCGCCTCGCCGGGGGTGTCGGCGCGGTCGATCACACGGGCCAGCAGCTGATCGACCTGCGCGGCGTTGCGCTCCACGGCCGCGACGATGAGCTCCTCCTTGCCGCCGGGGAAGTGGTGGGCCACCACCCCCTTCGTGGCGCCCGCCTTCGCGCACACCTCGCGCCAGCTGGCGTTGCCCGGCCCGACGTGGACGAACCGGTCGACCGCGGCGTCGATCAGGCGGTCGCGTGCCGCGCGGGGCCGTCGGTCAGGCGCGCTCACCACACGAGCTCGGCATCGGTGGCGTACTTCGCGCCACCGATCGCGAGGGCCTTGGTGTGCCGCAGTCCCTCGACCGGCGCCCTCAGCACCTCGCGGGCCCACGTCGCCGTGGCCGCGGCCAGCTCGTCGTCCGGCACGACCTTGCTGACGAGACCGAGGCGCAGCGCCTCGTCGGCCCCGATGCGGCGATCGGTGAACGCGAGCTCGCGGGCGACGGCGCCGCCGAGCAGATCGCGCACGATCGAGTAGATCGGTGTGGCCCAGCTCACCTCGGGCCGGCCGAACACCGCCGACGCCGAGCAGATCCGCAAGTCGCACATCGTGGCGAGGTCGAACCCGCCGGCGAGCGCGGCGCCGTTGACCGAGGCGATCAGCGGGAGGGGGAAGGTACGCAGCGTCTCGTGCCACCGGGCGCTCGAGGCCCACAGGCGCTGGTTGAGCTCCTCGTCGGTCTGCGCCGCCTCGAACTCGCGCAGGTCGAAGCCCGCCGAGAAGACCGGTGGCGCCCCGGTGACGATCACCGCCTTCAGGTCGGCGCGCGCCGCCAGCGCATCCAAGGCGTCGGCCATCGCGTCGCGCACCGCGATCGACAGGCTGTTGCGCTTGGCGGGCCGGTCGATCGTGAGCTGCCACAGCGACGGCTCGAGCTCGGTCACCCGCACCTCGTCCGTTCCGGAGATCGTCATCGTTGCCTTGCTAGTACGTTCGTACTACCCGGTCAAGCGGCGTGGTCCGGAGGGTGCGGAAGATTTTCTGGTACGCGTGTCGATCTCGAGGGTCGGCCGTTCGACGTGAGGGTCGAGTCGGGGCGATCAGCGCCTCACCAGAAACAGGAGCAACCACGACCATGCGATTCTTCGGCTACACGTTGGGTGACGAGTCCGTTCCGATGCCCCCTCCCTCCGAGGAGCTCTTCGCCGAGATGGGCGCGTTCATGGAGGAGGCCACCAAGGCCGGCGTGCTCGTCGCCACCGGCGGCATCGCGCCGACGGCGATGGGCGCCAAGATCAACCTCAAGGACGGGGAGTTCACCGTCGTCGACGGTCCGTTCACCGAGGCCAAGGAGCTCATCGGTGGATGGGCGATGCTCGAGTGCCGCGACCTGCCGGAAGCGATCGAGTGGGCCAAGCGGTTCGTGTCGGTGCTCGGCGAGGGCGAGGTCCGGGTCCGTCCCGTGTTCGGCGGGGAGTGACCGCACCCGGGTGGCGGCGGCGGTGGGGGGCGGTGGCGGTGGTTGAATCGGGTCCGTGTCCAGCGTCGATCCCCCCGCCGCCCCCGTCGCTTCCGCCGCGGCCCTGATGGCGAGTCCCACTGCGGCGATGGAGGCCGTCTTCCGCATCGAGTTCGCCCGGTTGGTGGCCGGCCTGACCCGCTTCGTCGGCGACGTCGGGTTGGCCGAGGAGCTCGCGCAGGATGCGCTCGTCGACGCCCTGGTGCAATGGCCCGGGCAGGGCACGCCCCACAACCCCGGGGCGTGGCTCATGGCAGTGGGCAAGCGCAAGGCGATCGATCGGTTCCGCCGCGATCGCAACCTCGACGGCAAGTACGCGCTGATCGGGCGAGACGAGGCCACGCCCCATGCCCGCAGCGTGGCGCCCCCCGGCACCGACGGCGTGTTCGAGGATCACATCGACGACGATGTCCTGCGCCTGATGTTCGTCGCGTGCCACCCGGTCCTGTCGATGCCCGCCCGCACCGCGCTCACGCTGCGCCTCGTGGGAGGTCTCACGACGTCCGAGATCGCGCGTGCCTACCTGGAACCCGAACCGACCGTCGCCCAACGGATCGTGCGGGCCAAGAAGACGATCGCCAAGGCCGGCATCCCGTTCGAGGTGCCGGAGGGGGAGGACCGGGCCGAGCGGCTGGCCTCGGTCCTGCAGGTGATCTACCTGATCTTCAACGAGGGGTACTCGGCGACGGCGGGGTCGGACTGGATGCGCCCCGCGTTGTGCGCCGAGGCCCTGCGGCTCGCGCGGGTGCTCAGCGGGCTCGCCCCGGACGACCCCGAGGTCCACGGCCTCGTGGCGCTCATGGAGATCCAGTCGTCCCGGCTGCGCGCCCGGCGCGGTCCAGATGGTGAGCCGGTGCTCCTGTTGGACCAGGACCGGCGCACGTGGGACCGGCTGTTGATCAATCGGGGGCTCGCGGCCCTCGATCGAGCGCGCGCCCTGGATGGCGAGCGCGGGCCGTACGCCCTGCAGGCGGCCATCGCGGCGTGCCACGTCGTGGCGTTCCGCGCCGAGGACACGGACTGGGTCCGGGTCGCCACGTTGTACGAGGTGTTGGCGGACGTCTCGCCGTCACCCATCGTCGAGCTCAACCGGGCCGTCGCGGTGGCGATGGCGTACGGCCCCAGCGTGGGACTCGACCTCGTCGATCAGCTGGTCGCGAGCAGGACCCTCGACGGCTACCACCTCCTGCACGGCGTGCGCGGCGACCTGCTCGAGAAGTTGGGCCGCCACGACGAGGCCGCCGAGGAGTTCACGCTCGCGGCGTCGCTCACGCAGAACGCATCCGAGCACGAGCTCCTGCTGGCGCGGGCTCGCAGACGAGCGACCGCGCCCGACGACGAGTAGGAGGCTGGTGCCCTGCGTCGTCGCTCAGCCGGCGGGGAGCTCGCACCACACGACCTTGCGGCCGCCCTCGAGCGAGGTCCCGTAGCGGGTGCTGACGGCCGCAACGATCGCGAGGCCGCGCCCGGCCTCCGCCATCGGCCCGGGGAGCGCGGATGGCGTCGCGTGGGGGGTGAACGACACGTCGTCGTCCACCACCGAGATGCACAGGGGCCCGGCGGCGTCGTTGAGCCGGACCTCGTAGGCGGTCCCGGCGTGTTGGACCGCGTTCGCCGCGAGCTCGGAGACGCACAGCAGGGCGTCGTCGGTGACGTCCTCCGGGAACCGGTCGGCGAGCACCGCCGCGGCCCAGTGCCGGGCCGCGCTCACCGACGAGGTCGCCGGGAAGAACACGCGCCGCTCGTACACGACCACTCCTCTTCCCGACCGGCACGGCTTTGAGTACGACCCGGCCACGCGCAGAACCACCCCTTGGGGTGGTCGACTACGCCCACCGGTGGCCCTAGGTTGCTTCGAGATGCCGAAGCCGAGTCCCGACGGCGCCCCGATCCGCCTTGCGCTGGTCGACGACTACGAGGTCGTCCTGGTGGGCGTGGCCCACATGTTCGACGAGTACCGCGACCGCGTGGAGGTCGTCGAGATCGATGCGCGCGAGCCGGTGACGAGCCCCGTCGACATCGTGCTGTACGACACCTTCGCCCAACCCGAGGCCGACGCTGACGAGATCGAGACGCTGATCGCCAACCCGCTCGCGCACCGAGTCGTCGTCTACACGTGGGCGTTCGCCCCAGAGGTCATCGAGGCGGCGCTGGCCCGGGGGGCATGCGGGTACCTGTCGAAGACGCTCCAAGCAGCCGATCTCGTGGATGCGCTCGAGCGCATCCACGACGGGGAGGTCGTGGTCAGCCCGAAGCCCGGTCGTTCACGCTCGACGGCGACGCACGACTGGCCCGGTCGGGTCGAGGGGTTGACCGAGCGTGAGTCGGAGGTGATCGCCCTCATCACCCAGGGCCATTCGAACCGGGAGATCGCGGCGCTGACGTTCCTCAGCCCGAACTCGATCAAGATGTACATCCGCTCGAGCTACCGCAAGATCGGGGTGAGCAGCCGGACGCAGGCGGTGCTCTGGGGCATCGACCACGGGTTCAAGCCCGACCGGCACCAGCTGGACCGGTGGCGATGAGCCGCATGGACCGCGTGGACCCGCAGAAGCTGGTGGTCATCGAGGCGCCGGTCGAGATCGACGTGGCGACGGCGCCGTCGTTCCGGGCCCAGGTGCTCGAGGTCGCCGCCGACCGCACGGTCGTCGTCGACCTGACTGCGGTCCGGTTCTGTGACTCGAGCGGACTCGCGGCGCTGATCGTGGCCCGGGAGCACCTGGGCACGGGTGGGGGTCGACTGGTGCTGCGCAACCCGACGCCGCCGGTGTGCCGGCTGCTGGAGATCATCCACCTCGAGGGCGTCTTCGACATCGAGGCGTAGCCCGGCGATCGAGACGGCGGTCCCGAGGGCGGCCGCGAGGGCGGTTGACAAACAAGTGAATTTCCGTAACTTATGGCGGTGTGGCCGCTCGCCCCCGCGGGCGCGCCACACCTCTCTCCAGTGACCGGCCCAGGGGGAACCTGCCGTGACCTACGCCCACCGCCCGATCATCTTCGATGCCGACAGCCACCTCATGGAGGGGCTCGACTGGCTGCGTGACCACGCCGACGCGAAGACGCGCGGGCTCCTGCCCGATCTCACCGTGGCGCTCGACAAGGGTGGCGCCGGCGCCGGTAAGGCGATACAGCACGGTGAGGCGCGGATCAAGGACCCGGTGAAGACCGCCGCGCTCGAGGAGGACGTCATCGCCTCGGCGAAGGGGTGGGTCGCGCTCGGCGCGATGGACACCGCCGAGCGGTCGCGAGCGCTCGACCTGCTCGGCTTCACGTCGCAGCTGGTGTTCTCGACGTTCTCGCTCGGGTTGTTCGCGTTCTCCGACGACCTCGACACGGTCTACGGCGGTGCCCGCGCGCACAACCGGATGATGGCGGACTTCTGTGGTGACGACCCCCGGCTCGTCAGCGTCGGCTTCCTGCCCCTCAACGACCCCGAGCGCTCCCTGGTGGCCTTGGCGGAGGCGCTCGAGCTCGGGTGCGGCGCGCTGTGGGTCGCACACGCGCCGTCATCGGGGCGCTCGCCGGCGCACTGCGACAACGACGTCGTCTGGGCCGCGGTCCAGGAGGCAGGGGTGCCGATCGTGCTGCACATCGGCGGCGGCCGCTCGACGATCTCCAAGGCGTGGCACCGCAACGGCCGGCCCCGCCCGGTCGACATCCACGGGGGTGGTGAGAACCTGCGGGCGAAGGACCTGCCCTCGGTGCACCACGCGGCCGAGACCTGGCTGACCGCGATGATCCTCGACGGCGTCTTCGAGCGCTTCCCCGACCTGCGCTGCGGCGTCATCGAGATGGGTGCCTCGTGGGCGCCCTCGCTGCTCGGCCGGCTCGACTACGCGGCCAAGAGCTTCGGCCGCACCGAACCGATGCTGGGTGAGCTCTCGATGAAGCCGTCGGAGTACATCCGCCGCCAGGTGCGCTTCACCCCGTTCCCCGGCGAAGACGTCGCGGAGATGGTCGCGATCTCCGGTCCGGAGCTGTACCTGTTCTCGAGCGACTACCCGCACCCGGAAGGCACGAAGGACCCCATCGGGCGCTTCGAGCGGTCGTTCGACGAGCACGGCACCGGCGACGCGGCGCGCCAGCTGTTCTACGAGGACAACTTCCGCACCCTGCTCGGCGTGTGAGCCGACGTGCGCGTCCAACCGGATGGGTCCGGCGCGCGGGTTCGGTGCATGAGTCGGCAGGTGCGCGGCGCGCGTGCGCCGGGCGTGTGAAGCTGCGCGGGTGACCGCCGCCTCCCCCACGGCCTCGGGGCCCACCGGCCGCTCCCGCATGCGCAGCGACGACCGGCGCCGCCAGCTGCTCGACGCCGCGGCGCAGATCCTCGTCGCGCACGGCGCCGCGGCGATGAGCATGGAGCGGCTCGCCGCCGAGGCCGGTGTGTCGAAGGCGCTGCCGTACAAGCACTTCGAGAACAGCGAAGCTGTGCTGGCCGCGTTGTACCGCCGCGAGACCGAAGGGCTCGGGGCGGCCGTGTGGCATGCGCTGCGCGACGCGGCGCCCGACGATGACCTCATCCGCCTCGCCATCCACGTGTACTTCGACGAGGTCGCTCGGCGCGGCCCCGTCCTCGCCGCGCTGTCCCGCCCCGGGTCGACCATCGCGGCGGTCGCCGACCCGGGCCAGGCCGGCGTGGTGTTCGAGGTCGAGGTGTTCAACCGGTTCCACGGCCTCGATCGGGACCGCGCGAAGGCCGTGGCCGGGATGGTCCAGGGCGCGGTCGTCGGCGCCGCCGGTACCTGGCTCGCCGGGCACGGCTCGCGCGCCGAGCTCGAGGATGACCTCGTCACGATGATCGCCAGCCTCGTCCGGCGTCCCGAGACCCCCGGGCCCGGAGTGCCCCGCTGATCGAGCGACACCCTTGGCACCGGTCCCTCCGGTACCTTTTCGACGCAGGCGGTTCGGGCTGAGGGGGAGCTGAAGATGGACGGTGTGGATGATCCGGTCGCGGGACCCGACGTGTCGCGGCGCAAGTTCCTCATGGGCGCGGGCGCGGTGGGTGCGGTGGGTGCCGCCGGCCTCGCCGGCTGCACGACGGAACCCACGGTGGCGAAGGCTTCGGGGACGGCCGCCGCGTCGGGGGGCGCGGACGTTGTCCGGGTCACGACCCCGTTCAAGCCTCGAGCCAAGCTCGACAAGCGGCCGAACTTCCTCATCGTGATGGTCGACGAGATGCGGTCCCCGACGGTCTACGAATCGGCGGCGCTCAAGGAGTTCCGCGCCAAGTACCTCACCGCGCAGGAGCGGCTGAAGGCGAAGGGCATGCAGTTCACCAACCACTACGCCATGTCGGCGGCGTGCCAACCGAGCCGCACCTCGATCTTCACCGGTACCTACCCGTCGCTGCACGGCGTCAGCCAGACGAGCGGTGGCGCCAAGGCCGTCTACGAGTGGGACATGTACTACCTCGACCCGGCCACCGTGCCGACGATGGGGGACTACTTCCGGGCGGGCGGTTACCGGACCTACTACAAGGGCAAGTGGCACCTCTCGTTGCCCGACATCTTCGTCCCCGGCACCACCACCGCCTACACGACCTACACCAGCAACGGCACGCCGATCCCGGCGAACGAGGAGCACTACGTCGACGCCGAGCGCCTCGAGCAGTACGGGTTCAGCGGCTGGATCGGGCCGGAGCCGTTCGGCAACAACCCGCTCAACAGCGGCTCGTCCGCCGGCGCGGGCAACAGCGGGCGCGACGTGCACATCGCCCGCATGGCGGCGAACCTCATCGGCGAGCAGAAGGCCGACGCCGACAGCCCGTGGCTGATCGTGTCGTCGTTCGTCAACCCGCACGACATCTCGCTGTGGGGCGCGCTGACGGTCGCCAGCCAGAACTACAACCTCGTCGGTCAGCTCGACGGCACGGTGCCCACCGACCTCTTCGATCCGGCGCTCTACGACCGGACCGCGAACGACGACCTGTCCACCAAGCCGACCGCCCAGCAGAGCTACCGCGACACGTACAAGCAGATCTTCCAGCCGACCAACCCGGGTCCTCTGTACCAGCAGCTCTACTACCAGCTCCACAAGACGGTGGACGCCAACATGAACACCGTCATCGATGCACTCGCCAAGGAACCGGCGAACGAGCGGGACACGATCGTGCTGTTCCTGTCGGACCACGGCGATCTGCTGGGCTCCCACGGCGGCATGTTCCAGAAGTGGTACACGGCGTACGAGGAGACGATCCACGTCCCGTTCATCGTGCACAGCCCGAAGCTCTTCGACAAGGCAGTCGACCTCGACATCGTCACGAGCCACGCGGACATCCTCCCCACGATGATGGGGCTGGCGGGGCTCGACACCAACGCGATCCAGGACGCGCTGCGGCGCACCCACAACGAGGTGCAGCCGTTGCCGGGCCGCGACCTCTCGGGCGTCATCCTCGGCGAGGTCGATCCGGCCACCATCAAGGACCCGGCGTACTTCATGACCGACGACGACGTCGGCCGGGGCAGCAACCAGAACAACTGGATGGGGTTGCCGTACCAGTCGGTCGTGCAGCCGAACCACGTCGAGACCGTCATCGCGATGCTCCCGACGGGTGCCAACGGCGCATCGCAGAAGTGGAAGTACTCGCGGTACTTCGACAACGTGCAGATGTGGACGTCGCCGGGGAGCTCGCCGCCCCAGGACGTCGTCACCACGGTCAACGGGCAGCAGAACCAGGCCGGTTCGAAGACCGCCGAGACGACGGTGAAGACCACCCCCGTCGCGGACCAGATCGAGGTCTACAACCTCGGCGACGATCCCATGGAGCTCACCAACCTCGCCACGAGCACCGACCAGAAGATCGCCTCCGTCGTGGCCCGCCTGGCTGCGCTCCTCACCGAGCAGTCGTGCGCGAAGCGCCAGATCCCCCAGAGCGGCGCGGTCCCGGGCGAGCCGGTCTGCCAGCCGGCCGGTGCCGGCGCGACGACGAGCGGCACCACCCCCGTTCCCGTCTCCTGACGGGCGCGGCGAGGGCAACGGCTGACCGTCTCGGGCGACCACCGGCGCGATCGTGAGCGCGGCGACGTGGTTTGGCTCGCAAGGGTGCCGAGTACCCTTGCGG
>Ga0209023_10008013_pt1 | contig 10684 bp, 10 predicted proteins | sample LakOneMetagenome_FD_187468 | JGI IMG/M metagenome (GOLD analysis project Ga0209023, IMG submission 187468) | Freshwater and sediment microbial communities from Lake Erie, Canada (SPAdes) (version 2) | ecosystem: Environmental > Aquatic > Freshwater > Lentic | place: Lake Erie, Canada...
CGGCGTGATGCCGCTGTCGGTCGCCGAGGGCATCGCCAACGGCGTGCCCGACGTAACCGCCTGCGTGCGTTATCAGATCCGCCACGGCGCCAAGCTGATCAAGGTGTCGGCCTCCGGCGGGGTGATGTCACACAGCACGTCCCCGGGAGCCCAGCAGTACTCCGATGCCGAGCTCGCGGCGATCGCCGACGAGGCGCACCGGGCCGGGAGGCGGGTCGCCGCGCACGCTATCGGCGACAGCGCGATCCGGGCGTGTATCCGGGCCGGCATCGACTGCATCGAGCACGGCTTCCTGGCCACCGACGCCACCTTGGAGATGATGGTCGAGCACGGTACGTTCCTGGTCTCCACCACCTACTTGACCGACGCGATGGCCGTCGACCGGATCGCTCCCGAACTGCGCAAGAAGGCCGCCGAGGTGTTCCCGCAGGCCAAGGCCATGTTGCCCCGGGCGATCGAGGCGGGCGTACGCATCGCGTGCGGCACCGACGCGCCGGCCATCCCGCACGGCCAGAACGCCAAGGAGCTGTCCGCGCTGGTGCAGCGCGGCATGACACCGCTGCAGGCACTGCGCGCGGCGACCGTCACCAGCGCCGAGCTCATCGACGCCGCGGACGAACTGGGGCGGCTGGCGCCCGGCTACCGCGCCGATATCATCGCGGTACCGGGTGATCCGACCCGGGACATCGGCACTATTGGTGACGTGCGTTTTGTCATGAAGGACGGCCGAATCTACAAGCGCAGCTGACCGGGAAGTGAGCACATGGATCTCACCCGCAACACCCTGTGGCTGCTGAAGCAGGCCTTCTACTATTCGCTGACGACCGTGAACGAGGCGATCAGCGATCACGGGGTGAGCACCGCGCAGATCGGGTTGTTACGCCAACTGTCCGGCGAACCCGGGCTCTCCGGCGCCGAGTTGGCCCGCCGGCTGCTGATCACCCCGCAGGGAGTGCAGCTGGCGTTGAGTGCGCTCGAGGGTCGCGGTCTGGTGGAGCGCAAGCAGGATCCTCGGCACGGCCGGATTCTGCGGGCCTATCTCACCGAGGAGGGGCGTTCGGTGGCTTCGGCGGTGGTCGCCGACGCGATCGCCGCGCACAACAAGGTGTTCGGGGTGCTGACTGCGGACGAGCAGGAGACGCTGCGCGCGCTGCTGACCCGCGTGGTCGAGCAGGGGACCGGACATACCCTGTTCGGCGACCATGTAGAGAGCTGAGGTCAGCATTCATCGGGGGGCCGGCTTCGGCACGGCGAGTTCGGCCAGGGCAGCCGAAAACAACTCGTCCATCCGCGGGCTCAACTCGGCCAGTGTCATGGCGCTGGCATGGCTGACAGAGCCGAAGACCTCCCGGCCGGCCTCCGCGGCTCCGATGGTAAGGCAGAGGCAGGCAACGCCGTCCGCGCGGAGTTCCTCAATGGCCTTGCCGACATCGGCTTCGGCGTAACGCCCTTCGTAACCGACGTCGTAGGGGAAACCATCCGACAGGACCAGCAGCAGACGATTCGGAGTGCCCGCCTCCGCCTTGAGAATCTCGGCGGCGCCCCGGATTCCAGCGCCGAGCCGGGTGTAGCCCGACGGTTGAAGTTGGTTCAGTCGGGCTCGCCCGACGGCGCCGAAACGTTGTTCGAACGTCTTGATCGCCGGCAGCTGAACCGAGTGCCGACCCTGCGACTTGAACGCGTAGACGGCCACCCGATCGCCGAGCTCTTCGAGCGTCGCGGCCAGGGTTGCCGCCGCCCTTCGCTGATGGTCGTGTACCGCAAGGCCATCCGGATCAGTATCGGTTACCGACCCGGAGGCATCCAGCAGGATCAGCACGCCGAGATTACGCGCCAGCTTGCGCCGTTCGGTGTAGACGTCTTCCGGTGGCGAATAGCCCGATCGCAGGTCGACGACCAACTCGATGAGCGCCTCGAGCTCCAGCTCGTCCCCGTCTGAGCGGCGGCGTAATGCCTTGGGTCCCAAGCCGACGCGCGACAGACGTCGTCGAAGCACCTCGTCGTGGATCACACCGGCTTCCGAGGTGTCTACGTCAGCAGTGAACGGGAAATCGAACACCCGGCACCAGTCGTGCCGGTAGGTGTTGTTGAAGACATCCCACTCGGGATACCAGGCGCCGCCGACGCCAACCGTTGCGGCGGGCCGCTCGTCGGTGAATCGGATCCGCTTGGGCAGTCCCCGGGCGTTCGCTCCGCCCGGCTGCGTCCGCCGCAGCGAGCGCACCGGCAGTTCCCCGCCAGAGTTGCTGTCCTCGGCCGAACGCGAGCCGCCAAGCAGCTTTCGCAGAAACTCGGAGAACGCTTGCGAATTGAAGACCGGATTGTCGAAGAGTTTGAGGATTCTGCTTTCGCCCGACCCGTCACCGTCCCCGTCGTCATCGTCGGGCGCCTCGGTGACGTTGAGTGCCGAGCGTAGGTCCGCATCGGTGGCCCGCCCGCCGGCGGCAGAGCGGGATGCCAACAGCCGAGAGGGTCTGATGACACCGAACCACTCCGGCGGATCCGCGACCTCCGCCCGGCCCTTGGCCGCCCGGAGTGATTCATCGGCAGACGCCGTACGCGGGCGCCCCCCGGAGCGAAGCGTCGCTGCCAGCGGAAGCCGGTCGGCGAGTTCGGCCAGCACCCGGTCGCCTTCGAGTGCCAGGTAGCGCCGCGCCACCGATGGGCGTGACCGGAGTGCTTTGACCAGCCGCGGATCCAGGCTGCGGGCGCCGAGCAGAGCGCCTTGGACCAGCAACTCGCGGCGCTGCTGCGCGCACCCGGCCCCCGCCGACACGAAGACGACACGGCCGTCGGTGTATGCGGGCTCGCCCGCCGGCGCCAACGAGACGCCGACCGTCCGGCCCGCCAGGTAGCCGGCGAGAAACCTGAGCCGGTCGGGGTTCTCGGGATCGTCGGAATCGGTCACATCGGGGGCAGCACAGCGTCGACGAGTTCACCGAGTGCGCGGATGACGTCGGCGTCGTCGGAGAGGACTTGGACGATGGCGGACCGGACGGCGCTGCGCAGGTTCAGGCCCTCGGCGACCAGGCCGCCGGCCAGGATCAGCATCCGGGTAGAGGCGCCTTCCCGCAGCGGTGAGCCGTCCAGGTTCCGGATGGCGTTGCCGAGCGTGACCAGCGCATGCGCGGTCTGTGCATCGATCCCGGCTTCGTGCGCAACGATCCCAACCTCGATCTCGGCCGGAGGGAAGCCGAGCTCGATGGCGACGAACCGCTGACGGGTCGACTCCTTGAGGTTCTTCAGCACGCTTTGGTACCCGGGGTTGTAGGAGATCACCAGCTGAAACCCCGGCGCCGCAGGCACTGTCGTGCCGAGTCGATCGACCGGAAGCTCACGGCGGTGATCGGCCAGGGGATGGATCACCACGGTGGTGTCCTGGCGGGCCTCCACCACCTCGTCCAGGTAGAAGACGGCGCCTGCACGCACGGCGCGGGTCAACGGGCCGTCCACCCAGACCGTTTCCGAGCCTTTGAGCAGGAATCGGCCCACCAGATCAGCCGACGTCATGTCCTCGTGACCGGCGACGGTGATCAGGTCGCGGCCCAGCTGATGGGCCATGGCCTCCACGAACCGGGTCTTCCCGCATCCCGTGGGGCCCTTCAACAACACCGGCAAGCCGCGGCTCGCCGCGGCCCGAAAGACCTCGACCTCATCGCCGACTCCGCGGTAAAACGGTGCTCCGGAAGGACGTTCAATGGTTGTGCACTGGCTGTCGGACATGATCTTTCTAGTTCCCGCGCTCGAAGGGCACGATCGGGGGCACCGAAACACCCTCGGGCATCACCAGTTGGCCGTCGACATTGATGTATCCGGAACGATTGGTCGGTATCGGCAGGGCGGGATGCGGGCACGGCTTGTCGGTGCCGTCACCGCAGATGCCGCCGGTGAAGTAGGAGCGCTGCTGGTGGTCTTGCGGCCAGGGATCGGCGTGCAGGGCGATCCATTGCGCGGGTCCCATGTAGAAGGCGAAGAAACATGCGCTGACCCCGGCGAAGATTGCCAGGAACCGGGTGAACTGCTGCCTCGCGAATCCGCCCGGGACACTGTCGAGTCCGCGCTCGACGACGGTGCGGCCGCGATCATCGGTGAAGTAACGCAGACAGCACAGCGCCGCCTGCACGGCTCCCCACATCAGTCCCTCGTAGACCGGCCACTGGTAGTAGGTGTCGGCATTGATCGACACGGATCGGATGGCCCCGGGATAGGTGTACATGCCGATCGGGAGCAGGACCAAGCCCTCCATGACGAAGTCGAAGACGAACGCGATCGCATAGGTGACGGCGATCAGGCGCAGATTGCTGATGCCCGGCCAGCGCGCCTTGATCTTGCGCATCACCGCGCATCCGACGATGGTGATCAGCAGCACCCCGTAGGCGTATCCCGGCACGTTCGTCAGTAGCGGCTCGGCGACCTGGCGACCCGGTTCCTCGGGGGACACCCATCCCGGAATGTGCGACGTCCACGAACCCCGGTTGAACAGCCAGGTGTTGTAGGTGCACCAGGTGTTGAAGTAATTGAGCAGCGGATCCTGGAAAAACATCAGGCCCATCGATGCAAACAGCATGCCGTCCAGCGTGATTCGCCGCTCGCGGCGCCAGGGCCGGATGAAGAACCACCAGATGGCGAACGGCAGGCCGACCCACAAAACGACGGCGTTGGCCATCAGGGGCACCTTCATGTACATCGGCGGATCGTTCGGCCCTACCGGGACGCGTTCGAAGAACGGTCCGGTGATCCACCGCGCCCAGACATACAGCTGCAGCGCCAGCAGCATCCCGCCGGCGGCGGCCCAGATCCGGACGCCGCCCCGGGGGCCGGAGGATTTCGGCTCGGCGACAACGTTCTTTCGACTCGACACGCCGCTACTCATGATGCAGTCCCTTTCCGGCTGGCGCAGTTCGCCAGAATATACTCACTGGTATCTCAGTTGCCAAGGGGTATCGCAGATTCTGTGGGATAATCTTGGTCATGGTGGAGCGGTGGACTCGGGAGCGCAGGCTGGCGCACACCCGTTCGCTGTTGCTGGACGCCGCCGAGGAAGTGTTCGCCGAAAAGGGCTTCAATACGGCGACTCTCGATGACATTGCCCAAGCCGCCGGCTACACCAAGGGTGCCATCTACAAGCACTTCGCCGGCAAGGAGGAGCTCTTTCTGGCTGTCAGCGACCGGTATTGGCGGCGCTATTTCGACAACTTCGCCGACGTGATGGCGAACGCGAGTCAGGTCGGGGCGCGGGAATTGGACGACATCGCGGAGCGGTGGCGGCAGCTGAGCCTGGACCATGGCGCCGAGCACGCCGCGCTCGGGCATGAGTTCGCGCTGTATCTACTGCGCAACCCCGAGGCCCGCGAGCGGGTCGCCGGCAAGCGGGCCGAGGTCGTCGAGCAGCTGGCGACGTTCATCGTCGCGGGCGTCGAACGGCTCGGCGGGACTCTGCTGATTCCGGCGCAGACGCTGGCCCAGGTACTGGTAGCCACCAGCGATTCCGCCGTGCTGGCCAGTCAGCTCGACGACGTTGATCTCTACCGGCCGATCGTGGCGATGTACGTCTCGATGATCAAGCTGCCCTGAGGCGATGTTCACAGCGCAGATCGCCAGCACTTGAGATCAATGACAAGTACTTGATAATATTCTCGCGATGTCGAGCTCGCGATCCGCCGAACGGCGCCAAAGGGGATGGGAATGACCACAGTGGTGCCGCCGCGGGTCGCCGTGATCACCGGCGGAGCCTCGGGCATGGGCGAGGCCACCTGTCACGAACTGGGCCGGCGTGGCTATCAGGTCGCTGTCCTGGATATCAACGACCAAGCCGCACAGCGGGTCTCCGACGACCTGCGCGGCGAGGGCGCGACGGCGCTGGGCATCGGAGTCGACGTCACCGACCGGGCCGCCGTCGACGACGCCTTCGCGAAGGTACGCAGCCAGCTGGGGCCGGTCGCCGCTCTGGTCACCAGCGCGGGCGTATTCGGCTACTCCGCCTTCGCCGAGATCACCCCGCAGGAGTGGGCGAGAATCATCGACGTCAACCTCACCGGCACCTTCCACTGCTGCCAGGCCGCGCTGCCGGACATGGTCGACGCCGGATGGGGACGCATCGTGATGATCTCCTCGTCGTCCGCCCAGCGCGGATCGCCGTTCGCCGCCCATTACGCGGCATCCAAGGGCGCGGTCATCACCTTGACCAAATCGCTGGCCCGCGAGTACGCCGGGCACGGCATCACGGTCAACAACATCCCGCCCTCGGGTATCGAGACACCCATGCAGCACCAATCGCAGGCAGCCGGCTACCTGCCGCCCAATGAGCAGATCGCCGCGAACATCCCGCTGGGCCGGCTGGGTAGCGGAGTCGACATCGCCGCGGCGGTTGGATTCCTGTGCTCGCAGGAAGCCGGTTTCATCACCGGTCAGGTGTTGGGCGTCAACGGCGGGTCAGTGATGTGACACAGCGGATTTCGCCGGCATCAGGCAAACAGGGAGGTTCAGATGCAACGATCCGGTAGGCCCGCGGAGGGTTCATGGACCGAGCACTACGATCTCGGCACCGGTCCGGTCTCGTTCGCCGATTCCACCTCGCGCGAGTTCTACGAGGTCGAGCGTGAGGCGGTGTTCAAGCGCGCCTGGCTCAACGTCGGCCGCGTCGAGGAGGCGCCCGACCACGGCAGTTACGCCACCAAGGAGATCGAAGCGGCCCGGGCATCGGTCATCCTGGTCCACGCGGACCGGGGGATTCGCGCATTCCACAATGTCTGCCCGCGGTGCGGGACGAAGCTGGTCTGGGACGACTTCCCGGATCGCGAGACCGTCGGGCAATGTCAGGAGTTCACCTGCAAGCGCTGCCGCCGCAGCCACGGATTCGACGGAGCCGCCCCGGATCTCATCGGTGTGCACTGCGACATCTGGAACGGTTTCATCTTCATCAACTTCGCCGGCGAACCGCGGCAGGGCCTGCGCGACTTCCTCGGGCCGATGATCGCCGGTCTCGACGACTACCCGTTTCAGAAGCTGACCGAACGCTACGACTGGGTGGCCCACAACAACAGCAACTGGAAGATCTTCGCCGACGCGTTTCAGGAGTACTACCACGTTCCGGCATTGCATTCCCAACAGGTGCCGGCCCAAGTCCGGGTGCCCGACGCCGGCTTCACCTGTGGTCATTTCCAGCTCGACGGGCCGCACCGGTTGGTGTCCACCGCCGGGCGGCGGCGCTGGCTGCTGCCGCCGGAGTACATGTACCCGATCGAGCGGGCCACCCGTAGTGGGCTGGTCGGGCCCTGGGAGACCCCCGATATCGGCGAGGTGCCGGCCGGGGTGAATCCGGGCGGCATCGAACCGTGGGGGATCAGCAACTTCCAGATCTTCCCCAACACCGAGATCCTCATCTACGGCGGCTGGTACCTGCTGTATCGGTACTGGCCCACCTCGCACAACACCCACCGGTTCGAGGCCCACACCTATTTCCATCCGGCCCGCACCGTGCGCGAGCGCATCGAGCACGAGGTGGCCTCGGTGGTGCTCAAGGAGTTCGCCCTGCAGGACGCCGGCATGCTCGGCGGTACCCAAGCTGCGCTGGAGTACGGCATCGTCGACGATTTTCCCCTCAACGATCAGGAGATCCTGGTCCGGCACCTGCACAAGGTGGTCAACGACTGGGTGGATGACTACCGGAACGACCACGCCGGTGCGGGAGCGTCCCGATGACCGCCAAGAGGCTGCCCAGCGCGTTCGCCGAACTGGAGAAGTTCGCCGAAATCTGGTGTCTGCCAACCGAGACCGAACGATTCAACCAGCGACTGGCCAGCACCATCCCGGAGTTGCGGGTCTTTTACGAGGCGTTCTTCCCGCGGTTGGAGGAAGCGATCGACTACTGCGACAAATTCGCGCTGGACGAGCTCCCCGAGGACGCGCTCAACCTGCTCCATCTGATCTATTCGCTGGTCATGGTGGCGATGGCGGTGGAAGTCATGGGCCAGCCCGCCCCCGTCGACGCCGCCGACGCGGTCATGATCCGCACCGGCTGGCCGGTTCCATGACCGCCGGAAATCCATCGCCGAAAGGATGCAGCCGATGAGTCTGCTCACGGTCAACAAGCTCACCTCCTCCGTCGGCGCCGAGGTCGTCGGCGTCGACCCGCAACGGCTGGTCGACGATGATCAGCTCGCGGCCGCGGTGCTCGACGCACTGGAGGACAACGGGGTCCTGGTCTTCCGCGACCTGCAGCTGGGGCCCCGGGATCAGGTTGCGTTCGGCGGGCGGCTGGGCAGCGTCGACTTCTCCTCGGATGGCCATCACGAGGTCGCCGGCATCTATCCGATTACGTTGAACACGGCGAAGAATTCGGCAGCGAGCTACCTGCGCGCCACCTTCGACTGGCATATCGACGGCTGCACGCCGACGGGGGACGAGTGCCCGCAGAAGGCCACCGTGCTCTCCGCGGTGCAGGTGGCCGAGCGGGGCGGGGAGACCGAGTTCGCCAGCTCCTACGCCGCCTACGAAATACTCACCGACGACGAGAAGCAGCGCTTCGGCTCGCTGCGGGTGGTGCACTCGCTGGAAGCGTCCCAGCGCCGGGTCACACCCGATCCGACACCGGAAGAGCTGGCGAGGTGGCGGGCCCGGCCCACCCATGAACATCCCCTGGTGTGGACGCACCGCACCGGCCGAAAGTCGTTGGTGCTGGGCGCCTCCACCGACTACGTCGTCGGCATGGATCTCGATGAGGGCCGCGCGCTGCTGGCCGAATTGCTGAGGCGCGCCACGGTGCCTGACAAGGTCTATCGGCACACGTGGTCGGTGGGCGACACCGTCATCTGGGACAACCGAGGCGTGCTGCATCGCGCCGCCCCGTACGCCCCCGACTCGCCGCGTGAGATGCTGCGCACCACGGTGCTCGGCGACGAGCCGATTCAGTGACGGCCCAACCGCACGAAGGAGGCTCGGTGGCCGAACTATCCTCGGAGACAGCGCTGTTCGTCGATACAGCACGCGCATTCCTGGACAAACACGCGGCGCTGACCGCGCAGCGCGAGTTGCACGCACAAGGCCGCGCCTATGACCCGCAGTGGTGGACCCAAGCCGCCGAACTGGGCTGGGCCGGCTTGTTGGTGCCCGAGGAACTCGGCGGGGGCAGTGTCTCCGAGAGCGGTCTGCACGACCTCACGGCGATCGCCGAGGCGATGGGGCGCACGGTGGCGCCGGGGCCGCTGTATCCGGTGAGCACCGTGCTGGCGGGTCTGGTCGACGCGGACAACCGCGCCGAGCACGCCGCGGCCATAGCGGCGCTGGTCTCCGGTGAGCAGGTGGCGACCTGGGCGGCAGACGAACCGGGCCGGGCCTTCCGGCCGCACCAGCCCCGTGCCACCGCCACCAAAACCGCTGCCGGGTACCGGCTCAACGGCGTCAAGGACCGGGTGGAGGCCGGTGCCCAGGCCGATCTGTTCCTCGTCGGCGCCCGTACCGAGGACGGCGCGCTGCGGCAGTTCCTGATCCGCGCCGACGCCCCCGGGGTGTCGGTGCGTCCGCAGGCCTGCATCGACCTGGTCAAGCAGTACGCGCGGATCGAGCTCACCGACGTCGAGACCGAGGCAGTCGTGGGCAGCGCACCGCAGACAACGCAACTCATCGACCGCCAGGCCCAGGTGGCGATCGTCCTGACCTGCGCCGAAACCGTGGGAATCCTGGATGCGGTGCTGGCCATGACACTCGAGTGGAGTCGGGACCGGTACAGCTTCGGCCGGCCGCTGGCGTCCTACCAGGCGCTCAAACACCGGCTCGCCGACATGACCATGTGGCTGCACGCCGGTCGCGCCGTCACCGCCGGCGCCGTCGACAAGGTGGCCGCGCGCGCCGCGGACGCCGCGATGTGGGCCGGCGCCGCCAAGTCCTATCTCGGCGAGCACGCCGGGCTGCTGGTCCAGGAATGCGTCCAGCTGCACGGCGGTATCGGCGTCACCTGGGAGCACGACCTGCACCTCTATCTGCGCCGCATCACCTTGTACGCCGGGCTGTTCGGCACCGCCGCCGAACACCATCAGGCCATCACCAGGGCCGCGAGCACAACGGAGCCGGCCGCATGAGCCGGACTGCAGAGCTCACCGTCGTGGAGTTCGCGGCCCGGGCGCGCAGCTGGCTGGCTGCCACCATGCCGCGACTCGACCCGCAGCAGCCGCCCCGCAACGGTCGCGACGACGAGGGCGCGTGGCAGCGTGCTCGGGAATTGCAGCGGCGGCTCTATGACGGCGGCTTCGCCGGGATCTGCTTCCCGCGCGAATACGGCGGTCTCGGCCTGGACATCCGCTATCAGAAGGCCTTCAACGTCGAATCCGACGGCTACGAGATGCCGTTGATCCTCAACGTCCCGACCTTCACCATCTGCTGCGCGACACTGCTGGACACCGGAAGTGAGGAGCAGAAGCGCCGGCACATTCACGCCGCGCTGCGCGGGGAGGAGGTGCTCGTCCAGCTGCTCTCCGAGCCCAGCGGCGGATCCGATCTGGCGGGGCTGATCACCCGCGCCGATCGGGACGGGGACAGCTGGGTGATCAGCGGGGCCAAGACCTGGAGCACCAGTGCCTTCGCCGCCGACTACGGGCTGCTGCTGGCCCGCACCGACTCGACGGTGCCCAAACACGACGGCCTGACGATGTTCCTGATGCCGATCGAGGCGCCCGGGGTCACGCTGCGG
>Ga0209023_10008015_pt1 | contig 10683 bp, 8 predicted proteins | sample LakOneMetagenome_FD_187468 | JGI IMG/M metagenome (GOLD analysis project Ga0209023, IMG submission 187468) | Freshwater and sediment microbial communities from Lake Erie, Canada (SPAdes) (version 2) | ecosystem: Environmental > Aquatic > Freshwater > Lentic | place: Lake Erie, Canada | collected...
GCCAGGAACTGGCTGGTGGGAGCCTCCTGTGGGAATCGAACCCACGACCTCTTCCTTACCATGGAAGCGCTCTGCCGACTGAGCTAAGGAGGCGCGGGCCCCAACTGCCACAAGGGCGGTAGGAGCCGACGGGACATCATAGCGAGGTGCCCCCCGCGGCACGAAAGCGCTTCAGGGCCTGATGCCCGAGGTTCAGCAACCCGCCAGGACCGGCTACCGAGCACAGGTGGGCCGTTCGACCCATTCTCTCCTCAACATCTGGCTGGGGATGCCGATGTGGGAGGAGTGCGGTTCACCCGTCTGGTCATCGAAGCCGACCGAAACACGGTCTCACTCACCCTCCACCCCGCACTGACCGTGGTGGCGAGTGGCGACGAGCGCGTTCGCACCGGCCTCACCCAAGAGCTCATCGGTGCTCTGAGCAGCACTCGATCCGGCGTGCACCTCGAGCTGGCCGACGACGCCGGTCGCCACCTCGCGGTCTTCCGCCCCACCGGCGGCGCCCACCGCGTCATCGAGGTCGACGACGGAGCCGACATCAGCGACGAGTTCCGTGCCGCCGACGGACGGATCGACCTGCTGACCCGCTATGGGCTCGACCCCCGACGCGCCAGGGAGCTGCTCCACCTCGACCGGGACAAGCTGCGGGCCGACACGCACCACGACGAAATGGTGAACAAGCTGGCCGAGCTGGATCAGTCCGAGCTGTGGTCCACCGCGGCCACTGTGCGGGTGACCGACGACGAGCTGTCCGCCCTCAACGCCGGCATCGACCTGGCCGGCGAGGACCCCGAACTGGTCGCCATGGTCGAGCAGCGCCACCAGAGCCTGGAGTCCGCGCTCGAACGGCTGCGCACCCTGCGAAGCAGGGCCTTCGAATCCTCCATCGTGCTGCTCGCCGCAGCCGTCGTGCTCACCTTGGTGCGTCCGGTCCTGGCGCTCGGCGTCGTGGCAGTCGGCGTGGCTGGCGTACTGGTCACGTTCATCCTGCGAGCGCGCGTCGAGGCGGCCCAGCGGATGGAGAACGCTGCGCTGGCCGAGGTGGGAGCGGCGTCGTACCTCGGGTTCGTGGTGCAGCGGGTCGACGGAATGTTCAGCGGCTCCGAGCAGCGGCGTCGGCTCCTCGCCGTCGCCGAGGACCACCGTGCGGCCGCAGTGCGCTGGACGCGCCTGGCGGGCGACGTCAGCGTCGAGTGGGCCATGAGCCACCACGAGGAGATCGAGGCCGCCGCCCGCCTCCGTCGTCAGCTGCGGTCCATCAACAACATGTCGTCGACGGCGCCCGACCTCGATGAGGACGCAGCCGACATGGCCCAGGCGGTGATCGCCCACCTGTCCCGGCTGCGCACGATCGGCGCCAACGACGAGAGCTTCCCACTGATCCTGGACGACCCCTTTGGCGACGTGCCCTCCTCCACCAAGCTGGCCTTGCTCGAGGTGCTCAGCCGGTCGGCCGGGTCGCCGCAGGTCATCTTGTTGACCGACCAAGAGGACGTGGCCAGCTGGGCCCGGCTCGAAGCACTCACCGGCGAGGTCGCGCTGATCGAGCCCCAGATGGAGGTTCGGGAGGAACCGGGCGCCAGCGGCATGGCCGTCTGACGCTCCGACTGGGCGGGCACTAACGTCGCTCCCCCTCACGCATCGACCCACAGGAGCCCCCGGTGCCGCCGTCTCGCCCGTCGACGAAGCCGCCCGCGCCGGTGGATCTCGTGACCGAGCGCGCCGCCCTGGCCCAGGCTCGAGACGCGGTGCAGAAGAAGGTGGCCACGCTCTCCACCATCTCGGGCGGTGGCGCCGATGCCTTGGCCGACGAGTACATCGATGCCGTGGTCCGAGGCACCATCGCCCGGTTCCAGCAGGAGCTGGTGGTGTTCGGCCGCATCGACGACGAGCAGCCGTGGCGAGTCGGCCTCTACGGCATCGACCTCGACGGCGAGCAGCTGGTGATCGACTGGCGAGCGCCGTTCGCCGGCGGCTTCTACCGAGCCCGTTTCGACGATCCCATGGGACTCGATCGCCGGGTCACCTACGTCGGCACGATCACCGATCTGTTCGTGGAGGACTTCGCCACGGGGGAGGTGGCCGGGTCCTCCCCCCTGCTCGGCGAGCTGTCTCGCGCCCGCGGCACCGAGATGCGCACCGCCGTGGCCACCTTGCAGACCGAGCAGGACGAGCTGGTCCGGCTCGACCCCACGGCTCGGTTGGTCCTTCGCGGCGGTCCCGGCACGGGCAAGACCGTGGTCGGCCTCCATCGAGCCGCGTGGCTCGTCTACAACGACACCCGCCTGACCGCCGGGCGCATCCTCGTCATCGGCCCCAGCGACCGGTTCCTGCGGTTCGTGTCGGCCGTGCTGCCCACCCTGGGCGAGGCCCGCATCGTGCAGACCACGTTCGATCGCCTCCTCGGTCCGTCCAACGCCGCCGGGAGCGACGAGCGGTGGCTCGACCTGCTCGACCGGTTCGAAGACAGCCTGTTCGCTCCGGCCGAGATCAAGGTGGGCCTGACCCGCATCCGCCTCGGCGAGGTGACCGAGACCGTCGAACGGCTGCGTCGACGCACCATCCCGTACCGCGACCGTCGCAAGGCCTTCGTGTCGGTCCTGGCCAACGCCCACGGGTTGCGCACCGGCGACGTCGGCCGAGCAGCGGCGGAGGTGTGGCCGCCGTGCACCGCGGCGCAGGCCATGCGCAAGCTCCGAAGCCGGCCGCTGCTCGAGCAGCTCGGGGCCGACGGCGAGTTCATCGACGCCTGGCTCGCCGTGAAGGCCGACGGTGCGCTGCTCGACGAGGTCCGGGCCCGGTTCGAGGGGGTCCCGGCCACCTACGGACACGTGATCGTCGACGAGGCCCAGGACCTCAGCCTGTTGCAGCTGCGCGCGGTGCAGCGCCGCTCCGCCGGACTGAGCCTGGTGGGCGACGACGCCCAGCGATCCAGCCCCCGCGGGATAGGGCTGCGAGCCGCCGCCGCACAGCTGGGCGTGATCCCCGCCGAGATGACCACCGCCTATCGCATGTCGGCCGAGATCGCGGCATGGCTCAACGACCACGCCGCCGACCACGGCATCGATGCGGTGCACCTGGTGGGCATCCGCCCCACGGGTGTGGACGTGGTCGAGGTGACGCCATCGGATGCGGCACGAGACCGGTCCGCAGCAGAGCTGGCCGAACGGTGGCCCAACATCGCGGTGATAAGCGCCGAGGACACCTGGAGCCACAAGGGGGTCGAGTACGACGCCGTGGTGGTGGACACGCGCGACATGGACGCCGGCCAGGTGTACCTCGCAGCGTCTCGCGCCGCACACGAGCTGGTGGTCCTGGGCTGAGGGTTCCAGGCCGCGCCAACAACGCGGAAGGATCTCGGCCGCCGCGTCAAGATTCCGACAAGACGGTTCCCTCCGACCGGTCCGAGGCGTAGGACCGAGGTATGGACAACGCCCGAGCCGAATCAGAGATCTTCACCGGGATCGGCGTGATCGCCGTGATCGGGTGTGCCGGTCTCCTCGCCACCGTCGACGGACACCTGGGGCAGGTGAACGTCGCCCTCATCCTGGCCATCGTCGTGGCCGCCGCGGCCGCCGGTGGCGGTCGTCTCGCTGGCGCCACCACCGGCCTCACCGCCGCGTTGGCCTACAACTTCTTCCACACCCAGCCCACGCACTCGCTGCGCATCGATCACCCCAGGGACGTGATCACCGTCGTGCTGCTGGCCACCATCGGCGTGGTCGTGGGCGAGCTGTCCCGCCAGCGCTCCCGCAGCCTCTGGATCGCGAAGCGGTCATCGCTCGGTCTAAAGCGAGTGGTGCACGTCGCCCAACTCGCCGCCGACGGTGCCGACTCCGAGACGCTGATCGCCGCGGTGGAGAGTGAGATCCGGCTGGAGCTGCGCTTGGCCGAGGCTCGGTTCGAGATGGGCGGCGTCGCTGGCGAGGACCGACCGATCATCGACGAGCGCGGGGTCATCGTGCAGCCGTTGCGGCTGTTCCTCGATGAGGGCTTCGCCCTCCCCGCCGAGGGGGCCGACATCGCCGTCGCCTACCGCGGTCGGGACTTCGGGCGGCTGGTCTTGCGCCCGCAGCGCCCCATGGGCATCCCCGGGGATCAGCTCCGGTGCGCCGTGGCCATCGCCGACCAGCTCGCCGCCGCTCTGGCCAGCATGGTTCGCTGACCCTCAGCGCTGCACCGACCTACCCCCGGCGGGGTGGTCAGTTGCCGGTGGTGGACCAGTGCCACGACTCCGTGGGCAGGTTGTAGAAGCCGAAGTCGGCGGCGTGGAGGCTCAGCCACACGTACCCTGCCGAGTCCCGGGTCATGGCGTTGGAGAAGTCGATGGCCAGCCCGATCTCGTGCTGGCTCAGCCCGGGTCGTGCCGTCGGAGGGTGACAGGCGTTGGCATCCATCTGGTAGATCGCGAAGTCCGTGGTCCCGCAATGGGCCCTCCGAAGGTCGATCTGCTGCTGCGGGCTCCGGTAGCCCGCCCCCATCAGCACGACGCCGTCCAGGCGCGCAGCGTTGAGCATGTCGTTGACCGGCTGGGCGATCAGGCAGTTCACCGTGATTCCTTGGACGTCGCAGAGCGACACGCCGGAAGGACCCCCGCTCGAAGTCACGCCCGCCGGCAACGGTGCGGTCTCGGAACCATCGGCTGCCTGGGTGTCGGTGATCGGACCGCCAGCCGTGCCCCCCGGCTGCTGGGACCACACCTGCGCCTGGAGCAGGGCCTGCTGGGCGGCGATCTCGCCCGCCAGCGAACGATCCTTCGACGCGAGATCGATGCTGCGCTGGATCTGGGCCGAGATGTTCTTCTGGATGTTCACGAGGAGGGTCTGCTGACCGACCTTCGCCGCTTCGGTGTCGGCCAGGCGCTGGCGCTGGTCCGCCCGGTCCCGGTCGACCGCGGTCCGGAAGATCGCGAGGCGCCGCCGTTCAGCCCGGAGGCGAGCCTTGGCTTGATCCAGCTTCCGAGCGACCTCGGCGTCTTGGTCGTCGCGGAGGCCGATGAAGAACATCTGCTCGCTCGCCGTCAGGTAGTCGTGGGTGGCGAGAGAACGGATCAGGTTCTCGTTGGGCGGCCGCACGAACGCCTCGACCGCCCGACGCCGCACCTCCTGTTGGAGCATGGCCACCTCGTGGTCGACCTTGCGGACCGCTCGTCGGGACGTCGCCTCCTGCTGTTGGACGGCGACCAGTCGAAGGTTGGCCGCGGCGAGGGCCGACTCCTGGACCCGGCGGTTCTCCTCGAGCGTCTGCAGGGCCTTGAGCACCTCGGCGAAGCTCGCTCGGGATACATCGAGATCGGCGGCGACCTTGGCCCGCTCGGCGCGCACCTTGGCCTGGTCGCCTCCGCTGTCCGACGTCGAGCGTGGCCCGGCCTGGGCTGGCGCCACCGGACCAACCACGACGACCGCCGCCAGAACGACCGCCGCCAGGACCAGGAGACTCCACGGGGTCCGGCGGCGACCGCGCTCAGCGGCATTTCGCACGGTGGTCCTCACGGGGGCCACGGTACCCACGACATCGCCTCATCCTTCGGTCGGGGCTGCCCGAGCCGCCCCACCAGGGCCCGGGGACGGACGCGAAAGGGACCTCGACCCTGATGGCCGAGGTCCCTCTGCTGCGTGGGCCGAGTTGGATTTGAACCAACGTAGGCATAAGCCGACGGGTTTACAGCCCGTTCCCTTTGGCCACTCGGGCACCGACCCAGGACCCGGAGAGCATAGCGACTGACCCGCGGCGGCCAGAACTGAGAACCGCCCGCGCCGCGGCAGTATCGTCGCCTCATGGCCAGCTTCGATGTGGTGTCCGAGGTCGACATGCAAGAGGTCCGCAACGCAGTGGACCAAGCCGACCGCGAGCTCACCAACCGCTACGACTTCAAGGGCACGAACACCACGCTCGAGCTCACCGACACCGAGATCAAGATGGCCACGTCGTCGGAAGATCGCCTGGTCGCGCTGCGCACGCTGCTCGAGGAGAAGCTGGTGAAGCGCAAGGTGTCGCTCAAGGTCCTGGACTACGGGAAGGTGGAGGAAGCATCGGGCATGACCGTCCGCCAGACCGCCACCCTCCAGGCCGGCATCTCGTCGGACAAGGCTCGCGAGCTCAACAAGTTCATCAAGGCCCTCGGCCTCAAGGGCATCCAGTCGCAGGCCCAGGGCGACTCGCTCCGGGTCAACGGCAAGAAGCGCGACGACCTGCAAGGGGTGATCGCCGCCCTCAAGGCCGAGGACTTCGGCGTGCCCCTGCAGTTCAACAACTTCCGCGACTGAGCCAACCCACTGAACCTGAACTTGGTGGGTCGGCCTCGCGGGATGGACGCGACGGCGCCCCGCCCAGGTGGAGGGGCGGGGCGTCGTCTCCACGGGATCGCTCGGCTGGGCGGGTAGCCGAGGAGCCCGGATCTCGGGGGCGCTAGTGCTGCCACTCCCCGGAACGAAGTCGGGCGATGCGGTCAGCCATCGGCGGGTGGGTGGACCACGCGGCCGAGGGCTGCCGACGGCGACCGGCGAGCGGGTTGGCGATGTAGGCGCTCGCCATGGCCGGGTCGACGGAGCTGGGCACCCGATGCACCCCTGCGTCGAGCTTCTCGAGCGCACTGGCCAGCGGCTCGCCGGTGCCCAGGAGACGAGCGCCGCTGCGATCGGCCTCGTACTCACGGTTCCGGCTGAGCGCCATCTGCAAGAACGCCGCGGCCACTGGCGCCAGGATGGCGAGCGCCAGTGTGCCGAGGACGTTGTCGTTGCGATTGCGCCCACCGCCCCCGAACATCGCGCCCCACATGGCCATGCGGGCCAGGAAGGTGATGCCCATCGCCACCGCGGCGGCCACCGAGCTGATCAAGATGTCGCGGTTGCGAACGTGGCTGATCTCGTGGGCGAGCACTCCCTGGAGCTCCTCCCAGGAGAGCACATCGAGGATGCCCTGGTTCACGCACACCGCGGCATGGTTGGGACCACGACCGGTGGCGAAGGCGTTGGGCTGGGGGTCGGGTGACACGTACAGCCGGGGCATCGGCATGTTCGCCCGCTGGGCAAGGTCCGCCACGATGGCGTGGTAGCGGGGCATCTGGGCCTCGCTGACCTCCACCGCCTTGGCGGCACGGATGGCCAGCTTGTCGCTGAACCAGTACGAACCACCCACGAAGACGAACCCGATGACCATGCCGAGCGCGGCGCCAGTGGCCCCTCCGATGGCACCGCCGACGACGATCATCAGACCACCGATCGCTGCGAGGATCACCGCGGTCTTCAGGTTGTTCATCATGACCGGATCTCCTCTCGCTGGGCTGGACTCGGACCTCTCGTAGGACCGTACCCAGGAGGGCCGAAAACGGGCCTAAGCGGTCAGTCCTCGGGGGCGCCGGCAGCGGCTCGGGTGCGGATCTCCTCCACCACGCCCGGATCGGCGAGGGTGGTGGTATCGCCCAGCTCACGGCCCTCGGCCACGTCGCGCAGCAGGCGGCGCATGATCTTGCCCGAGCGGGTCTTGGGCAGGTCGTCGGTGAAGATGATCAGCTTCGGACGGCTGATGGCACCGATCTTGGTGGCCACGTGCTGGCGGAGCTCCTCGCCCACCTCGGGGCTGGCGGTCACGGAACCGCGCAGGGTCACGAAGGCCACGATGGCCTGGCCGGTCAGATCGTCCTTGGCCCCCACGACTGCAGCCTCGGCGACCTTGGGGTTGTCGACCAGCGCGGATTCCACCTCGGTGGTGGAGATGCGGTGGCCCGAGACGTTCATGACGTCGTCCACCCGCCCCAGGACCCAGAGGTACCCGTCGGCATCGATCTTGGCACCGTCACCGGCGAAGTACCGGCCCGGGTACCGGCTCCAGTAGGTGTCCCGGAAGCGCTCCTGATCGCCCCAGATCCCGCGGAGCATGGACGGCCACGGCCGTGTGAGGGTGAGGTAGCCACCGCCTCGCTCGACGGCGACGCCTTCCTCGTCGACCACCTCGGCGCCGATGGCGGGCAAGGGGAAGGTGGCCGAACCGGGCTTGGTGGTGGTGGCACCGGGGAGGGGCGAGATCATGATGGCGCCCGTCTCGGTCTGCCACCAGGTATCGACGATGGGACAACGCCCGCCGCCGATGTGCTCCTGGTACCACATCCAGGCTTCGGGGTTGATGGGCTCCCCCACCGAACCGAGCAGGCGCAACGATGAGAGGTCGTGCTTCTCGACCTCCTGGGCTCCCCACTTCATGAAGGTCCGGATGGCGGTGGGAGCGGTGTAGAGGATGGTCACGCCGTACGTTTCGACCAGATCCCAGAACCGGTCCTTGCCTGGCGTGTCGGGTGTGCCCTCGTACATGACCGACGTGGCCCCGTTGGCCAGCGGTCCGTAGACGATGTAGCTGTGCCCGGTCACCCAGCCGACATCGGCCGTGCACCAGTAGACGTCGGTCTCGGGGTGGAGGTCGAACACGTACTTGTGGGTGAAGGCCGCCTGGGTGAGGTAGCCGCCGGTGGTGTGCATGATGCCTTTGGGCTTGCCCGTGGTGCCCGAGGTGTAGAGCAGGAAGAGGAGGTCCTCGCTGTCCATGACCTCCGGCACGCAGTGCTCGTCGGCCGCAGCCATGAGCTCGTGGTACCAGTGGTCGCGTCCCTCGGTCATGGACACCTCAGCGGCGCCGCCCGACGCGCCGATGCGATCCACCACCACCACGTGGTCGATGCTCGGGCTATTGGCCACCGCCAGATCCGCGGTGGGCTTGAGCAGGCCGGGCTTGCCCCGGCGCCAGCCGCCGTCAGCGGTGATCAGCACCTTGCACTCGGCATCGTTGATCCGGTCCGAGAGCGAGTCGGCCGAGAACCCACCGAAGACCACCGAGTGGGCCGCTCCGATGCGTGCGCACGCCAGGAGCGAGACGGGCAGCTCCGGGATCATCGGCAGGTAGATCGCCACCCGATCGCCCTTGGCCACACCGAGGCCCTTGAGCACGTTGGCGAACCGCTCCACCTCGCCCAACAAGCCCGCGTAGGTGATGGTTCGGGTGTCGCCGGGCTCACCCTCCCAGTGGAAGGCCACCCGATCACCGTTGCCGGCAATGACGTGGCGATCGATGCAGTTGAACGAGGCGTTGAGCGTGCCGCCCACGAACCACTTGGCGAAGGGGAGCTGCCAGTCGAGGACGGTGTCCCAGTCCGAGGACCAATCCAACAGATCGGCCGCCTGCCGAGCCCAGAAGCCCTGCCAGTCCAGCTCCGCCTCCTGGTAGAGGTGGGTTCCAGCAACCAGGGTGTGCGCCTTGAACTCCTCCGAGGGCGGGAAGAGCCGCTCCTCCGAGAGGTAGTCCTCGATCGTGGCGCCGCTGGTCTCGGTCTCGTCGGTCATGGTGCTCCGCTTCCCTGGTCCCTGCGGGGTGCACCCTACCCAGCTGCAGCGATGCGGAACACGGGGTGCTTGGGCCCCGCAGCCACCAGCTCGTCGTCGGAGGCCGAGGCGTCGAGACCGTCGAAGAACACTCCCGTCTCGGCCTTCCAGAGCTCGAGGTAGGGGCGGAGGATCGGCGCCTTGTCGGCGTCGGCCAGCTCTTGGGCGGCGAACTCCTGGACCCCCCGGCCCAGTCGCAGCTCGCCACCACCGGCCACCCGCAGGTTCCGCACCCACTGCGTGACACCCCGAGGTGCGACCAGGTACTGCTCGTCGCCCACCGTGAGCAGGTTCACCGGGGTGGATCGCCACGCACCCGTGGACCGTCCCCGCACCCGCAGCTCCCGTGATCCTCGGATGCTGATGCCCATGCGAGTGAGTCGACGCACGATCCGGTTGAACACGTTGCGGGTGAACCACCCCGGTTCGAGGTAGCGACCGCCAAGATCGGCGGTGAGGGACTGGGTGGACACGGCGGTGGTCATGGCTGGCTCCTAGGTAGGGAGAGCACTGCTCTCGATTTGCCCATCATGAGCGCGTGGATCGACTCTGTCAAGAGCACCGCTCTCGTTTGTTGCCAATGCTCTCCTCTTGGGCGAAGATGACCACGTGACCACCTCCAACCCTCGACCACCAGGGGCCCGGGCGCGGGTGCGGGCTGAGCTCACCGCGGAGATCAAGACCGTGGCCCGGGCCCACCTCGCCGAACATGGCGCCGACGGGCTCTCGCTGCGCGCCGTCGCCCGAGACATGGGCATGGTGTCCTCCGCTCTGTACCGCTACTACCCCAGCCGGGACGACCTGCTGACCGCGCTCATCGTCGATGCCTACGACGCGGTCGGGGGCGCGGCCGAAGCCGCCGAGGTCGACGTGCGCCGGGTCGACCTTATGGGGCGGTGGCTCGCGCTGTGCGCTGCCACGCGCACCTGGGCGGTGGAGCACCCCCACGAGTGGGCCCTGATCTTCGGAACGCCGGTCCCCGGCTACCGGGCCCCCACCCACACCATCGATCCGGCGGCGCGCATCCCGATCCTGCTCATGGCCCTGGCCTCAGAGGCCGTGGAGCGGTCGACCGCGGAACGAAGCTCCGCATCAGGGCCCATGCCCCGGCCTGTCCACGCCGACCTCCGGGCCCTGCGTGAGCAGACCGGCGTCCCGCTCGACGATCACCGCCTGGCACGAGGCATCGCCGCCTGGACCGCCCTGGTGGGGAGCATCAACTTCGAGCTCTTCGGGCACCTCCACAACGTGATCAGCGCCTACGAGCCGTTCTTCCTCCACCAGATGCGCGTGGTGGGGCTGTCGCTCGAGCTCG
>Ga0209023_10008017_pt1 | contig 10679 bp, 10 predicted proteins | sample LakOneMetagenome_FD_187468 | JGI IMG/M metagenome (GOLD analysis project Ga0209023, IMG submission 187468) | Freshwater and sediment microbial communities from Lake Erie, Canada (SPAdes) (version 2) | ecosystem: Environmental > Aquatic > Freshwater > Lentic | place: Lake Erie, Canada...
TCGCCGTCGTTGCAGCTCGGTGTGTCGCCGCGTGGCATCACCTGGCTGCTGCATGCGTCGAAGGCGTGGGCGTGGCTGAGCCGCCGCGAGTTCGTCACGCCCGACGAGGTGAAGGCCGTCGCCAAGCCGTGCCTGCGTCACCGCATCATGGTCCGTCCCGAGCTGGAGCTGGAGGGCACGTCGGCCGACGCCGTGCTCGACGGCATCCTCGCCACCGTCCCCACGCCGCGCTGACGCAGCCGTGCAGCTCCCCGTGTTCCACCCGTCGCCGAATCTCCACGTGACGAAATTCGGCTGATGAAGCATCGCCTCGCCTACCCGGTGCCGACGGTGTGGTTCGCCGCGCTCGCAGCCGTGTCGGGTCTGGCGATGTTCGCGTGGCCCGGCCGCAGCTGGGTCGCGTTGGGAGCGGTCGAAGTGGTGCTGCTGCTCGTGCTGCTGGCGGATGCCGTGCTGTGCGTGGCCCCACGCCGCATCGACGTGCAGCGCGAGGTGGACGAGTCGGTGACGCTCGGCGAGGAGGTGCCGCTCAGCTGGCAGGTCGCGAACCGTGGTGCTCGCCCGGCGAGGGTGACGGTCACCGATGCGCTGTGGCCCAGCCTGCAGGCCGGGCGCCGCCGGGTGAGCGCGACGCTGCGCGCCGGCGCCCGCCTGACCGCGAAGACGACGTTGACTCCCAACCGTCGCGGCCGCTTCCCGTTGCGCGACGTGACGGTGCGGGTGGAGGGACCGCTGCGGATGGTCAGCCGTCAGGCGACGCGTGCGCTCGACGGCGGTATCCGCGTGATGCCTGCGTACCCGAGCCGGGAGGAGATCCAGCGCCGCATCCGTGCGCCGCGCATCCTGGAGGTCGGCCTGAAGTCCATCCGTACCAGTGGTGGCGGCACCGAGTTCGATCAGCTGCGCGACTACCGGCCCGACGACGAGTTCCGCCGCATCGACTGGCCGGCCACTGTGCGCCTGCAGCGGCCGATCGTGAAGCAGTACCGCGCCGAACGGAACCAGAACGTCGTACTGCTGCTGGACAACGGACGCGTGATGGCCGGCACCGTCGGCGGTGTGCCGCGTGTGGAGCACGCGATGGACGCCGTGCTCGGTGTGGTGCAGACCGCCACCAAGTTGGGCGACCGGGTGGGCATGCTGGCCTTCGACCGGCAGGTGCGCAGCATCCTGGTGCCGACCAACGGCAAGAGCCAGCTGGGTCGTGCGGCCGAGGCGATGTACATGCTGGAGCCGGACTACAGCGAGAGCGCGTACCTGGCCGCGTTCAACTACGCGACCGCCCGCTTCCGCCGTCGGTCGTTGTTCATCGTGCTCACCGATCTGGTCGAGTCGGCCGTGGAGCAGGCGCTGTTGCCGGCCATCCCGATCATCACCCGCCGCCATCTGGTGGTCGTCGCCGCAGTGCAGGACCCGGCCGTCATGGCCTGGGCCGCGGGCGGCGCGCACCAGTGGCCCAGCGAGGCGTACCGCGAGGCGGCCGCCGTGAACGTGTTGCACCAGCGTGCCCGGGCCACCGCTCGCCTGCGTGCCGCGGGCGCGATCGTGGTCGATGCCGCCCCGGGTCAGCTCGCCACCGAACTGGTCGACAAGTACCTCGAAGTCAAGGCCAGCGGCCGCCTGTAGCCGGCGTTGCGAGGCATCGCTTGGGGGCGTGGCAACGGGCGCGCGTTCACCTTGCTCCGACTCGAGTGCGGTGCCACGACCCGGGTGTGTTGCCACCGACCCGAGTGCGGGGACGCATCGGGAGTACCGACTCGTACCCCGGGGTGCGACTACCGACTCGGTTACCGCGTCCCGTCAGGCAAGGGGAGCGTCGGCGCTGAATTCCTCGCCGCCGGTGCGGCGCAGGCGGATGGCGTAGGCGATCGTCCAGCCCCAGAACAGCAGGAACACGAACACGCCGATGCCGACGCGCACGGACGTGGGCCAGGGCTTGCCGGTCACGAACCCCTCGACCGTGGCCGCCAGCAGGAACGCGACCACCAGGCCGACGAGCACGCTGCCCGACTTGCGGGCCTCATCCGTGAGCGCGTTGAAGCGCGGGCGGTCGCCGGGGTCGATGATCGCCCACCCGATGCGCAGCCCTGCTGCGCCCGCCACGATCACGGCGGACAGTTCGAGCATGCCGTGCGGGAGTATCAACCCCCAGAACTTGTCCGCTTGTCCCGCGTGGGTGAACAGACCTCCGGCCATGCCACCGTTGGCACCGTTCCAGGCGAGGAGGGCGGCCGTCACCACGCACAGCAGGATGCCGGCGGCGAAGGCCAGGAAGCCGACGCGGATGTTGTTGAAGAACACCTGCGTCGCGAAGTTCTGCGACGGCTGGTTCGAGTAGTAGTCCTCGAAGTCCTGGTTGATGTACTGCTGGCCGCTGCCGTCGGGCGCGGCGACATCGAACGCCTTCGGCGAGACGGACAGCCAGATCTGGAACACGGCCCACGGCAGGAACGTCAGGAGCGTGGCCACCAGGATGAACTTGCGCAGCGCATAGATGGCGGCGGGGAAGGTGACCGTCGCGAACTGGATGATGCCGCGCTTCACCTCGGTGTCGCGCACGCCGTACAGCACGCCGTGTGCGTCGCTGACCAGCAGCGTCAGGCGGTTGACGAGCGCCGAGTCCGAGGCGTACTCGACGCGTGCGAAGGCGAGGTTGGCGCCGCTGCGCTGGTACAGGTGGACCAGTTCGTCGAGCTCGTCGGGGCTGACCTTGGTGACCTTGCGCGCGGCCTCGGTGAGCTGCTGCAGGCGCCACCACGCCCCCTGATGTGCCGCCACGAACGCGTCGATGTCCACTGCACGCGTAGGGTACTGGACTGATGGAGGGCATTGTCACCCCCGAGGCCGTCGTGCTCGACGTGGAGACGGCCGGTGTCGCGTCGCGGGTCTTCGCGGGCCTGATCGACTTCGTCGTGCAGGTCGGCATCATGTTCGCCGGCACGATCCTCCTCGCGCTCATGGGGGTCATCGCCGGCGCGTCGTCGTTCAACATGACCACCGCACTGCTGCTGGCGTTCGTGATCATGGGGTACCCCGTGTTGTCGGAGACGCTGATGCGCGGCCGCACGATCGGCAAGCGTTCGCTGGGCCTGCGGGCGGTCACCATCGAGGGTGCCCCGATCCGCTTGCGTCACGCGCTGTTGCGGATGATGGGCGGGCTGGTCGACCGCTACCTGCCGCCGCTGGGGGTGACGGGCATGTTGTTCGTGCTCGGCACACAGCGCCACCAGCGGGTGGGCGACCTGATCAGCGGCACGATGGTCATCCGCGACCCGGACCGCACGCTGTTGCCGCCCGCGGTGTGGTTCCCCGTGCCGCCGGGGCTGGAGGGCTTCGCCGCCACCATCGACCCGACGGCGATGACCGACGAGCAGTACACGGTCATCCGTTCCTTCCTGATGCGCAACCGCGAACTGTCGGCCGATGCCCGCTACGCACTCGGCGCCGATCTGGCGACACGTGCCGCAGCGACGCTGCACCACGACGGCTGGAACCGGGTGCATCCGGAGGCGTACCTGCTGTGCGTGATCAGCCGCTACCAGCGCCGCAACTTCCCGAACTACCAGCCGGCGGCGTGGCAGCCGCAGGCGTGGCAGACCGCACAGGCCCGCTGAACGGCGGGCACCGCCGCGAGCGGTCCGGGGTTCCGCACGCAACCGGCGTTCCGGCTTCGTAGCCTGGCTCCCATGCCCGGCTACACCTACCTCGACCATGCGGCCACCACGCCCATGCGCGCGGAGGCTGTCGCGGTCATGCTGCCGTACCTCAGCGAGCAGTTCGCCAACCCGTCGGGTTCGCACCGTTTCGCTCGCGAGGCACGCAAGGCGATCGACGAAGCACGCGATCTGGTGGCCGGCCTGCTCGGGTGCCTGCCGGGCGAAGTGATCTTCACCAGTGGCGGCACCGAGGCGGACAACACAGCGATCCTCGGCACGCTTGCCCGCCGTGGCGGCACGGTGGTCTGCCCGGCGGCGGAACACCACGCCGTGCTGGAGTGCGTGCACCAGGCGCACGGTCATGTGGTGGCCACCACGGTCACCGGTGCCGTCGACCTCGACGCGCTGGCGTTCACGCTGGACACCACGCCCGATGTGTCGGTGGTCAGCGTGATGGCGGTGAACAACGAAGTCGGGTCGATCAACGACATTGCCGCGGTGGCGCGGGTCGTACGTCGCCACGCGCCCGGCGCCGTGTTTCACACCGACGCGGTGCAGGCGCCGAGCTGGCTGGACCTGCGCACGATCACGCCCCATGTCGACCACCTCTCGCTGTCGGCGCACAAGTTCGGCGGGCCCAAGGGTGTCGGCGTGCTGGTCGCCCGCGAGGGCACCGCCTTCCAGCCGTCGCTGATCGGCGGCGGGCAGGAGCGCGAGCGCCGCAGCGGCACGCACAACGTCGGCGGCATCGTCGCAATGGCCGAGGCCTTGCGCGCGACCGACCAGCAGCGCTCGGTGGAGCTGCCTCGCCTGGCCGCCTTGCGCGACCGTCTGGTCGACTCGATCGTCGCGGCAGTGCCCGGGGTGCACGAGACGGTGGCCCGTGACCACAAGGTCGCGGGTTCCGCGCACCTGTGCATCGAGGGCATCGAGAACGAGGCGTTGCTGTTCCTGCTGGACGAGGCGGCGGTCTGCGCAAGTGCCGCGTCGGCGTGCGCAGCGGGTGCGATGGAGCCGTCGCACGTGCTCGCGGCGATGGGCGTGCCGCGCGACCTTGCCGGCGGCGCGCTCCGTCTGACGCTGGGCGCGACGACCACGGAGGCCGACGTGGACCGCGGTGCGGACGTCGTGGTGCAGGCGATCCGCACGCTGCGACGGGACGGCCGGTCATGAAGGTCTTGATGGCACTGAGCGGCGGCGTCGACTCGTCCGTCGCCGCAGCGGAGCTGTTGCGCGCCGGCCACGAGGTGGTCGGGATCACGATGCGGCTGTGGGGCGGCGACAGCGACACCGGTTGCTGCAGCGTCGCCGACGTCGACGATGCCCGCCGCGTCGCGCAGCAGTTGGGCATCGACCACCTGGTGTTCAACTTCACCGAGGACTTCGACCGACACGTCGTGCAGCCCTACGTGGACGCCCACCGCGACGGACTGACGCCGAACCCGTGCATCGAGTGCAACCGCCACCTCAAGTTCCACCGGCTCAGCGAGCGCGCCGACCTGCTCGGCTTCGACGCCATCGCCACCGGTCACCACGCGCGGATCATCGAGCACGACGGTGCCCGCTACGTGGCCCGCGGCGAGGACATGGCGAAGGACCAGAGCTATGTCGTGCACATGCTGCCGCAGCGCGAGTTGGCTCGCACCCTGTTCCCGATCGGCGACATGACGAAGGCGCAAGTGCGTGAGCGGGCGACTGCGTTGGGCCTGCGCACCGCGGCCAAGCCGGACAGTCAGGACGTGTGCTTCATCACCCACGACGGGGGTCGCACGGCGTTTCTCGGCAGCCGCATCCCGTTCCGCCCGGCACAGGTGGTCGACGCAGTCGACGGCGCGCCGCTCGGCCAGGTCGAGTCGGTCGAGATGGTCACCCTCGGTCAGCGCCGTGGCATCGGCCTCGTCGGCGGGGGCCCGAAGCGATACGTCGTCGACATCGACCACGCGACCGCGACCGTGAAGGTCGGCGACGACTCGCTGCTGCTGCGCGACGAGATGCTCGTGCACCAGATGGCATGGGCGCACCAGCCGTACAGCGGGGCGGTGCTGGTGCAGTGCAGCGCCCACGGTGCCACCCAGCCCGCCACGATCACGGTTGCGGGCGACACCGTGCAGGTGCAGTGGGCCTCGCCGCAGCGGCGCGTGTCACCCGGCCAGTCGGTGGTGTTCTACGACGCGACCGACACCTTCGTGCTCGGCGGCGGCATCGCCGGCTGAGTTCGCCGTGTTCAGGCCGCCGAGCCTGAAGGTGCCGGCCGGCACCGACACAGGCTCAGCCGACGGGGATCTTGACCGCTGCGATCGCCTGCAGCGCCCGGCCCGGGCGTGACGGCGCCACCAGCAGCGACTGCACGTGCAGCGCCTTGCCCTTCGGGTCGGCCGGAGTGGCGGCCAGCACGGCCAGCACCATCTCGCGCACCACGATCTCGACAGCGTGCCCGGCGGCCGGGCCGGTGAGGTCGGCGGCTTCCGTGTCGGCGGGCGCCAATGCCGCGCCGACAACGTTCGGGCGCGGCAGCATCAAGGTCTCGCCCAGCACGACGTGGTCGTGCAGCACCGCACCTGCGGGCACCAGCACCAGCCAGCGCCGCGAGAAGCGGTGGAAGCGCACGAACAGCATCCAGCCGAGCAGGCCACCCACTGCTGCCACCAGTGCGCCGACCAGCCAGCGGTGGTCCGAGAGCGCGAGCACGGCGACCAGTGCGAGCGCAGCCCATACCACCCATGACACGACCATGAACGGCAGGACCACTGCCGGCGGCCGCAACGGCAACCGGCGCTCCTCGCCGTAGGCGCCACCCTGCACCAACGCTTCGCCGGCCTCGGCGGAGAACGCGACGAGCGTGGCCAGCAGCGCGAGCGCCAGCGCGGACACCCCACGGGCGGGTGAGGCACCGTAGGCCAGCGCGAGGGCGGCTGCCGGCACGCTCAGCGGCAGCACCATCCGTACGATCGTCAGACCCAGCGGGCTGGGCACCACCAGGTCGATCACGAGCGCTGCCACGACCAGCCCCCACGCAACGTTGGCGACGGTGCCGGCGGCGCTGCCGCGGTCCTGTGTCGCCGACGCGAGCGCCAGGCCCATGACAGCGGCGAGCACGACCGTCAGCACCCGCAGGGCCCACAACGAGGTACGAGGAGACTGGACGGACGCGTTCATCGGCACCACCACAGATTTGTCGAACGACGACACATCAGGCCAACGTATCCGCAAACAATCCGCACGCTTCGGGGAACCCCGGGGTCAAGTGGAACGATGTGTGAATTGCGGAACTCGAATTCCGTCTCGCCAAGGAAATCGGAAAGGAGGCTCCCGTGTTTCGAGTACAACTGCCCAGCGGCATCGCGACCGGCATCGGTGGCCTCCCTCACCGCGACGCCGGCGAGGCGGCCGACTTCGTGCTCCGCAAGATGGAGCTGCCGTCCATTCCGACACTGCCCCGACGCTCACCCGCGGAGGGCTCGATCGTCCAGGCGATGGTCGGCATGCAGGGCATCACCGTCGGCCAGTACGGCAGCATCGCGGTCGACGCCAACCGTGTCGACCCGCTGGCGCCGGTGGTCACCGACCTCGATCACGATGCCTTCGTCGGCTTCCGCACCTTCCTCGACCGTGCGCACGCGGCGGATCACGTCGGCCCGGTGAAGTGGCAGATGGTCGGGCCCGTCACGCTCGGCCTTGCGCTCATGCGTGCCGGTGTGCCCACCAGCGAGGCCTTCGAGGCGGCGGTGCGAGCGGTGCGCGAGCGGTTGCAACATCTGCTCGACGCGGTCGCAATCGCGTTGCCGCTCAGCCAGCAGATCGTGATGATCGAGGAACCGTCGCTGTGCGAGCTGATGCAGCCAGGCTTCCCGATCGCACCCGACACCGCGATCGACCTCGTGTCGGGCGCACTCGCCGCGATCGAGACGTCCGCGGTCTCCGGTCTGCACGTCTGCGGCCTCACCGACATCGCCTCGCAGCTCGCGGCCGGTCCGGCCATCCTTTCCCTGCCTGTTCGGCAGGAGGTCGCAGAGTCCGCCGGCTACCTGGTGCGGTTCATGGAGCAGGGCGGCTACATCGCATGGGGTGTGGTGCCGACCGCCGGACCGATCATCACCTCTGCGGAGCGCCCCTGGCGGCAGCTGTGCGCGCTGTGGTGCGAACTGGTGCAGCGTGGCGCCGACCCGACAATGCTGCGCGAACAGGCGATCATCACGCCGGAATGCGGCTTGGCCGCGCACACCCCGGCGGTCGCCGAACGCGTGCACCGCTTCGCGGGCGAGGTCGCCCGCCGCGTCCGGGATCAGGCCACGGCGTCGCGCTGGGTGCTCGGCGCCTGACCGCTGCAGCCGACGTGCGTCATTCCACGCTCCGCCGTCGGTACCGCCACGTTCGACCGAGAGTCGTGTGGGATCTACACTCCGCGCGATGAGCGACTTCTCGCAGCAGCCTCCGTACCAGCCCCCGCCCGGGCAGGCGCCCGCACCGTTCGGCGCTCCGCCGCCCCCCGGTGGCTACCCGCAGCCGCCGGCTCAGGGGCAGCCCGCCCCGCCGCAGTACGGGCAGCCGCAGTACAGCCAACCCCAGTACGCGCAGCCGCAATATGGTCAACCGCAGTACGGGCAGCCTCAGTACGGGCAGCCTCAGTACGCCCCGCAGGGGTTTGCCCCTGGCGGTGCCGCCGCTCGACCGGCAGTGCCCGTCGGCGGCTGGTTGCTGCTGGCCGGCGGTGTGCTGATGACGCTCGGTTCGTTCCTGCCCTGGTACTCCGGTTTCGGCACCACCTACACCGGGTTCTCCAGCGGTGGCACGGACAATGTGAAGGACGGCCCGGTCTTCCTCGCCCTCGGGGTCATCGCGATCGGTCTCGGCATCGCACTGCTCGCCGCCAAACGAATCCTTGCGGTCGCGATCATCGGGCTGATCGTTGCGGTCCTGGCGCTCTTCGCCGTCCTCGCCGACATCAACAGCGTGAACACGGCGCTCGACGACGCGAAGTCGATCATCAGCCAGTACGGCGCCGACTCGTTGGGCCTCGACGACACCAGCGTCTCCTGGGGCCCAGGTCTCTGGATCGTCCTCGTCGGCTCGATCACCTCCATCGCCGGCGGCATCGCCGCGCTCGTCAAGCGCCGCGCCTGACCGAATTCGCGACCTGCCGCGGCTCGAACGCGCCCGTACACTCGACCGCCATGACCGACACCACCCCCGAGGCGATGCCGCCCAGCACGCCGCGCCCCGCGGCTGCACCCGCTCGCCCGGCGGTGCCGTTCGGCAGCGTGATGCTGGTGGTCGGCGGGCTGGCCATGGTGATCGCTCCGTACCTGCTCTGGTACCGCATGTACGGCTCCGCCTACGACGGTTTCTCCCGCGATCCCCTCAGCACCTCGGGTGCACACAATCGTGGCTGGTTGTACATCGTCTTCGGTGCCCCGCTGCTCGTGTGCGGTGCCGTGCAGCTGTTGGCCCGCCGTGTCACCGCCGTCGCCGCCGCCAGTGTCGCCATCGGTGTGCTCGCACTGGTCGTCTGCCTGGGGTTCCTGACCAACGCCGCCGACCTGCAGGCGACCTTGCACGTCCCCTCCAAGAAGTTCCACTGGGAGCCTGGCCAGTGGGTCGGGCTCGCCGGTGCAATGGTCGCGCTCGCCGGCGGTGTGGGCACGCTGACGCGGCGGGTCGGTGAACGGCCCGCAACGGTCAGGGCCGTGTCGGCCGTCGCGTAGCATTCGGGCATGACCGACCAGCCGCCGCCGCCACCCCCGCCCCCGCCGCCGCCGGTTCCCTCACCCGGCCCGTCCTCCACCCCGATCGGCGATCCTGCCGCGGGTGGCTGGCAGCCGTCGCCGCCCACCGCCTTCGACCCTGCCGCGGGCCCCGGGTACGCGCCGGGGTTCGACCCTGCCGGCCCCGGGTATTCGCCCGGCTACGCGCCCGGCCCGGCGCCGGCCAGCGGTGGTCTTGCCTGGCTGATCGTCGGCCTCGTCGCCACCCTCTTGTCGGTGGTCGGCACGTTCCTTCCACTGCTCTCCGTGCGCGGACGTTCCGTCGACCGCGGCATGCGCGGCATCGGTATCGAGGTCTCGTGGCGGTACGCAGATCGGGCTTTCGTCACGACGCTGTTCGAACGCTGGGACGTCGCTGTGGCGGTGCTGCTCCTCGCCGCGATCCTCGCTGTCGTGGCGCTGGCGGCCCGCCGCCGTGGATGGCTGGTCGGTGCGGCAGCAGTGCTGGTCGCGCTCGGCTTTCACCTGCAACTCGGCATGCTGCAACGCGCCGAGCGGATTGGCCTCACCACGGCGCGGTCGGTCTCCTACGGCATCGGGGGAATCCTGGTTGTCGGCGGCGCGTTGGTCGCGCTGGTGAGTTTCATTGCGGTGCTCGCCAAGCGACACTGACGCCCATGACGCCTGCCGAGCGCATCCGCCAAGTCCGAACCGAGATCGCCTACCACAACGAGCGCTACTACGCCGACGACGCGCCGGAGGTCAGCGACGCCGACTACGACCAGCTGGTCCGCGAGCTGGCTGGGCTGGAGGCGGAGCACCCGGAGCTGGTCGACGACGGTTCGGTCAGCCAGCAAGTCGGCGCGGGGTCGCTCAATACCGCCTTCTCGCCGGTCACCCACCGGGTGCCGATGACCAGCCTGGACAACGCAATGGACGTGGCGGAGCTGGAGGCCTGGGGAGAGCGCATCACGCGTGGCCTCGGCGGTGAGGCCGCACGATTCGTGTGCGAGCTGAAGATCGACGGGCTGGCGATGAGCCTGCGCTACGAACAGGGCCGTTTCGTGCAGGCCGCCACACGTGGCGATGGACGGGTGGGGGAGGACGTCACCGCCAACGTGGCCACCATCGAGGTCGTGCCGAAGCAACTCGTCGACGGCACGCCCGCAGTGGTCGAGGTGCGCGGCGAGGTCTATCTGCCGCTCGACGCGTTCGAACGGCTGAAGGCGGCGAAGCAGGCGGAGAACGTCGTGCGAGTGGCGGCCGGCCGCAAGCCCGAACCGGTGCCGGTCAACCCGCGCAACGCCGGTGCCGGCAGCCT
>Ga0209023_10008018_pt1 | contig 10678 bp, 9 predicted proteins | sample LakOneMetagenome_FD_187468 | JGI IMG/M metagenome (GOLD analysis project Ga0209023, IMG submission 187468) | Freshwater and sediment microbial communities from Lake Erie, Canada (SPAdes) (version 2) | ecosystem: Environmental > Aquatic > Freshwater > Lentic | place: Lake Erie, Canada | collected...
CGGGTCGGCCAGGTCGGTGGCTCGCCACTCGGAACCAGGTTCGAGCTCGTGCAGGTCCATGGTCGCGCCTCCTCAGCGGGTCGGTCGGTCGGGGGTGGAACGGGGTCGGCGGGGTTGCGGGCCGCGCACGAGGCGGCCGGGCAGCGCGCCGGTCGGCTGCCCGTCACGGGCGGTGACCTGGCCGGCGACGACGGTCGCGACGTACCCCGTGGCCCGCTGGAGGAGGCGCTTCCCCCCGGCGGGCAGGTCGTAGGCCATGTCCGGGTGCTCGCAGCGCAGGTGGTCGAAGTCGATCACGTTGACGTCGGCCCGCCAGCCCGGCTCCAGCCGGCCCCGGTCGAGCAGCCCGACGGCTTCCGCGGTGCGACTGGTCAGCTCAGCCACCAGCCGGCCCACCTCGATGCGTCCGCGGGGCCGATCGCGGCCCCAGTGCGAGAGCAGGAAGGTCGGGAAGCTGGCATCGGAGATGAGGCCGACGTGGGCCCCGCCGTCGCCCAGCCCCATGACCGTCAGCTCGTGGGCGATCATCTCGCCGCAGGCGTCCAGGTGGTGGTCGGCGTAGTTGCTGAACGGCGCGAACAGGAACGCCTTCCCGTCGTCCTCCAGCAACTGGTCGTAGGCGACCTCCGCGGCCGAGTCGCCCCGACGTCTGGCCACTGCGGCCAGGCTGGTCTCGGGGGCCGGTTCGTAGTCGGGCGGGTCGCCGAGCGGGAACATGCGGTCGAAGTCGGTCGGCCGGCGGCGGGGTTCCGCGGCTTCGGCGAGGATCGCGGCGCGCACCGTGGGGTCGCGGAGGGCGGCCACCAGCTCAGCCAGCGGGCGATCGGCGAGCGCGCGGTACGACGCGAGGGCCGAGAACGGGTTGGCTGATGACCGCAGCCCGAGCAGCACCCCGATGGGACGGGGGGCGACCTGGGCCCGGATCGGCAGGCCGCCGGCGGCGGCGTCCTCGACCATGGCCAGCACGTCGCGCCAGGCCTCGGAGCGACGGTGGCTCTGGGCCAGGGACAGCGACAGCGGCCGGCTTGAGCGTTCGACCAGCAGCCGGACGAGCGCGAACTCCGCTTCGGGGTCGGGGTGGAAGTCCGAGATCAGCTCGACCACTCCGGAGCCGGCGTCGGCCAACCCGTCGGCGATGGCCCCGAGCTCGAGGGCGGTGGCTCGCAGCGACGGGGTCGGGTCGCCCGTCACCGTCCGGTGGTTGAGGGTGCGGGAGGTGGTGAAGCCGATCGCGCCGGCCCGCATCGCCTCCGCCGCGAGACGTCGCATGGCCGCGGCATCGTCGATGGTGGCCGGCTCGAGCGCAGCACCCCGCTCGCCCATCACGTAGAGGCGGAGCGCGCCGTGGGGGAGCTGGGCGCCGAAGTCGATGTCGTGCGGGTGGCGCTCCAACGCGTCGAGGTACTCGGGGAAGGTCTCCCACGCCCAGTCGAGGCCCTCGTGCAGCGCGGCCCCGGGGATGTCCTCGACGCCTTCCATGAGCTCGACGAGCCGTTGGTGCTCGTCGGCTCGGACCGGCGCGAACCCGACACCGCAGTTGCCCATGATCGCCGTGGTGACGCCGTGCCAGCTCGAGGGCGCCAACGAGCGGTCCCAGGTGGCCTGGCCGTCGTAGTGGGTGTGGATGTCGACGAACCCTGGGGTGACGAGCAGCCCCGTCGCATCGATCTCCTCGAGCCCGCGGTCGGTCACCGTGCCGACTGCGGCGATGACCTCGCCGTCGATGGCCACGTCGCCAGGAATGGGCTCGCCGCCGTTCCCATCGGCCACGAGGCCACCTCGGATCACCAGGTCGTGGGTGCTCACCAGCTGACTCCCTTGCATCCCGAAAGTAGTTCGATGACTCTAACTATCGACCTCGGCGCGGTCGCCGTCAACCCCCGGCAGGCGACCGACCCGGGTTCGAGGGCCCTCGAGCTCGTGGCGACCGCCGTGCATACGAGGCACTCACGGTTCCGAGGAGCGCCGAAGTTCGCGTTGCGGGCGGGCCCCGTGCCAGCGGACCGTGCCCGTGGTTCCGAGTAGCGCCGAAGTTCGCGTTGCGGGCGGGGTCCAGTGCCAGCGGACCGTGCCCGTGGTTCCGAGTAGCGCCGAAATCCGTGGAGGGGCGCGGACCGGGCGAGGTCGGCCGGATTCGAGCAGCGCCGAGGTCGTGGTGGGCTGCGGACCAGGCGAGGGCCTGCCCGTTCCGAGTAGCGCCGAAGTCGGGGTGGGGCCGCGGACCGGGCGAAGGTCTGCCGGTTCCGAGTAGCGCCGAAGGAGACGTGGGCTGGCCAACTGTCGACGGCCCCGGCCCCGGCCGGCTTGGGCTGGCTCCCGCCCGGCGGCACGCCCACGGTGTCCCGCACGACTTCGGCGCTACTCGGAACCATGAGCCGTCGGGCCCGCCCCCCGCCGGCGCCCACCCCTGCAGGATTTCGGCGCTACACGGATCGAGACGGCTCCCACGGTGCGAGCCGTCGAAGGCTGTCGGACCCCACCGGTACAACGGAGGCGCAGCGCTCGTCCCACCGGGACCGGACAACTCCACCATCGAAAGCACCCGCCCGATGCCCGAACCCGCCCCCCTCGACCGCCAACGACCGCTCTACGGCCGCCACCTCCGCCACGCTGCCCTCTACATCCTCGACACCCACGGAGCGGCCTCCATCACCGAGATCCTCGACGTGCTCTGGGCCAACGACTACCGGCTCACCGGCGACCGCACCACCACCCGCAAGCGGCTCTCCGACGCCCTGCGCCACGAGACCAAGCAAGGCCGGGCCCGACGGGTCGGCTGGGGCGTCTACGCCATCGACCACCTCACCAAGACCACCCGCTGGTGCATCCACCAACGCTGGAACAACGCCGCCCCCGCCACCAAGGACCACGAAGGCGAACCCATCCTGCAACCCCGCCACTGGTCCGAACCCGAACCCATCATCCCCTGGACCAAGCACGACCGCCACGGCGACCCCATCTTCCTCTACGGCGGGCGCCACCGCTGGAAGATCGGCCGACGGGTCCACGCCGTCCTGGGCCGCCGCTGCCGCACCGCCCGACTCGCCGCCCAAGCAGCCAACGACCACCACAGCCGATCCCCAAGACCCCGCCGCTGGCCCCCACTCACCCCGCCCCCAACCACCCGAACCGCCACCTCCGCCAACCGCACCCGCATCCGCATCCGCACCCTGACCACCCATCGCCACCGCCACCACGACGACCTCGCCCCCGGCGGGGGAGCTCAGGCCGTGCCCGACGGCGGAGGGCCGAAGGCGTTGGCGAGCCGGGCCTCCCGGGTCGTCGCGTGGGACCGGTAGAGCGCGGCCAACGTCGGCCAGAGCTCGGCGGGCTTCACGTCGGGCACGAGATCCTGGAGGCGATCGGCGAGGTCGGCCTCGAACCGGCGGAGCCGGGTCCGCCCGGCGGTGGTGAGCACCACCTTCGTGACCCGACCGTCGCTCGGGTCGACCTCCTCGGCGACCCAGCCCTGGTCGCGCAGGCCGCTGATCATGGCCGACACCGTGGGCTTGGTGACCGCGTTGGCGGCCGCCAGTTCGCCGGCCCGCCGCGCCCCGCCCATCAGGTAGAGCATCGTTCGGTACTGGCCCAGGCTGAGGTCGCCCTGGCGGGCGATCTGCTCGAACTCCCGGTACAGCGAGACGACGAGGCGCACCCCGGGCTCCCGCTGGTCAGCCATCGGAGCGATCCACGAGCGTCAGTCGCCGGGGTCGATGGTCGCCACCGACGTGGTGCCCGGCGGGTAGACCTGCTCGACGTTGCGTCGCGCCTGGTGGCCCGGCGCCGCCGGACCCCGCCGGAACACGTCGACCAGGTTCCACACCAACCGGCGCACCGCCCCGTCGTCGCCGCCTTGGCCAGGCGGGCTGAGCGGCCCCATGCGCTGTTGGAAGCGGAGCGTGCCCGAGTTGAAGATCGCCGCGCCGGACGGGAACGTGGCGTAGGTCATGTCCGACGCCGACCGCTCGCCCCGGATCGTGAAGGGGGAGTGCGAGAGGATCTGCAGGTCGTGGGGGAGCGGCTTGTCGGGGTGCACGCGGTCGTACTCCTCCCGCACGCCGGCGGCCACCAGCGAGCCGGTGGCGAGGCCCGTGCCGGCGAACATCCAAGCCGATCCGTCGACGATGCGGAACGGAGCGGTGAGACCCGGTTCGTTGCTCTCGTACCAGTTCCCGGTCAGCATGCTCTCGGGCTGCGGTCGCGGTCCCTCCCGCCAGTTGGTCGTGACCAGGTTCGGGTCGGTCTCGGGGTCGGTTCGGGCCGAGCGGTAGTTGACGATGCGCCGCAGGTCGCCGATCGGGGAGCGCTCGAAGCGGATCTTGCGGTACAGGGCGTTGGCGCCGAGGTAGATCACGTTCACGCCCCGGTCGACCGCGGCCTGCAACCCGAGCCGCATCTCCGGCGAGTAGTATTCGTCGTGGGCGCTCGAGATCACCACGTTGGTCTGGGTCATGACCGCCGGCTCGGCGTGCTGGTCGACGTTCGTCGCGTAGGCCACGTCGACGCCCTGAGACTCGAGGAGCTGGGCGATCTCGCTCGACCCGCCGAGCAGCCATCCGGCCCCCCCGTACCCGATGCCGAACGGTCGGTCGAGGCTCACCACGTCGGCCCGCTCGGCCCGACCCCCGGTGAGCCCGGCGTAGAGGCTGTGGCCGCCCCACGTCTCGTACGCCGCGGCGGTCGTGACGCCGGCGACCACCAGCACCTCGGACCGCTCGGCAGGGGAGCGGACCACGAACGGCACGTACGACGCCCGGCCATCGGGCTGGACGAGCTTCAGCAGGTACTGGCCGTGGACCCACCGCTCGTCGGGGGTGAACGTGAGGTTGGACGTCCAGTGCGAGCAGTCGACCATGTTCGTGCGAGGGTCGATGGTCGGTCGGTCCTGCGCCCCGCCATCGACCCCGAACGTCGACCACACGAGCCGGGCCTTGTCGCCGTTGTACCAGCCGAGGCGGAAGGCCTCGACGGAGAACGTCGGCGATGCCGAGTGGACGAACAGCCGCACGGGCTGGCCGTGGCGGGCGCTCGCGACGTCGGTGAACCCCTCGACGGGACGTGGGGTGCGATCGGGTTCGGCCAGCACCCATGCCGGTGAGCCGGGGCGCTCGTTCTCGGCCCGGATGATGGCCGACCCGGACTGGGCTGCGGCCGACGAGCTGGAGCCGATCAGCTGGGTCGGCCGTCGGCTCGTGCCGCCCGCCGTGACTCCGAGCTTCGGCCGCGGGGTGTGGGTCGGCCAGCCGAACACGGCGGCCCCGACGGCGGCCAGGCCGGTGGCCCCGGCACCGAACAGCACGGCCCGGCGGCTGGTCCGCCCGTCGGCCTCGTCGTCCGCCGGCCCGGTGGTGGAGGACTGCCCCGTCGAAGACCGCCCCGTGGAAGACCGCCCCGTGGAAGACCGTGCGGCTCGTTCGAGGGTGACGACCGGCGGCTGATCGACGGGCGGCACGGGCGGCACCGGCGGCGCCACGATGGCCGCTCGGAGGTACGCCCGCCCGGCCGGCGTGAGCCGCAGGCCGGCGGTCGTGCGTTCGAGCACCGCGGCGCCGAGCTCGGCTTCGAGCGCCCGGAGGTGGTTCGTGATCTCCACGACCGGCACGCTCAACCGGTCGCCCGCCCGGTCGAGCGAGCGCTCCTCGGCCACGGTCAGCAGGAACTTCGTCTGCCGAAGCGTCACGGGCGAAGGGTAGCGAACGGCCTGTCCGTGGTGATCGATGCCCACCACCTCGGTCGGGCCATCCGTTCGGGCCAGCCGATCGGGCCCGCCGGTCAGGCCAGCCGGAAGATCGGGTGGAGCGCCACGATGGCCGCCAGCTCCTGATCGGTCGCCTTGGCCCCGACGCCCCCGAAGAACGCCCCGACCTCCCACGCCCAGCGCTCCAGGTACTCGCGCAGCACGGGGACGGCGGCATCGGTGTCGGTGACCTCGGTGGCCGTGAACCGCTCGACCCGGCGACCGACCCGCAGCTCACCGCCCCCGGCCACCCGCAGGTTGCGCACCCACTGCGTCTCGCCGCGAGCGGCCACCAGGAACCGGCCGGTGTCCGTCTCGAGGACGTTCACCGGGGTGGACCGCCAGTCGCCGGTCGACCGCCCCTGGACCCGCAGCTCCCGCAGCCCGCGGGGCCGGATGCCCATGCGGGACAGGCGACGGATGGCCCGGTTCATGATGTGCCGGGTGAACCACCCGGGTGCTTGGTAGTGACGGGCCGGGCTGGTCGTGGTGGTCGTGGTGGGCATGGTCGACTCCTGTGCTGATGGGAAGCGAGAGCACCGCTCTCGTGTCTGCATCATGGACCGCACGGAGGCCTCTGTCAAGAGCGGTGCTCTCGTTTGTTGCCAATGATCTCGAATGGCGCCATGATGGGGGCATGGCATCGAGCGCCCCCCGCACGGCCCGTGACCGGGCTCGGGCCGAGCTGACCGCCGAGATCAAGGCCACGGCGCGGCGCCACCTGGCCGAACAGGGTTCGTCGGCGCTGTCGCTGCGGGCCGTGGCGCGCGACCTCGGCATGGTGTCGTCGGCGGTCTACCGCTACTTCCCGAGCCGCGACGAACTGCTGACCGCGCTGATCATCGATGCGTACGCGGCGGTCGGCGAGGCTGCGGCGTCCGGTGACGGGACCCGCCGGCGGACCGACCTCCCCGGCCGCCTGCTGGCCATCGCCCGCGCCATCCGCGGCTGGGCGGTCGAGAACCCCGCGGAGTACGCGCTCGTCTACGGCAGTCCGGTGCCCGGCTACCAGGCGCCCGTCGACACCATCGCTCCGGCCGCCGAGGTCACCCTCGTGTTCCTGCGGCTCATCGTCGACGCCCACGAGGCCGGCCGGCTGGTGGCCGACCCGGCGCCGATCCCGCACGCCGTCCGGGCCGACCTGGCCGTCCTGCGGGAGGCCGCGCCGGGCGTGCCCGACGATGCGATCCTGCGGGCACTGGCGGTGTGGACCGAGTTGTTCGGACTGATCACCTTCGAGCTGTTCGGCCACCTCCACAACGTGATCCACGACCACGATGCCCTGTTCGACCATCAACTGCGGGTGGCCGGCCGGACCCTGTTCGGGACCGCCTCGCACTGACTACGGTGGGTGGTCGACGGACGAGGCGGGACGAAAGGTGGGTTCGTGCTCGAGCTTGATGGGATCGTCGGCCTGGTGGTGCTGGGCCTGTGGCTGTACTGCATCTACGACGTCATAACGACCGACGAGTCACTGGTGCGCAACCTCCCGAAGATGGTGTGGATCTTCCTGGTGATCTTCCTGTTCGAGATCGGCGCCATCGTGTGGCTCATCGCCGGCCGCCCCAAGGGCCGGAGCTGGACCATCGGGGAGAGCGGCGGCTACGCGAGCCGTGCGCCGCGGGGCGCCGAGGACCGGCCGGGGTTCGACGGCGGGCCACCGCCCGTGGTGAACGGCTCCGGCATGAGCGACATCGTCCGCGAGCGGGAGGAAGCGGCCCGGTTGAAGGTGTGGGAGGCCCAGTTGAAGCGCCGCGAGGAGGAACTGCGCCGCAAGCAACTCGGCGGGGCGGCCTTCCCGTCCGAGCTCGACGGCCCGACCCCGGAGGCCCCGCCGGCCTGAGGCCGGCCCGCCCGAGTCAATAGGCTCCCGGGTCGTGACGACCTCCCACCCCAGCGACGCGTACGCCGACGACCGGGCCCACGTCTTCCACTCGTGGTCGGCCCAGGGGGCACTCGACCCCCTGGTGGTCGCCGGGGCGCAGGGCAGCTGGTTCTGGGACGAGGCCGGCACCCGCTACCTCGACTTCTCGTCACAGCTGATGAACGTGAACATCGGCCACCAGCACCCCAAGGTCGTCGCCGCGATCAAGGACTACGCCGACACGCTGTGCACGATCGCCCCGTTCCACGCCAACGCCAAGCGGGGCGAGGCGGCCCGGTTGATCAGCGAGGTGGCCCCCGGCGACCTGTCGCACGTGTTCTTCACCAACGGGGGCGCCGAGGCGACCGAGAACGCCGTGCGGATGGCCCGCCTGCACACCGGCCGCCACAAGGTCCTGACGATGTACCGCAGCTACCACGGCGCGACCGGCGGCTCGATCCACCTCACCGGCGACCCCCGCCGCTGGCCGAGCGAACCCGGCGCGGTCGGCGTGGTGAAGTTCTGGGGCCCGTACCCGTACCGCTCCGCGTTCTACGCCGTCGACGAGGCCCAGGAGTCGGAGCGGGCACTGGCCCACCTGGCCGACGTGCTCATGGTCGAGGGACCCGGCACGGTGGCGGCCATCGTGCTGGAGCCGGTGGTCGGCACGAACGGCATCCTCGTCCCGCCGCCGGGCTACCTGGCCGGGGTCCGGGCGCTGTGCGACGCCCACGGCATCCTGCTGATCGCCGACGAGGTGATGAGCGGGTTCGGCCGTTGCGGCGAGTGGTTCGCCGTCGACCACTGGGGGGTCGTCCCCGACCTGGTGTGCTTCGCCAAGGGGGTGAACTCCGGCTACGTGCCGCTCGGCGGCGTGATCATCAGCCCGGCCATCGTCGACACCTTCCGTGACCGGCCGTACCCCGGCGGCCTCACCTACTCGGGCCACCCGCTGGCCTGCGCCTCGGCGGTGGCGTCGATCACGGCGTTCCAGGAGGAGGGCATCGTCGAGAACGCCCGCCGCCTGGGCGACGACGTGATCGGCCCGGAGCTGCGGGCCATGGCCGAGCGGCACCCGTCGGTCGGCGAGGTGCGGGGCCTCGGAGCGTTCTGGGCCATCGAGCTGGTGCGGGACCGGGCCACCCGCGAGATGTACGTGCCGTTCAACGCCAGCGGGGCCGACGCGGCGCCGATGGTCGAGCTGACCAAGGCCTGCCGGGCCCGCGGCCTGTGGGTCTTCTCCCACTTCAACCGCATCCACGTCACCCCGCCCCTGAACACCAGCGACGACGACGTCCGCCTGGGCCTCTCCATCCTCGACGACGTCCTGCAGATCGCAGACGCCCGGGTGACCGCCTGAGCGTCGGCGGTTCTGCCTGCTGTCACCGGTTCTGGGGGAAGCCGAGGTCGACCTGGCTGGTGGCCGGGTCGGGCCAGCGGGCGGTGACGACCTTGCCGCGGGTGTAGAAGTTCACGCCCTCGGGGCCGTACATGTGGCTGTCGCCGAACAGGCTGGCCTTCCACCCGCCGAAGCTGTAGTAGCTGACCGGCACCGGGACGGGGACGTTGATGCCGACCATGCCGACGTTCACGTCGAACTGGAACTGGCGGGCCACCCCGCCGTCGCGGGTGAACAGCGCGGTGCCGTTGCCGAACGGGTTGTCGTTGATGAGCTGCAGCCCCTCGGCGTAGGACCCCACCCGCACGACGGACAGCACCGGCCCGAAGATCTCCTCGTCGTAGGAGCGCATGCCGGGGGTGACGTGGTCGAGCAGGCTGGGCTTGAGGAAGAAGCCGTCGCCCTCGACGCCGCTGTCCCGCCCGTCGACCACCACCGTGGCCCCTTCGCCGGGCGCGTCGGCCACGTAGCCGGCGACCTTGTCGCGGTGCTCCGCGGTGATCAGCGGGCCCATCTCGCTGGCCGTGTCGGACGCGGGGCCCACGGTGATCGCGGGGAGCCGCTCGGCGATCTTGGCCACCAGCGGGTCGGCGATCGAGTCGACCGCGAGCACCACCGACACCGCCATGCAGCGCTCGCCGGCCGACCCGTAGGCGGCCGACACCGCGGCGTCGGCCGCCATGTCGAGGTCGGCGTCGGGCAGCACGAGCATGTGGTTCTTCGCCCCGCCGAGGGCCTGGACCCGCTTGCCGTTCCGGGTGCCGGTCTCGTAGATCGAGCGGGCGATCGGCGTGGAGCCCACGAAGCTGACCGCCGCAACATCGGGGTGCGCGAGCAGCCGGTCGACCGCCACCTTGTCGCCGTGGACCACGTTGAAGCACCCGTCGGGCAGTCCGGCGGCGCGCACCAGTTCCGCCAGCAGCATGGCCGCCGAGGGGTCCTTCTCCGACGGCTTGAGCACGAACGTGTTCCCGCACGCCAGCGCGTTGGCGAACATCCACATGGGCACCATGGCCGGGAAGTTGAACGGGGTGATGCCGGCCACCACGCCGAGCGGCTGGCGGATCGAGTACACGTCGACCCCGGTCGAGGCCTGCTCGGAGAAGCCGCCCTTCAGCAGGTGGGGCACGCCGCAGGCGAACTCGACGTTCTCGAGGCCGCGGGCCACCTCGCCCAGCGCGTCGGTCAGGACCTTGCCGTGCTCCGCGGTGATGAGGGTGGCGATCTCCTTGCGGTTGGCGTCGATCAGCTCCCGCAGGTGGAACATGACCTCGGCCCGCCGCGACAGGTTGGTGGCCCGCCAGCCCGGGAACGCCGCCTTGGCCGATGCGACGGCGGCATCCACCTCGCTGGCGTCGGCCAGCGCCACCTCGGCCTGCTGCGCGCCGGTGGCCGGGTCCCACACCGGCCCGGTGCGGCCCGATCGACCGTCGACCACCCTGCCGTCGATCCAGTGGCTGATGCGCTGCATGGGCCCGGATGCTACCGAATCCGTTCCCAAGCCCCATTCGGCGTGCGGATCCGGCACTGGCGCGCCGGATCCGCACGCAGAATCGGAGGTGCGGGGGGCGTCAGGGCTTGGGGGTGAGCAGCACGACCGGGATCTCGCGGTCGGTCTTGCGCTGGTACCCGGCGTAGTTGTCGTGGTCGGCGACGACCTTCGGCCACAGGCGGGCCC
>Ga0209023_10008019_pt1 | contig 10677 bp, 8 predicted proteins | sample LakOneMetagenome_FD_187468 | JGI IMG/M metagenome (GOLD analysis project Ga0209023, IMG submission 187468) | Freshwater and sediment microbial communities from Lake Erie, Canada (SPAdes) (version 2) | ecosystem: Environmental > Aquatic > Freshwater > Lentic | place: Lake Erie, Canada | collected...
GAACCCGGCGCCGACCCGTCGGCGTTACGCATCGCCGTCACCAGCCCTGGCGGTACCACCGCCGCCGGCCTCGCCGTGCTTTCCGGTCGGTTGTGCCCGTTGCTTACCGAAACCGTCGCCGCTGCCACCGCTCGCTCGCGCGAACTTGGATAAGGCCAAAACGCCCTACAGCCCGCCTTGCAAATCCTGTATCATCGCGCGGTCTGCAACCGGAATAAGCCCGTTCAGTACCGCCCAAAAGCCCGTCACGGCGTTCTGCCCGGCCTGCGCATACGCCGATGCCATCCCGGTTCGCAATGCTTCGAACAGCGTTGCTTCAAGCGCCGCACCGCTTTGTGTCAATGAAAGCAACCGCTGACGCCGGTCGCGCTGCCCAACGCTTTGGACAACCAGCCCCTGCGTTTGTAAATCGGCGAGCACGCGGCTCAGCGATTGCTTGGTAATGTTGAGCAGCGCCAGCAAATCGCCCACCGGCATAGCCGGCCGCCGCGCAATAAAGTAGAGCGCCCGGTGATGCGCGCGGCCAAGCCCGTGGCGGTCGAGCAATTCATCGGCACCACGCACCATATTGGTGTAACCGAAGTAGAGCAGTTCGATCCCGCGCCGTATTTCGGCCTCGCGCAGAAACTGCGCCGAAGCGGCTGTCCGGGGCGCATTGAGGATATTTGCGTCAGCCATGTTGACGTATTTCGCACAGAATGTTACGACTATCAACCTAGAATTGAAATAAAACACTCGAATCTTGCGGAGTAGATGCACATGAGCGACCTCACCTTCGATGACCGCGACGGCTTCATCTGGATGGATGGCGCGCTGCGCCCGTGGCGCGAAGCCAATGTCCATGTGCTCACCCACGCCATGCATTACGCCAGCGCCGTGTTTGAGGGCGTAAGATGTTATGAAGGCACGGTTTTCAAGCTCAGCGAGCACAGCCAGCGCCTGATCGATTCGGCCAAACTGCTCGGCTTTGACTTGCCCTGGTCGCGCGACGAGATTGATGCAGCAGTCAACGCCACCGTCGCCGCAAACAAGTTCACCAATTGCTATATCCGCCCGATCGCCTGGCGCGGTTCCGAACAAATGGGCGTCGCGGCGCAAAAGACCAAGCCGCACCTCGCCGTCGCGGCATGGGAATGGGGCGCCTATTTCGGCGACGAAGCGCTCGCCAAGGGCTTGCGTCTCGCCATCGCGCCGTGGCGCCGGCCCGCACCCTATACGGCCCCCATCCGCTCGAAGGCGGCAGGGCTCTACATGATCTGCACATTGTCCAAGCATGCCGCCGCTGACGCCGGCTATGACGATGCGCTGATGTTCGACTGGCGCGGCCAGGTCGCCGAAGCCACCGGCGCCAATGTGTTCTTTGTCCAGGACGGAAAACTCCACACGCCGACCCCCGATTGCTTCCTCGATGGCATCACGCGGCGCACGGTTATCGATCTGGCGCGCCGTCGCGGCATCGAAGTCATCGAACGCGCGATCTGGCCCGAAGAACTCGCCGGCTTCGAACAGGCTTTCCTCACCGGCAGTGCCGCCGAGGTCACGCCGCTCGCTGAAATTGGCCCTTGGCGCTTTGAAGTCGGCGCGTTGACACGCCAGCTTCAGGCTGACTACCGCGATTTCGTCCATGGCAAACCCCTTAGTAAATAGGGGCGAAGCGCGCCGCCATGCGGCGACGAAACGGGCGCGACGCGGGCCAAGGCGTTCCGAAATCAGCTTTTGTGCACTTGCGAACAAGGCTGCGTGCGGGTAAATTAAGTCAGGGGCGTAATCGTTGCAGTCGGTTTTGTGCCGGCGCTCAAAGCCATAGAGGCCAGAGTAGAAGTGTTGATGTCACGCACCCCTTTCAGTCTTGGCGCTGCCTTGATTATTGCGTTGGCGATGTGGGTTATTCCGTCGTTTGGTACGCAGGGCGTTGGCGCGGTCGGGCGCGAATTGCCGCATCCCGATCGTGCGCTGCTTTCTACGGGTGGTATCGATGTCGTTACGGTCGACAGCCGCCTGCATTCCGCCGACCGCGCCGTGCGCGACGCGCTACCACACTGACTTGGCCGACCCACGCCACGAACACCTGATTGACGGAACGCACTGCGCTGCCTAAACCGCTTTCGACGTCGTCGTAGGCAAGGTAACCATTCATGAATCGGCATTTCGTGGCAGTTGCGTCTGCTGTCCTTGCCGTATCGATGGTCTGGATGGCACCGAACGCCGCAGCACAGTCGATCGACCCCAAAGTATTGCAACAAGTCCAGACGCAGCTTGGCGCCTCACCGTCGCAAAACAATGCCTCGGGGCAAGTCGACCGCTCGCGCGAAAATGGTGCGTTGGGTGGTCAGGCAATGCCTGCCGGCACACGAGTCGATACCAACGAGGAGCAATTGCTGCGCCGCGAGCAATCCCGCGCCGCACTCGCAAAAATCTACCGTCCATCGCCGATCGAGAAAGAATTTCGCGCGCGTTTAGCCGACCCGACGCTGCGCCAGTTCGGCTATGAGCTGTTCCAGTCGACGCAGGATGCAGCCGGAACGATGACCGGCACGGCGGGCGATTCGTACATCGTCGGTTTTGGCGACGAGCTCGTCATCCAGTTCCAGGGCGCGACCAATGATAGCAAGACCGTGCGTGTCGATCGTGATGGACGACTGATTGTCGGTCAGCTCCCCCCCATTCCCGCCGCCGGCCGCTCGCTGGGCGCGGTGCGCAGCGATCTCGAATCCGCAACACGCCGCACGATGCTCGGCACCGAAGTCTTCGTTTCGTTGGGCTCGGTGCGCGCCATTACGGTGTTCGTCGGCGGCGAAGTCGAGCGTCCGGGGCAGGTTGGCCTCAACGCGCTTGCCGACATCAGCGCGGCGCTGTCGCGCGCCGGCGGCGTCCGCCGTTCGGGAAGCCTGCGCAATATCAAGGTCATTTCGGGCGGCAGCACGCGCAGCGTCGATCTCTACGGTCTGCTCGGCATCGGCGCGCCGCCATCGGTTCGCCTGCGCGACGGTGACCGCATCATCGTGCCGGTCATCGGTGATACCGCCGCGGTTGCCGGCTCGGTGTCGCGTCCTGCGATCTATGAATTGCGCGGTCGCACCAGCGTCGGCGAATTGCTCGACTATGCCGGCGGCGCGGTGCGCCCGCGCGGCAACTCGATTGCCATCAGCCGCATCGCTGCCGATGGCAGCGAAGAATTCGTCCGCGCTGTCAATCTCGCCAGCGCCATTGTCCCGGGTGATGCGGTGCAGCTTGTCGGCGGCAGCGCCGGCGGCGCGGTCGGCCGCGTTATCCTCTATGGCAACGTCCAAAATCCCGGTCCACGTCCGATTTCGGTGGCACCCACCGTCCGTGACCTGCTCGGCGAGGTCCGCGACCTGCGCTTTGATACCTATATGCCGATGGCGATATTGGTGCGCCGCGATCCGGTCACCGCGACCCGCTCGTTTCAGGCAGTCAATCTGCTGACGGCGTTGCGCGGCACACCTGGCGTCGCGCTGCGCAGCGACGACCGGCTCTATGTGTTCAGCCGCGCTGACATCGAATTCCTCAACCGCTCGCCGGTGCGGCGGATCATACTCGGACAGCCCAACACGCTGCCGGATTGCGCTTCGCTCGATCAACTCGAGGCACTGGTGCGTGACACGCAATCCGCGCGCTTCAATGTCGTGACGCGCGGCACCTTTATTGTCGAGCGCAACGGCCAAAGCGATCTTGCTGCCACCGGCGGCACGGCGGCGCAGTCTGGTAGCCGTCGCGGGGACGAATCGCTGCGCACTGGCGCCGATCAAGTCGGCCTTTCCGACCAGACCGGCACCAACAAACAGGATCTGACCGAGGAAGAGGCGGCAAAGCTCCACGATCAGCGCTGTCCGGCGATTTTCGAGGATGAACCCGGACTGCTGCCGATCCTCATCGAAAATGCCATCGGCGTCGGCGGCGCGGTCCGCCAGCCGGGTGCCTATCCGATTGCCGATGCCGTCAGCGCGCTCGATGTCGCCGCTGTCGCCGAGGGTATTCTGACCAATGCGTCCTCGCTGTCGCTCGATGTGATCCGCGCCAACGCCACACAGGGCGGCGAGCAGCATCTGCAAGTCGACTCCGGCGGCAACGTATTGGCAACCACGATCCTCTATCCCGGCGACGACGTCCGCTTCAACGCCGCCTTGCCGCAGTTCGAGGCCGGCGGCGTGTTGCTGACGGGCGAGTTTGCGCGTCCCGGCCTCTATTCAATCCGGCGCGGCGAAACGCTTTCGCAACTCATCGTGCGCGCCGGTGGCGTCACCAGCCTCGCCTATCCCTATGGCGCCATCTTCACGCGGCGCAGCGTCAAGGAACTGCAACAGGAAGGCTTCCGCCGCACCGGCCGTGAACTGTCGAGTGCGTTGCTCGCCGTTTCTGCGCGCAAGGAAAGTTCGGGCGATTCGATCGCTGCGGCGTCGCAATTGATCCAGACGCTCTCGACAATCGAAGCCCCCGGCCGCGTTGTCATCGAAGCCGATCCGCGCGTTCTGGCGATCCGCCCCGACCTCGATACCGTGCTCAGTTCGGGCGACGCGATCTATATGCCCAACCGCCCCAACTTCGTCCTCGCGCTCGGCGATGTCAGCAACCCCGGCGCGCTGCAGTTCATCGCCGGCAAGGGCGTGCGGGATTATGTCAGCGAAACCGGCGGCGCTTCGGCAACCGCCGATACCGGCCGCACCTTCCTCGTCCTGCCCAATGGTACTGCGCAGCCCGTCAGGAATTCGGGACGCGGCATCGTCGTGCCGCCCGGCAGCACGATCATCGTGCCCAAGGACATCGATCCGCTCTACAAGCTCGATCTGGCGCGCGACGTCTCGACAATTATCGGCAATCTGATCGCTTCGGTGGCAACGATCGCGCTGCTGGCGAAATAGGCTGCTAGCGCTGGTCGTAGTCGCGAAACCAGGCGACGAATTGCCCAATGCCTTCGTCAAGCCCGACGCGCGGTGTAAAGCCAAAGTCGCGGCGAGCCGGCACAATATCGGCGTGCGTGCCCTCGACATCGCCGGGCTGCATCGGCACCAGTTCGACAATCGCCTTGCGGCCGCACGCCGCCTCGATCGCCGCCACCAGCGCCGTCACCGGTTCGGAACGCTCGTTGCCCAAATTGTAAATGGCGTGCGGTGCCTTTGATCCACCCGGCTTGCCCGCCCCGTCATCGGCCGGCACATGGTCAAGCGCGCCGATAACACCGGCGACGATGTCATCGATAAAGGTGAAGTCGCGCCGAACATTGCCATGGTTGAACAACCGCAGTGGCCGCCCGGCGAGCACGGCATCGGTAAACAGCCACGGCGCCATGTCGGGTCGGCCCCATGGCCCATAGACGGTGAAGAAGCGTAACCCGGTGGCCGCGATGCGATACAGATGCGCATAGCTCTCGCTCATCAGTTCGTCGGCTCTTTTGGTCGCGGCATATAGCGACACAGGATGCTCGACACGGTCGTCGACAGCAAATGGCAGCTTGGTATTGCCGCCATAGACCGATGATGACGAGGCATAGACCAGATGCGCGATTTTGTGCGTGCGGGCATATTCAAGCACCTCGAGATGCCCGATCAGATTCGAGCGCGCATAGGCAAAGGGCGCCTCAATCGAATAACGCACCCCGGCCTGTGCGCCGAGATGGACGATGCGCTCGATGTCATGCCCGGCAAGCAGGCTCGTCAGCGCGCCTTCGGCGCCAAAATCGCCCTCGATGCACGAGAACTTGCCGCCCGCGCTCACGATAGCCGCAATACGATCGCGCTTGAGCGACACTGCATAATAGCTGTTGAAATTATCGAGCCCGACAACAGTCTCGCCGCGCGCCAACAATGCTCGCGCGACATGAAATCCGATAAACCCGGCCGCACCTGTAACAAGAATCGCCAATCCAAGCTCCTGACACTCGACTTTTATGCAGCAAGCCCAAACTTGCCATGATATGCTTAAGCCAGTAGGCGATTGAAGCAATAGTTGAAAACTGTTAATCAATCGCCGAGGCTTACGGAGTGATATACGCGTGAATCCGCTGCTGCTTGCCTCGATTCTGTTTGCGTTCGGCGTTTCGATGGTGTTCGGGCGCAATGCCAGCATGATCGGCCACAAGCTCGATGTGCTTGATTTTCCTGATACCGATGGTGGTCGCAAGCGTCACGAACAGGTAACGCCGATGGTTGGCGGTGCCGCGATCGTTCTTTCGACACTGTTTTCAACCTTCGCCATCTATTGGTTCGGTGTCGGGCTCGGCCCGGCATTGCAACAGACGCTGCTTGGCTTCGCCGCGGCGGTTTTCCTGATGTACGCGATCGGTTTCGCCGATGACTGCTTCGGCCTCAGCCCTGTCGTGCGGCTGCTGCTTGCATCGGTCGTTCTGTTGCTGACGGTGCTTTACGTCCCCGATTTCAACCTGTCATTCCTGCGTTTTGCCGGGCAACAGGGGATATGGCTTGTCGGCATCGGCGGTGCCGCGTTTGTCCTGCTCTGCCTCGTCGGGCTGCTCAACGCGGTCAATATGGCCGATGGCAAGGACGGTATCGTCATCAGCATGGGTCTGGTCTGGACGATCGTGCTGGCCTTCCGCCTGCCGCCACCGATGATGCCTATTCTCGCCGCCACCGGCGTCGCGCTGACCGTCATGCTGTGGTTCAACATGCGGCAGCATCTGTTTGTCGGTGATGCCGGCAGCTATGCGATATCGACCCAGTTCGGCCTGCTCGCGATCTATGCCTACAACCATGATTTTGCGGTGATGCGCGCCGATGATGTCGCGGTCATGTTCGCAATCCCGGTCTATGACACGATCCGGCTGATGGTGGCACGCAAGCTCGCCGGTCGCTCGATGTTCGAAGCTGATCGCGATCACCTCCACCACCATTTGCACCGCAGCTTCGGCTGGCCGCGCGGGCTGTTCATTTATGTCGCGATGGTGGCAATACCCAATATCTTCGCCCTGGCACTGCCCGGCACCGGGCTCATCTGGCTCGTCGCGGCAGCGGTCGCCTATGCCGTGGTGCTGTGGATTACGCGCTATACCGCTCCCCGCTTCGCCGAATAGCGGCCTTTAGGCTTGCCATTTCACCGCCGGCGTCCTAGGTCGCTCGCCTGTTGTTGGGGCGTCGCCAAGCGGTAAGGCAACGGCTTTTGATGCCGTCATTCGCAGGTTCGATCCCTGCCGCCCCAGCCAGGTCCATATAATCACCGTGCTGCAATGATTTTGACGGTCATGGAAAGTCAGATCTTGGGACTGGCTTCCGGGGCTGCACTGACAATCCGGCAGCCAGCGGGCCGCTGTCAGGCCTGAAATCGAACTGGCGCACGGAACAAAATTGCCGAGCCGGCTCGATCGCCCCCGGTTGAACGCCCCTGCTTGAACGCCGTGGAAGCTGGCGCGTCCTGGCCAGCAAGAAACCAGCCGAGGTCATGGCCAGCCGCACGGGACTGGGGTATGTGTCGCCTATGCTGATGATACCTTCTGCCCATGCCGTGGCATCCATCTTGCTCACGGCGTGCATGTTCTATGCGTTTGCCAGCGGCCGCGCCAAGGTCGAGGTCATCTCGCTGATCACCATCGGCGTAATTGCACTTGGCCTGTATTTCTTCCCGCTGCCCGGTGCACTGCCCAAGGACGGCCTGCAAGTCGCGTTCCAGGGCTTTGGCCACTATGCGCTGATCACGATCTGCGCGCTGATGGTAATGGGCCGCGGCCTTGTCGTGACCGGCGCGCTCGAGCCCGCCGCACGCGCGCTCACCCGCATCTGGCGGATCAACAAGTCGCTCGGCCTGTTCGTAACACTCGCGCTTGCGCTGTTTCTCAGCATGATGATCAACGACACGCCGGTGCTCGTGCTGCTGCTGCCGATCATGGTGCAACTCGCGTCCACTGGCGGGATGCCGGCGTCCAAAACGCTGATCCCGATCAATGCCGCGCTGCTCGTCGGCGGCATGGCGACGACGATCGGCACCTCGACCAATCTGCTGGTCATGTCGATCGCCTCCGATCTCGGCATGCCGTCGATGAGCGTATTTCACTTCACGCCGATTGTGCTTGGCGCCGCCTTGGTCGCCTTTCCCTATATCTGGCTCGTCATGCCGCGCCTGCTGCCGGACAATTCGCGCGAGGCCGGGCACGCGCCCCGCCGCTTCAAAGCGACACTCCGCGTCGGCCCAAATTCGGGAATCGTCGCCCAGACACTCGAGACTTTTCGCCGCAAGCTACCCGATGACGTGCACTTCGATTTCGATTTGAACACGCCGGTCGAAGTCAATGCGCGCATCCCGATGTCGGGAACGCATGAGTCGCTGGCGGAGGCGATGCGGCTGATGCGCGCCTATGCGGCACCGCAAGGATTGGTCAATCGCATCCGCGCCGAGGCCAATAGCGCAGGCGACGATATCAGCTTTATCGAATTGGCCATCGCGATCGATTCGCGGCTGATCGGACTGACGCTTCATGCGTCGGGTTTGCAGAATGTCGCGGTAATCGGCGTCGATCAGGCGCGGCGGCTGAGCCATGAAACCCGTCCGGAAAGTGCCGACGCACCCTTGGCCGAAGGTGATGTGCTGCTTGGCATGGGCACGCAGAAAAATCTGCAGGCGCTGGCCGAAGAAGCCGGCTTGCTGATGCTCGAAGGCGCCAAGGAAATGCCGCGTTCGACCAAGGCGGTTCTGGCGCTGGCAATCATGGGTGTTTCGGTCGCGCTGGCGAGTTTCGGCCTGGTGCCGATTGCCATTTCGGCGCTTGGCGGCGCCGTGCTGATGTTCGTCACCGGCTGCGTCAAGTTCGACCGCGTCGGCCAGGCGCTGTCGGCCAAGGTCATCGTGCTGGTCGCCGCCAGCATCGCGATCGGCAACCTCGTCCTCGTCAGCGGCGCTGCCGACTGGCTCGGCCAATTGCTCGCGCTCGGCCTGCAGTATCTGCCGGCGGCGGGCGTGCTGGCGGCGATCATGCTGTTCGTCACAATCCTCACCAACTTTGCCTCGAACGCAACCGCGGCGGCGGTCGGCACCCCGATCGCCTTCAGTCTGGCGCTCAAGCTCGGGATCCCCGTCGAACCGATGGTGCTCGCGGTGCTGTTTGGCTGCAATCTATGCTATGCCACGCCGGTCGCCTATCAGACCAATATGCTGATCATGGCCGAAGGCGATTATGTCTTTAAAGATTATATGCGTACCGGCGTGCCGCTGGTCGCGCTGATGATCGTCACACTGTCGGGGCTGCTCGTCTGGAACTATGGCCTTTAGCCGAGCCAACCGACCACAAAGGATAATTGCATGGCCGACCTCTATGACATTGCCGCCACCAGCATCGACGGCACCCCCGTTTCGATGGCCGACTATCGCGGCAAGGTGCTCCTCATCGTCAACACCGCGTCCAAATGCGGCTTCACCCCGCAATACGCCGGCCTCGAAGCACTCCAGCAAAAATACGCCGATCAGGGCTTTTCGGTGCTTGGCTTCCCGTGCAACCAGTTCGGCGCGCAGGAACCCGGTGACGAAGCCGAAATCGCCAATTTCTGCAAATTGACCTACGACGTCGATTTCCCGATGTTCGCCAAGATCGACGTCAACGGCCCCGGCACCGCGCCGCTGTTCGAAGCGCTCAAATCCGCCGCCCCCGGCCTGCTCGGCTCGACGTCGATCAAATGGAATTTTACCAAATTCCTGATCGACAAGACCGGCACCAAAATCGAACGCTTCGCCCCCAACATCAAACCCAGCGCCCTCGAAGCGCAGATCAAACGCTTGCTCGCCGCCTGAAGCGCGCCTGAAACGCTGCTGTCTCGTGCTTGACTCGGTGCGGCAGCGCGTCTATCCGCCGCGCCCATGAAGCCATTGACTGCCTTCGCGCGACAACAACGCCCCTGCACGAGCGGGGCGAATGCCGGTCCGCGCGCCACCCACTGAGGTCCGCGCCAGCCACGCCCTGAACCTTGCGGCCGCTTGTGCCGCGACTTTCATCAGGGACAGCCAAAATGACCGACCTCAACGAAGCCGCTATCGAACGCATCGCGTCCAAATTCCTCGACCGTAGCCTGTCCAAATCCGAATGGAGCCACGCCGCGCACTTCGCCGTCGCGCTCTGGCTGCTCCGCGCCGGTCGCGCCGCCGAATTGCCCGAACGCATCCGCGCCTATAACGCCGCCACCGGAGTCGCCAACACCGCTACATCGGGGTATCATGCGACGATCACCCGGGCTTCGCTGGTCGTCGCGGCGGCAGCACTCGCTAACGCCAGAGACGCACCGCTTTCGACGATACTCGCTACACTACTCGCCACGCGCTACTGCGCTTCGAACTGGCCGCTGACGCACTGGTCGCGCGATCGCCTGTTCGCCCCGGAAGCCCGCGCTGACTGGGTCGAGCCCGATCTGCTGCCGCTCGAATCCTGGTAACGCGGCGGCTGCGTTGAACGCCGCCGTTCGCGCCAAAGCGGTATCGTCAGGTTACCGACTTCGCCACCGCAAACCGCTAGCGCTTCGCTTCGCTTGCCTCCCACGCCGCAACCTGCGTCTCGAGCACCGCCATCGTCACCGGCCCGCTATCCAGCACCACATCATGAAACCGCCGGACATCGAACTTCGGCCCCAGTGCGGCCTCGGCGTGCGCGCGCAATCGCCGGATCGTCAACTCGCCAACCTTGTACGCCAAAGCCTGTCCCGGCCAGCCGATATAACGGTCAATCTCGCC